>Ga0308176_10002675_pt1 | contig 11293 bp, 10 predicted proteins | sample PhyCR2_3_FD_203890 | JGI IMG/M metagenome (GOLD analysis project Ga0308176, IMG submission 203890) | Soil microbial communities from UC Gill Tract Community Farm, Albany, California, United States - DLSLS.C.R2 | ecosystem: Environmental > Terrestrial > Soil > Agricultural land | place: USA... | reverse complement strand
TCGGCGCGGAGGTCACCCGGCGCTACAAGGGTGCGGGCCTGCCCGACGGCACGATCGATGTCACGCTCACCGGCTCCGCCGGCCAGTCCTTCGGCGCCTTCCTGCCCCGCGGGATCACGCTGCGGCTGTACGGCGACGGCAACGACTACGTCGGCAAGGGCCTGTCGGGCGGGCGCATCGTCGTCCGCCCCGACCTGACGGCGACGTTCGCCGCCGAGCAGAACGTGATCGCCGGCAACACCCTGCTGTACGGCGCCACCGGCGGCTCGCTGTTCGTGCGCGGCGTCGTGGGCGAGCGGTTCTGCGTGCGCAACTCCGGCGCGACGGCCGTCGTCGAGGGCGTGGGCGACCACGCGTGCGAGTACATGACCGGCGGTCGCGTCGCGATCCTCGGCCGCACCGGGCGCAACGTCGCGGCCGGCATGAGCGGCGGCGTGGCCTACCTGCTCGACCTGGACGAGCGGCTGGTCAACCCGGAGATGGTCGACCTCGAGCCGCTCGACGAGGGCGACATCGAGACGCTGCGCCGCATGCTCACCGAGCACGCGACGGAGACGGGGTCGCCGGTCGCGCAGGCGCTGCTCGACGAGCCCGGCTGGACGCGCTTCACGAAGGTGATGCCGCGCGACTACAAGAAGGTCCTCGCCGCGATGGAGCAGGCGCGGCAGGACGGCACCGACGTCGACGAGGCCGTCATGGCCGCGAGCAAGAACTAGGGCTGCTGTGACACTAAGGACGCAAGATGGCTGACCCCACCGGCTTTCTCAAGAACTCCCGTGAGCTGCCCACGCGGCGGCCCGTCGACGTGCGGATCCGCGACTGGAAGGAGGTCTACACGGACTTCCCGGCCGACCACCTGCACGACCAGGCGGCGCGCTGCATGGACTGCGGCATCCCCTTCTGCCACAACGGCTGCCCGCTCGGGAACCTCATCCCCGAGTGGAACGACCTGGTCTGGAAGGACAGCTGGCGCGAGGCCGGTGACCGGCTGCACGCGACCAACAACTTCCCGGAGTTCACCGGCCGGCTGTGCCCCGCGCCGTGCGAGGCCGCCTGCGTCCTGGGCATCAACGACGACCCGGTGACGATCAAGCAGGTCGAGGTCGAGATCGGCGACCGCGTCTGGGACGAGGGCTGGGTCACGCCCCAGGTCCCGACGGAGACGACGGGCAAGCGGGTGGCGGTGGTCGGCTCCGGCCCGGCCGGGCTCGCGGCCGCGCAGCAGCTGACCCGCGCCGGTCACAGGGTCGTCGTGCTCGAGCGGCAGGCGCGCATCGGCGGCCTGCTCCGCTACGGCATCCCCGAGTTCAAGATGGAGAAGGCGGTCCTCGACCGGCGGCTCGAGCAGATGCGCGCCGAGGGCACGCAGTTCCGCACCTCCGTCGACGTCGGCGTCGACGTCACGGTGGAGGAGCTGCAGTCGTCGTACGACGCCGTCGTCCTCGCGGGCGGATCGACCATCGGTCGCGACCTGCCGGTGCCGGGCCGCGAGCACGCCGGCATCCACCTCGCCATGGAGTACCTCAAGCCGGCCAACGAGGTGCAGGAGGGCACGCGCGAGACGTGGCCCATCACCGCCGAGGGCAAGGACGTCGTCATCATCGGCGGCGGCGACACCGGCGCCGACTGCCTCGGAACCGCCCACCGGCAGGGGGCGCGCAGCGTGACGCAGCTCGAGATCATGCCGGAGCCGCCGGCCACCCGCGCTGCGTCGACGCCGTGGCCGACCTGGCCGCTGATGCTGCGTACCAGCAGCGCGCACGAGGAGGGCGGGGAGCGGGTGTTCTCCGTCAACACCGTGCAGTTCCTGGGCGACGACGAGGGCGTCGTCTCCGGTCTCGAGCTGGTCGACGTCGAGATGGTCGACGGCACGTTCGTGCCGGTCGAGGGCAGCAACCGGGTGCTCCCGGCGCAGCTGGTCCTGCTGGCAATGGGCTTCGTCGGCCCGCAGCGCGAGGGCCTGATCGAGAAGCTGGGAGTCGACCTCGACCCGCGCGGCAACGTGGCCCGCGACGACGCCTGGTCGACCAACGTGCCCGGCGTCTTCGTGGCCGGTGACATGGGTCGCGGCCAGTCGCTCATCGTGTGGGCCATCGCCGAGGGCCGGTCCGCCGCCGCTGCCGTGGACCGGCACCTGGCCGGCACCACGCTGCTGCCCTCGCCGATCGTCCCGACCAGCCGGTAGCGGCGCCCCTCCCGAGGTGGTGGCGATCATGCGCGCTGAGACCGCCGCGTTGATCGCCACAACCTGGTGACGCCGCACCTAGGCTGACCGGTGTGAAGCGACGCGCCAAGATCGTGTGCACGCTGGGGCCTGCCACGCACTCCTACGAGGGCATCCGCGGCCTCGTCTACGCCGGCATGGACGTCGCGCGGCTGAACTTCTCCCACGGCTCGCACGAGCAGCACCGCGAGGCCTACACGTGGGTGCGCCAGGCCTCGGACGAGTCGGGCCGCGGCGTGGGCGTGCTCGCCGACCTGCAGGGCCCCAAGATCCGGCTCGGGCGGTTCGCCGACGGCCCGACCGTGTGGTCGACGGGGGAGACCGTCACCATCACGACCGAGGCGGTTGCGGGCACTCACGACCTGGTGTCGACGACGTACGCCGGGCTGGCAGGTGACGTCGAGCCGGGTGACCGCGTCCTGATCGACGACGGCCGCGTCGGGCTCAAGGTGGTGTCGGTCGACGGCCCGCAGGTGCGACTGCTCGTGACCGAGGGCGGACCCGTCTCCGACAACAAGGGCCTGTCACTGCCGGGAGTCGGCGTCAGCGTCCCCGCACTGTCGGAGAAGGACATCCGCGACCTCCGGTTCGCGCTGGGCCTGCGGGTCGACCTGGTCGCGCTGTCGTTCGTCCGCTCACCCGACGACATCGTCGACGTCCACGCCGTCATGGACGAGACGAAGACACGGCTGCCCGTGCTGGCGAAGATCGAGAAGCCGCAGGCGGTCGACAACCTCGACGCGATCGTCGCGGCGTTCGACGGCATCATGGTCGCCCGCGGCGACCTCGGCGTCGAGATGCCCCTGGAGCGCGTGCCGCTCGTCCAGAAGCGCGCGGTGCAGGCGGCCCGTGAAGCGGCCAAGCCGGTGATCGTCGCGACCCAGATGCTGGACTCGATGATCGGTGCCAGCCGGCCGACCCGGGCCGAGGCGAGCGACGTCGCCAACGCCGTCCTCGACGGGGCGGACGCCGTGATGCTCTCCGGCGAGACCAGCGTGGGTGCCTACCCGGTCGAGTCGGTCGCGACGATGGCGCGGATCGTGGTGGCGGCCGAGGAGGAGCTGGTCAAGGTGCCGCGGGTCGAGCGCGAGCCGCGCACCGTCAGCGCCGCGATCGCACGGTCCGCCGCGGTCGTCGGCCGGGCGGTCGGAGCCTCCGCGCTGGTCGCGTTCACCCAGTCCGGCGACACCGCCCGACTGCTGGCCGAGCACCGGTCCCCGATCCCGCTGCTCGCGTTCACACCGACCGCCGACGTGCGCAGCCAGCTGGCGCTGACCTGGGGCGTCGAGACCTTCCTGGTCCCGTCGGTCAGGCACACCGACGAGATGGTCAAGCAGGTCGACAGCGCGATGCTCGAGATGGGCCGGATGCAGCCCGGTGAGCTGGTGACCATCGTCGCCGGGAGCCCGCCGCAGCAGAGCGGGTCGACCAACGCGATGCGCGTCCACCGCCTCGGCGGCTGGGTCCAGAACCCGCCGCCGCCGACGAGCCAGCTCTAGTAGCGGCGGGCGGCGGGGTAGCCCGCGACGCCGTCGTACAGGTAGCGGGGGGCCTTGACGCGGGTCAGCGAGTACGACCGGGTTCCGGTCAGGTTGTACTGCTCGACGAGGACGGAGCCGTCGCTGTTGACCTGCTTGACGATGGCCACGTGGCCGTAGCCGCCGGCCTGGATCCACCCGTTCGCGGTGGAGGAGCCGTTGGCCCACAGGGGCGAGCGCTCGTAGGCGTTCCACTGGGCGATGGCGCCGACGACGGGCCGGGTGCCGATGGCGACGCCGAGCCGGGCTGCCGCCTCGTCCCAGTTGAGCGCGCTGCCCCAGTGCTGCTGCCCGTTGTTCATCGCACGGCCCGCCTGCGCCTCGCGCCAGGCGACGAAGCTGACGCACTGCCGCTGCGTGAAGCCCCACGAGTCGAGGGAGTTGGTGGTCGAGGTGCGCCACGGGTAGTCGTCGCCGGATGCAGAGGCGGGTGAGGCGACGAGAGTCATGAGCGACACGACAGCGGTGAGGCCCACAAGCAGACGCTGGATCAGACGCACGGTCCGGCTCCTCCTGGGTTGACGACGCAGTAGTTCCCCTCTCGGCAGATGGGTGAACGCGCCTTAGCCCGATAGGACTATTGATTTCTGGTCCAGGTGGGGGAGTGACCGCAGAAAAGTCCGCTATAGAACGAAAAAAGCGACCCTGCAGGGTCGCTGGGGCACGCCTGGCGGGCGCGGGCGGAGGGTGCCCCCGGTGGGATTCGAACCCACACTGTCGGTGGTTTGAGCACCGTGCGTCTGCCGGTTGCGCGACGGGGGCCGGCGGTGCCGGGCGCGGTCGAGCCTACGGCCGCGCCGGCCCCGCGGGGGCTCGCCTAGGGTCTTGGGGCGTGGAGCCGACCCGGGTGCTGATCGCGGAGGACGAGGCCCTCATCCGGCTCGACCTGCGCGAGATGCTGGTCGAGGAGGGGTACGACGTCGTCGGTGAGGCCGGCGACGGCGAGTCCGCCGTTCGGCTCGCGCAGGAGCTGCGGCCGGGGCTGGTGATCCTCGACGTGAAGATGCCGGTCCTCGACGGCATCTCGGCCGCCGAGCAGATCGTCGCGCAGCGCATCGCGCCGGTCGTCATGCTCACCGCGTTCAGCCAGCGCGACCTGGTCGCCCGGGCGCGCGAGGCGGGGGCGATGGCCTACCTGGTGAAGCCGTTCCAGAAGAAGGACCTGGTCCCGACGATCGAGATGGCGGTGTCGCGCTTCGCCGAGCTGGTGGGCCTGGAGAAGGAGGTCGCGGACCTCAGCGGGCGCCTCGAGGTGCGCAAGCTCGTCGACCGCGCCAAGGGCGTGCTGCAGACGCAGCACGGCATGGACGAGCCGGCGGCGTTCCGGTGGATCCAGCGCACGTCGATGGACCGCAGGCAGTCGATGCGCGTCGTGGCCGAGGCCGTTCTGGACGGATCTGGGCTGCCGGAGACCTAGGACACGGCCTGGTCACGACGCGTGGCGAAGGTGGCGCTGGCGCCAGCGGTGCCTATACGTTCCGCGTGCCGCGGCTTCTCGCCGCGGTGCATCGGGCGATCTCCGGTGCGGGACGAGAACCGGGAGCACGCGTGCTGGACCGACGGATACTTCGACTGGCGGCGCCTCTCGCCCTGGGAGCGCTCGCGCTGACCGCGTGCGGTGGCTCCAGCGGCGGGGGTGGCTCGAGCAGCAGCAAGAAGACCTACACGATCGCCTACCAGGGCCCGCTGAGCGGTGACAGCGCGCAGCTCGGCATCAACATGGACAACGGCGTGAAGCTCGCCATCGACGCGGCCAACAGCAAGGGCGACCTGCCGTTCACGCTCAAGTTCGTCGACTCCGACGACGTCGGTGACCCGGCGCAGGCGCCGGCTGCGGCCCGCAAGCTGATCGACAACACGAACGTCGTTGCCGTCGTCGGCCCGGCGTTCTCAGGTGCGACCGCCGCGTCCGAGCCGCTGTTCAGCCAGGCCAACCTGGTCTCGGTCAGCCCGTCCGCGACGCGCGCCGACCTGACCGGGCTCGGCTTCACGTCCTTCGTCCGTGTCGTCACGGGTGACACGATCCAGGGCGCGAAGCTCGCCGACTACGTCGCCAAGGCGCTCAAGTCGAAGTCGGCGTACGTCGTCGACGACAAGAGCGCGTACGGCGCCGGTCTCACGAAGTACGTCAAGGAGCAGCTGACCAAGGACGGCGTCACCTTCAAGTCCGAGGGCCTCGCGCCCACCAAGGACTACTCCGCGCTCGCGACGAAGGTCGTCGGATCCAAGGCCGACACCCTCGTCTACGGCGGCTACTTCCCCGAGATGGCGCTGCTGGCGAAGGCCCTCAAGGCCGCCGGCTACAAGGGCAGCATCGTGTCCGACGACGGCGCGAAGGACGACCAGCTGATCAAGCAGGCCGGTGCCACCGCGGACGGCATCTACCTCACCTGCGCCTGCGGCGGGCCGCCGGCGGCCGGCGGTGTCGGCGCGGACCAGTTCAACGCCGACTACAAGTCGAAGTTCAAGAGCGACCCCGGCACCTACTCCGCGGAGGCGTTCGACTCCGCCAACCTGATCATCGCGGCGATGAAGGCCGGCGCAACCGACCGCGCGGCGATCACGGAGGCCGTCAAGAAGACGAGTGACTTCCCCGGCGTCACGCACAAGATCACGTTCGACAGCCGTGGCGAAGGTGGCACGGGCGAGATCTTCATGCACCAGGTCAAGGGCGGGAAGATAACCCTGCTGGGTCTTATCGACGACCTCATCAAGTAGCACTGTCCGAAGCACGCCGGGTCGGGTCCTCCCGGCCCGGCGTGCTGTTGGCTCCTACGTGAGGAACCCTCGCCGCCCATGTGCTTCACCCAGTCGTTCTGGCAGCTGACCATCTCGGGGCTCGCCCTGGGGTCGGTCTACGCGCTCATCGCGCTGGGTTACACGCTGGTCTACGGCGTCCTGCAGCTCATCAACTTCGCGCACAGCGAGGTGTTCATGCTCGGCGGCTTCGGCGGCCTGTTCCTGATCCGCGGACTCGGCATCAGCAACCCGTCCGGCTTCACCTCCGTCGCCCTCGTGATCGGAGGGATGCTCGCCGGGGCCGTGTTCGGGGGCGTGACCGCCTTTGTGCTCGAGCGGGTGGCCTACCGCCCGCTGCGACGGCGCGGCGCCCCGAAGCTGGCCTTCCTGATCAGCGCGATCGGGGCGTCGTACTTCCTGCTCAACCTGGCGGGCAAGGAGTTCGGCCGGTTCAACAACCCGATGCCCTCGCTGTACACCAGCGGTGAGGTCTTCAGCGTGTTCGGCGCGCAGGTCACGACCAACAACCTGGTCATCGGCAGTGCGGCCGTCGTGATGCTCATCGCGCTCGACCGCATCATCGCCAAGACCCGGCTGGGCATGGGGATCCGGTCGGTGGCGCAGGATGCCGAGGCGGCCAGCCTGATGGGCGTCGACATCAACAAGGTGATCACGCGTACGTTCATCATCGGCGGACTGCTCGCCGGCGTCGCGGGCTTCCTGTTCGGCATCCAGTTCGGGGTTCAGTACAACATGGGCTTCTCGGCGGGTACGAAAGCGTTCACCGCCGCTGTGCTGGGCGGGATCGGCAACGTGCGCGGCGCCGTGCTCGGCGGTCTCGTCCTGGGCGTCGCGGAGAACCTCGGCGTCGCCTGCGTCTCCTCGGCCTGGCGAGACGTCATCGCCTTCATGATCCTGGTGCTGGTGCTCATGGTGCGACCGACCGGCCTGCTCGGCGAGCGCCTCGGACGGTCGGCATGACGACCGCAGCCACCTCGGGAGCCCCTGCCACGTCGACGTGGCAGGGGCTGCAGCGCTGGTCCCGGCGCGACGAGGTGCGCCGCGCGGTGAGCCTGGTCGCGCTCATGGTCACGCTGGCCGTGATCACCGGCCCCAGTGGCACCCAGACCGCCCCGTACAGCGGGTTGCGAGGGTCGCTGTTCGCGAGCCACGCCATCCCGTTCTACGTCCTGGCCGTGGTGCTGGCGCTCGTGGCGCTCTTCGGGGGCCGCTGGACGGCGGCCGCAGTCGCGCCGGTGCGCCAGCTGCGCGAGCGCGGCCGCGGCGTCGTGATCCCGAGGTACGTCAAGCTCATCGCGCTCGTCCTGCTCGCCGTGCTGCTGCTCTACTACCCGACGACGCTGACGCCGTTCTGGCAGACGGTGCTCGTCGACCAGATGGGCATCTACGTGCTCCTGGCGGTCGGACTCAACGTCGTCGTGGGTTTCGCCGGGCTGCTCGACCTCGGCTACATCGCCTTCTTCGCGATCGGGGCCTACACGACGGCCTACTTCACGGACAAGCTGCCGGTGCACCCGCCGTTCGTGCTCAACCCGTTCTTCATCTTCCCCATCGCGGTGGGCGCCGCCCTGCTGGCGGGCGTCATCCTCGGTGGCCCCACGCTGCGCCTGCGTGGCGACTACCTCGCCATCGTGACTCTCGGCTTCGGAGAGATCGTCCGCATCACCGCCGTCAACAGCGACTCGCTCACGAACGGGCCGCAGGGTGCGTTCGGCATCCCGCACTTCGCCGCATTCGGCTACAAGTGGACCCTGGACTCGCTGCCGTACTACTACCTGCTGCTGGGTGTCGTGGCAGCGATCGTGTTCTTCTTCAGCCGGCTCAACAACTCGCGGGTCGGGCGGGCGTGGGCGGCGATCCGCGAGGACGAGGTCGCCGCGGCCGCGACCGGCATCCCGACCCTGAAGTTCAAGCTGATGGCATTCGCCATCGGCGCGTCGACCTCGGGCTTCGCGGGGGTCATCTACGCCAGCAAGGTCGGGTTCATCAACCCGGACAACTTCCCGCTGCTGCTCTCGATCCTCGTGCTGACGATGGTCATCTTCGGCGGCATGGGCAGCATCCCCGGCGTCATCCTCGGCGCGGCTGTGCTCGGCTGGCTGCCGAACTACCTGCGTGACTACGTGCCCGCCCAGGACCGGTTCATCTACTTCGGTGCGCTGCTGATCGTGATGATGATCTTCCGCCCGCAGGGCCTGCTGCCCTCGAAGCGCAGATCCCGCGAGCTGCGGCTCTCGGAGCTCGGGGTCGGCGGTGCCGACGCCATGGGGACGATCCCGGGAACTGACGCATGACGACCGCAACGGCCACCGACGCGGTCCTGGAGGTCTCCGACGTCACGTTGCGCTTCGGGGGTCTGACCAGCCTCGACAGCGTGAGCCTGCGGCACGAGCGCGGCGAGGTGCTGGCCGTCATCGGCCCCAACGGCGCCGGGAAGACGTCGCTGTTCAACTGCCTCACCGGCGTCTACCACCCGCAGGAGGGGACGGTCACGTTCCGCCCGGAGGGCGGCAGGGACACCGCCGTACTGGGTCGAAAGCCCTTCCAGGTCAACAAGCTGGGCATCGCGCGGACCTTCCAGAACATCCGGCTGTTCAACGCGCTGACGGCCGTCGAGAACGTCAAGATCGGCGTCGAGTCGCATCAGCGCAGTGGGCCGATCGGCGCGATGCTCGGACTGCCCCGGAACCGCCGCGAGGAGCGGGACAGCGACGACGAGGCGTTCCGGCTGCTCGAGTTCGTCGGCCTGTCCAAGCGCGCCAACGAGGTCTCGGCTTCTCTCCCGTACGGCGACCAGCGCCGGTTGGAGATCGCGCGGGCGCTGGGCACCCGCCCGAAGCTGCTGCTGCTCGACGAGCCGGCCGCCGGGACGAACCCGGCCGAGAAGCGGCAGCTCGAGGTGCTCATCCGCGACATCGCCGCGACCGGCGTCAGCGTCCTGCTCATCGAGCACGACATGAAGCTCGTGATGGCGGTCGCGGCCAATGTGGTCGTGCTGAACTTCGGCCAGGTCATCGCGGCCGGGACGCCGCAGGAGATCCAGCGCGACCCGAAGGTCGTCGAGGCCTACCTCGGCGGCGACGAGGCGGCGGGGGAGGCCTGAGCCATGGCGATGCTCGAGCTGCAGGACGTGCACGTGAAGTACGGCGCGGTGGCCGCGCTGAAGGGCATCTCGCTCGAGGTCGAGGAGGGGGAGATCGTCACCCTGCTCGGCGCCAACGGCGCGGGCAAGACGACGACCCTGCGCACGATCTCCGGGCTGCTGCGGCCGGCCGCCGGCGCGCTGCTGTTCGAGGGCCGGCCCATCGACGAGCTGCCCGCGCACGAGGTGCTCGGGATCGGGATCGGCCACGTGCCGGAGGGCCGCCGCGTGTTCCCGCGGATGTCGGTCCTGGAGAACCTCGAGATGGGTGCCTACCAGCAGAAAGGCGGCAACAAGCAGACGATGGACCGCGTCTTCGACCTGTTCCCGGTGCTGGCCGAGCGCCGGACGCAGGACGGCGGCACGCTGTCAGGGGGCGAGCAGCAGATGCTCGCGATCGGGCGGGCGCTGATGAGCAAGCCGCGGCTGCTGCTGCTCGACGAGCCGTCGATGGGGCTCGCCCCGCTCATCGTGGCGAAGATCTTCGAGATCATCGCGGAGATCAACGCCGACGGGACGACGGTGCTGCTGGTCGAGCAGAACGCCGCCCAGGCGCTCCGCCTGGCCGGTCGCGGCTACGTCCTCGAGACCGGCTCGATCGTGATGAGCGACGACGCGCAGACGCTGCTGTCCGACGACCGGGTGCGGGCGGCCTACCTCGGTGAGGACATCGGCGCGGCCTGAGGAACGGCCTGAGGACCGGCCGCCGCACGGTCCGGACGCGCGGCAGGGCCCGCGCGCCTTTGGCTCCGTTCAGGTCTTCCCCGACCCTGCACGTTCTCTACTCGGCGCACGAGCCCTACCGGCCGCGAACCCTAGACCTCCGGTAGAGGTCGGTCAACGGTCCGCGTTCACCCGATCGCGCAGAGATCTCGGGATTCGGCCGCGCTAGTGTCGGGCCGCCGGGCGCCTGACGCCTCCGGTGATCCACGTCGGCCCGCGGTGCGGGTCGGCGCCCCCGCCGGTCCGCCGGCTGATGCGTGGAGCGGCATGCCCTGGAGCGCGGTGCGGGTCCGGCCGGCGACGAGTGACGACGTCCCCGTGCTCCTCGGGTTCGGCGACCAGCTGCGCGACCGGCTGCTGCCCACGCCCGAGGGCAAGCGCGCCCGCGGCGCGAGTGGTCGCGGCCTCGACGCGCGCTACCTCGGCGCCATCAGCGACCCCGAGCGGCACCTCGTCGTCGCGGTCGGCGACGACGACGTCCCGCTGGGGATGGCGATGTTCACGACGGGGTCCGCCTCCGCCCTGCTCGACCTGCCGGCCCTGCACGTGAGCCACGTCGTCGTCTCCGACCGCAACCGCCGGCGTGGGGCGGGCAAGGCCCTCGTGGCGGCCGCGGCGGCCTACGCCGACGAGCACGGGCTGGACCAGGTCGTCGTGTCGGTCAACCCGACCTCGCGCGAGGCCAACCGGTTCTTCGCCCGCCTCGGCTTCGCACCGCTGGCGGTGCGCCGGGTCGCCCCGGTGTCGGTCATCCGGCGCCGGCTGCAGGCGCCGGACGTGGCCACGGCGGACTCCGTCGTACGACGCCGGCCGCGACGCACGGTGCGGCTGCGCACCGGCGCGACGCCGCTACCGCTGGGGCCGGTCGACCCCGAGGCCTAAGGCCGGTTCTCGCGCAGCTTGCAG
>Ga0308176_10002674_pt1 | contig 11293 bp, 11 predicted proteins | sample PhyCR2_3_FD_203890 | JGI IMG/M metagenome (GOLD analysis project Ga0308176, IMG submission 203890) | Soil microbial communities from UC Gill Tract Community Farm, Albany, California, United States - DLSLS.C.R2 | ecosystem: Environmental > Terrestrial > Soil > Agricultural land | place: USA... | reverse complement strand
ATCTCGGCGGCCGGCGGCTCTTCCCGGTGGCGATCGGCTCGGCACCCAACTCCGCTCTCCTGCGCCAGTTGGCCGCGCTCGGCAGCGGATCGTTCACCCAGATCGCCGACAACGCGAGGGTCGCGCCGGCGATGGCGGCGCTGTTCGCGCAGCTCGATGCCCCCATGCTCCAGCGGATCGAGGTGCAGTGGAACGATCCGTCGGCCGAGGCCTGGCCCGCGCGAGCGCCGGACCTCTATCTCGGTGAGCCGCTGGTGATCACCGCGCGCTCGAGCGAAGGCGGCGGCCCGGTGAGCGTCTCCGGAACCCGGGGCGCCTCGACCTGGAACGATTCCTTCCCCACGGCCGCCAAGCTGAAGGGAGCCGGCATCGACAAGCTCTGGGCGCGGCGGAAGATCCAGGGCCTGACGGACAGCCTCCAGCAAGGGGGAGACGCCGAGACGGTGCGCCGGGCCGTGATCGATCTCGGGCTGCGCCACCATCTGGTGACCGATTACACCAGCCTGGTGGCGGTGGACGATCAGCCCACCGCGCCCGCCGGCGCCCGGCCGGTGACCCGGATCGTGCCGGTCAATCCGCCGCGACAGGAGGAGGTCCTTGACGAGATCACCGTGACCGCCGAGTCACCGCTGCTCGACAATCGCCCCCTCAGCACGGGGGCGACCGTCTCCCAGGCCGAGCTCGCGAGGATTCCGACGGCGCGGGACCCCTATGCGGTCCTTCAGACCGCGCCGGGGGTCCTCACGGATCGTGTCAACGTAGGTGGCAACGAGAGCGGCCAGCAGAGCAGCTACATCGGTCCCGGCGCCGGGGGCGATCAGGCCGTGTGGGCCGTGGACGGCGCGGTCATCACGGACATGGCGGCTCTGGGATCATCCCCGGCCTACTACGATTTCGACGCCTTTGAGGAGATGCGGTCCACGTTTGCCGAGGTGGAGGCGAAGGCGCTCTGCGCGGAGATCCAGCGGGCCGGGTGGGATGGAATCACGCTGGACCGCGCCCTGGCCGCCGCGCCGTCCTTGAAAGAAGCTCTTCAGAAAGCGGCCGGCGCCGGCCTGCTGCGCGGCTTCCTGGCCGTGATCCTCCACGACAAGGGTTGCTCCGAGCCCCCGGCGGCCGTGCTCGCCGAGGCCCAGACGTACGTCGGCCGCTTCGTCCGGCCGAAAGGATAGACTTCCCGTGCGATGACCGACGAGCCGATCTCCCCCGAAACCCGGCGCTACCTCGAAGCCGCCCTCGCCGCCTGCCGCCGGGCCGGGGAGATCCACCGGGAGCATTTCCGCTCGGCGGCGTTGCGGGTGGAGCTCAAGAAAGACGCCTCCCCGGTCACCGTGGCCGACCGCGGCTCCGAGGAGGCGATCCGCGAGACGCTCCATCGCGCCACCCCCGAGCTCGGGCTCCTCGGCGAGGAATTCGGCCAGGAGGGGAGTGAGCGGGACCGCTGGATCATCGATCCGATCGACGCCACCAAGAACTTCGTGGCCGGCCTCCCCTTCTTCGCCACCCTGATCGGCCTGGAGCTCGACGGCGAGCTCGTCTTCGGGGCCGTCCACGCGCCCGTCCTGGGCCCGGGATCGGGCCTCTTCGCGTCCCAGGCCTCCGGAGAGAGCGCCGCGCTGGGGGAGACCTGGTGGGCCGCCCGTGGTGAAGGGGCCTGGGGAGGGACCGGCACGGCGATCGAGACCTGCCGCCAGCGAAGGCTGCGGGTGAGCGGGACCTCCGAGATCGAGAAGGCCTTCGTGGTCCACGGCGGGCTGAACCTCTTCCAGCGGCACGGCCTCTGGCCGGCCTTCTCGGACCTCGTCGCCCGCGCCTTCCGCACCCGCGGCTTCGGCGACTGGTGGGGTCACATCCTGGTGGCCGAGGGGCGCTGCGACGCCATGATCGAGGCCCGCGTCGCCCTCCACGACGTGGCGGCCCTGAAGCCAATCCTGGAAGAGGCCGGGGGCGTCCTCCTCACCCGCGGCGGCGCGCCGCTCGTCACCGGCTGGACCGGCGGGGCGCTCTCGGCGGCGCGAGGGCTGGCGGAGCCGTTGCGGGAGGCGATGGGGTTCTGAGGCCGTACCGCGGCAGCGGTCTTGCTCCAGAAAATCTGATAATGTATTGCATAAGAGTCTTCGAAACCAGGGCGAGGCGGGGTGTTGCTCCATTCGGCGTGCGTTGCCCGCTCCCGCGGGTGCTCACGCTTCGAGGACCTAATGATCGAAGACCAGTTGTTTCAGTTTAAAGCCCAGGGTTTTCTCCACGTTCCCGGCGTGGTTTCGGGCGCCATGCTCACCCGGTTGCAAGCTGCGTTCGAGGCGGCAGCCCATCGCTACGCCGACCAGTGGCCGGCGTCGAGTGCCCCGCCGTACTTCGACATTCCGCAACCTCTCGATCAGGACGACGTATTCGTCGATCTGGCCGACACCCCCACGCTGTTTCCCCTGCTGCTCGCGATCCTCGGCGCCGATGTCCAACTCGTCCAGACACAGGCTCGCCTCTTGCGGCCCGGGCCGTCCCACACGCCGGACTGGCACTCGGATCTGGCGGGGATTCGCGGAATCAACCTCGGGCAGACGGTGAATTTTCATCTCAAGGCTCACTTCTATCCGTGGGATCTCGCGCCGGATCAGGGGTGCCTTGCCTTTCTCCCGGGAACGCACCGGTTCGCCGATGGCGCCGAGCGGCCCGAGATGTCGCAGGAGTCTGATTCGCCCATCTTTCGAAAGATCGTTCCGAAGGCCGGAGACGCGGTGCTCTTCAACACGCACCTGCTGCACATGGCGCTGGACAACCGCAATCAGCAGGTCCGGAGATCCATCATCTATTCCTACTCCCATTTTTGGGTGAAGGGCGCAGTGAGCGGAGTCCCCAAGGACCTGGAGAGGCTGGCGACGACTCCGCAGCGGCGTCAGCTGTTCCAGCAGCCGGCCGGTCATGCCGAGCCGCCGTTTTTCATGAACGCCTACGAAGCCAATCACCGCCACGGCATGAGAGGGCTGCTCAAGGCGGGCTCGAAGCTTCTCCGGCGCACCCTCGGCGCGCATGTGAGCAAGCACTGACCCCCTCTCGCCCTGCTCCCTTCTCCTCCGCTACAATCCCCGCTCTAGCACCGATATGTACCATCCTGAGGAGAAGTATGCCTGCCTTTACGAACCTCGAATTCCATCGGACGGGAATCGGCCTGGTGCCGGAGCGGCCTGGCGAGAAGCACACGGCCATCTATGTGGCGGTGGTGCCGGGCAGCGGGAAGCCGCTGCGCTCCTGCACCTGTGAGACCTCCAAGAAGAAGACCTGCGACCACCTCAAGGATCTCTCCAAGGTAGTCGCCGAGATCGAGAGGGAGCTCGCGGCGCGGAGCTGGGAGGCGGCGTTCGAGGCCTCCGTCTGGTGCCGGCTGGCGCGGCTGCTGTTCGAGGGGAGCTCCCAGGCCTCGGCCAAGGTGCGGGTGCTGCGGGTGCCGCGCGATCCGGCGCCGGTGATCCGCGTCACCGCGCCCAACGGCGACGAGCTGGCCGAGTATCTCGACGCCTCGCCGGCGCGGGTGCGGTTCCTCGAGCGCACCGGCAAGGCCGCGCCCGAGATGGAGGGGATCTTCGACCGCGCCGGCCTGCTCGAACGGCTCGCCCTCTTCCAGGCCACCGAGCAGGAGCGCCTCTTCCACAAGGCCGGCATGAAGACCCAGCGGCAGACCTGGGAGGAGAGCTTCTGGCACCGCCTCGCCTATCACTGCGTCCGCGAATTCGAGGGGGAGGGCCGCGGCACCTTCCATCCGGCCATCGACGAGGCGAGCGGCCGGTTCACCTTCACCTACCGCCAGCCGGGCGGAGATCCGGTCGTCCGCATCGCCGTGCCGCGCGACCGCGTGCGGGCCGCCCTCCAGCTCCTGGCGGCGGAGTATCCGGAGCAGGCGGACCTCGCGATCCGGCCCATCCCTCTGATGTCGATCTTCCGGGTCACCCAGGAGACCGAGCTCGACCTGGAGGTGCGGCCGGTCATCCGGGCGCTCCAGGCGAACGGCGAGGAAAGGTTTTTCGAGCACCGCGACTTCGAGAGGTTCCGTTATGGAAACCTGATCTACATCAAGGACCTCGGCGTGCTGGCCGAGCTGGAGCGCGAGGGCAAGGAGCGCAAATTCAAGGCGCCGGTCAGCATGAAGCTCCAGCGCGGCCAGGTGGCGAGCTTCCTGGCGGATCACCAGGAGGCGCTCGGCGAGGGATTGCTGGTGCTGGACGAGCCGCTGCGGGAGCTGCGGATCTTCAAGGAATTCGACCGCATCGAGATCTCCGCCGTGGATTTCGACGCGGCGCTCGCCCGGAGCTGGTACTGGCTGGCCCTGGAGTACGGCTTCGGCAGCCATTCAGTATCGCTCGCCGAGATCCTGCGCGCCAAGAAGGAGGGGCTCCCCTATCTCGAAACGGCGGGCGGCTGGATCGATCTCAATTCGCCGGTTTTCCGCGAGCTGGACCGCCTCGGTGAGACCGCGGACGCCGACCGCTTCCGGCTCCCCGCGAGCGAGCTCCTGCGGCTCCAGGCCGCGGCGGACCGGCCTATCCGGATCGCCGCCAACGGCGAAGCCTCGGCCCGCCTCGGCGGGCTCCTCGACCTGAAGCCGGCCGCGCCGTTCGCGAGGACGGCCACGCTCGCCACCGAGCCCCGGATCTATCAGAAGATCGGCGTCGACTGGCTCCTCTTCCTCCATCAGAACCGGCTGGGCGGCCTGCTCTGCGACGACATGGGCCTTGGCAAGACCCTCCAGGTGCTGGCTCTCATGGTCACCCTGCTCGAACGGGAGGAGGTCACGGAGCCGTTTCTGGTGGCCTGCCCCACGAGCGTGCTCAGCCACTGGCGCAACCAGATCCACCGCCACGCGCCGACTTTAAGGCCCGTCGTCCATCACGGGCAGCAGCGGCGGCTCCCAAGTCAGCTAAGCGCCGGGGACGTGCTGCTGACCTCCTACGGCGTGCTGCGCCGGGACGCCGAGCTCTTGAGCGCCGTCCCCTTCGCCCTCGCCGTGCTCGACGAGGCCCAGCACCTGAAGAATCGGGGGACGCAGAGCTGGCAGGCCGCCGATCATCTGGTGGCGGACGTCAAGCTGGGGCTGACCGGCACGCCGATCGAGAACTCCCTCGGCGAGCTGAAGGCGCTCTTCGATCTGGTGCTGCCGGGCTATCTCGGATCGGACGCCGGCTTCGAGCAGCGCTATGGCCGCCCCATGGAAGGCAATCGGGGCGAGGACCGGCTGGGCGAGCTGCGGCGGATGATCTCCCCCTTCGTGCTCCGGCGGCTCAAGTCCTCGGTGCTCGACGAGCTCCCCGAAAAGATCGAGGACGTCCGCACCTGCGCCCTCTCGGACGATCAGGTCCGGCTCTACCGCGACGCCGTGGACGGCCGGGGGGCCGAGCTGGCGGCGCAGATCGAGGCGGCGGCGGACGGCCATCTCCCCTACATCCACGTCTTCGCCCTGCTGAGCCTGCTCAAGAAGATCTGCGACCACCCCGCGCTGGCCATGGGCGATCTCAGCCGCGCGGACGCGCTCGCCTCGGGCAAATGGGACCTTTATCAGGAGATCCTGGCGGAATGCCTGGAGAGCGGACACAAGGTGGTGGTCTTCACCCAGTTTCTGGGGATGATCGATCTGATGGCCCGCCATCTCGAAGGGCTCGGCATCGGCTACGTGAAGCTGACCGGCGCGAGCGTGCGCCGCGGGGAGATCGTCGACCGCTTCAATCAGGATCCGGCCTGCCGGGTCTTCCTCGGCAGCCTCAAGGCGGGCGGCACGGGGATCGACCTCCTGGGCGGCTCGGCCGTGATCCATTACGATCGCTGGTGGAACGCGGCCAAGGAGGACCAGGCGACCGACCGCGTCTACCGCCTGGGGCAGAAGCGGGCGGTGCAGGTCTTCAAGCTGGTCACCGAGGGGACCCTGGAAGAGAAGATCGCCGCCCTGATCGAGAAGAAACGGCAGGTGATGGCGAGCGTCGTCCAGGAGGACTCCCCCGAGTTGGCGAAGATCTTCACGCGGGACGAGCTCCTGGATATGCTAAGGCAGAGCGTTTGAGAGGAGAGGCATGCCCCGCGCGAAACGATACTGGCTGATGAAATGCGAGCCCGAGGCCTACACAATCGACGACCTCGAGCGGGACGGCGTCACGACCTGGGAGGGGGTGCGCAACTTCCAGGCGCGCAACTCCATGCGCGACGACATGAAGCCGGGGGACGGCGTCCTCTTCTACGCCTCGAACGCCGAGCCCTCGGGGGTGACCGGCGTCGCCGAGATCGCGCGCGGCGGTTATCCGGACCCCTACGCGTTCGAGAAGGGACATAAATATTTCGATCCCAAGAGCGATCCGGAGAATCCCACCTGGATGATGGTGGACATCCGCTTCGTCGAGAAGTTTCCGGACATCGTGCCGCTCGCGGTGCTCAAGGAGACCCGCGGCCTCCAGGACATGGTGGTCACCCAGAAGGGATCGCGGCTCTCCGTGCAGCCGGTCACCAGGAAGGAATTCGAGATCGTGGTGAAGCTCGGCCGCCAGGGTGGGTGGACGTCGTGAGAGAGCACGACGGCTACTGGGCGGACCAGATCGAGATCGAATGCCCCTACTGCGGCGAAAGGGTGGAGATCTCGGTCGAGCCGGACGTCTACGGCGTGCTGGTGCAGGACTGCGAGGTCTGCTGCAACCCCTGGCAGGTGACCATTACCCGCGACCGTTACGGCGACCCGGAAGTGCGGGTGGAGCGGGCGCAGTAGGCGGGCCGCCCAGATCAGGTTCCCTCTTGTAAGGTGGAGGGGACGGGAGAAGAGGGCCGGGGTAAGGAGGGGCTTTTACCCCCGCCCCGCCATCCCGCGAGGAAATCCATGCTCCAGCCGCAACCGCCGGAAGGTGGCCCGCAGGGGAGCCCGCTCGGCGCGGCGGAGGCCGGAGGTTCCGATCTCCACGTCGTGGATCTCCGCATCCCAGGCCTGCTCGAGGAAGAAGCGCAGCTCCTCCTCGCAATCGGCCTTCGACGGAACGAGCAGGAGGACGGTGGCGATCCCCTCGGCGGCGAGGCTGTGGGCGGCGCGGAGGCGCGGGCCGGGATCCAGGGTGGCGGGGACCGGCGTGGTGATCCGCACGGTGACGGAATGGCGGCGGTCGAGCTCCGCCAGCAGCTCCAGCTCCCCCAGAATGCGCGGAGTCGCGGTGGTGACCGCCACCTCCAGCCCATCGGCCAGGGGCAGGAGCGTCCGCAGGGGGCTCTCCCCGCGCGCGGGCGGCTCGTAGGGGGCGATGGCCGTCCCGAGCACGACCGGCTCGCGGCGGAGGGCCGCCCGGCGCACCCGGCGCTCCATCGCCTCGGCGGAGTCGGACTGCAAGGTCGGCGAGAGGACGAAGAGCAGCGGGAGAGTGGCTTGGCGAATCATGTTGCGCCTTTTTTACGCCAAGGAGGCGTAGCCTGTCAAGGGGGATCTTTCCGCGCCAGCGCCAATCCAAAATCCAAAATCGCAAATCCAAAATAGAATCCTCCTCCATGCCCGAGCTCCCCGAGGTCGAAGTCCTGCGCCGCAGCCTGGAGCCCCACCTGTTGGGGGACCGGATCGAGCGCGTCGAGGTGCGGAACCCCTCCCTGCGGGAGCCGGTCGACGTGGCGCGTCTGCGGCGGGCGGCGCGGGGGCGGGAGGTGGTCGCGCTGCGGCGGCGGTCGAAGTACCTGCTGATCGATCTGGAAGGAGGGTGGACGGTGGTCGTCCACCTGGGGATGAGCGGCCGGCTGACGCTGGCGCCGGGCGAGGCGGAGGTCGAGCCGCACGAGCACGTGGCCTTCCATCTGCGGAGCGGACGGCGGCTGCGGTTGCGCGATCCCCGGCGGTTCGGCGTGGTCTTCGCGGCGCGGACGGCGGAGCTGGCGGCCGATCCCCACTTCGCGGCGCTGGGGCCCGAGCCGCTGGAGCCGGAGCTCTCGGGCGAGGTGCTCGCCCGCGCGGCGGCCGGGCGGCGGGGACCGGTCAAGGCCTTCCTGATGGACGCCGGCGTGGTGGTGGGCGTGGGCAACATCTACGCCTCGGAGTCGCTCCATCGCGCCGGGATCCATCCCGGGCGGCCGGTCTCCCGCATCTCCCGCCGGAGCTGGGACCGGCTGGCGAAGTCGGCGGTGGCGGTGCTCCGGCAGGCCATCTCCCAGGGGGGGACGACGCTCAACGACTTCGCGGACGGCGAGGGGCGGAGCGGCTATTTCCAGGTCTCGCTCACCGTCTACGACCGCGAGGGGGAGCCCTGCCTGACCTGCGGCCGGCCGGTGCGGCGGATCGTGCAGGCCGGCCGCAGCACGTATTACTGCCCCGGATGCCAGAGATGACCCGAGGCCGGTTACAATCCCCGCCCGACGCATTCCTGAACGGAGCTCGAGCCCTATGTCGATCCTGGAGACCGCGCCGCTGCTCGACCCGCTGCTGGCGGGCCTGAAATTCAAGCCCTGCGTCCTCGGCGTGGCCGGGGGGACCGGCTCGGGCAAGACCACCGTCGCCCGCGCCATCCTCGACGCCGTGGGCGAGGACCGCATCGCGCTGATCGAGCAGGACAGCTACTACCGCGACGTCGACTGGCGGAGCGAGACCGAGCTGCTCCACCACAACTTCGATCATCCCTCGGCGCTCGACAACGAGCTGCTGGTCGCGCATATCGCCGCCCTCAAGGCGGGGCACCCCATCGAGGTGCCGATCTACGATTTCGTGCGCCACCGCCGGACGGCGCGCACGAAGCGGGTCGAGCCCCAGCCGGTGATCCTCCTGGAGGGGATCCTGATCTTCGTGGAGGCCGGCCTGCGCGAGCTGCTCGACTTCAAGATCTACGTCGACACCGACGCCGACCTGCGGCTGATCCGCCGCCTGGGGCGGGACATGGCCGAGCGCGGGCGCACGGTGCAGGACGTGCTGCGCCAGTACCTCGAGACGGTCCGCCCCATGCACCTGGAGTTCGTCGAGCCGTCGAAGCGCTGGGCGGACATCATCATCCCCGAAGGGGGCGAGAACAAGGTGGCGCTGGAGATGGTGATCGCGCACGTCGAGCAACTCCTGGGAGGGAGGTGAGGCCGTGCCGTCCTACACGCTACGGGTGATCGCGCGCTTCGAGGCGGCCCACCACCTGACCTCCTACAAGGGGGCGCCGGAGCCCGCCCACGGCCACTCCTGGCAGGTCGAGGCGGTGCTGGAGACGGCGGAGCTGGACGCCGAGGGGATGGCCTGGGACTTCGTCGCGGTCCAGGGCGCGCTGCGGGAGCTCGCGGCGCGGCTCGACCACCGGGACATCAACACGGTCCCGCCGTTCGACCGCGCGAGCCCCACCACCGAGCGGATCGCCGCCTGGCTCTTCGCGGAGCTTCAAGGTAGGCTGCCGGGGGCGCCGCTCGCCGCGGTCACCCTGTGGGAGGGGCCGAGCTGCTCGGCGACCTTCCGGCCTTGAAGGGGCCGGCCTTGACAGCCGCTCCGGTCCCCGTTAGCGTCTCCTGGCTTCCTTTCCTCCTCCTATGAACATGAAAAAAGCCCTTCCGCTGATCGCGATCGCCGCCCTCCTGCCGGCCTCGTGCAGCAAGCCGGCCCCCGTGGCCCAGGTGGAGGTCGATCCCCGCCTGGTCCAGCTCCCGTTCTCGCAGGTTCAGACGGTCCACCTCACCTGGACGCCTTCCGGGCCGATCGGGGACGAGAAGCCGACGGTGTTCGTCCACCTGCTCGACTCGAAACAGCAGGTGGCCCGCACCTTCGATCACCCCTTCCCGCAGCGGTGGCGCGAGGGGGCGCCGGTCGGCTACGACCTCAAGCTCTACCAGTCGGCGATGGCGCAGCCGCTGACGCCGGGCAAGTACCAGGTGATCCTGGGCCTCTACGGCAAGAAGGGGAAGCGCTGGCCGCTGAGCGGGCTCGGCGACGCGGTGGGGCGCGACGAGTACAAGGCCTTCGAGGTCCAGGTGCCGAATTCGGACCCCCACCCGCGCTTCGCCTTCGCCCCCACCTGGATGGAGGTCGAGCCCGGGGGGGACCGCCAGGTGGTGGCCCGGCGCTGGATGGTGGACCGCGGAGCGATCCGCCTGGTCGATCAGCAGGCTCCGGGGACGGTTTGGATGGTCGTCCAGATCCCCCCCACCAACCCGGGGGACTACCGGATGGTCCTCGACGAGGGGGCGAGCTCGCCGTCGGTGATGATCGGCGGCAACTGCGGCTGCCCGGAGACGAGCATCACCGGACCGGGGCTCCACGAGGTCGAGCTGAGCCTGGACGCGCCGCCGCCCGGGGACTTCTGCCATCTGCTGCTGAGCGCCAGCTTCTCCCTGGAGCCGCTCACCCCCGCCGGCAAGAGGCGCTCGGCCTCGCTGGAGAACATCGCCTGGATACCGGGCGGGCGGAAGGCGCCGGAGCAGCCGGCCGGGACCGGGGCCGCCAGCACGGCGACCCCGACGTCGCCGCAATAGGAGGTCCGATGAAGCACGGCTGGGCCTCGATCCTCCGTCCCGAGCAGGAGGGCTACCTCGACCGCCTGCTGCCGCCGCGCGATCCGCTCCTGCGGGAGATGGAGGAGCGGGCGGGGCGGGAGGACATCCCGATCTCCGATCCGGAGGTGGGGCGGCTCCTCTCCATCCTGGCGCGCTCGGCCGGGGCCCGGCGGATCCTGGAGATCGGCGCCGCCATCGGCTATGGCGCGGTCTGGCTCGCCCGCGGCGCGCCGGAGGCCCGGGTACAGTCGGTCGATATCAATCCGGAGCGGCTGGCGGTGGCCCGGCAGTACCTGGAGCGGGCGGGGCTGGCCGACCGGGTCGAGCTGATCGAGGGGAAGGCCCTGGAGGTGATCCAGCGGCTCGACGGGCCGTTCGACCTCGTCTACGTGGACGCCGTGAAGACCGAATACCGGCGCTACCTCGATCTGGTGGTCCCCAAGCTGCGGGTGGGCGGCCTGATCGTCTGCGACAACCTCCTCTGGGGGGGCGAGGTGGCCGCGCCCGGCGAGGAGGAGAACCGCGACGCCGATGCCCTGCGCGCCTTCAACGGCTATCTGATGATGCACCCGCAGCTCCAGGCGGTCGTCCTCCCCCTGGGCGACGGCGTGGGGCTCGCCACCAAGATCAAGCCCACCATCTTCGAGATGGGCGGTCCGTTCTAAAAACCCTCACCCCTGCCCCTCTCCCGTCCCCTCCCGCCCTCCCTCGCCGGGAGAGGGGAATCAGAGGCGCCCCCGAACCTCCTCCAGCCGCCCCCGCATCTCCTCGGCGGTGGCCGGGCGGCGGGCCGGCGAGCGGTGGAGCGCCGCGCGGAAGAAATCCCCCAGGACCCCGACGTGCT
>Ga0308176_10002673_pt1 | contig 11296 bp, 11 predicted proteins | sample PhyCR2_3_FD_203890 | JGI IMG/M metagenome (GOLD analysis project Ga0308176, IMG submission 203890) | Soil microbial communities from UC Gill Tract Community Farm, Albany, California, United States - DLSLS.C.R2 | ecosystem: Environmental > Terrestrial > Soil > Agricultural land | place: USA... | reverse complement strand
GGTTTTAATAGAATACACAAGACTTTGAACTTGCAACTTTGAACTATTTAATTAGTCCGTGTGCGTTAAACGCAAAAATCTTTACCGCAATGGCGAGCAATATTACGCCAAAAAATTTTCGCACCGCAATCAATCCAGCCGGACCCAAAGCTCTTTCGATCAGGCCCATTGATTTTAACACGATAAAAATAAAAACAAGGTTGGCCAGGATGCCGAACAAGATGACCGGAGAGTCATAATTGGCTTTTAGTGAAATGATGGTGGTTAGTGTGCCCGAACCTGCAATAAGCGGAAAAGCAATGGGAACAACCGTTGCCGAACGAATGTCGTTCTCGCTTTTAAAAAACTCAAGCCCAAGCACCATCTCCAGGCCCAAAATAAAAATTACGATAGAGCCGCCAACGGCAAAGGACCGCACGTCCAATCCCAGCAATTTTAAAAACGGTGTGCCCAGATAAAGAAACAAAATCATTAATGCACCGGAAATCAATGTAACCGTTCCTTCCCGAATGCCGCCCATCTTGCTCTTCATTGAAATCAAAACCGGCACGGTGCCGATGATGTCAATGACGGCAAACAAGGTAAACGTAACCGTTAAAAAATCGCTTAGCTTAAAATCCATAATCCGGGTTTGTACAAATGTAAAGGCTTCAAAAAAGTTTACGCCTTTACCAGGTCCTGAAAATAAAAACCGGCTTTCGGTTGCGGTGTTGTGAAACAATCATCGCTGTAATCCTGCGGTTGCTCCTTGTCATCCTGAGCTTGTCGAAGGGCAGGGGCCGCATATTCTTTAAAAACCCTTTCACCTTTTTTGAAGTGCACCGGCTTTGAAAAAATGGGCCCGTCAAAAACAAAGGAATGATACTCGCCGTTTTCACCACAGGAATCAACAGTGGGCGGAAGGTTGTTTACAAAAGCTTCGTTCAAAAGCCTTCCGCAAAAACTTTCATTCAATTGTGCGCTGTTGGTGCAGACCACAATGGATTGAAAACCGAAATAAAAGAACTCGTTCATCAAGACTTCACCGCTCTTTCCCCAAAGCGGGAAGATGCATTGAAGCCCGTCTTTCATCAATAAATTTTCGCGATAAGTTTTTAAATCTTCCAAAAAGATATCACCGAATACCCCGTGCGTGAAACCTTCCTGTTTTAATTGTTGATGCAGTTGGTGAACGGCTTCTTCGTAAACCTTCATGCCGGGCATTTCGGGTAATTCAATTGTGTAAAGCGGCAAGCCGATGGATGCTGCCTGCGCTTCCAGCAATTCTCTTCGCACGCCGTGCATGGAAATGCGGTTCGCGGTCGTATTCACCGTTGTTACCAATGCTTCTATCGGTAAGCCTTGCTGTCTTGCTTTGTACAAAGCAAGAGCTGAGTCCTTGCCTCCGCTCCAACTGAAAAATGCTTTCATAAAAGAGGAGAGATTGAGAGATTGAGATATTGAAGTAAATGATCGCAAACAAAATATCCCAATCTCTCAATAACCCAATATCGTTTAAAAGTTAAAACGCAAGCCACTGTACGCGTTAAAGCCGGCCGTGTTGTAACCGTAAATATCCGAATAGCTTTCGTCAAAAAGATTGCGCAGATCGGCAAAGACTTTCAGACGACTTTTTAAGAAGCCATATTCGGCGTAAAAATTCACCAGTGTGTACGGCTTTAGTGTGATGGATTGTGAGGCAAACGTGGCAGGGTCAAAATACACGTCTTTGCGTTCGCCAACGTTGTTCACGTTAAGAGAAGCATACAAACCTTTGGTGATTTGCGTGCCGAGGAAAACGTTCACTGTGCTTTTGGGGCGGCGGAGTAAGTTGAAATAAGTTGTGTCTTTGCTCCCTTGTTTCGTTGTAATCTTTCCATCCACATAACTGTAAAAAAAACGCAGGTTAATCTTGTCGGTTAAGTTCAACGTGCCGTCAACGTCAATGCCGTAATCGTGTTGCTTGTCCTGGTTTGTGTATTGCGCATATGGGGCTTGCGGAATGGAAAGAAAGGCAATCACGTCTTTTACTCTTCTGTTGAAATACGTCACGCGGAGAGTCGCTTTGCCGTCTTTTGAAAAGACTTGTGCGCCGCCTTCGAGGTTCAACGATGTTTCGGGCTTTAGATTTTTGTTGCCGTAAAGCGAAAACAGTTGGTAAAGGCTCGGCGTTTTATAACCCGACGAAAGATTGGCAAAAACCTTTGCCGTTTTTTGAATGAAATAAGAAGGGTTTAAGTTGTACGCAAGATTGCTTCCGTATGCGGAGTGATGATTGTAACGTCCGCCGCCTTCAACCGAAAAGTTTTGATAGTGATAATGCAAAGCTGCGTAAGCGCTGGCTTGAGATTGTTTGATGCTGTCGCTGCTGATTGATGTTTTCTGCGGCGCCTGCGAATAAATATTTATCTGCGTAGCGTTGTAATTATAATTCGATGCGCGGTAATCCGCACCAACGGTTAGCTTAACTGATGAAAAAGGATAAACCAAAAAGGCTTCGGCAAAATGTTCCGCAGCTTTGTAACGGGATTGGTCGTATTTGTAATAACCCGCAACATCAATCGAGTCGTTCAAATAAGCACGGTCGGTTTTGTTGAATTGATAAAGAACGTTCAACTGGCCTTTGCCCAACCCCAAAATATTCTTTACGCCGGTTTGTAAATTCTTTGACGAATAGGTGAAATCTTTTTCATCTACAAAAGCATCGTTGTCCAAGGCGCCTTTGTTTTGGTTGTAGCGAAAGAAAGGCTGAACGCGAAAAATCTTTGCCGCTTGAATGCCAAGGTTTGCCTGGAGATTGTTTTGACTGAACCAATCGCGGTCAAAGGCTTTTGTAGTGTTCGGCGGTTGTTGCGCTTCGGAAAAGCCTTTTGTGCTGTTGTGCGAATAACCGATGTTGTAATCAAAATTTTTCGCCGCACCGTTAATACCGGCATTGCTTCTCCAGGTATTGTGGCTTCCGTATTCAATTACACCGTTTGCCGACACAGGTTTCGTTCCGCCCTTTCGCGTGATGATGTTGATAACACCGGCAATGGCATCGCTTCCGTACAACGTGCTTTGGCTTCCTTTTAAAATTTCGATGCGTTCCAATCCATCAACGCTGATGTTGCGGATGTCGAAATTGCTGCCGATGCCCGAAGCGTCGTAAACGGGAATGCCGTCAACGGTGATGAGTGTGTAATCCACCTTGGCGCCGCGCAGGTAAATGTTTTTTTCTTTGCCGGCATTGCTTGTGTAACCGTTAATAAACACGCCGCCTAATTCGGTAATCAGTTGCGCTAAATCACGGCTGCCCGCTTTTTCAATTTGCTGCCGGTTGATGGTAACGACGACTTTGCCGGTCTCGGTTGTTTTTGTTGAAAATTTGTTGGCGGTAACGGTTAGGTTTTCGAGCGTGTCTTGCGCAAGTAAATGACTGCTGAAAAAAAGTGCAGCCACAGAAAAAAAATTTCGCATGTTGGTTTGAATTTTTTTGTGACGGCGATCGAAAAAAGAAATAGAGAGAGATTTTCCGTGGCAAGTCTCTTCTCTGCTTTTCCTCCGAAAGCATGAATGTTGTTAATTGCAACGGGCAGGTCTTCTGGCTTGGCGCTGCTGTTTTTCCCTTCCCCTGATGCGTGCATCAAAGTGGCATTGAAAAACAGTTTGAGTAGTAGGAACAGGAGGTTTGTCATCCTGAACTTGTCGAAAGACACTACTCACGAGCCTTACAGCTACGGGGATAGCGCCGGACTTTCACCGGCTTCCCTTTTCATTCTTCGTTTAATGGAAGAAACCAATTGCAGCGCAAATGTAGGGGAAAGGGGTTTTAGGCGAAGAGGCAAAGCCGCGCAGATTTTTTATGTGACCGGCTTTTCGAATTCTGTTCATCTTCTGTTGCGTCGCACACTTGTGCGTTCAGAACTTTAGTCAACTCTTTTGCACGAGAAGAGCCACGAAGGAATTCCTTGTGCTTTTCTCTCTGCTTAAAAGAGTTGAACAGCAAACAATTCAAAGGATCGTCTCATTCTTCAGCGACACAAACGATTAATGATTGCTTTGTGATGCGGGAACTGCTGCAGTAAGCTTTCTTTCTTTGCCATTTCAAAATCACTAAAATCAAAGCCCGGCGAAACGGTGCAACCGGCAAGCGTGAAGTTTGTTTGCGCCGCGGGTTCGGCAGCAAACCAGGCGCCGGCCGGAACAACGAGTTGAAAGCTCTCGCCTTTCGCAAGGTTGTTTCCCAATTGCAAACATGTGTAACCGCTTTCTTCGCTCAGGCAATGAATGCGCAAAGTTCCGCCTGCATAAAAATGCCAAAGCTCGTCGCTTTTAATGCGGTGAAAAGCCGAGTAATCGCTTTTCTGCAACAGATAATAAATAGAAGTGGAATAATTTCTTTCGCCACCGAAACAAGAAGGTAAGGCCTGTTCCTTTATCGTGCCTTTTGCGCGGTAAACTTCTTTGTAAAAACCGCCTTCGGGGTGCGGGTTCAGATTTAGTTGATGAATGATTTCGGGTGCTGTCATGCAATAAAGTTGACGAGAAATTTTTGCAAAGTTGTAAGTGCGTTGAGCAGAACGAAACAATGACGTTGCGTTATGCGCAAACTGTCTTGCATTCATTTGTCTTCGGTGTAAGCATACCTTAAACGCTGTTGTTGATCAAGGGAATTACTTATCACGAATACATGAAAACTCTTGCAGCCTTGCGGCTTTACGAAAAAGTGCAAGGCCGCAAAAATTATTTTTTAAAAACACTTGCACAGAAACAATCGGCACATTATGTTTGTCGCCGTTGCAGCAAATGCAACACCCTAATAGAAATCCGTACTATGACATTATACCTTCTTTGCTTTTGGCAACGATTGCTTGCTATACATACACACAACAACAATTCCGACAAATTTTAAAAACACCGTTTCTCTTTAACCGGCTTGCACCGGCCGCTAACCTTATTTTTTTTAGGCGTTGAGGATGTACCCCGGGTTTCTACCAGGGGTTTTCTTTTTAACCACGGGTTACACGGATTTGAAAGGATTGTCGGGATTGTTTTACGGTTACATTGACCACGAACGAAAGCTTGCCTATTGCCCATTGTCAGTTGGCTTCCGTTCCTGACACAATTCAATCAACACGCCGTTAGTGTCCTTTGGATGAAGAAAGCAAACAAGTTTATTATCGGCGCCGGGTTTCGGTATTTCGTTTAACAGAACAAAGCCTTCGCTTTTCAAGCGTGCCATTTCTGCCACAATATCTTCTACGTCAAAAGCAACGTGGTGAAGGCCTTCGCCTTTTTTGTCAACGAATTTTTGAATCACGCCGTCTTCTTTTGTTGATTCCAGCAATTCAATCTTCGTTTCGCCTTGCTGGAAGAATGCGGTGGCTACGGCTTCGCTTTCCACTGTTTCGGTTTTGTAGCAAGATGTGTTCAGTAGTTTTTCAAACAGCGGCACGGAAGCCGATAATGATTTTACCGCAATGCCAATGTGTTCAACTTTTCGCATGGAAAGAATTTAAGAAGTCAAAATTCAAAAGTAAAAATTCAAAAGTACCCGCGACTGTTTCCCTTTTTACTTTTGCCTTTTGAATTTTTACTTTTCATGTCGCTCAACCTTCCAATCTATCTCGACCACAACGCTACCACGCCCTGCGACCCAAGGGTAGTAGAAGCGATGCTGCCTTATTTCTCGCAAAGCTTTGGCAACGCCGCAAGCCGTCATCATTCTTTTGGCTGGCAGGCCCAAGCCGCCGTTGATTTGGGCAGAGAACAAGTGGCGCAGTTAATTAATGCTGAACCGGCCGAAATCATTTTTACATCGGGGGCAACGGAAGCGGTTAACCTTGCCGTCAAGGGTGTTTACGAAACATACAATGCAAAAGGGGCTCACATCATCACCTGCAGCATCGAACACAAAGCAGTTTTGGATACCTGCAAGCATTTGGAAAAGAAAGGCGCGGACGTAACCTATCTGCCCGTGAATGAAAAAGGTTTGGTCAACGTGGAAGAACTCGAAGCAGCCATCAAGCCAACAACAATTCTTATTACCATTATGTACGCCAACAACGAGATTGGAGCCATTCAGCCGATTGCCGAAATTGGCCGCATCGCAAAAGAAAAAAGCGTGGCCTTTTTTAGCGATGCCACGCAGGCCGTCGGCAAAATTTCGGTTGATGTAATGCGCGATAATATTGATTTGTTGGCCCTGAGTGCGCATAAATTTTATGGACCAAAAGGCGTGGGTGCTTTGTACGTTCGGCGAAAAGCACCGCGTGTAAAACTGACGGCGCAAATTGATGGCGGCGGTCACGAACGCGGCCTGCGCAGCGGCACGCTCAACGTCCCGGGCATTGCCGGTTTGGGTAAGGCTTGTCAACGTTGTTCAGAGGAAATGCAAAAGAATGCGGCGCACACAAGCCGCTTGCGCGACAAGCTCGAAAATGCCTTGTTGAAAATTGCTGGAGCGTTTGTTAACGGTGATGCGAAAAGCCGCTTGCCGCAAATCACCAATCTTTCTTTTGCCGGCGTGGACAGCGAAGGATTGCTGATGGCATTGGGTAAAGAAATTGCGGTGTCTTCCGGTTCGGCCTGCACATCGGGTTCGCTGGAACCTTCCTATGTTTTAAAAGCATTGGGCTTGAGCAATGAAGCCGCACACAGTTCGCTGCGCTTTGGCCTGGGCCGTTCCACCACCGAAGAGGAAATTGATTACACCATCGAGAAAGTTTCGGCAGCGGTGCAAAACCTTCGTGAGTTAAATCCGTTTTGGGAAGAATTAAGCGCAAAACTCAAACGTTAAAAGTCAAAGTGAACAGGGCATTTTTGCCTTTTGAATTCCTGCCTGTCGGCAGACAGGTTTAATTTTGAAGTATGACAACAGCAACATTTGAAAACGCAATAACGATAACCGATAAAGCCAAGGCGCAAATTCGCAAGCTGATGGCCGATGCGGGCCAAACCGATTCTTCATATTTTTTGCGGGTAAGCGTGGTGGGCGGCGGTTGCTCGGGACTAAGCTATAAAATGGATTTCGACAACGAGATCAAACCCGCCGATCAGGTTTTTGACAACAAAGACCTTAAAATTGTAACCGATCTGAAAAGCTTTTTGTACCTCGTAAACACCGAGCTTGATTACAGTGACGGCTTGAACGGCAAGGGCTTTCACTTTATCAATCCAAACGCCAGCCGCACCTGTGCCTGTGGCGAAAGCTTTGCGGTGTAAACGGGGTTTCACGCGAAGAAGCAAAGATTTTTATGTACCGAGCTACATTGCCACTATTGAACTGTTGTTGCGTCGCACACTTGTGCGTTCGGTAAGTCTATTCAGCGCCGTACGGCGCTCAACCTTGGTAGAAAAGCAAACCGTTGAGTGATACACGGCTCCGCAGGAGTCGCACTCAATTACAAAAGAACGACGACAGAATCATTGCTACCAAGGTCAGTCTCCTACGGAGACAAAACAAAGCCGAATAGTGAACAAGGCCTACAAGTGTGCGACGCAAGAAAAGCTGAATCGTTATTCTGGCTTCTGGCTCATAAAAAAAGCTCAACCATTATTTTGGTTGAGCTTTTGTTGCGCACTTCAATATTTTATTCGCTCACCACGTTCACGCTGCGCTCAATGAACGAAGTAAGGTCGGCGCCCTTTAACAGGCCCTGCGAAAGCAACGCCAGATCAAAGGCTTGCTTGGCTAATTGTGTGGCCTGTGCTTCATCGCTCTGCAGAATTTTTGTTACGAGCTTGTGGTTGCCGTTCACCGCTACTTTGTAGCTGTCGGGCAATGAGCCGTAAAAGCCCATGCCGCCGCCGCCCATGCGGGCCATGTCTTTCATGCGGCGCATCCATTCTTCCATCGTGATCGTTACCGGCAAGCTTTCGCTTGAAAGGCTTTCCACTTCTACTTTCATGGTTGGATTGTTGATGGCCTTTTCAAAAATCTCTTTCAGTTTTTTCGACTCGTCTTCGGTGAGCTGGTGCTTTTGCGCATCTTCTTTTTCAATCAACTTGTCAATCACATCTGCATCCACACGCTTGAATGAAATTTTTTCCAGCTTCATTTCTAACTGCTGCATGAAGTGGTTGTCGAGCGGTGCGTCCATCACCAACACATCGTACTCTTTTTTGTTGGCGGCTTGCACATAGCTGTGTTGCTTCTCTGCATCGGTAGTGTAGAGATAAACCGTCGTGCCGTTCTTGTCGGTTTGAAAGTCTTTCACCTTCGCATTGTATTCTTCAAGGGTGTAGTGTTCGCTCTTTGTGTTCACCAACAGCACAAAGTCTTTTGCCTTTTCGTAAAACTTTTCTTCGGTGATCATGCCGTACTTCACAAAGAGGCCAATGTCCTTCCATTTTTCTTCATAAGCCTTGCGGTCTTTGCGAAAAAGTTCGTTCAGCTTGTCGGCAACCTTGCGGGTAATGTAGCTCGCAATTTTTTTCACGTTGCTGTCGGCTTGCAAAAAGGAGCGGCTAACGTTCAGCGGAATGTCCGGCGAATCAATCACGCCGTGCAGCAACATTAAAAACTCGGGAACGATGTCCTTTACTTCGTCGGTAATAAATACCTGCCGGGAGAAAAGCTTGATCTTGTTTTTCTGAATCTCAAACTCGTTCTTGATTTTCGGAAAATAAAGCACGCCGGTGAGGTGGAAAGGATAATCCACGTTCAAATGAATCCAGAACAAAGGTTCCTCGCTCATCGGGTAGAGTTCGCGGTAGAACTTCAAATAATCTTCGTCGGTTAATTCCGAAGGCTGCTTCGTCCAGATTGGATTCGTGGTGTTGATGATGTTGTCCACTTCCACATCCTTCCATTTCTTTTCGCCCTTTTCATCTACGCCGTCTTCTACGTGTTCCGTCTTTGTTCCAAACTTGATGGGCACGGGAAGAAACTTGCAGTATTTATCCAGAATTTCCTGCAACTTCCATTTGTTCAAAAACTCTTTGTTCTCGCTGTTTATGTAAAGAATAACGTTGGTGCCGCGTTCTGTTTTATTGCCTTCCGTGATTTCAAATTCGGTGCTGCCGTCGCAAACCCAGCGTGCCGGTTCGGCGCCTTCCTGGTAAGAAAGGGTTTGAATCTCCACTTTATCGGCAACCATAAATGCCGAATAAAACCCAAGACCGAAACGGCCAATGATTTCGTTGGCGTCTTTGGCTTCTTTAAACTTCTCCATGAATTCCGTTGCCCCGGAGAAGGCGATCTGGTTGATGTATTTTTTGATTTCATCCGCTGTCATTCCAATGCCTTTGTCGGACACGGTGATGGTCTTTGCTTTTTCATCGAACGAAACGTCAACCGTTAAATCGCCCAACTCTTTGTTGTATTGACCGAGTGAAGAAAGGCGTTTAATTTTTTGCGTGGCATCCACTGCATTGCTTACCAACTCTCGCAAAAAGATCTCATAATCGGAGTACAAAAACTTTTTGATGATGGGAAAGATGTTCTCCGTGTGGATGGAGATTGTGCCTTTTTCCTGTACCATATTTCAATTAAGGATTAAAAATTATAAATGAATGTTTTGTGCAACGCTGCGTATTAGCAAGCTCTGTTCCAAGCTTTTCTTTGTTGTCAGATTGACAGCGGCAGAACTTCTTTCACAAAGAGTTCGCCGCAAACTTACAGACCCACGCAGCGAACTGAACAAATTTCAGAATGGATTTTGAAAAATTCTTTTCCTCATTGCCGGGCTTTTTTTGTTTGTGGGCATACTCCTTGTATAAGGAAACCTTGAAATTTTATTGCTAACAAAAAAATGAAAAATATGAAAAAAACATTCTTAGCGATGTTAATGGCCGGCACCAGTATGGCGATGTTTGCCCAGACAACACCGACTACGCCGACCACGCCAACAAGCCCGACGACATCGCCGACGACAACGCCAACAAATCCTACCGTCTCACCGACCACTACCAATCCAGCTACAACGACGAACTCGACCAGCGACCCGATGAACACTACGACGAATTCGCAAATCAACAGCAATACAAACAACGGCAACTGGAACAATACCACGAACAGTGCCGTTAACAATCCATCGGCCACAACAAATGCCAGCACTTCATGGGCGCCGGGCACATCGCCCTACTGGGGATGGAACAGCTACGGCATCTGGAATAACAGCGGAAACATGAACACCAATGTGAACGGCAGCACGAGCATGAATAACGGTTCAATGAACAACGCCAACACCACCGACATGAATGCAAACGGAAGCATGAATTCCAGTAACGCGTACAGTGCCTACAACGGAACAGCCGTAACGGCCTTGCCCTGGAACGTGCAGACAAACTTTGGTAAAGACTTTCCGGGTGCGGCAACAAATCAATATACCTGGAATCAATACGGCGATTGGTTCAATACCTATTACGTTCGCAACGGCCGCATGACACAATATTTTTACGACCAGCGTGGCAACGGCTATTCACTTTCCCTGCCGGTGATTGAAACCTATGTTCCTGAAGACGTTATTGACAAGGCCTTGCAGAAGTACGGTGCGCACCTTTATTCCGTTGGTATGGTAAAAACAGCTGAGGGTAAAAGTGCCTATCAAATTGGTTTGATTGACCGCGGACAGGTGCATAACGATTATTTGAATGAAGACGGAAGTTCGGTAGCGAGTGTTTGGCGTGTTGACACGACGAACATGACTTCCAGCAGTGCGAACGCAGCCATGGGTGATGAAAACGTAAACATGAACATGAACGCTGCCGATACGAGCTCTAACCCCAACGGTAAACACCACATGGGCAATCACAAAAACAACATGTCAACAGACGTCAACACCAGCACAGATATGCAAACGACTACCGGCGATGACAACATGAGCAACGGTAAATCAAAAACAAAAACAAAAATTCAGAACAGCGACGGAACGCAAACAAAAATTAAGAGCACGGATAAGAAAACAAAAATAAAAACGAAGAGCACCGACGGTTCGTCCACGACGAACCGGCAGTAAGCGAAGCAAAACTTTTCTATACCAAAGAATCCCGCTGCTGGCGGGATTCTTTCTATAAAAAATGAAAATGAACGCAGATAAAAATCAACCAAACAAAGCGCAATCCCAAACGACCGGTAATCCATCGTTAGAATCGGCAAACAATCCGTTCGAAAACAATCAGCCGGTAGAGCAGGATGTTCGCCAAGCAAAAGAAGAGTTGGAGAAAGAGCAACAGTTTAAAGAGGCACAAACGGAGAGAGACTAAACCAATGAAATTTATTTTGTGGCTTGAGATGATTCGGGTTTCGTTACCAGCAGCCGCTCCTCAATCACTTGTTTGAACGCTGATTTGGGAATGGCGCCTTTTTGCATCATAGGCTGACCGTCAACTG
>Ga0308176_10002672_pt1 | contig 11298 bp, 11 predicted proteins | sample PhyCR2_3_FD_203890 | JGI IMG/M metagenome (GOLD analysis project Ga0308176, IMG submission 203890) | Soil microbial communities from UC Gill Tract Community Farm, Albany, California, United States - DLSLS.C.R2 | ecosystem: Environmental > Terrestrial > Soil > Agricultural land | place: USA... | reverse complement strand
CACGTCGTGCGGCTCGGGGGCGCGGCCAGTGTGCGCCCACACCGTGCGCGGCACCACCGCGCACAGCCCGAGCGCGGCGGTCGCGCATCGCAGTCTGTTCACTCGCACTGTACGGGAGGGAGGCAAAGGGGATGCCGACGCGTGCATTCGCGTGGGGGCATGCCGCGTGTGTGGCGCACGCGCATCACGCGCTCTGTCCGGTGGAGGACACAGCGACCGCCGCCCGTGTGGACTCGAAAGGTTTGTGAGTGAACCGGCGGGATCACCGGTACACTTTTCGCGAGGGCGATGCGTCGGAACCGAACTATCCGAACGAGGTCGCGTCATGGCGTGTGCTGGTCCACCGAATGGCCGTCGTCCCGCGTCAGGCGTCGACGCGGCGATCTCATTGAAGGGACGTGTATGGCTCGCCGCCGCGCTGCTCTGCGCGGCCGGAGCGTGCACGCGCGAGCAGAAGGCCGAGCCGGCGCGCGTGCCCGCGAGCCCCGCACTCCCCGCCGCGGCAGGTCCGCGCGCGAGCGTCGCGCTGGACGCCGAGGACGGGCAGTGGACGATGCCGGCGAAGAGCTATTCCGCCGCGCGGTACAGCCAGCTCGGCGAGATCACGGCGGACAACGTGAAGAACCTGCGGCCGGCGTGGACGTTCTCCACGAGCGTGCTGCGCGGCCACGAGGAGCCGCCGATCATCGTGAACAACACGATGTACATCCTCACGCCCTTCCCGAACATCCTGTACGCGCTCGACCTGACCAAGCAGGGCGCGCCGAAGAAATGGCAGTACGAGCCGAAGCCACAGTCGGAGGCGCAGGGCGTCGCGTGCTGCGACGTGGTGAACCGCGGTCCGTCGTACGCGGACGGCAAGATCGTCTTCAACACGCTCGACAACAACGTCGTCGCGGTGGACGCGGCGACCGGGAAGGAGCTGTGGAAGACGAGGGTCGGCGACATCAACACCGGCGAGACGATGACGATGGCGCCGCTGGTGGTGAAGAACAAAGTGCTCGTCGGCAACTCGGGCGGTGAGATGGGTGTGCGCGGCTGGCTCAAGGCGCTCGACCTGGCGAGCGGCAAGGTGCTCTGGACGGCGTACAGCACCGGCCCCGACGACGAGATGCTGATCGGCTCGCGCTTCAAGCCGTTCTATCCGAAGGATCAGGGGAAGAACCTCGGCGTCACGACGTGGCAGGGCGAGCAGTGGAAGATCGGCGGCGGGACGGTGTGGGGATGGCTGTCGTACGACCCCCAGTCGAACCTCGTCTTCTACGGCACGGCGAACCCCGGCCCGTGGAATCCCGATCAGCGTCCGGGCGACAACAAGTTCACGTCGAGCCTCGTCGCGCGTGACGCCGACAACGGCGAAGCGGTGTGGGCGTTCCAGATGAGCCCACACGACATGCACGACTACGACGGCGTGAACGAGTCGATCCTGCTCGACGTGCCGTGGAAGGGACAGACGCGGCATGCGCTGATCCACCCGGATCGCAACGGCTACGTGTATCTGATGGATCGCACGAACGGGGAAGTGCTGTATGCGGAGCCGTTCGTGCACATCACGACGAGCCGACGCGTGAATGTCTCGAACGGCTCGCTCGAGTACGTGCCGGAGAAGAAGCCGAGGGTGGGCGAGGTGGTGCGCGACATCTGCCCGGCGTCGCCGGGTGGTAAGGACTGGCAGCCGTCATCGTTCTCGCCGCGCACGGGTCTCGTCTACATCCCGCACCAGAACCTGTGCGAGGACGAGGAAGGGCTCGAGGCGAACTACATCTCCGGCACGCCGTACGTCGGGATGAACGTGCGGATGTACGCGGGGCCTGGTGGAATGCGCGGTCGGCTCACTGCGTGGGACCCCATCGCGGGCCGTGCAGCGTGGGCGATCGAGGAAAGCTTCCCGGTGTGGAGCGGCACCGTCGTCACGGCGGGAGACGTCGTCTTCTACGGCACGATGGACGGCTGGTTCAAGGCGGTCGACGCGCGCAACGGTCATCCGCTCTGGCAGTACAAGACGGGCTCGGGGATCATCGGCCAGCCGGTGACGTATCGCGGTCCCGACGGCAAGCAATACGTCGCCGTGATGTCGGGCGTCGGCGGCTGGGCGGGCGCGATCGTCGCCGGCAATCTGGATCCGCGCGACTCGACCGCCGCACTGGGCTTCGCCGCCGCGATGAAGGACCTCCCCGACGCGACGCAGAAGGGCGGCACGCTGTACGTCTTCTCGCTGCCATGAGGACGCCGATGCGACGACTGTCGACCGTACGCGCCGTGTCATTCGCTGTCGCGTCGTTCCTCTTCGCGACGAGCGTCGCGGGGTGCCGGCGCGAGGAGCGCCGTTTCCGCGAGTCGCCGCCGAGCGCGACGCCGACCACGGTGCGCGTGAGCGCCCTGCAGCCGGGCACCATGCAGGACACGACGCACGCCCGGAATCCGTATGAGAACAATGCCTACGCGCAGTCGGAGGGGCAGCGGCTCTTCGGCTGGTACAACTGCGCGGGGTGTCACGCGAACGGCGGCGGCGGGATGGGCCCGCCGCTCATGGACGATCAGTGGATCTACGGGAGCAGCCCGGAGAACATCTACACCACGATCATCCAGGGGCGCCCGAACGGGATGCCGTCGTTCGCCGGCAAGATCCCGACGACCCAGGTGTGGCAGCTCGTGACCTACGTGCGCTCGCTGAGCGCGCAGAACAGCACGGGCGCACGGTCGTCGCGCACGGATCACATGATGATGTATCCCGGCTCCAGCTCGCTGCAGGATCCGGAGAAGCCGAAGAACTCGTTCCGGCCACCGGCGTCGGAGATGCCCTGATGCTGCAGGACGGGCTGCGGGGCGCACTCAATCAGTCGGCGCTCGAGCCGGCGGGGCCGCAGGCGGCGAAGGTCACCCACCTGTGGTGGTTCGCGCTCGCCATCGCGACGACGGTGTACCTGCTCACCATGGGTGCGCTCTGGTGGGCGGCCCATCGCGCACGCCAGCGCGAGCTGCGCGGCGAAGCGGCGGTCGGCCCCGAGGCCGAGCAGGGGATGACGCGCGGTGTCACCTACTCGATCGCCGCGACAATCGTGATCCTGCTCATCTTTCTCGTCACCGATCTCTCGGTGGGCCGCACGTTGAGCCCCGTCCCGTCGAAGCACCCGCTCACCATCGAGCTCACGGGACACCAGTGGTGGTGGGAAGTCACCTACGCGGACACCTCGCCGCACGGGCGCTTCACCACGGCGAACGAGATCCACGTCCCCGTCGGCGAGCCGGTGCTCTTCGTGCTCCAGGCGCAGGACGTCATCCACAGCTTCTGGGTGCCGAACCTCGCCGGCAAGAAAGATCTGATTCCCGGCTACACCCAGTCGATGTGGTTCCAGGCCGACACGGCGGGGCTCTATCGCGGGCAGTGCGCTGAGTTCTGCGGATTGCAGCACGCGAAGATGGCGCTGCACGTCGTCGCCGAGTCGAAGGCGGACTATCAACGCTGGGTAGACCAGCAGCGCGGGACGGCGGCGATCCCGACCGACTCGGCGGCGCGCCGAGGACGCGAGATCTTCCTCACCGGCACGTGCGCGATGTGTCACAGCATCGAAGGGACGAGCGCGGGCTCGCACGCCGGACCCGATCTCACCCATCTCGCGAGCCGTCGCACGATCGCGGCCGGCACGCTGCCCAACACGCGCGGCGCGCTCGGCGGATGGGTCGTCGATCCGCAGCGCATCAAGCCGGGCGTGCGGATGCCGCCCAACATGCTCAAGCCGCAGGACCTCGACGCCCTGCTCACCTATCTCCAGAGCCTCAAGTGAGCGAGACGATCGCAGCCGCCCCCACCGTGGATCCGAACGGCCCGTACGAGGCCGAGATCGCCGAGCTGACGCGCACGTATCACAGCGACGCCGGACGATTCTGGGGCTGGGTGACCTCGGTGGACCACAAGTCGATCGGCAAGCGCTACATCGCGACCTGCTTCGTGTTCTTCATCCTCGCGGGGCTGAACGCGGGGGTGATGCGCATGCAGCTCGCGCGGCCCGAGAACCACATCGTCGGGCCCGACCGGTACAACCAGCTCTTCACCGTGCACGGCACGGCGATGATGTTCCTGTTCGCCGTGCCGGTGATGACGGCGATGGCGACGTACCTCGTTCCGCTGATGGTGGGTACGAAGGAGGTGGCGTATCCGCGCCTCAACGCCTTCGGGTACTGGACCTTTCTCATCGGCGGGCTGTTCCTGTTCGCCGGCCTCTACTCGAACACCGGGCCGGATACCGGATGGTTCGCGTACACGCCGCTCTCGGGGCCGGAGTACGCCGCGGGGAAGCGCGTCGACGTCTGGGCGCAGGTGGTGACCTTCACCGAGATCGCCGGCCTCGTCGCCGCGGTCGAGATGATCGTCACGATCTTCAAGATGCGGGCGCCGGGCATGTCGCTGAACCGGATCCCGCTCTACGTGTGGTCCATTCTCGTCGTCTCGTTCATGATCGTGTTCGCGATGCCGTCGGTCGCGATGGCGAGCACGATGATGCTGGCGATGGACCGCCTGGTGGCGACGCACTTCTTCAATCGCGCGGAAGGGGGCGACCCGCTACTCTGGCAGCACCTGTTCTGGTTCTTCGGCCACCCCGAGGTGTACATCATGTTCATCCCGGGGCTGGGCTTCGTGTCGGCGATCATCGAGACGTTCACGAAGCGGAAGATCTTCGCCTATCCGGTGATGGTGCTCGCGCTCTTCGTCACGGGGTTCGTCGCGTTCGGGCTCTGGGTGCACCACATGTTCGCGACGCCGGTGCCGCAGCTCGGCCGCAGCCTCTTCACCGCGGCCAGCGTGCTGATCGCCATCCCGACGGGCGCGCAGATCTTCTGCTGGATCGCGACGATCTGGGCAGGCCGTCCGCGCTACACGACGTCGATGATGTTCGCGCTCGGCTTCATCGTCGTGTTCACCATCGGCGGGATGACCGGCGTGATGATCGCCTCCGTGCCCTTCGACCTGCAGGTGCACGACACCTACTTCATCGTCGCACACTTCCACTACGTCATCCTCGGCGGCGTGCTCTTCCCGCTCTTCGGCGCGTGCTACCTGTACTTCCCGAAGATCACGGGCCGCATGATGAGCGAGACGCTCGGCAAGTGGAACTTCTGGCTCTTCTTCGTCGGCGTGAACGTCACCTTCTTCCCGATGCACCTGCTCGGGCTCGACGGCATGCCTCGGCGCGTCTACACCTACCTGCCGGAGATGGGGTGGGGGAAGCTCAACCTCATCGCGACGTTCGGCGCGGTCATCATCGTGTCCAGCGTAGCGGTGTTCCTCTGGAACGTGATCTCGAGCTGGCGCGGCGGCGCGATCGCCGGTCCGAACCCGTGGGGCGCGCCAGGGCTCGAGTGGGCGACGTCCTCTCCGCCGCCACCGTGGAACTTCCATCCGGTGCCGGTCGTGGAAGGTCGCGCACCGCTGTGGGAAGCGGGTGAAGAGCTCCCCGTCGCCACCGGTCTCGCCACCGACCGGCGCGAGGTGCTCATCACCACGGCGCTCGACGCGATTCCCGACAACCGTCACGAGCATCCCGGCGAGTCGCACTGGCCGCTCGTGATGGCGATCGCGGTGGGCGTCACCTTCATCGGTGCGGTGTGGACGCCCTGGGCGTACGTCGTCGGCTTCGCGATGAGCGCGGTCGCGTTCGGGGGCTGGGGCTGGCCGCGTGGCGAGCATCCGGCCGATCAGGTCACCGACGGCGTGTTGCCACGCTCGGAGGCACGATGACCCGGCGCATGCGGAGCGTGATGGATCTGCGCGAGCTCCCCGACGTGGTGTTCGGGCCGCGCGACGTGATGTGGTGGGGAACGCTCGGCTTCGTGCTGATCGAGGGCTTCACCCTCGTGCTCTGTGCCGCGGTGTTCGTCTACCTCACCCAGAACTTCAGCACCTGGCCGCCGGAGCACACGCTCCTGCCGTCACTTGGCGCGCCGATCACTCAGGTGGTCGTGATGCTCGCGAGCATCCCCGTGGTGCTCTGGACGAGCCGCGCCGCACGTCGCTTCGACCTGGGCAAGGTGCGGATCGGCCTCACCCTGGCGACGCTGTTCAACATGGCGTTCGTCGGGCTGCGCGCGGTCGAGCTGCTCGTCTCGCTCAACGTGAAGTGGGACACGAACGCGTACGGTTCCGCGCAGTGGTTGGTGCTCGGCGCACACGCCACGCTGCTCGCCGTCGAGCTCGTCGAGGTCGCCGGGATGATGCTCGTCTTCTGGCTGGCGCCGGTAGAGGAGAAGCACTTCTCCGACGTGTCGGACATGGTGTTCTACTGGCTGTTCATGACGCTGGGCTGGATGCCGCTCTTCGTGTTGTGCTTCCTCTCGCCGAGGTGGATCTGATGGCGGAGTCGCGAGAAGCACGTCTCAATGCGGCGCGGGCGCGCGTGGAGGCGAACGAGCGAACCGGCGCCGAGCGAATCACTCCCGACGAGCGTGCGCCGGTGGCGCAGTGGATCGGGATGTTCCTCGCGCCCGCCGTGTTCGTGGTGCATCTGGAGATCACCTACAACGTGATCCCGTGGGCCTGCGTGCGCGGCGGCGAGCTGTGGGTGCACGTGGTGGACGTCGCCGCGCTGGTGCTCGCTCTGGTCGGAACGATGGTGGCGTGGCGCGTGTGGGAGCGCACCGGACGCGCCGCGCCAGGTGAACGCGGCGGCTCGCTTCCTCGCACCAGCTTCCTCGGCATCGTCGGGATCGGCTTCAGCGCGATCGTTTCGCTGGTGCTGCTCGGCCAGTGGATCGCGTCGTTCTTCATCTCGCCATGCCAATGAGCGCGCGCAGGCATCGGATCGCGCGGCTCGCTGCGCTCGTGCTGCTCGCGTCGCCGGCGATCGCGTGCAGCCGCACCGCGGAAGCGGACGCGCGCGAAGCGGCCGAGATGACCGGCGGCGATCCGTCGCGCGGGCCGGCGCTGATGCGGAAGTATGGCTGTCAGTCCTGTCACACCATTCCCGGTGTCGTCGGAGCGGACGGGCTCGTGGGGCCGCCGCTCGCCGGCATCGCCAGCCGCAGCTACATCGGCGGCGTGCTGCCGAACGCGCCGGACAACATGCTGCGCTGGATCCGCGATCCGAAGGCCGTCGATCCGCTCACGGCGATGCCGAACACCGGCGTGACGCCGAGCGACGCGCGGCACATCGTGGCCTATCTGTACACGCTGAAGTAGCGACGATCATGACGCTTCCTTCCGTTGCTCTTCCGCATGCGCGCCCGCTGTCGACGCGGGAGCGTTCGTTCGTCGAGCTGGCGGTGCTGCTGCTGCCGCTCCTGCCGCTGGGCTGCTCGCAGACCGCGTCGGCGCGCGAGCGTGCCGACAGCGCGACGGCGGTGGAGGGCGTCGCGATCGGCGTGAGCTCGTCGGAGGCGCAGTTCATTCGCAACATCGCCGGATTCGACGGGCCGGAGTCGGTGCGCTACGACCCCGAGCTCGACGCGTACTTCGTCAGCAACATGAAGGGCGCCGGGTCGGCCAAGGACGACAACGGCTACATCACGCGGATCAGCGCGTCCAATCCCGACAGCGGTGTCGTGCTCGCGCAGGGTGGCGTGAACGGCGTGACGATGGATGCGCCGAAGGGGCTGGCCATCCATGGGGACACCCTCTGGGCGACCGACATCACGGTGCTGCGCGGCTTCGACAAGCGCACCGGCGCACCGCTCGCCACGCTCGACTTCGGCTCACTCGGCGCGGTGCAGCTCAACGACGTCGCCGTCGGGCCCGACGGAACGCTGCACGTGACGGACACCGGGATCATCATGTCGCCCAAAGGGGTGATCCACACCGGCCCCGACCGGATCTACGTGGTCGGGCCGAACCGGCAGATCACGGTGGACGCGGAGGGCTTTCAACTCGGGCGGCCGAACGGGATCACGTGGGATCCAGTCGCGAAGCGATGGATCGTGCTCTCGTTCGATCAGTTCGCCGGACAGGTGATGGTGAACCCGAAGGGGAGCGCGAAGCCGCAGCTCATCCGCACGCGCAGCGGCGGTGGTCAGCTCGACGGCGTCGAGGTGTTGAGCGACGGCGCGGTGTTGTTCACCAGCTGGGCCGACAGCAGCATCCATCTGCTCGCGAACGGTCGCGACCGGCCGATCATCCGCGACGTCCCCGTGCCGGCCGACATCGGCATCGACACGAAGCGCAATCGGCTGCTGCTGCCGTTGTCGATGTTGGGACGGGTGCAGTTGTGGAGCCTCGAAGGAGTCGGAAGACCCGAGAAGCGCTGAGTTGGTGAGTTGGATAGCTAGATAGTTGGTCGGTTGAATCGCGTGAGTTGACGGCCCGAGCACAAACCGGCGTGGAAGCCTCACTGAGAGGTCTCCACGCCGGTTCGTCGCATGTGCCGTTCGACGCACCAATCAACCGACCAACGATCCAACCATTCAACCAACCAACTCACCGCTACTTCTGGTATTTCCAGTTCCGCGACTTCCCCTCCGAGATCCACTCCACCGCCTGCTTCGCGCGCGCGGCTCTCGTCTCCTCGCGCTTCGCTTCGCCGATCCATTCGTTGTACTCGCGCTTGTGGCTCGGCGGGAAGGCCTCGAAGTTCGCGCGCGCCTTCTTGTTCTTCGCGAGCGCAGCCTCGAGCTCGGCGGGCACCGGGAGCGCGGGCTTCGTGCCCGGCTTCTTCTTCTCGACCTTCACGCCGTCCTCGTTGAGCTTCGCCGCCTTCTTGATGTAGGCGACCAGCTCCTTCTTCGGCGGCAGGTCCTTGGTCGAGGTGATGCGGCCGAACTGGCCCATCGCCCGGTCGTCGTCGCCCGAGCCGCGGCCCAGGACGAGCGCGCCCTTCCAGAACCCGAACGACACGTGCTCCTTGAACGCCGACATGTTGGCGAGCGGGCCGTGGTGGTCGAAGAAGGGCATCGACCACTTGATGGTCTCGACCACGTCCGGGACGGCGGCGTGCACCGTGTCGCGAATGTGGGTCAGGATCGGCTTCGCGAAGTCGGCCGATTTCGCGATGTAGGCGTCGACGCGGGGATCTCGGGTGCCCATTGTGCGGGATGCGGTGTGCGGGATGCGCAGCGCGCTGTGACGGAAGCGCGATAAGCATACGCTTTCGATTGCGCGGAGACCATCTCGGGCCTAGACTACGCGCCGCTATTGTTCGTCGGAAGAACTAAATCGAGGAGAGCTGAACATGGCCGCGAAGGACAGGCTGTCCGTCCTGTTGGCGATGATGGATCAGGGCGTCATCCCGGTCTTCTACGACCCGGACGTCGACGTCTGCAAGAACGTCATCCAGGCCTGCGCGAACGGCGGCACGAAGTGCATCGAGTTCACCAACCGCGGTGACTTCGCCTCGCACGTCTTCCTCGAGGTCACGCGCCACTTCGCCAAGGCCGATCCCTCGGTGATCATGGGCGTCGGCTCGATCGTCGACGCGCCGACCGCCGGCATCTACATCGCCAACGGCGCGAAGTTCGTCGTCGGCCCGCTGCTCAACCCCGACGTCGCCAAGGTGTGCAACCGCCGCGGCATCCCGTACAGCCCGGGCTGCGGCACCGCGAGCGAGATCGGCGTCGCGCAGGAGCTGGGCTGCGAGATCGTGAAAGTGTTTCCCGGCTCGTCGGTCGGCGGCCCCGACTTCGTGAAGAGCGTGATGGCCCCGATGCCATGGACCCGCATCATGCCAACCGGCGGCGTCGAGGCGACCGAACAGTCGCTTCGCGCGTGGTTCGGCGCGGGGATCGTCGCGTGCGGCATCGGCAGCAATCTCGTCACCAAGGCGCTGCTCGACGCGAAGGACTACAAGGGCATCGAAGAGAAGGTGCGCACCACCGTGCAGCTCGTGAAGACCATCAAGGCCGACCTGGCCGCGAAGCGCTAGAGGACATCGATATGGCCACGCTCGAGATCCGATCCGCCGCCGAGACGAAGTGGGACTGCGTGTCGTTCGGTGAGGTGATGCTGCGCTTCGACCCCGGCTTCGGTCGCGTGCGCAACGCGCGCTCGTTCCAGGTGTGGGAAGGGGGTGGCGAGTACAACGTCGCCCGCGCGATGCGGAAGTGCTGGCAGAAGCGCGCCGCCGTCGTCACCGCGCTGCCGAAGAACGATCTCGGCTGGCTCGTGGAAGACTTCATCCTGCAGGGCGGCGTCGACATGTCGCACGTGATCTGGCGCGACTTCGACGGGCTCGGGAAGAACACCCGCGTCGGCCTCAACTTCACCGAGAAGGGCTTCGGCATCCGCCCCGCGCTCGGCTGCTCCGACCGCGGCCACTCGGCGGCGTCGCAGATCAAGCCGGGCGAGGTGAACTGGGAGAAGCTGTTCGGTGAAGAGGGCGTTCGCTGGTTCCACACGGGCGGCATCTTCGCGGCGCTCGCGTCGAACACCTCTGAAGCGGTGCTCGAAGCTGTAGAAGTCGCGAAGAAGTACGGGACGGTAGTCGCGTACGACCTCAACTACCGCGCGTCGCTCTGGAAGAGTCAGGGGGGCAAGGAGGGCGCGCAGCGCGTGAACCGCAACATCGCGAAGTACGTCGACGTGATGCTCGGCAACGAAGAGGACTTCACCGCCTGTCTCGGCTTCGAGGTGGAGGGTGCCGACGAGCACCTCACCAACATCGAGACCGAGAGCTTCAAGAAGATGATCCAGACGGCGGTCGCGGCGTTTCCGAACTTCAAGGTCGCGGCGACGACACTGCGCAAGGCGACGACGGCATCGTTGAACGACTGGTCGGCGCTGCTGTACTACGAGGGGCAGCTCTATCAGTCGATGCAGCGGCCGAACCTGGAGATCTACGATCGCGTCGGCGGCGGCGACGGCTTCGCGTCGGGGCTCGCGTACGGATTCCTCGAGGGGAAGGGACCGCAGGCCGCGGTGGAGTACGGCGCGGCGCACGGCGCGTTGGCGATGACGACGCCGGGCGACACGAGCATGGTGCGCGTGGAAGAGGTCGAGGCCGCGATGAAGGGAAAGGGCGCGCGGGTGATTCGGTAGACGCATCCTGGTCGCTCGCATCGAACACCGCGCGCCAACTGGATGTTGTGGCGCGCGCGGCCTCCCTCCCTTCCTCCTTCCTTCCGCGTCGCGCCACGACGTGCGGGCGATCATCGATCGCGTCGCCTCACGAATTCTTCGCGCGCCGTCTGCTACGCGGTCGAGGAGTCGTGAATGCACCGGCACGAGAAGGGTCCACGCTTGTGGACCGAACGAAGGAGTGGTGCAGTCGTCAGCATCGAACGACGCAGGCCGCGAGTGCTCCTGGACGAGGAGCTTCGCGCGTAGCGAGAGACTCGCAGCAGTATCGCGAGGCTCGCAGCGTGTAAGCGCGTAGCGAC
>Ga0308176_10002671_pt1 | contig 11298 bp, 3 predicted proteins | sample PhyCR2_3_FD_203890 | JGI IMG/M metagenome (GOLD analysis project Ga0308176, IMG submission 203890) | Soil microbial communities from UC Gill Tract Community Farm, Albany, California, United States - DLSLS.C.R2 | ecosystem: Environmental > Terrestrial > Soil > Agricultural land | place: USA... | reverse complement strand
AGGTCCGTGTCGAGCGGCAGGTACTCGCCGTCCAGGAACACGTCCGGCTGTGCACGGCGCGCGCGCAGGCCGGCGGTCGTGACCAGCATCTTAATCAGTGCGTCCTGCCAGCGCCCGAGCATCTCACGCACACCTTTCAGCCGTGCAACCGGTTCGCTCGCCAGAACCCTGTTGACGTGCACGAGCGCTTCGCCCCTTGCGGCGTAATCGACCGGACGGCGATTGTCAGGATCGACGAGGCTCAGATCCCACAACTCCGTGCCCTGGTAGAAGTCCGGAACACCGGGGGATGCGATCTTCAGCGTGACCTGGGCGAGGGCGTTGACAAAGCCGCCACGCGCCAGTCGCGCCTGTACGGGAAGAAAGGCAGAAAGGAATTCGGCGGCGCCGGGGCCGGTGAGGACGCGTTCGACGAACCCCGTGATCGCCTGCTCATACGGCTCGTTCGGATTGATCCAGCTGGAATGGAGCTTCGCCTCCTTCACGGACTTGGTCATGTAGGTCTGGAGGCGCGACACGAGCTCTTTGTCCGGCGTGTTGGACGACGGCGGCCAGATGCCAAGCAGCGCCTGATAAAAACGGTACTCGTCGTTGCGATCGGGGACGGGCTCTCCGTCGACAAGCGTTCGGCGCTCGCGGTTGAGCCGCATCCATCGAGCGGCTTCCCGCCCCCACTCTTCCGGCATTTCCGAGAGGACGTTCAGCCGCGCGCGCACGTCTTCGCCAAGCTTCGTGTCGTGCGTCGCCGTCGCGAGCATTTCGAACGGCCAGTCCTGGTGCCGCCGCAGGTTGGTCTCATGGAAGTCGGCGACCGACGAGCCGAACCGCGAGGGATCGCCGCCGACGTCGTTGAGCGACAGCAGCAGGTTGTAGCGGTAGAACGCCGTGTCTTCGAGGCCCTTCGCCTGCAGCGGCCCGGTGTACTGCTGGAACTTCATCGAGAAGCGAAGGCGCTGCGCTTCTTCGGCCGCGTCCGCTGGCGGGTAGCGGCCGCTCCGGCGATCGCCCGGGGAGGCCGCGACCGAGTCCTCGACATCACGGGGCAGCAGGATCTCGCGGATGAAATCGAAGATCGTCGCATCCATCGCCTGGTTGCGTCGACGTGCGCGCACGATCGCCTGCTCGAGCACCGCACGGTCCTCGGGCGTCCAGCCCTCGGCGGTGATGTACGTTCGATAGGCCGGGAAGCATGCGACGACTTCGACGATGACGTCGCGAAGGCTGTTGAGCGTGAAATCGCGCGAGCGGCGGCTGCTCTCGCTGATGCGGTTCAACATGTCCGCGAGCACGTTCAGCTCGCTGGCCATCGACGTATCCATGATGAGCCGCTTCGTCGTGTAGAGCAGATCGTCGAAGCTCTCCGTGTGGCCGGTGAGCCGCTCGTACACGCGGCGCATGAGCCGCGCGTTCGTGCTGTCGACGAACACGCCGTTCAACTGATTGAGGAAGTTGTACCCCGTCGTTCCCGAGACGGCCCAGGACTGCGGGAGGCGCTCGCGGCCGGAGAGGATTTTTTCCGCAACGACGTAGAGCGGGCGCGATCCCGGGGCGCGCACGATGCCCCAGGCTTCCGCCGCGAGATCCTGCAGCATCTCGAAGTACTTCGCCGGATTGAAGAGACCGTCCGGATGATCGACGCGGACGCCCGTCACCAGCTCCTCCTGCAGCAGACGTGACAGCAGCTGGTGAATGGCGGCAAACACCTGGGGGTCCTCGACCCGCAGCCCCGCCAGCGAGTTGATGTCGAAGAACCGGCGGTAATTAATCTCGTGCGCCGCCGTGCGCCAGTACGCGAGCCGGTACGCCTGTTCCTCCAGGAGTTCGTGCAAGGCGTCGAACGACTCCGGACGTCCTGCCACACCGTTGAACTCGCGCACCTGCTCCTCGATGTACCGCCGGATCGGCTCGGACGCCTCCGTCAGTTTCATCATGCGATTGCCCGCGATCTCGCTCTCGCGGCTTCGCTCGGAGACGTCTTCCGGGCCGCTCGCGGTGTACGCAGGCATCTTCTGAAGGGCGGTGATGATACTCAGGAACTCGAGCAGATCCGGATGGGTGGGACCGAGCTGGCCGGTGAGCCGCGTCAGGCCTGTGCGGTAAACGCGCGGCGCCTGGCGAGGATTCACCGGCAGGACGTTGTTGAAGTATTTCAGCACCAGCCGGCCGCGGCGGAACTCGAGCTGCAGTTCGCCGCGCTCGAGCACCGTGCCGTATTGGTCCCCGAGGATTGGCAGCAGCAGCTTTCGACGCAGTTCGCGCTTGACGGGATTCCAGTCGATATCGAAGAAGGGCGCCGACCGCGCGCTCGGCCCGTTCTCCAGGACGTCTTTCCACCAGGGATTCGTAATGGTGCTGATCCCCATGTGGTTGGGTACGAAGTCGATGATGTGCTGCAAACCGGCGGCCTTCAGCGCCGTCGTGAATCGTCGATGCGCGTCCGGGCCGCCGAGCTCGACGTTGATTTCGTTGTGGTTGGTGACGTCGTAGCCGTGCGTGCTGCCCTTCTCGGCCGCGAAATAGGGCGAGATATACGCGGCGCCGACACCGATGTCCGCGAGATATGGAACGACGGCAGCGGCCGCGTCGAGCGGAAAGCCTCCGTGCACCTGGAGGCGATACGTGCTTGTCGGAACATATCGCGGTCTGTCGTTCATCGTCCTCGTATCGCAGGCATCTCCAGCAGCGCGGCCCCCGGCCGCCCGAACGTCACGCGAGCGGAGGCGGCATCGATGTGAAGCGGCACCGGGTCCGGCGCGAAGCGCGGCTCTTCCGTCGTCAGGACCACACGCGCGCCGGTGAGCACGACGTTGACGGTTCCGGCGCCCTGCAACCTGGCGAGGATGAGCATATCTCCGTCCCGGCCGGGCCGCCTCACCATGATGGTGGCGTCGTCGAGTGCGCGCGCCTCACAACAGGTCTCGGAGGACGCCTGCAGCGCAGGACGCGCACGGCGTTCGTGCAACAGTGCGCGGTGCAGGGCGAGACTGCACGCGTGGGCGGGCGCGTGTCGCTCGAGCCAGTCGAGACGGCTCCCCTTGAACGTCTCGTCCGCCTGCGGGTCGGGAATGGCCTGCGCCGCCAGTTCGGTCGCGAACTCGGGAAACTGCCGGAACTCGCGGCGCCTGCCCTCCGCCACCAGCGAGCCGAGTGCGGGTTCGAAATCGGTAAAGAAGCAGAAGGGTGCGCTCGCGGCCCACTCCTGTCCCATGAAGATCAGCGGCGTCATCGGTGCCGTCAGCAGCAGCGTGACTGCGGCACGCCACACGGCGGCGTCGACGACGTGGTGCAGGCGGTCGCCCTTCGCGCGGTTCCCGATCTGATCGTGGTTCTGGACGCAGATCACGCAGTTGCGCAGCGGCACCTCTGACGGATCGCTGCCGCGCGGCGCCTGCAGATGTTTCGAGAACTGTCCGGTGTATAGCCAGCCACGCGACAGGGTCTCTGCGAGCTCCTGCGTGGTGCCCGCGTAGTCCATATAGTAGCCGCGCGTGTCGCCCGCAGTCATGCGGCGAACCACGTGATGGAAGTCGTCTGCCCACACGCCATCGAGTCCCCACCCGCCAGACTCGCGCGGTCGCACCATGTCGGACAAATTCCTCGAGTCCTCGGCAAAGACGAGGACCCTCTTCGTCGATGCGTGATGGACCGCGGCCGTGAGCTCCGACACAAACGGCGTGTCGCTCGTATCGATGAGCGCGTGTGTCGCGTCGAGGCGCAGGCCGTCCGCGTGATACTCGCGAATCCAGTGGAGGGCATTCTCGATCAGAAAATCGCGAACCGTCCGCGAGCCCTCGGCGTCGAGGTTGACCGCCGGCCCCCACGGCGTCGTATGAGTCGATGTGAAGAAGGACGGCGCGAAGCACCAGAGATACGCCCCCTCGGGACCGAGGTGGTTGTAAACGACGTCGATGATCACGGCGATGGCTGCCGCATGGGCGCGATCGATGAGCATGCGGAGGTCGTCCGGGCGTCCATAAGCATGCGACGGCGCGAACAGCGCCGCGCCGTCATATCCCCAGTCGCGGCGGCCCGGAAATTCCGCGACCGGCATGAGCTCGATTGCCGTCACACCGAGATCGCGCAGGTACTCGAGTCGGGATGCGACGTCGCGGAACGTTCCGTGCCCCGAAAAAGTTCCGACGTGCAGTTCGTACAGGACGACGCGATCCGGATCGACACCGGACCAGCGACTGTCGGTCCACCTGAACGCGGTCGGGTCGATGATTTCAGACCAGCCGTGCGGTCCGTCGGGTTGAAACCGGCTCGCGGGGTCCGGCCGCGGAGTCGAGCCGTCAACCGAGAACGCGTACAGATCTCCTGCGCTGAGGCCGGGAACAACACCGGTCCAGAGCCCATTCTCCTGGCGCTCCAGCGTTCGCTCCACTGGATGGCCGTCGATTGCCGTCAGCAGCACGAGCGACTGCGCCTGAGGGGCCCAGACGCCGAACCGCACGCCGGCGGGCGTCGGTACGGCCCCGAATACGTTCATTCGCGCAGCAACTCCAAAATCCCGGTGAGCGGGATTCGCACCCACTCGGGCCGGCTGTTGAGTTCGTACCGGAGTTCGTAAAACGCCTTGTCGAGCAGGAAAAGATCGAGGAGCGACGCCCGCTGCACGGGATCGGTAGGAATGAATTGCGCGTCACCTGTCGTTTCGAAGTAGCCCTTGAGGAACGACGCACTGATCCAGAATTCCCACACACGCGCCCAAGGCTCGAGCCGATCGAAATCGGCGGGCTGGTTTGCGGTGCGCGCGAAGAGCGCCGCGTACGACGCGTAGCTGAACGATCGCAGCATGCCCGCGACGTCTTTGAGCGGCGACTGCTTGCGCCGGCGCGTTTGCAGCGGCCGCGCCGGTTCTCCTTCGAAATCGATGATGTAGTAGTCCCCCTCGGACCACAGGACCTGTCCGAGGTGGTAGTCGCCGTGGATCCTGATCGCCGCCGTCGTCAGGTCGAGTGCACGTCGTCGTGTTTCGAGTTCTGCGACGGCGCGGTCCGCGCGACCTATCAATGTGCGAGCCGCATCGGCCAGATCCGGAGAGAGCGCGTGCAGGCTGCGCTCGAGAATCTCGATGGCGCTGCGCGCTTCGCCGGCGGCATCCGCGACGACAAGGTCGACGTTCGTGCGGGTGAAGGGCTCCGGCGAAAACGCCTCCGCCGTCGAGTCCTGCGCGAGTGCCAGATGGAGTTCCGCCGTACGGCGGCCGAGCACCCGCGCGCTGTCGATGTAGGCGCCGGCCAGCTCGCAGACGCTTTCAGGAGTGGTCTCATTGACACGATCCAGAACGCGACCGCCGGGGAGCAGCGCCGCATCCGGCTGACCCCGGCCGTCGAGTTGATCGAAGTAGCGCCGGAGTTCGTCGAGCGCATGTGACCAGCCGTCGGCCTGGCTCGGCACGAACTCCTGGAGCACGGAGACATGCGACGCCGGCTCCGCGGCCTGTTCGTACTGCATGAACGCGGCGACGCGCGGAACGCGCGTGAACGACGTCCGGGTGGTGAGCTGCTCGCCAATTTCGACTTCGGGGTTCGGGCCCGGTTCGACGCGGCGAAAGAGCTTGGCGATCAGCCGATACCCGTACGCAATCGACGTGTTGCTCTGCTCGATGGGCATCCGGCGGGCGGGCGGAAGGCCTTTGCCTCGCAGGCTGCTGAACGCGGGCGTCTGCCGGACGCGCACGGTGCCCCGCCTGGTGCGAATCTCGGCGCCGCGATCGAACGCGTCGAGCAGCGCAGCGCCGAATCCTTCGTCCGCCGCCGCATCGATGATCAGCCCCTTGCGCGCGCCGGTGACGCGCGCGAGCGCGAGATGCGGCGCCTCGTGGAGAATCGTCTCGGCCTGTCCGTCCGTTGCAATCGCGAGCGGCAGGAAATATCGCTGGCGGCTGCCATCGGCATACTCGACCTCGGTGACGGTCAGGAACAGCGGCTGGTGTCCGCGGCGCAGCAGTCCCCAATCGACGACTCGCGCGTTGCGCAGTGTCCGCGCCTTGCCGCCAAACCAGCGCTGCCGCTGCAGGAAGGGCATCAGCGCCTCGCGTTCGATCAACGTGCGCACGTTGCCGTCGAGCAGGGTGTCCCACGCGACGCCCATGAAGAATGCGGGCAGCGATTCCGCGGTCGCGGAGTGGGGAACGTCCGGCGCGAGGCGCGCCGCGACCGGCGCCGGCGTCTGCTGCAGCCGGAACCAGTAGAACGAGTAGGGCGCGAGCGTCAGGAAGTAGGGGAGTTCGCCGATTCGGGGGAACTCCGTCATCCCGAGCATCTCGGTCGGCGTGAGCCCTTTGAACCGTGACAGATCGAGCTCGACCGGCTGGACCGACCGTGAGAGGTTGGCGACGCAGAGAACGGGCTCCCCGTCGTAGCTGCGCACGTAGGGCAAGACCTTGCGATTCGATGACGGCAAAAATTCGAGCGTGCCTCGGCCGAACACCTTGAACTGCTTGCGCAGCGCGATCATGCGCTTCATCCAGTTCAAGAGCGAGAACGGGGCCCGTTCCTGTGCTTCGACGTTGATCGACTGGTACCCGTAGACGGCATCCATGACCGGCGGCGCGAACAGGCGAGCGGGGTCGGCCCGCGAAAATCCCGCGTTGCGATCCCCGGTCCACTGCATCGGCGTGCGCACGCCGTTCCGATCGCCGAGATAGATGTTGTCGCCCATCCCGATTTCGTCGCCGTAGTAGATGACCGGCGTGCCCGGAAGGGAGAAGAGAAGCGAGTTCATCAGCTCGATCCGGCGACGGCTGTTCTCCATCAGCGGTGCGAGCCTGCGGCGGATGCCGACGTTGATCCGCATCTGCGGATCCGCAGCGTACGCCTGATACATGTAGTCGCGCTCCTCGTCGGTCACCATCTCGAGCGTCAACTCGTCGTGGTTGCGGAGGAACAGGCCCCACTGGGAGTTGTCGGGAATCTCGGGCGTCTGCCGGAGGATTTCGGTAATCGGGTGTCGATCCTCCTGCCTCAGCGCCATGAACATGCGCGGCATGAGCGGGAAGTGGAACGCCATATGGCACTCGTCTCCCTCCCCGAAATACGGCCGCACGTCGGCCGGCCACTGGTTCGCTTCGGCGATGAGCATCCGGTCCGTGTACCGCTCCTCGAGCGCCTTGCGGATCTTCCTCAGGACCTCGTGTGTCTCGTCGAGGTTCTCGCAGATCGTGCCTTCCCGCTCGATGAGATAGGGGACGGCGTCAAGCCGCAGCCCGTCCACGCCGCGGTCCAGCCAGAACCGCATCACCTCGAGCACCGCCTCGAACACCTGCGGGTTGTCGAAGTTCAAGTCCGGCTGGTGATGAAAGAACCGGTGCCAGTAGTACGCCTTCGCCGTGTCGTCCCACGACCAGTTGGATTTTTCCGTGTCGGTGAAGATGATCCTGACGCCCTGGTATTTCTGGTTCGTCTCGCTCCAGACGTAGAAGTCGCGCTCGGGCGAGCCTGCAGGCGCGCGGCGCGCGCGCTGGAACCACGGATGCTGATCCGACGTGTGATTGATGACCAGTTCCGTGATGACGCGGATGCCGCGGCGGTGCGCTTCTTCCATGAAGCGCTCGAAATCCTGAATGGTGCCGTAGCTCGGGTGCACGCCTTCGTAATCCGCAATGTCGTACCCGTCGTCGCGCAGCGGCGAGGGGTAGAACGGCAGAAGCCAGAGCGTGTTGATGCCGAGCGACTGCAGGTAATCGAGCTTGCTCGTCAGCCCGGGAAAATCGCCGATGCCATCGTTGTTGCTGTCGAAGAACGCGCGCACATGCGCTTCATAGATGACGGCGTCCTTGTACCAGAAGGGATCGCTCATGAACGTGCCGAGGGCGCCGGCGCCGGCGCGGGTTGCAGGGATTCGAATCCTGGGAACGCCAGAATGTGCGCGACGCGATACTCAGGGTCGAAGCGCACGTAATTCCACTCGCCCCGCCACGTATAGTGCTCGTCGGAGATCAGGTCGACGGCGGCGAACGGCTGCTCCGTGGCGAGATTCCAGTCCGCGAGCGGAACACGGATCCAGCCGTGCTGCATGTGGTGCGGATCGAGCGTGATCACAATCAGCAGCGGCGCGCCGCCTTCGGGCGCACGCTTGCTGTAGCAGATCAGTTGGGGATTATCCGTTTCGTGGAATTGCAGCCCGCGATCGAATTGCAGCGCGCGTTCGGCATGCCTGATGCCGTTCACGCGGGAGATCAGCTCAGCGAGGCTGCCGGACTGCTCGAAGTCGCGCACGCGAATCTCGTACTTCTCGGAATCGAGGTATTCCTCGCTGCCTGGGCGGACGGGGACGTTTTCGCCCAGCTCGAATCCGCTGTAGATGCCGTAGCTGGCGCCCAGCGTCGCGGCGAGCACCAGTCGGATTTCGAACGCCGGCCGGCCGCCCTGCTGCAGGAATTCGTGCAGGATATCGGGCGTATTCGCGAAGAGGTTCGGGCGCATGTACTCTCGCACGTCGGTCCCGGTCAACTCGGTGAAGTACTCCGTGATTTCGCCTTTCGTGTTGCGCCACGTGAAATAGGAGTAGGACTGGGTGAAACCGGCCTTGGCCAGGTAGCGCATGACCTTCGGCCGGGTGAACGCTTCCGCGAGAAAGATTGTGTCCGGATGGCGCGATTGCAGGTCGGCGATGAGCCACTGCCAGAAGCGAAACGGCTTCGTATGCGGATTGTCGACGCGAAAGATGCGGACACCATGTCCGATCCAGAACTCGAAGACGTCGCGCAATTCGGTCCAGAGCGCCTGCCAGTCGCGCGAGTCGAAATCGAATGGATAGATGTCCTGGTACTTCTTCGGAGGGTTCTCCGCGTATTTGATCGTGCCGTCCGGGCGATGGCGGAACCACTCCGGGTGCGCCGAGACGTAGGGGTGATCGGGCGACGCCTGAAACGCGATGTCGAGCGCGATTTCGAGGCCGGCGCGTTCCGCCTCCGCGCGAAAGTCATCGAAGTCCTCGATCGTGCCGAGTCCGGGCTCGACGGCGGTGTGGCCGCCTTCCGCCGACCCGATCGCCCACGGACTGCCGGGATCGCCGGGCTGTGGATCGAGCGTGTTGTTCCGCCCTTTCCGATAACTGCGGCCGATAGGATGAATCGGCGGAAGGTACAGAACGTCGAATCCCATTGACGCGACGTACGGCAGCCGGGCCGCGGCTTCCTTGAAGGTCGCACTCCGGGTGTGATCTGTGCCAGCAGATCGCGGGAACATTTCGTACCACGCTCCGAAACGCGCGCGCTCGCGATCCACGTGCACGAGGAGGACGTGCTCATACCGCGTTGCCTGCGAGCGGTCCGCGTGGTGCATCATCGCGGCTCGAAGATCGGCCGCCAGCCCCGCAGTCGCCCGCGCACCCTGTTCCTGTGATGCGTCCTCCAGCGACTCGGCGGCCGTCTGCATGGCGATCAGGTCAGGAGCACTCGCGTGTTCCATCGCGCCGCGGATGATCTCGGCGCCTTCGAGCAGTTCGCTCGCCACGTCCTGCGCGACGCCGATCTTTTTCGACAGCTCCTGGCGCCACGTTTCGAAACGGTCGACCCAGCCCTCGATCGCATATTCATAGTCCGCGACGTCGCGGACGGCGAACCGGGCCATCCATCGATCGTTGCCGAGCGCCTCCATCGGTGTATCGGTCCAATCCGCGTCGCCACACCGCCGCCACAGCAGGCGCGCCACCACGGCATCGTGGCCGTCCGCGTAGACGTCCGCTTCGACGATGACGTCTTCGCCGGGCGTCCGCTTGACAGGAAACTGCCCGGAGTCGATCTCCGGCGTGACGTGTTCGATGACGACGCGGCGGCGCAGCGCGGGGTCGAGCGGCCGATTCAGCGATTCATCGATGTGCCGATTCACCACGTGGCTCAGACCACCCCCTGTGGACCCCAATCGGCCGAGCGCCGCAGATCGTCCCGCCGATTGTTCAACTCGAGCACGGCCATCGATCGCGACTGCAGCTCGTACCGATCGCCGGCCTGCAGGCGGCGCGCCAGGGCCCAGGGGTCCGCCGTGTCCAGCAGCGTTTCCCACCGTTCGATCGGCGAGGTGGCCGGGAGCACGAAGGATACCGGCTGGGCACCGGCGTTCAGCATCAGCAGGAGCGAATCGCTGGTGATGCGCTCACCGCGTTCGTCGACGTCCTGGATTGCGTCGCCGTTCAGCCGGACCCCGAGCACCCGCACGTCGGGTGAGCTCCACATCTGGTCGGTCATCTCCGCACCTGCGGGGTCGAGCCACGCGATGTCGGCGACTCCCGCCCCGCGGATGCGGCGCCCCTGAAAGAACTTGCGTCGTCGAAGCACGGGATGCGTTTTCCAGATCGCGATCACGCGCCGCGTGAACTGCAGCATGTCGCGCTCTTCCGGCGTGGTCGCCCACGACGTCCAGCTGATCTCGTTGTCCTGGCAGTACGCGTTGTTGTTGCCCAGTTGCGTGCGGCACACCTCGTCGCCGCCGCTGACCATCGGAACGCCGACCGACAGCATCAAGGTCGCCATCAGGTTCCGGCGTTGCCGCGCGCGCACCTCGAGGATTCGCCGATCGTTGGTCGCCCCTTCGGCGCCGCAGTTCCAACTGAGGTTGTGGTTCTCGCCGTCGGTGTTGTTCTCGCCGTTGGCCTCGTTGTGCTTGTCGTTGTAGCTGACGAGATCGGCGAGCGTGAATCCGTCGTGTGCCGTGATGAAGTTGATGCTCGCGTAGGGCCGGCGCCCGCTCTGCTCGTAGAGATCGCTGCTGCCCGACAGCCGCGTGGCGAGTTCCGACACGACCCCGCCGTCCCCGCGCCAGAACCGGCGCACGGCGTCGCGGTATTTGCCGTTCCACTCCGTCCATTTCGTCGGGAAGTTGCCGACCTGATAGCCGCCTTCGCCGAGATCCCACGGCTCGGCGATCAGCTTCACCTGCGACAGGATCGGGTCCTGATGAATGATGTCAAAGAATGCCCCGAGCTTATCGACAGCATGCAACTCACGAGCCAGCGCGCTCGCAAGATCGAAGCGGAATCCGTCGACGTGCATCTCCGTCACCCAGTACCGCAGGCTGTCCATGATCAGCTGCAGTACGCGCGGGCTGCGCATGTTGAGCGTGTTGCCCGTACCGGTGAAGTCCTCGTAGAAGCGCGCCGCGTTCGGCTGCAGGCGGTAGTACGACGCATTGTCGATGCCGCGCAGCGACAGCGTCGGCCCGAGGTGATTGCCTTCCGCGGTGTGGTTGTAGACGACGTCGAGGATGACTTCGAGGCCCGTGGCGTGCAGCGCCCTCACCATCATCTTGAACTCGCGCACCGCTTCGAGCGGCGACGCCTGCGACGCGTAGCGCA
>Ga0308176_10002670_pt1 | contig 11299 bp, 8 predicted proteins | sample PhyCR2_3_FD_203890 | JGI IMG/M metagenome (GOLD analysis project Ga0308176, IMG submission 203890) | Soil microbial communities from UC Gill Tract Community Farm, Albany, California, United States - DLSLS.C.R2 | ecosystem: Environmental > Terrestrial > Soil > Agricultural land | place: USA... | reverse complement strand
CCCGAGGTGATGTGGTCGTAGCCCGGCGCGATGTCGGTGGTCAACGGTCCCAGCGTGTAGAACGGCGCCTCGTGGCACTCCTTCAGCTGGATGTCCATGTTTTCCTTGATCAGCTGCATCGGCACATGGCCCGGGCCTTCGATCATCACCTGCACGTCATGCTTCCAGGCGATCTGCGTGAGTTCGCCCAGCGTCTTCAGCTCGCCCAGCTGCGCTTCATCGTTGGCATCGTAGATCGAGCCGGGACGCAGGCCGTCGCCCAGCGAGAAGGCCACGTCATAGGCCTTCATGATTTCGCAGATGTCTTCGAAGTGCTCGTACAGGAAGCTTTCCTTGTGGTGCGCCAGGCACCACTTGGCCATGATGGAGCCGCCGCGCGAGACGATGCCGGTCATGCGCTTGGCCGTCAGCGGCACATAGCGCAGCAGCACGCCGGCGTGGATGGTGAAGTAATCCACGCCCTGCTCGGCCTGCTCGATCAGGGTGTCGCGGAAGATTTCCCAGGTCAGGTCCTCGGCCTTGCCATTGACCTTTTCCAGCGCCTGGTAAATCGGCACGGTGCCGATCGGCACCGGCGAATTGCGGATGATCCATTCCCGGGTTTCATGGATGTGCTTGCCGGTGGACAAGTCCATCACGGTGTCGCCGCCCCAGCGGATCGACCAGGTCATCTTCTCGACTTCCTCGCCGATGGACGAGGTCACCGCCGAGTTGCCGATGTTGGCATTGATCTTGACCAGGAAGTTGCGGCCGATGATCATCGGCTCGGATTCCGGGTGGTTGATGTTGTTGGGGATGATGGCGCGGCCACGGGCGACTTCGCTGCGCACGAATTCCGGCGTGATCTCGGCCGGGATGGCTGCGCCATAGGATTGGCCCGGATGCTGGCGGCCCATCAGGTCGGCCAGCTTCTGGCCCATCGGGCCGGCGTTCTTCAGGCTCTCCAGGTATTCCTGGCGGCGCAGGTTTTCGCGGATGGCGATGTATTCCATCTCGGGCGTGATGATGCCCTGGCGCGCATAGTGCATCTGGGTGACATTCTTGCCGGGAATGGCACGGCGCGGCTTGCGGTGCAGGTTGAAGCGCAGCTCGGCCAGCTTGGGGTCGTTCAGGCGCTCGATGCCGTATTGCGAAGTCGGGCCCGTCAGCTCCTCGGTGTCGCCGCGCTCGGCGATCCAGCCGGCGCGCAGGGGCGCCAGGCCCGAGCGGATGTCGATCTTTGCTTCCGGGTCGGTGTAAGGGCCGGAGGTGTCGTAGACATACACGGGCGGATTCGGCTCGGCGCCAAAAGAGGCCGGGGTGTCGCTCTGCCGGATCTCGCGCATCGGCACGCGGATGTCCGGGCGCGATCCTTCGACATAGATCTTGCGGGAATTCGGCAGCGGCTGGACGGCGGCTTCATCCACCTGGGCGGTGGCGGCGAGGAATTGCGGGTTGGCGTTCATGGCTTCCTTAGTCTCATCAGAAGCGAAGGAAGTCCGGTGGAACAAGCCCGGCTGCTTCCCTTCGCTGGCATTATCCAGATCAGGTTGGAGGGTATCTCTCACCCGCTTGCGGTATTGCCTGCAAACAGGACCCCTAGCATCCCGCCGGTGCTCCGGCGGTCGGGCGATTATAGCCCTATCATTTGCGCCTGTGCAGAGAAAATTGAATGAGGCAAGCGTCCCGGATTGCGGACAAAACATTTTCAATTGGCGGCCCCGGAAAATGCGCTCACTGCATCGTCCCTTATAATGTCCGGTTTCGCCTACACCCCAGTCAAATCATGGAATTAGCCAAGTCCTTCGAGCCCGCCGATATAGAAAAAAACTGGCGCACGGAGTGGGAAAGCCGCGGTTACTACACCGCCACCACCGACAGCAGCCGGCCCGCCTTCAGCATTCAGCTGCCGCCGCCCAACGTCACCGGCACGCTGCACATGGGACACGGCTTCAATCAGACCATCATGGATGGCCTGACCCGTTATTACCGCATGCGCAACTACAACACCGCCTGGATACCCGGCACCGACCATGCGGGCATCGCGACGCAGATCGTGGTGGAACGGCAACTGGATGCGCAAAAAATCTCCCGGCACGACCTGGGACGCGCGGCTTTCCTGGAAAAAGTCTGGGAGTGGAAGGAAAAATCCGGCTCCACCATCACCAGCCAGATGCGGCGCCTGGGCGCGTCCACCGACTGGAGCCGCGAATATTTCACCATGGACGAGAAAATGTCCAAGGCGGTGACCGAGGTATTCGTGCGCCTGTCCGAACAGGGCCTGATCTACCGCGGCAAGCGGCTGGTCAACTGGGACCCGGTGCTGGGCACCGCGGTGTCGGACCTGGAAGTGGTGTCCGAGGAGGAAGACGGCAGCATGTGGCATATCCGCTACCCGTTCGCCGACGGCAGCGGCCATATCACCGTGGCCACCACCCGGCCTGAGACCATGCTGGGCGACGTCGCGGTGGCGGTTGATCCGACCGACGAGCGTTATGCCCACCTGGTGGGCAAGATGCTGACGCTGCCGCTGACCGGGCGCCAGATTCCGCTGATCGCCGATACCTATGTGGACAAGGAATTCGGCACCGGCTGCGTGAAAATCACCCCGGCGCATGACTTCAATGACTATGCGGTCGGCCAGCGCCACGACCTGACGCCGATCTCCATCATGACGCTGGATGCGAAGATCAACGACAACGGCGCCGCGCCCTACCGCGGCATGGACCGCTTCGCCGCGCGCAAGCAGGTCGTGGCCGACCTGGAAGCTCAAGGCCTGCTGGAATCGGTCAAGCCGCACAAGCTGATGGTGCCGCGCGGCGACCGCACCGGTGTGGTCATCGAACCGATGCTGACCGACCAGTGGTTCGTGGCGATGAGCAAGCCGGCGCCGGAAGGCACCTGTTTCCCCGGCAAGTCGATTGCCGAGGTGGCGCTGGAAAAAGTGGCCAGCGGCGAAGTGCGCTTCATCCCGGAAAACTGGACCACCACCTACAACCAGTGGCTCAACAATATCCAGGACTGGTGCATCTCGCGCCAGCTGTGGTGGGGCCACCAGATCCCCGCCTGGTATGACGATGAAGGCAATGTCTATGTGGCCCGCAGCGAAGAGGAAGCCCGCGCCAAGGCCGACGGCAAGGCGCTGCGCCGCGACGAGGACGTGCTGGATACCTGGTTCTCTTCCGCGCTGGTGCCGTTCTCATCGCTGGGCTGGCCGGAAAAGACGCCGGAGTATGAACTGTTCCTGCCCTCCTCGGTGCTGGTGACCGGCTTCGACATCATCTTCTTCTGGGTGGCCCGGATGGTCATGATGACCACCCATTTCACCGGCCGCGTGCCGTTCCGGGATGTCTACGTGCATGGCCTGGTGCGGGACGCTTCCGGCCAGAAAATGTCCAAGTCCAAGGGCAACACGCTGGACCCGATCGACCTGATCGATGGTATCGACCTGGAAAGCCTGGTGGCCAAGCGCACTGCCGGCCTGATGAATCCCAAGCAGGCTGACAGCATCGCCAAGGCCACCCGCAAGGAATTTCCGAATGGCATCCCGGCCTATGGCACCGATGCGCTGCGCTTCACCATGGCCAGCTACGCCTCGCTGGGACGCAACATCAATTTCGACCTGGGACGCTGCGAAGGCTACCGCAATTTCTGCAACAAGCTGTGGAACGCCACCCGTTTCGTGCTGATGAATACCGAGGGCAAGGACTGCGGCGTCGATGCCGGGGACAGCGCGCTCGAGCATTCACCGGCCGACCGCTGGATCGTGTCGCTGCTGCAGCGCACTGAAGCCGAAGTGGAAAAAGGCTATGCCGAATACCGCTTCGACAATATCGCTTCGGCCATCTACAAGTTCATCTGGGATGAGTATTGCGACTGGTACCTGGAAGTGGCCAAGGTGCAAGTCCAGACCGGCAACGAAAACCAGCAGCGCGCGACCCGCCGCACCCTGCTCAAGGTGCTGGAAGCGGTGCTGCGGCTGGCCCACCCCATCATTCCGTTCATTACCGAGGAGTTGTGGCAGACGGTCGCGCCGCTGTCAGGCAAGAAGCTGAATCCGGCCGGCGATTCGGTCATGGTGCAGCCCTATCCGGTGGCGGAGCCGAAAAAGATCGATGAGCAGGCTGAACAGTGGATGGCGCAGCTCAAGGCGATGACCGATGCCTGCCGCAACCTGCGCGGCGAGATGCAGTTGTCGCCGGCGCAGAAAGTGCCGCTGCTGCTGGAAGGCGAACAAGCCCTGCTGCAGTCATTCGCGCCTTATCTGCAGGCGCTGGCCAAGCTGTCGGAAGTGCAGGTGCTGACTGCGCTGCCGGATTCGCCGGCGCCGGTGTCGGTGGTCGGCGATGCCAAGCTGATGCTGAAAGTCGAGATCGACGTGGCCGCCGAGCGGGAACGGCTGGGCAAGGAGATCGCCCGCCTGGAAGGCGAAATCGTCAAGGCCAACAACAAGCTGTCCAATGAAAGCTTTGTGGCGCGGGCCCCGGCGCAAGTGGTGGCGCAGGAAAAGGAACGGCTAGCCAACTTCTCTGGCACGCTGGAGAAACTGCGCGAGCAGATGGCTAAACTGGCCAAGGCCCAGTAGGTTGGGCTGCCAAGACCAACGTTTTGGAGGCAACCTGGGCGCAAGGGACGCCGCGACCTCCAAGGCGGTGGACTTCGCGACGTCCAAACGTCGGGCTTTTAGCCCAACCTACACAAACGCAATATTCAGGCCCGGCAGCGATACTCCGGAAAATGCGCTGATCCAGGTCTGCCCCGCTTCTATCGGGTAAGCATTAGTCCAGGTGCCGGTGCTGATAATTTCACCCGCCGCCAGCGGCGGGAATTGCGGCTGGGTCTGCAGCAGCGTGTGCAGATGCCACAGCGCATGCACCGGGTCTTCCATCACATCGCTGCCAAAACCGGCGCCGCGTAATGTCATCACGCCATCCCGGCCCCAGGACATGGAAACGCTGGACATGGCCAGCACCGAACTAAGGTTGCGGCGGGTGGCGGCGGACACGTTTTTGGGTTCGCCTATGATCAGGGCGCCGTGCAGGCCGAAGGCGGCGATGGCATCAGCCGGCTCGAATTTCCATCCGGGATAAGGGCAGGTAATGATCTCAAAGCCGTGCGCCATCCACTCGATGCAGTCGGCGACTTCCGCAATGCTGGCATTCGGAGCGGGCGCCTGCCTCAGTCTGAACACCACTTCCGGCTCCAGTCGCGGCTGTTGCGCGCCAGCAAGGCTCTGGATGCCGTGATTGTCGGGCGCGTAACGTATCGTGCTGTCAAACAGCGGCGCCCACATCGGCTGGCTGACTGGCTCGGCGCCGCCCATTTTCGGCCACGCGGCGCGGTTGGTGAAGCCGATCTTGCGGCCCGCCATCACCTCGCCCTGAGCAGTGCGGATATCCATGATGTTCTTGGCGACGTCGTATCCATCGGCCATGGACAATGGCCCTTGCGACGACAGCGGGGGAATCAGCGCGGAATCGGCGCGGGCTGCCAGCAGGCGGTGCGCATGGCGGGCAGCTTGGGCGGACAAAAGCATAGGAACTCGCGGCAGGAAGATAGAGATAATACGGACAGACCGCATTGTCTGCGACGCATTATCTTTGCACAAGCGTCCCCGCGCCCGATTGCGTGCACGCAAGCCGCACCGGAGCGCGGCCCCGCTTCAAGCCAGTTGGTCAGCCCAGGCCGACCGGGTCCCACAAATCGCCGGTCGGGCTGCTGCGCGGCACGGTGATGCCAAAATGGCTATATGCCGCCGGGGTGGCAATGCGCCCACGCGGCGTGCGCTGCAAAAAGCCCTGCTGGATCAGGTAGGGTTCCAGCACATCTTCTATGGTGTCGCGTTCTTCACCGATGGCAGCGGCCAGATTGTCGAGCCCGACGGGCCCGCCGTTGAATTTGAACAGCACCGCCTCCAGCAGCTTGCGGTCCATCAGGTCAAAGCCGACCGGGTCGACGTCCAGCATGACCAGCGCGGCGTTTGCAATATCCCGGGTGATTGCGCCGTTGCCCTTGACCTCGGCGTAGTCGCGCACCCGGCGCAGCAGGCGGTTGGCGATGCGCGGCGTGCCGCGGCTGCGGCGCGCGATTTCCAGCGCGCCCTCATCGTCAATAGGGGCATTGAGCAGTGCCGAACTGCGGGTGACGATGCGGGCCAGTTGCTCCGGCGTATAGAATTCCAGCCGTCCGACGATGCCGAAGCGGTCGCGCAGCGGATTGGTCAGCATGCCGGCGCGGGTGGTCGCCCCGACCAGGGTGAAAGGCTGCAAGTCCAGGCGCACCGAGCGCGCCGCCGGGCCCTCGCCTATCATGATGTCGATCTGGTAGTCCTCCAGAGCCGGGTACAGGATTTCCTCCACCACCGGGGACAGCCTGTGGATCTCGTCAATGAACAGCACGTCATTGGCTTCCAGGTTGGTCAGCAGCGCGGCCAGGTCGCCGGCGCGCTCCAGCACCGGACCGGAAGTCTGGCGCAGGTTCACCCCCATTTCCCGCGCGATGATATGGGCCAGCGTGGTCTTGCCCAGGCCCGGCGGCCCGAACAGCAGCGTATGGTCGAGCGCCTCGCGCCGGTTGCGCGCGGCGGTGATGAAGATCTGGAGCTGATTGCGGATCTTTTCCTGGCCAACATACTCTTCAAGCTGCTTGGGCCGCAGCGCGCGCTCGATCGCCTCTTCATTTGGCGAGGCTGGCGTCGCGGCAATAATGCGTTGTTCGGAAAAATTGTCGGTCTGAATACTCATGAATAATCTCCCACGCGGCGTACCGCGTTACCGTCCTATGTCTTGGACAGGGCTTTCAATGCCAGCTTGATGCCTTCGGATACGCCGGTTCCGGCCGGCACCTGCTTCATTGCCAGCGCCGCTTCCTTGTCCGAATAGCCCAGCGCCAGCAGTGCATTAAGGATATCCGAGCTTGCATCGGCGTGCGGCGCGGCGCCGCCCAGATCCGCGCCCAGCTTCCCCTTCAGTTCCAGCAGCAGGCGCTCGGCGGTTTTCTTGCCTATGCCAGGGATTTTCGTCAGGCGCCCGGACTCCTGCAGGGTGACAGCGCTGGACAATTCGGCCACCGACAGTCCGGACAGGATGGACAGCGCGGTGCGGGCGCCGACGCCGGCGATCCGGATCAATTGCCGGAACACTTCCCGCTCCGATGCATTGCCGAAGCCGTACAATAAATGTGCATCTTCGCGTACTGCAAGATGGGTCAGCAAAACCACTTTCTCGCCCAGGCCGGGCAGGTTGTAAAAAGTGCTCATCGGAACGCTGACTTCATAGCCGACGCCATTGCAGTCGACCAGAAGCTGGGGTGGATTTTTCTCAAGCAAAATCCCGGAGAGACGGCCTATCATCGCTTATGCTTTCGAGTCAATTTTTGAAATCATACAGGACTACTGGAAACAGCCATGGTTGATGCCGGAGACGACCTTATCGTGATCCCGCCGCGCCAGACCGTGCTGCGGCGACTGCTGCACGCTCTGCTTCTGCTGCTGGGCATATGCTGGGCGCTGCCGCTGACCCTGCTCGGCATGCTGATGGCGTTGCCGGTCATGCTGGGACGCGGCGAGGTCCGCCTGGTGCGGTCGCTGCATACCCCGGCGCTGCTGTTCAGCGGCCCGGCGGCGGACTACCTGCTGGAACGCCATCCGTTCGGCGCCATGTGCGCAATGGCGATCGGCCATGTTGTGATCGCCGAGCGCCGCAGCCTGACCTCGCGCATCCTGACCCATGAACTGGCCCATGTGCGCCAAGCCGCCTGCTGGGGCATCCTGTTTCCCTTTGTGTACTTGGCCGCGAGCGCCTGGGCGCTGCTGCGCGGGCAGGATGCTTATTGGCACAATGTGTTCGAAATCGCAGCGCGCAAGGCCGAGCGGCATGCGTGAATGCTGCTGATCCGCAGGTCGGGCTGGAAGCCCACGACCTGCGAAACAACGCCATTTCCCGCCTGTTTCAGCCCACCAGCCGCCCGCCTCGCACCCGCAATCCCCTGCGCGACAGGTTTGGCGCCAGCCCATTGAGCATGGCCAGGGTTTCGCTGCTGTGCGCATGACAGATTGCCACGCCGAGCGCGTCGGCCGCATCGGTGCCAGGTAGCCCGGGCAACACCAGCAGGCGCTGCACCATATCCTGCATCTGCTGCTTGGCCGCCTTGCCATGGCCGACCACCGCCTGTTTGACCTGCAGGGCGGTATATTCCGCCACCGCCAGATTGTTATGCACCAGCGCGCAGATCGCCGCGCCGCGGGCCTGGCCCAGCAGCAGCGTGGACTGCGGATTGACGTTGACGAATACCTTCTCGATCGCGGCACAGTCAGGCTGATAAGTCTGCACGACTTCCGATACCCCGGCCAGGATGGTTTTAAGCCGCCGCGGCAAGTCGGCGTCGGACGTCTTGATGGTGCCCGACGCGATATAGGTCAGCTTGCTGCCCTGCTTATGAATGACACCGAAGCCGGTGATCCGCAAGCCGGGGTCGATACCGAGTATTCTCATGGCTTTGACAGGGAACCGGGATCAGTGCCGGAAATGCCGCGTGCCCGTCAGCACCATTACCACATCCTGCTCGTCGGCCGCGGCGATCACTTCCTGGTCGCGCATCGAGCCGCCCGGCTGGATCACCGCGGTGGCGCCAGCCGCGACCACCACATCGAGGCCGTCGCGGAATGGGAAGAAGGCATCCGACGCCACCGCCGAACCAGCCAGCGTCAGGCCGGCATTCTGCGCCTTGATCGATGCAATGCGCGCTGAATCGACCCGGCTCATCTGCCCGGCGCCCACGCCCAGCGTCATGCCATTGCCGCAGAAAACGATGGCGTTCGACTTGACGAACTTGGCCACGCGCCATGCAAACATCAGGTCCTGCAATTGTTGCGGCGTAGGCTGGCGCTTGCTGACCACTTTCAATTCGGCCAACTGCACGTTTTTCGCATCCGGCGACTGCACCAGCAGTCCGCCGCCAACCCGCTTGAAGTCATGCGGATTAATGCCGTTCCCCATCGGGATTTCCAGCAGGCGTACGTTCTGCTTGGCGGCGAACATCTGGCGCGCCGCATCGGTGAAGGATGGCGCGATCAGGACTTCGACAAACTGCTTCGCCACCGCTTCAGCAGCCGCGCCATCCAATTCGCGGTTGAAGGCAATAATGCCGCCAAAGGCCGAGGTCGGGTCGGTCTGCAACGCCTTGCTGTAGGCTTCAAGCGGTGTTGCGCCCATCGCGACGCCGCATGGATTGGCATGCTTGATGATCACGCACGCGGTGTTTTCAAACGTCTTCACGCACTCCCAGGCGGCGTCGGCATCGGCGATGTTGTTGTAGGACAACTCCTTGCCCTGCAATTGCCGGTAATTGGCCAGCGCGCCCTCCGGCACGGTGAGGTCGCGATAAAAGGCGGCCGACTGGTGCGGATTCTCGCCATAACGCATTTCCTGCACTTTCTCGAAATGCAGGTTCAACGTTTGCGGGTAGGCGCTGCGGTTTGCATGCGCCAGGTCCGCGCCCAGCGAGGTGAAGTAGTTGGTGATCGCGCTGTCGTATTGGGCGGTATGAGCGAATACCTTCTTGGCCAAGGCAAACCGGGTCGCATAGTCAACTTCGCCGTTTTGCGACTGCAACTGGGCCAGCACCGGCGCATAGTCGGACGGATCGCACAGCACCACCACGTCCTTATGGTTCTTGGCCGAAGAGCGCAACATTGCCGGGCCGCCGATGTCGATGTTTTCAATCGCGTCCTCCAGCGAGCACTCCTGCTTCGACACGGTCTGCACAAAGGGATACAGGTTGACAACCACCATGTCTATGGTCGGGATGTCATGCTGCTCCAGGGCCGCCATGTGTTCCGGGAAGTCGCGCCGCGCCAAAATTCCGCCGTGCACTTTCGGATGCAGCGTCTTGACCCGGCCGTCCAGCATCTCCGGGAAACCGGTGTAATCCGCAACTTCCGTCACTGCAACACCATTCTGGGCAAGCAGCTTGGCGGTACCGCCGGTGGACAGGATACGCACACCCATCGCCGACAGCGCCCGTGCGAAATCCAGCACGCCGGTCTTGTCGGAAACGGAAATAAGGGCTTGTTTGATCATGGTAGAAAGTGACGAAAATTGATTAATGTGGTGAAACTCGTATTGCGTCCAGCACCCCGGAACGTACAGGGCCTCGTGCGCCGGACCAGCGGCGTCAGATCAGCCCATGCTGCTGCAGCTTCTTGCGCAAGGTGTTGCGGTTGATTCCCAGCATTTCCGCGGCATGGGACTGGTTGCCCGCAGCACGTGCCATGACTGCTTCAAGAATAGGTTTTTCAACGGTGAATACCACCATTTCATATACATTCGACGGTTGCTGCTCGCCCAAGTCCTTGAAATATTTTTCCAGACTCTTCTTGACGACGTCCTGGATGCTGTCTTTGCTCATTTTGAATATCTAAATGTTTTTATTATGGAATTCAGGCCGCCAGTTTGGCTTCGGCGAGCCCGTACTGCAAACGCTCGCCATAAGCTAGCTGGGCATCGAAAAAGCTTCTGACCGCCGCCAATTGCGCGTCGCAATCTTCCAATGGGTTCATCGCCTTGCGGAATGCTTCTCCACCGGGTAGCGCACGCACATACCAGCCGATGTGCTTGCGCGCAGTGCGGACTCCCAGATAGGCGCCGTAAAACGCGTAGTGAGCCAGCAGATGTTCTTCCATCAGCGCCGCGACCTCGGCCACCAGCGGCGGCGGCAAATGGCTGCCGGTGCGCAGAAAGTGGTCGATCTCACGAAAAATCCATGGTCTTCCTTGCGCCGCCCGTCCCACCATCACCGCATCGGCGCCGGTTGCGTTCAGCACTGCCCTGGCCTTTTCCGGCGTATCGATATCGCCGTTGGCAACCACCGGTATGCCGGCGCGGGCTTTGACCGCGGCAATTGTTTCGTACTCCGCCTCGCCGGCGTAGCCATCGGCGCGAGTGCGCCCGTGCAGGGTCAGCATGGCAATGCCGCTTGCCTCCGCGATAGTCGCAATCCGCAACGCATTCTTGTGCTGGCGGTCCCAGCCGGTGCGGAACTTCAGCGTGACCGGCACATCGACCGCCGCGACCACCGCTTCCAGGATAGCCGCCACTAATGCATCATCCTGCAGCAGCGCTGAACCACACCAGCTGTTGCAGACCTTTTTCACCGGGCAACCCATATTGATGTCGATGATCTGGGCGCCGCGGTCAACATTGAACCGGGCGCAATCGGCCAGCATGGCCGGATCGGCGCCGGCAATTTGCACTGCGCGCGGTTCCATCTCGCCATCATGGTTGATGCGCCGCGAGGTCTTTTCGCTGGCCCATAACCGGGG
>Ga0308176_10002669_pt1 | contig 11301 bp, 12 predicted proteins | sample PhyCR2_3_FD_203890 | JGI IMG/M metagenome (GOLD analysis project Ga0308176, IMG submission 203890) | Soil microbial communities from UC Gill Tract Community Farm, Albany, California, United States - DLSLS.C.R2 | ecosystem: Environmental > Terrestrial > Soil > Agricultural land | place: USA... | reverse complement strand
CCTGAAAAATGTGCTTTCCCGGATTTCCAAAGTGGCCCAAACCGACTCCAGCGTTCTGATTACCGGCGAGACGGGCACGGGGAAGGAACTGGTGGCCCGCGCCATTCACCGGCGGTCACGGCGATCCTCTCACCCGTTTGTGAGCGTGAACTGTGCAGTAATCCCGCGCGACCTTATCGCGTCCGAATTGTTTGGTCATGAAAAGGGCGCCTTTACAGGAGCAACTCAGCGTCGCCTGGGGCGCTTTGAACTGGCCGAGAAAGGCACTATCTTTCTCGATGAGGTTGGCGAACTCCCGGCAGAAACTCAGATTGCTCTCTTGCGGGTGCTTCAGGAACGCGAATTTGAGCGTGTGGGGGGAAGCGGATCGATTCAAACCGATGTGCGAGTGGTCGCCGCTACCAATCGCGACCTGGAAGCTGCCATCGCCGCAGGCGTCTTTAGGAGCGATCTGTACTATCGGCTGAACGTCTTCCCCATCGAGATGCCCACTCTCAGGGAGCGAAAGGACGATATCCCTTTGCTTGTCACCTATTTCCTGAATCGTTACGCGCGCAAAGCAGGAAAACATTTTAAAGCGGCGGACAAGAAGAGCCTTGAGCTGCTGCAAACGTACGCGTGGCCAGGCAATATTCGGGAACTGCAAAACGTCATCGAGCGATCTATTATTGTGAGCGAGTCAGAGACGTTTTCAATTGATGAAAGTTGGCTTTCCAGCAGGCCACCCGCGCCCGACCCGTCCGTCCAACCGAACTTCTTCAACCGATCTCCTGCTCAGGAGAAAGCTCTAATTGAGGCGGCACTGACTGAATGCGGAGGACGCGTCTACGGTCCCTCCGGCGCCGCTGCCAAGCTCGGTATTCCGCGAACCACTCTGGAAACCAAGATCAAGTCGTTGAAGATCAACAAACATCGCTTCAAGGGGACAGGTCTCTAGTCCGGACGAATTGCTGGCTTTTGCTCTGGCCCCGACCATCTTTCGCCAATTCAACAAGCTGACCGTATTCGCCAATTGACGGAATCCGTCAATTCATGCTCCTTCAATCCATTGAGAATCAGTGGCTTACGTCTGGGTCTCGACGTGCATTCTGAGGCCGGTGCAGGGACGCATGTTAAGAATTCACAGGGAGGAGAATGGCGACGTCGCCTTGACGCTCAGCGGCCGAATCGACACCGAGGACGTTGCCGAACTGGAGACCGTCATCTCAGCCGAGGAGAAAGGCCGCCAGATCATCCTGGACCTCAAAGATATGACGTTGACCGGTCAGGAGGGCATCGCCTTTCTCGCCCGGTGCGAAAGGGCCGGCATCGCCCTGGTGAATTGCGATCCATACGTCCGCGAGTGGATCACCTTAATAAAAAAGCAGCGCTAGCCCACGTCGGCTTGATCAGAGCAAACGCGAAACAATCTGGATTTAATAGAGGAGAAATCTAATGGCTACTATCGATTTGATCGGCTCGAGTCCGAGCTTCCGGGCTGTACTCAGAGACGTTGAAAAGGTCGCCCCCGTCAACTCAGCTGTCCTGATCCAGGGCGAAACGGGGACTGGAAAAGAGGTGATTGCCAGAGCCATCCACGATGCGAGTCCCCGCCGTGGCAATCGGTTTGTGGCGCTTAACTGCGCAGCGATACCGAGCGCGTTGTTGGAGAGCGAACTGTTCGGCCACGAACGAGGCGCATTCACCGGGGCGTGCACACAAATGAGGGGACGATTTCAGATGGCGGACGGGGGAACGCTATTTCTGGATGAGATTGGCGACATGCCGATGGAACTTCAGCCCAAGTTACTACGCGCGCTACAAGAGCGGGAGTTCGAGCGTCTGGGCAGCACCCAGACTGTCCGGGTGAACGTGCGGGTCGTGGCAGCGACAAACCAGAATCTCGGGGAACTCGTAGCTAGGCGACTGTTTCGTGCAGATCTGTTCTACCGGCTAAACGTCATTCCGATCTGTCTGCCTCCGCTGCGCGATCGCGTCCAGGACATTCTTCCACTAACGGAGTTCTTCGTGGCGAAATTTGCTGCCTCCTTCAACAAGTCGATCGATGTGATTTCCGATGAAGTAGTGGCTGTCCTTCAAGCGCACGACTGGCCAGGCAATATCCGCGAACTTCAGAATCTCATCGAGCGTGCGGTGCTCTTTTCGGTCGGGCCGGCGCTGCGTCTACCGCGCGATTTGCAGCAGAAGGTGAAAGCGCGTACGGAGAGCGTTTCGCGGACCCTTGCCGATGCCGATCGAGAGCACATTCTGGAGACATTAGCGCAAACCAACTGGCTGATCGGAGGCCAGGACGGAGCGGCTAATAGGCTTGGAATACCACGTACAACGCTGATTTACAAAATGCGAAAGCTTGGTATAGAGATGCGCCGCTGCCCGAGGACGCGGGGCATTCGGCAGCTTCCGATTGAACAACGCTTTGCCGCCGCGAGTTGCTGACTAGCGCATAGCGTCGCAGCCGCGAATCTTAACGGGACATCACAATGACGGGCGCCTTCAGTTTCCGAACAGCACAAATCCCACTTCGCGAAGGAAGGGGGCGACTGCCGGTACTCGGGTTCGGCACGCTGATTCCCGAGCCGGCCATCACGATGAGCGCGACCAAGGACGCGTTGGCGGTTGGCTTCCGTCACTTCGATTGCGCCGAGCGATACCGCAACGAGCGGGAGGTAGGCGAGGCGTTGCGAGCAGGATGCAGCGCTGCCGGGATTGCACGGGAGGAGATCTTCGTAACCACTAAGTTGTGGAATACGAATCATCGTCCCGAGCGTGTCCAACCGGCATTCGAGGCGAGTCTCGACAGGCTGGGACTTGACTACGTGGACCTGTACCTCAGTCACACTCCGTTCGCCTTCGAACCAGGCGACAACCACGACCCGCGGGATCGAAACGGCAACATCCTTTACGACCGGGGCGTCACCCTGCTTGAGACTTGGGAAGCGATGGAGCATCTGGTGGACGCCGGAAGATGCCGTGCCATCGGACTCTCGGATATTACCCTCCGTGAACTGCTTCCGCTATACGATGCGGCACGCATCAAGCCGGCTGCCATCCAAGTCGAAGCTCATCCCTACTTGCCGGAAGAGGACCTTTTGGAATTCTGCCGGGCGAAAGATATGGTGTTCCTGGCTTTTGCACCCCTGGGTCACGGGATCAGACCAGGACCCATTGACGATCCGCTGGTTTTGGCGATTGCTGCCCGCATTGGCAAGACGGCGGCACAGGTGCTGTTAGCCTGGGCCGTGCAACGCGGCGCCGCCGTGTTGACGACGCCAAGGTCGGCGGCTCGCGCGAAGGAGAATTTCGATATTGACCCGCTGCCGCCCGTCGAATTCGATGAAGTCAGTTCCATTCAGACCCGGCAGCGCTTCAACGACGTAATCAACACCGGCAGCCCCGGCTTCATCCCACAAGGCAGATGATCATAGGTTGATATCGCTATGCGAGAGCTCAGAAAGGAATACAAACATGCGTCGTGACATCGACATCGGGAGCGCGTTTCCGGATTATCAACTGCCCGATCATACCGGCACACCACGTAAGCTCAGTGAGTTGCAGGGCGACGATCCGCTCATCCTGACACTCGCGCGCGGTCACTATTGCCCGAAGGAACACCGACAACATCGCGACCTTGTGGCGTTTTATCCCAAGATCGCCGTGGGCTACGCCCAGCTTGCGACTATATCCACGGACGAGCACCACACACTTCAGGAATTCCGGGCATCGTTGGGCGCGCAATGGACCTTTCTATCCGACGTCGAACGAACGGTTCAAAAGGACCTCGACATTGCCGAATATACCGATCCGGAGCACAATCCGATGATCCCGCATACGCTCGTGCTCAAGCCGGGTTTGGTGGTTCACACCATCTACAACGGTTACTGGTTCTGGGGGCGGCCTTCAATCCATGAGTTGTGGCAGGACCTCCGGGCGGTGACAAGCGAGATCCGTCCCGATTGGGATCTGAGCGCCCCCGAGCTACGCGACGCGTGGAACGCAGGCGATTTCTCGAAGTTTCACGGGTGGAATAAGCCCTCAAAACAACGCTAGGGCTCTTGCAGAACCCGCTCGTAGTATGTTCAGCGAAGTGAGACCAGTTTGGTTGCCAGCGGAGCCGCCCTTCGAACAGGGAGGGACTACGGATCTGCGAGCTATCAAACGGACCAGTGTGCGCGTCCATGACGGAGAGCACGTCACCCGTAGGAGCGGCGTTCGTCCGCAGCGGGGCGCCGCTCATAAATCAATTTCGATTTCGCCGGATGGTGTCGAACAGCAGATGAGCAAACTGCCCGCTGCCGGGGGTTGCAGCGGATCAGGTTCATAGTGAACACTTCCGCCGATCAGTGCGCTCTCGCAGGTATGACACACCCCCGCACGGCATGACCACTGCACTGGCACATCGCAAGCCTCCGCGAACTCAAGCAAGCTGGAGTAGCGCGAATCCCACGAGACCGTGAGCCCGCTTCGTACAAATGAAACCTGTGGCCCGGCGCCCGGTTTCCCCGCGGGAAGATGTGGGGGCGGATGCGGGGACGAGCTAATTCCGGGCGTAATTGAAGCTTCCGGGCCAAACACTTCCTGGTGGATTCGCTCGGGATCCACGCCCCACCCGTTCAAGCCTTCGGTCAGTTGTTCCAGGAACGCCGGAGGGCCGCACAAGTAGAACTCCGCATTGCGAGGGACTTGTAGCCGGTCGAGCAGCGGCGTATCCACGTGTCCGATCGAGTCGTAATCAACGTCGGGTTTATTTTCCGGAGTCGGCCTGCTGTAGACAATATGGCTTCGGCTGTTTACAAGCGCCTGCAGGAGTGAATGCGATTCCGCTGCGAACGGGTGTTCGGCGCGGTTGCGTGCTCCGTAGATCCACCAGACTTCACGACGCGATCCGGCGGACGACAACGCGCGCAACATCGCGAGCACCGGGGTCGCCCCGATACCGGCGCTGAGGAAGACGACCGGCCCATCGCCCGATCTCAGAGTGAAACCGCCCCGAGGCGCGCTGACTTCGATTACGTCTCCTGCCTTCACGTGATCGTGAACAAACGAGCTGACCGCCCCCTGGTTCTCTCGTTTGACGCTTACCCGCCAAGAGCCGGCGTCGGGTATGCCTGATATTGAGTAGTTGCGGAGCAACATTGGGCCGTTCGATGTCGTGCGCACCCTTATGACCAGGAACTGTCCGGGAAGAGCTACTGGCAAAGGCGACAGACTAGCCTGTTCGAGGGATAGCGAAACAACATCGTCAGTCTCGCGTTCCACGCGGCCCACGCGCAAGGACTGAAAGCCGGGCCACGCCGGCGGGGAGCCATTTGAGCTCTTGAGCCCGGGATTTCCGGCATCCGAGGTGTTCTCCGCTAAGATCGCCGCGAAAGATGTCTTCCATCCTCGGCTGAGCGCCGGAACGCGCAACGCCCGTTTCAGTTGCTCGTGCGAGGGATTTGGCAAATATAGCAGCCCATCGATCGTCGCCACAGTCAGCCGCTCGGGGCCATCTGCAACCTTTATGATTTCGTCACCGGCGCCGGCCTCACCTTCCTCCAGCACACGGAAATAGAAGCCAGGCCGACGGTGTGAAACAAGCAAAGCAGGCATTGCAGGCTCTGCCATTCTGATTCCCACGCGATAACAGGTGACGCGAGGTTGACTGACCTCCAGAAGTGCCGATCCTATCCGGTAGCGGTCGCCGACGCAAACTTCATCATCGGATAATCCGGTCACTGTGAAGTTCTCGCCGAACTGCCCAAATGAGAAATCGTTCCGGCCAAGCTGAGATTCCCAATACCGGTACGATTCCATCTGATAGACCATCACGGCCCGCTGTTCGCCGCCGTGTCCGGCGAGGTCGCCCTGACCATCGCCCTCCAGATTCAGGCGGCGCACTGCAATCCGCCCCTGCACTGGCCGCTTCCATACGGCGGTTCGGACGTTCTGCCCTTTCCACGGCACGTCCCGCGGGAGTCCAACGTTCACGGATAAAAGGCGCCCCATTTGATTCCTCTCCTCAAAGTATGCAAGCCGCGGGCAAAAGTGTTGGTCTCCGGCCAGAAATTGGCCGGTCTCGCCGGACTGTAGTGCACATCGACGACCTCCATTATCGAGCGCAGGAGCTGGTGGATGGGGAGTTGTCTCGTGACGAAGACGGTCCCAAGTGTCGAACAACCGACAGAAGATCAAGAATGGTTCAAATTGCAGTCCGTGTCGAAGTGCGGAGTCGGTCCGCAAACATTGGGCGGCCTCCACCTCGCCACGGCTCCTCCATTTCAACCGCTTAGCAACGGCGTCCAGCTTGCATTACCAACGTTGAGGATGGAAAGAAAGATATGAAAATACTCATGGTACTCACGTCGCACGATCAACTGGGAGACACGGGTCGCAAGACCGGCTTCTGGCTGGAAGAATTCGCTGCGCCCTATTTTGTCTTTCGAGATGCGGGTGTTGACCTCACACTAGCCTCGCCACAAGGTGGCCAGCCGCCGATCGATCCGAAAAGCGATCTGCCCGAAAATCAGACTCCTGCGATGTTGCGATTCAAGCAGGACGCGGCGGCACAGAAGGCGCTGTCCGAAACCCGCAAGCTGTCCGAGATGAAAGCAGAGGATTTCGACACCATCTTCTACGTCGGCGGCCATGGCCCGATGTGGGACCTCGTTGACAATCCGGATTCGATACGCCTGATCGAGTCCTTCTACAATTCCGGCAAACCCGTCGCCGCAGTCTGCCACTCACCGGGGGTGTTCCACCGCGTCATGTACCAGGGCGAGCCCCTGGTTAAGGGCAAGCGCGTCACCGGTTTCACGAACGGGGAAGAAGCGGCGGTCAACCTGACGCACGTGGTGCCGTTCCTTGTTGAAGACGAGTTGAAGAGAATCGGCGGCATTTACGAGAAGGCCGCCGACTGGGCAAGCTTTGCCATCACCGATGGACGCGTTGTTACCGGCCAGAATCCCGCATCATCGACGGCTGCGGCGAAAGCTCTGATGGAATTGCTCGCGGCGCGAAAGGCCGCATAGCTATTTCGCCAGCTTTGAACGGGACGGACACTGTGGTGGCTGACGCATGGAGAGAAAACGAATGAAAAAGCAACTGAAGAGGGGGATGTTGTTCGTAGTCGCTCTTGTGGGGCTGATCGCGGCTACACAAGACAAATACATGGTGAAAGTGCCGGGCGGGCTAGCATTCTCTGAATTCAGAGGGTACGAGGACTGGCAGACGATCGCGGTCAGTCACAACGGAAGCGCCATCGCTGTCATCCTCGGGAATCCCGTAATGATCGACGCATACCGGGCCGGCATTCCCGCTAACGGTAAGCCTGTCCCAGACGGGGCGAGGATGGCGAAGATTCACTGGGTGCCGAAGCAGAACAAGTTTTTTCCCGGGGCGACTGTGCCAGGCGACCTGTCGAATGTGGATTTCATGGTGAAGGACCGCAAGCGGTTCGCCGATAGCGGCGGATGGGGATACGCGGTTTTTGAGTACGACGCGCCAGCCGATACGTTCCGGCCAGGCGACACAGCAAGTAAGCCGCCGCAGGGGAACGACGCGAGATGTGGGTTCGCCTGCCACACCGCCACCAAGGGGACGGACTACGTGTTCACTGAGTACGGCAAGAGGTGAATTGCGCTTAGCAAAAGGAGAATAATCCATGTCTCACCACTACTCTGGTCCCGAATACGGATTTCCCCACGGAGATGCGCGACTGGACCTCACCGACCTCTACGCGTTTCCAAAGCCGGGTGATCCCGGCAAGTCGATTCTGATCATGAACGTGCATCCATCGGTATCGGTGAACTCGCCGGGACCGACGACATGCGAGCCATTCGCCACCACGGCGATTTACGAACTGAAGATCGATACAAACGGAGATGCCATCGCGGATATCGGATATCGTGTGGGCTTCTCTTCCAGCGACGGCGCCCAGTTGGCTGCGGTCCGTCGAATTGAGGGGAGAGAGGCGGCAGGCACAGGCGGAGCCGGGCAAATTGTTGTTGATGGGGCTCCCGTTTCAACTGGAATGGAGGCGAGAGTAACGGCGGCGGGGGATTATCGTTTCTTTGCTGGCTGGCGCAGTGATCCTTTCTTCTTCGATACCGAGGGTGCCCTGAACAACCTCCAGTTCACCGGTCACGACTTTTTCATCGACAAGGACGTCTGCAGCATTGTTCTTGAGGTCCCGAATACGGCCCTTGCAACGATGCCACTCGGTATATGGCATCGGAGTCTGGATGGTACAAACGGGACGTGGGTTCAGGCTGATCGCGGTGCGCGGCCGTCCCAATCCATTTTTCTTACGGGCGAGCAAAAGGGCGCGTACCTTGCCGGCGACCCGGCAGACGACGCGAGGTTCGTGGCAATCTTTGCGCATTCGCTGGAACACACCGGAGGCTATTCACCGGAGGAGGCCCGGGGAGTCGCACGAACACTGCTGCCGGACATCCTTCCCTTTGAGCCGGGCCAACCAGCATCGTACCCCACCAATGGACGAACACTGTCAGATGACGTCATGGATGTCTTCATTTCGATCCTCACAAATGGGAGGCAGACGGGTGACGGCGTAGAAGCCCATCAGGACCTTCTCACCGAGTTCCCCTATTTAGGGCCGCCGCACCAGGCACGTTAGCATTTCTCCGGGCATTCGCCGTGCGGTAGCCGGATGGACAAGGGGCGTAGGCGACCCATCGACTCAGACTGATCGATTGAAGTTCGATTCGGAAGCGGGTCGGATATCTTTCAGCGGGTCGGCAATTGCAGCGCGATCGAAAAGATGTGGAGTTACTGAAGCCAATGCAGTCAAAACGAAAAACGATGATCGTGACCGGAGCCTCGAAGGGGATTGGCGCCGGGGTGGCAAACGCATTTATCGAGCGCGGTTATAACGTGGTCGGGAACTCACGGAACGAAACATCATTCACTTCGACAGAGAGGATGATCATGGTGCCAGGCGACATCGGCGATCCTTCGACCGCTCACGAGATCACTTCAAGGGCGTTGGCGGCTTTTGGTTCCATAGATGGTGTCGTCAATAACGCGGGCATCTTTTTGACGAAGCCCTTCACTGAATACACGGTGCAGGATTTCGACAGGCTGTCGGGAACGAATCTGCGGGGCTATATCAATATCACGCAGCTCGCCGTCAAGCAAATGTTGGCGCAAAACAGCGGTGGGAGCGTCACGTGTGTGACGAGCGCGATGGTCGAGCATCCAATCGCGGGAGTCAACGCCTCGCTTGCAATGGTCACCAAGGGTGGACTCGAAGCGATCACCCGGAGTCTCGCCATGGAGTACGTGAAGAACGGAATAAGGTTCAATGCAGTGGCTCCGGGTGTGGTCAACACGTCAATGCACGGAGACGGCGCCACTGACTATCTGAAAAGCCTCTCCCCAATGGGCCAGGTATGCGAGGTTTCCGACATTGTGGATGCCATTCTCTATCTGACGGAAGCCGCTCACGTCACGGGAGAGGTGCTGCATGTCGATGCGGGTGCTCATAACGGGAAGTGGTAAAGGCCCAGAGAGAAGGGATCACCGATGATCCATCGAAAGAGGCTCGTTTCTTGACGGTATCTCGCTTCCTCGCCGCGGATTCGGACTCGGCGCGGCCGGGGATCAGGGCGACGCCGGGCAGCGGCGCCGGGAAATGAATGGAGCAGGGGGCACAGCCAACTGTTCAGCGAGCAACGTGAGCCGTATTCAAGTCTTTGCGTTAGTGGAAGGAGCATTTTATGGCGACGAGTGCTGAGCGACCGGCTGAATTGACTGCCGAACAGAAATTGAAAGCGCTGAACCTTGACCTTCCCGCTCCTCCGGAGCCATTCGGAACCTACGCAGAAGCGGTGCAAACAGGCAAGCTGCTCTTTCTCAGTGGGATGCTCCCCACCGAGGGCCGCGTAGCAAAATTTGTTGGCGTGGTGGGAGCGGAACTCGATGTCGAAGCGGGTGCCAAGGCAGCGCGCCTCGCAGTGATGAATGTACTCGCGGTGACCCGCCTGCATCTCGGTTCTCTCGACCGGGTGACGCGAATCGTCCGACTGGGAGTTCTTGTTGCGACTGCAGGGGATGTTCGCGACCATCCCCGGATTGCGGATGGAGCGTCGGTGCTTCTCGAGGATATCTTCGGCCGGGATAAGAACCCGAGCCGCTTGGTCTACGGGGTCGCCAGCCTCCCACTGGGCGTACCGGTCGAGTTGGAAGTGATTTTCGAGGTTCAAGGGCTGTGATCAAAGGGAGATTATTGATGGCAACGCTGATAACTGCGCTGGCCGGGACGCATTCGACAAGCGAGGCGCTCTCGAAACACCCCACCCGGTATTGCACTGCTTCGGTCAATGGGGTTTCGATCTTTTACCGGGAGGCCGGCCCAAAAGATGCTCCTGTAATCCTGCTGCTTCACGGGCTTCCCTCCTCTTCGAGGATGTTTGAGCCGCTTTTCTCGCGGCTTTCCGATCGGTATCACCTCGTGGCGCCCGACTACCCGGGTTTCGGCCACAGTGATTGGCCCGACCCTAAAACATTTGCGTACACTTTTGACCGTTACGCGGAACTCATGGCTCGATTTGCCGAAGCGGTTTCGCTCTCACGCTACACGCTATATATGCAGGATTATGGCGGGCCTGTAGGCTTCAGAATGGCTTTGGCACATCCCGAGCGAATCGAGTCGCTCATCGTGCAGGATGCTGTGGCACACAACGAGGGACTGGGAGCGAATTGGAAGACGCGCCGAGCGTTCTGGGCCGATCGCGCAGCGAACGAGAGCGGGCTTCGCGCGAACCTCTTGTCGATGGAAGCTACGCGAACACGTCACGTCGGAAGCGATCCGAATGTGGATCGGTACGACCCCGACCTCTGGACCGACGAGTTCAGGTTCCTGAACCAGCCAGGTCAGGCCGACATCCAGAGCGACCTCTTTTACGATTACCGGACTAACATCGATGCATATCCCAAGTGGCAGGCATGGATGCGCGAAAGGCAACCCCGGCTGCTGGTGATTTGGGGCCGGTACCACATGTCCTTCGACCTCTCCGAGCCGGAGGCTTATCGGCGCGACGTTCCCGAAGCGAAAGTCCACTTCCTCGACGCTGGCCACTTTGCATTGGATACCGCCGCTGACGAGGTTGCGGTATTAGTCCGCACGTTCGTGCCGTAGAGGAGACGGTCCTACACCCTTTGAAAGCGAACCTCTCGATCTTAAGGAAGGAAAATATGTCCATCACCAAAACAGAACTCGCGATGGAATCGAATCCTCTGGATGCGATTCCTGAAGAAATGCCGTTTGATGTGCCCTATGGTCCGGCGATATCGCTGGACCGG
>Ga0308176_10002667_pt1 | contig 11303 bp, 10 predicted proteins | sample PhyCR2_3_FD_203890 | JGI IMG/M metagenome (GOLD analysis project Ga0308176, IMG submission 203890) | Soil microbial communities from UC Gill Tract Community Farm, Albany, California, United States - DLSLS.C.R2 | ecosystem: Environmental > Terrestrial > Soil > Agricultural land | place: USA... | reverse complement strand
CGCTCTGATGTCTGATCGCCCTGCGCAGTGTAGACGGTCTGGACGGAGTGCAAATATCCATCCTTGTTTTCGGAAACCAGAGTCATGCGAACCGGCTTCTCCGCGTTTCCAAAGTCGGACTTGGAAACGTTCAGCTCCCAGCGTCCAGAGAAATCAGGGTGACTGGCCCCCTGCACAGGCATGATCAGTAAAACAGCACTCGCAAGTGCCGCGACGAAGTTCCGAAGCATCATCTCTCCTTATACCAATCTCACACACACCGAACACGCATTTTCCTTTCGTGCATGAGCAATTCAGGCATCGCTTCGCACAATGATTCGTTCCAATCGGGATGTATCGGATCGTGCCGCCCACATTTGATGCCGGTACGTGAACGTCCCGTCAAGACCGGCAATAAACAGAACAATTCGCCCACGTCAGCCTCGCTGTATAGTTGGGTGATCCAGACATGCGACTTAGATCGACGGCCGCTCTTATCGGCGCCTGCATCTCCCTTTCGGCTGCGGCGCTCCAGCAATCCAGAGTTGCTCATCCGTGGGATTTCGTCGACTCGGTCGGCCGCCAGGCAGCTCTGTTAGGCAGCGAAGACGGAACACTTGAGGCGTATGTCTACCCCTTGAAACTGTTCGAGGACTTCCGACTCACTCTGGAGGTTGGCGGCCGCAGACTTCCCGCAGTCAGCGTCGCGCGCCGCATCGTCTCGAGTGAAGGATCCATTTCCATCGTCTATTCGGGCGACGAATTTCAGGTTACCCAAACGCTGGTCGTCCCGCCGCATCGTGCCGGCGGAATCATTCTGTTCGATGTGCATGCGTACGAGCCTGTTACGTTGCACTTCGACTTGCAGCGTGATTTCCAGCTTATGTGGCCTGCCGCGTTCGGCTCGGGTTACGGTCAGTGGGACGCCGATTCAAAGCTTTATTTCCTCGGCGCGGATGGCCAGCCCTACGCGGCCGTTCTGGGATCGCCCAATCTGCAATTGGACTCACGTGATTACGCAACGAACTACTCGAGTCAACTTCGAACCTCCTTCTCGCTTGGCACCGTTAAGGGCGAGGGCAGAATAGCCGTCGCCTTCGCCGGATCCACGAAGTCTCGGGAGGAAGCGATCTCGACTTATAAGACCCTCATTTCGCATCCTGATGAAGCCAAGGCCGAAACCGACCGTTACTGGCGCGACTATCTGTCACGCACGGTTTCAGTCGCGCTGCCCGACAAAGACCTGCAGGAGGCGTACGACTGGTCACGCCTGAGCCTGGCAAGAGGTATGGTGGACAATCCATTTCTCGGCAGCGGGCTCATCGCCGGGTATGGTCCGGGAAAAGGAAGCTACCGGCCTGGCTTCGCGTGGTTTTTCGGCCGAGATTCATTCTGGAGCTCTTTCGCCCTCAACGCGGCGGGCGATCTCGCGGATTCGCGCACTGCGATAGAGTTCATTGCCAAATTTCAACGAGACGACGGCAAGGTTCCGCACGAAATTTCTCAAAGCGCGAGCCTCGTGCCGTGGTCGCAATATCCTTACGAGTACGCTTCGGCCGACGCCACTCCACTCTTCATCATCGCTGTGCGTGATTACGTGCAGAAGAGCGGCGATATCGCTTTCGCGACTTCCATGTGGGACCGAGTGAATCGGGCAATGAAGTTCTCGAACTCCACTTTGGACGCTGAGGGCTTTCCCAAGAACGCCGGCATCGGCCATGGATGGATTGAAGGCGGGCCGCTACTGCCGGTCAGAGTGGAACTATACATGGCCGGATGTTACGTCGAGGCCCTGCGGTCCCTCGCTCAACTCTCGCGCTGGACGGGACATCAAAGCCAAGCCACCGCCCTCGACCAGGAGTTCGATCAAAAGCAGCGTAAGCTGAATACTTTGTTCTGGCTTCAAGGCCCACAGGACTACGCTCTCGCTATAGACCTGAACGGAGCGCCCGTTGACCAGCCGAGCGTGCTGGCTTTGGTTCCTAATTGGTGGAATCTTCTATCGCTTGATAAAGCGCAACTCTTCACTCACCGGTTAGCGGAAGAGGAGCATACCGCGGATTGGGGCATGCGCATCATCTCCGCAAAAGCACCGCTGTACAGCCCCGCCGGCTATCACTTTGGCTCAGTCTGGCCGCTGTTTTCGGGTTGGGCGTCACTCGGCGAGTACCATGCGCATGAGGCTGAGCAAGGCTGGGCGAACCTCAAGGCGAACTCTTGGTTGTCTCGCGATCAAGCGGGGGGCAATTCCACGGAAGTGATTTCGGGCGAAACTTATTCGCCGCTCTCGACTGCTTCGCCGCATCAGATCTGGTCTGCTGCGATGGTGATCTCACCTCTGCTCAAAGGCTTATTTGGTTTGGAGGTCGATGCGATCGAGAAAAAAATTCATCTTCAGCCGCATCTCCCGTTCACTTGGACCGATGCTTCGCTGCGGAATGTCTCGCTTGGGACTGGCACTCTGAATTTGTTTCTGCATCGAGACGCGGCATCTACGACACTGCGAGTTGAGAACCACGGCGCCGGGAATTTCTCGATCGATTTCGCGCCTGCTTACGAGCCATATACGACCGTCACCTCAGCAACTGTTGGCAAGAAGTCATTCACCGTCGCGCGCCGCGAAGGCGGAACGGATTGGCACGCTGCGGTCGAAACCCCAGTTCCCAGCGAGGGCACGACCGTTACTTTACGTCACGAGCGTCTATTCGGCATCAGCATACCGGCTCCTCCGCCCGCGCTCGCTGAGACCAGCAGCAACTTGAAACTAATTTCAAAGGTCTGGGAAGCGGACAACAGGCGCGTAACGATCACGCTCTCCGGTCTCGCCAGTCAAAGTTATGAGTTCTCCGTGACAGGGGCCGAAAACATCGCTTCCGTTTTTGGAGCAGAGCAAGCCGGTGATCGTATGAGAGTCACGATGCCCAGCGGCCCGGGCTATCAACACGCGATTGTCCGATTCGACATGAGATGAGCCTGACGGTAAACTCGTCTTTGTGAAGATTCCGATTTATCAGGTGGACGCTTTCACCGACCGTACGTTTAGCGGAAATCCAGCCGCTGTTTGCCCGCTCGAGAACTGGCTGCCTGACCAGGCACTTCAAAGCATCGCTGCAGAGAATAACCTTGCGGAAACGGCGTTCTTTGTTCGCAACGGCAAAGGATTCGATCTGCGGTGGTTCACTCCCACTGTGGAAGTCGCTCTCTGCGGACACGCAACGCTCGCCTCCGCCTATGTACTGTTTCGTTGTCAAGGTCTGGACCACCCTGAAGTTCTGTTCCATACAAAATCCGGCGACTTGAAAGTCACCCGAAAAGGCGACCTCCTTTCGTTGGATTTCCCCGCCCTGCCGCCTGAACAAACGAAGCCATGTCCGGCACTCGTCGACGGTCTGGGTGGGAATCCAGAGGAAATCCTCGCCTCACGCGACTACCTGGTTGTGTACCGCACAGAAGAGCAAGTCCGCGCGCTTCAGCCGGATATGCAGAAGCTGAATAGTGTCGACAAATTCGGCGTGATAGCAACTTCGCCCGGCGTCGATTGCGATTTCGTGTCGCGCTTTTTCGCACCGGCGCAGGGGGTTCCCGAGGACCCAGTCACGGGTTCTGCCCATTGCACGCTCATCCCTTATTGGGCTGAACGCCTCCGCAAAACGAGCCTCCATGCCAGGCAAATCTCGAGCCGCGGAGGCGAATTATTTTGCGAACTTCGGGGCGAGCGCGTCGAGATTGCCGGTCACGGTGCCCTGTATATGCAAGGCTCGATTGAGCTGTGACCTCGCCCGACATTCGGCCGATATAACGGGTCTAAGCGGCAACCAGCCCGCGGAGATTCCATCCGCAAATGCGGCTTGCTTCTGCCTTATCGTCGTTGGGTCCTTCCCAATGCGTCTCCAAGCTGATGTAACCCTTATATCCGTCCTCAACCAGTGCCGCGATTTGACCTTTCCAGTCCACGTGCCGTGTTCCTAAGGGTCCCCACACAGGCTTCTCGCCCTCCATGTGACAATCTTTTGCGTGTACATGGACTATCCGATCCTTCGGCAGGAGCGAATACCCGTACGGGAAGGGTGCCTCACCTCCGACCATGGCGTTTGCCGGATCCCATACCAGTTTGAGATTGGGATGTTGAACTGCGTCCAATAGCTTGGCGGCTTCGGCAGCAGTTCCGATATTGCAGGCGTGTTCGTTTTCGAGACCAATAATCAGATCCTCCTTTGCAGCGTTCGCCGCCAAGTCGGAAAGAGCTGTCGCGATGGGCTCGAAGCATCTTTGCGGGTCCACTGTTCTCCAGTAGGAAAACACTCGGATTACGCGCGTGCCGAAAAATTTGGCGAGCTTAAATGCATGGTCCGTCAAACGCGGCTGGTCTTCAAAGGTGTGTTTCGAGGCAAAGACATCGTGCTGAACGCGACTATCGAGTTCCGGTGCATTCGGCAGCACGCACTTCAACACTGGCGAAGCGATCGAAACCACCGGGAGCTGAGCTTCCTTCAGCACGTCCTTCACGCGGTTCAGCTCATCCCCGTTCAAATCCATCACATTCTTGCCGTTCACGACGCGCAGTTCCGCAGCAGCCATTCCGATCTCCTTCATGAATGAAATGGAGCGCGAAAGGTTCGGCGAAAACTCATCAGTGATAGCGGCAATGGGAAAACGCAATTGATTCATCACTCGAAATGTTAGCAATCGCGCCAGCAATCGCCATCGAATATGCCGGCGCTTCTATACTGAAGGCATGTTCTTCCGCCGTAAACGGATCAAAGCGCCGACGTTTGCTGAACGAGTAGACTTGCTACGGCAAGCCAATTTCAGCACGCAGTCTCTGCCTGACGGCCGCGTACGGATAACTAAACACGGGGTCGCGGCCATCATTGGTGACGAGGGAAAGAACGAGCCGGCCATCGAACGGGCGGGAATACTCGTGGGCGACGAGATCGGCATTCTCCTCAGTGCGGGGTACCAGATGTTCATTGAGTTGCCGAGCGGCAAGCGCGTGCCTGCCACCGCAAGCGAACTTCGCGCGCTCCATGAGTTCGAGGAGGATGTAAAGGAGGCGCTCGGGCTGGAAAGTCTTTATAACACTTCACTCGGAACGACGAGCCGGAAGCACGTCTACGATCGCGTTCAAGGCAGAGAGCAACGGAATCCACGTCCTTGGGATGCCCATGTAAACGCAGCCAAGCGATCCGGCGGCGAAGTTCCGCCGCGACTTCACAGGGCGGATGAAGCCTGAGGGTTCAGGCTCTTCTGAAAGAACCTGAGAACCCGCGCCTCGTACGCGGCCTTGGCGATGGTGTGCGCATTGCCATGACGAGCACCTGGCACAAGCCAAAGCTCTTTGGGCTCTCGGGCATGAGCAAAGTTCCTTTGGCTGTTTTCGACGGGCACAACTGTGTCGTCCAATCCGTGGATGATTAGCACGGGTCGCGGACTGATTTCGCCGATCACGTCCATGGGCCTCACCGTGTTCACGTCGATGCCCGCCCTCATGTCCGCGATCCACACCGTAACGGGCGCAAACGGAAATGCGGGCAGATGAATGAAATGCTCAAAACTGGCGGCAATCACCCCCGGAGCGTCGCTGAAGCCGCAGTCGTCCACCACAGCCTTGATCCGAGTGTCTTTTGCTGCCGCAAGGATTGCAATCGCTCCGCCCATCGAAACCCCTAGCGCTCCCATGCGCCGAGGATCGACATCCGCGCGTTTCGCCAGATAGTCCAGGACCGAGATCATGTCGGCCTGCTCCAGCAAGCCCAGCGTCACATACTCGCCTCCACTGGTGCCGCGGGACCGCATGTTATAGGTAAGGACGTTGTAGCCGTCACGGTGAAGAAATTCCGCGAAGGGCAGCATCTGATCCTGCGTATCCCCGTAGCCGCTGGCCAGCAGCACTGTTGCTGGTCCGGAAGAAGGAAAGAACCGTCCGGTTAGAGTGACTCCCGTCCGGCTGTGTATTTTGACCGCCTCGGGGTGGAGATCGCTATAAGTGGCAAGGCTCCACCTATAGGTGTAATAATGCGGCCGAAGCGCACGCTCGGAGCCAATCCACCCCACCACACCAAGGACGATCACGATAAGAATACACAACAGGACCAGCGTGCGAACTGCTATTTTGCGGCTCATGCGACGTCAGCGTCTCACCGTTCAATACACCAGCGCATCAGCAGCTCCCATTCTGCGAATTGGATTTCGATCGCAGCTTTCTCTAGCGGCGACCCGGGTTTCCGCTGTGCTGCTTCACAAATATCGATGAACGCTTTCGGATCCCACTCCCGCCGGAGGACAATCCCACTTTGCGGGTTCAAGCGCACGATCTCCTCCGCTCGACATTGCAGTTCGGTAAAGATGGGGTGCCGGCCTACTCGCCGGAACCAATAGCCGGAATTCCACGCGTCGGGTTCCATCCGGTGGACGATCGCATGCCAATAGCTTCCCTCGCTGGTATCAAGGTCCTGTGCGATCTCGTGGGCACGAGACCAGTGGTTTAAGTACAACGCCAACCCCGCCGCTGCCGATTCCGGTGCTCTTGCACTCGGAAAGAGATCTCCCGGAGGATTGCTCAGCAATGACGCCGCATCATCATCACGCACAGTGCTTCGCACGAGAGGTATTCTGGCGTCAGTCCGCCTGCGGAGAGCGTCAGCAACGGCATCACTCACTGCCGCCAACTCGATCATTGCCATAGTATGTATCGAGTTTAGCCATAAATGCCGCAGCGAGATGCAACCGTTTATGAACCGTACAGATGGTTCTCGTCGATGTACTGGCGTACTGCGGGCGGCAGTTCAGGTGTGGGCTCGTGTTTAGCCAGGCGGGCACGAATGTCGGTGCTTGAGATCGGAAGAGCTAATCCGTCCAGACGGTGCACTTTCGCGCCCGGAGCCACTCGAAAATCGTGACCTGGTCTCGACACCACAACAAACTCAAGTGCTTCGACGAGGTCGCGCCATCTATGCCAAGTTTCAATTTCGTCGAAGGCGTCGGACCCGATCAGAAACGATAGCTGAACGTCACGCGGCAGCTTCTTGCGCAAAGCTTCGACCGTATCGATGGAATAACTGAATTGGTCGCCCTGTTCCAGCGTTGAAACCTGGAAGCGGGGCTCGGACGCGCATGCAAGCTCCACCATGCGCAACCGGTGCTTATAGGGAGTCACTTGTGAAAGCTGCTTATGGGGTGGATGACCCGCGGGTAAAAACACAATCGACGAGAGACTCAACTGCCTGGCGGCTTCGCGCGCGATCGCCAGGTGTGCGTTGTGTACGGGATCAAAGGTTCCCCCGAATAAGCACACCCGGCTGCCGCTCGTTTCTGCCGAGGTCACTTCGCCTTTGCCGCCGCGTGATGATCGCTGTTGATTTGTTCTCGCGCCGCACGAGTTGCAAGCTCGTCACAGCGATTGTTGTCTTCATGCGATGCGTGGCCTTTTGTCCAAGTCCAGGCCGTTTCATGTTTGTTGACCAGTTCTTCCAGAGCCACCCACAACTCCTGGTTTTGGACCGGTTTCTTATCGGCCGTTTTCCATCCGTTCCGTTTCCATCCATGAATCCACTGCGTGATGCCCTTCTTCATGTACTGTGAATCGGTAACGATCTCGACGGAGCACCGCTCTTTCAGGCGCTTCAGGCCTTCTATCGCCGCAGTCAGTTCCATTCGGTTGTTCGTCGTTTTTGGCTCTGAGCCGAATCCCTCGCGCTTGAGTTCGCCGAAGCGCAGGATGAAGGCCCAACCACCGGGGCCCGGGTTTCCTACACAAGCCCCGTCTGTAATCAGCTGTACGTGTTTCACGGAATATAGTCGATGCTTGTTAGCAGGCGCAATCGAGCGCGGGCAGCGGAATAGCAGCAGGCGCTACGGCCCCTGCAGCCTCAGTCAATTGGTCGGCAAAGAAATGATCCACTGTCTCAAGCACTTGCTGTACGGATTGTGACCGGTACACTTCGGTTCTCAGCTTGGAGCCGTTACGCACTCCGTGAGTGAAGTAGGTCGCGAACTGCTTCATTTTGCCGATCGCGTCGCTCTCCCCTGCGTGCTCCAGCATCAAATAGTAGGTCTTCATGATGTTGTATCGCTCCCGGTCGGCCGGAACAGTGTAGGTTCCAGTCCTGAGGTATTCGTCAAGCTGTCGGAAAATCCAAGGATTGTAGGACGCGGCACGTCCGATCATGACGGCATCGCAACGGGTCTCGTGATACATGCGCAACGCGTCTTCGGGAGTGTTGACGTCCCCGTTTCCAATCACCGGAATCTTAACCGCAGCTTTCACTGCAGCAATCCTCATCCAGTCGGCGGTTCCACTGTAGCCTTGCTCGCGCGTACGCGGGTGCAACGCGATGGCGGACAATCCGCAATCCTCAGCAATCTTTGCGAATTCGACATACACCAGCTCTCGGTCGTTCCACCCGGCACGGAACTTGCACGTCAGCGGGATTCGAATGACGGCTTTCACGGTTCGAAGAATCTTTTCGACCAGAGGCAAATCACGCAGCAGTCCTGATCCCCCGTTGCACTTGACAACCTTGTTCACCGGACATCCAAAATTAATGTCCACGCAGTCAAAACCACGCTCCTCACAGATCACCGCTGCATCGCGCAAAACTTCGGGATCCGAGCCAAACAGTTGGCACGTAATGGGGCGTTCTTCCGGCTCGAAATAGAGATAGCGGAAGTTGCGATTCGGCTTTTTCTTCACTCGGGTGCTGACAACGCCGTGCGAACTCGTAAATTCAGTCATCAGGAGTCCACAACCACCCTGGTTCCGAATCAAACGGCGGAAGACGGTGTCCGTCACTCCCGCCATGGGCGCCAGCACCGTCGCGGGTTGCACTCCGATCGAACCGATTGAGAACGCAGGGGGGAAATCGAACAGGTATGGGTGGTGGCTCATCCGTATGCAGTGGCGGGAAAGGAGTTTCCCTACTACATTTTAACTTGGAGTGCGAAACTAAATCGAAATCTCGTACGTTGACTCATGTAGGGGTGCCTGTATGCAGACGAACGTTCCAACAATTGTAGTTGCATTCGCGGCTGGGATTCTTGTGGCTGGGGGCGCCGCGTACGTGTTCTCCGATCATCACCACGAAGCGAAACAGCAGCAATTGCAGCAACAGGCAATCGCAAAGCTGAAAGAGGAGGCGCTTCCGAACGCGGACACCACGCCACCGCCCGACACACCCGCGGCGGCGCCAGCGGCTACGGCCAACGAGCCAGCGCCCCCTGTACGCCGGCACTCCGTGAAACCCAATCCCACCCGGCGAGCAGGCGCACGCGCACCAGAAGACCGGAACGCGGCTAACCCGGACAGGAATCAGCAGACCGGAACAAAGGCGTCCGAGCCCACGACCGTGGCTCGTAACGACACGCCAGGAACGGTGCCGCCCATGCAAGTGCAAGCGCCAGCCCCTTCAGCAGGCACTGCGACTGGCCAGCCTGCTTCATCGCAGCCCCTGAATCCTCCCGCTGACACACAGACGGCGCCGCCTCCGGCGCGGACGCCTAAAACGATAACCCTCCCCCAGGGCACTTCGGTCACGGTCCGCCTGAATGAGACGCTTTCGACCGACCGCAATTCTGATGGAGACACTTTCACAGCAAGCCTTGATAAAGCGATTGTCGTCGACGGTTTCGTGATCGCCGATCGCGGCGCACGGGCCCTTGGGAAAGTGATCAAGTCGGAGCGCGCCGGCCGAGTGAAGGGCGTTTCGAACCTGGAACTTGCTCTAACGCAGTTTCACACGACGGATGAGCAGACTGTCGCGGTCGACACAACGCCCTGGCTAAGACGTGGTGACACATCAAAGAAGAGAGATGCGGCTGAAGTGGCGGGGGGCGCCGCACTCGGCGCGATCATCGGCGCCATTGCAGGCGGCGGCAAGGGAGCAGCCATCGGAGCTGGAACGGGTGGCGCGGCGGGGGGCGGAGTTGTTCTGACGCAAAGTGGAAAACAGACTACGGTGCCGGCCGAAACGCGCATCACATTCACACTCCAGAGCCCGGTCACTATCACAGAGCGACTGAACTAAGAGTTCGAAAATTCGGTGAGAACCGGCAATTAGAACCGTCACTCATCGGCAAGTTTCTCGCGCGGCCAGTCGCCGGCGGAAAGTTTGCGTGGCGCCGCATCCACCGTATCCAACACTTCCATCTCCCGTGACGGAGATTGTTGTAGATCGCGAAACTTCCGTGCTGAAACCAAAACCCGGCTCTCAAGCGAGCCGACCGCACTGTTGTACGCGGATACCGCTCCGCCTAGTTCGCGACCTAGCTTTGCCACGTGACCGTGCATGTTTACGACGCGCTCGTAGAGTTCTTTTCCAACTTCACGGATGCGTTCGGCATTCTCGGTAAAGTCCCGCTCACGCCATCCATGCGCGACGGCATACAACAGTGCGATGAGTGTGGTGGGAGTCGCCAGTAGGACGCGCCTGTCGACACCGAAATTCAGCAGTTCGCCATCCTTCTGAAGAGCGGCGCTGTAGATGGATTCCAGAGGCAAAAAAGCAACCACGAAGTCCGGTGACCCCGGCAGACGTTCCCAGTAACTCTTCTCGCCCAACGACTTCACATGCGTTCGAACCTGACGCGCATGGTCGGTAAGCAGCGCATCCCTTCTCGCTTCGTCCGGTGTTTCGATCGCGCGCAGATACGCATCGAGAGATACTTTCGCATCCACAACAATGTCGCGTCCATTCGGAAGATGAATAATCACATCCGGACGAATGTTGCGGTCGCCAAACAACGTCTGCTGTTCATGAAAATCGCAGTGCGCGATCATTCCGGCGAGCTCAACCACTCGCCGCAACTGAATCTCGCCCCAGCGCCCCCGATGTTGTGGGGCTCTCAATGCATTCTTCAGTTGATCCGCCGAGTCCCGCAGCTGACCTTGCGATTGCATCAGGTGTTGGATTTGTTGAGTGAGGCTGCCATAAGCTTCCGCTCGCGAAACCTCCAGCTTCTGCACATTCTGATCGAAGCGGGTCAGCGTGTCGCGGACCGGAGCGACGACGCTTTCGATCTGTTCTCGCGAACGGTCGAGGAGCATCTGGCTGTTGTTTTGAAGAGCTTCAGCCGCAAGTGCGCGAAAACTTTGTTCAAGGTGACGCTGCGTCGATTGTTGCAAAGCGAGGCGATCTTCAATCGATTTTCGCTCTGCAATCAGCGTTGCTTCCAACTCTGCCGCCCGCAATTGCGAGCCGGTCATCTGCCTTCTCAATTCCTCTGCATATGCGCGACTTTCAGCAGCCGAACGTGCCTCACGGAACGCGAATACGAGTGAAGCCAGAAAAGCTACCAGCGCGATTATGAAGAGAACTGTCACTTCTTGA
>Ga0308176_10002666_pt1 | contig 11305 bp, 7 predicted proteins | sample PhyCR2_3_FD_203890 | JGI IMG/M metagenome (GOLD analysis project Ga0308176, IMG submission 203890) | Soil microbial communities from UC Gill Tract Community Farm, Albany, California, United States - DLSLS.C.R2 | ecosystem: Environmental > Terrestrial > Soil > Agricultural land | place: USA... | reverse complement strand
ACTCTCGGAGATCCGGAGGCAGCAGCAACAGCTGATCGGGCGCGTAGCTTCGGAACCGGGTCGTCTCCATGACGCCTATTTTACGACATCTGGACACCTCTGGAGGGTTTCCCGACAGACTCCTAGGAGCCAACAGGTTTCCTTTGTAGGGGCGGCCCTGCGTGGCCGCCCTATCTCCAGCACCATCATCTACTTACCAAACCTTTTCATTCAAGGCCGGTTATAAGCCGGTTCCAAGCCGGGAGAAAAACCTACACGCGCGTTGCAAGAGCTCGCGCGTTGACCGGCGAAAAAGCGGGCAGAGCGGTCCCCGCTCCCTCGGGAAACCGGCGCCCGGGCTCCGGGGAGCGTTTACTGGCACCCCTCTTGCACTTTGACCCGAGCGCACAGGACTTCGCTGAAGGATCTCGATCCTGAGCAGCCGGAAGTATCGAGTAGAAGAAGCATCTCGTAGGACGGCTTGGCAGATGGCCGGGAACCGGTTCTCACGAGGCATACACCAGGGTACAGGTCTCGATCGACAGTTGGCTGAAGCCCGCGAGGGCGCCAGGCTGCGGAGCTCGAAGAGGTGGTTGGGCGTGACCCTGGGATGCCGTGGAACCGGCCGAATATTCGAATTCGCGCCGGTTTCGGCGTCTTTGGAGAGCGAACGTGGGACGACCTCAAGGAGCGGCTGCTGAGATGAGTTGGAGGCGCATCGGCCTCGTGGGGCTGCTGCCCCTGCTGCTCGCCGGGTCCGCCGGAGCGCAGGCGCCGGGCCGTCTCAACGTCGTGCTCGAAGGGGAGGCGGGGGCCCGCGACGACGGCAACTACGGCCTCCAGCAGGATCAGGCCCTCCAGCAGAGCCGGACGGTGGGACGCGCCGGCTTCAACCTCCAGCTCTCCTACGCCCTCGAGCGGCTGAGCCTGGCGCTCGGCTACTCCCCCTACTACGAGCGGACGCTCGACGGCTCCGGCCTCTCCGGCACCACCCACCGGCTCGACTTCGGCCTGGTGGGGGATCTCAACCGGCAGTTGCGGCTGAACGTCCGGGAGAACCTGATCTCCACTCCCGACATCGATCTCTACGCGCCGGTCACCACGACGGAGACCACGGTGGTGACCCGGCACGGCAATCAACTGAGCCATCTCCTGGACGTCTCCCTGGACCAGACCTTCAGCCGCCACGCCTCGATGATCCTCGGCGTCACGCACTCGCTGCGCCGCTATGAGGACGTCAACCTCTACGATTCCGAGACGCTGGGCGGCCGCCTGGGCGCGGCCTTCGAGCTGGCCCGGGGGAGCCGCGTCGAGGCGGCCCTGGGGGTCGCGCGCTACGACTACCGGCAGCGGGGGAGCTCCGACGTCCGCACCGTGGGGGTCGCCTACGCCACCGATCTCGGCCGCGACAACCACCTCCGGGTGGAGGCCGGCGCCTACTCGGAGGACTCGACGCTGCGGCCGGTTATTAGCCAAGTCGATGGCTTCACGGCCGTCCGGGAGAGCGATACCGGATGGCGCGGGGGGCTCCAGTTCGCCCGCGACGAGCGGCTCTTCCACTGGACGCTGGGCGCCAGCCACGACATCTCTCCGGGCGCCGGCCTCGGCCGCGCGGTGACGGCGGACAACGGCTTCCTGGGGCTCTCGACGGCGATCGGCCGGCGGCTGACGCTGGGGCTCGACGGCAACGTCTCGCGGCAGCGCGATCTTCCCAATCAGGGGCCGGCCGGCGCCAGCGACAGCCAGACCTTGACCCGGTTCGCCGCCGGCACCCTGCGCGCCGGCTGGAGCTTCGCCCCGGCCGTCCGCCTGGAGGGCGGGTACTCCCGTATCTGGCAGCGCGCCCAGGTGGCGCCTTTCGCCAATCTCTCTTACTCCCGCTATTACATGAACCTGGCTTTCCGCCTCTACAGCTCGGGGGAGACCCCGCTGGAGCCGGCGAGCCTGGGGAGGCCGACCACCGATGAAAAATCTGACCATCAGTGACCTGGCCCGGGCCGTCTGGCGCCGCCGCGTCTGGTTCCTCGTGCCGCTCCTGCTCGGCGTCGCGGGGGGCGTCGGGGCGCTCCGGGAGCTGCCCAAGACCTACCGGGCCGTGACCACCGTGCTCGTCGAGGCACAGAAGGTGCCCGCCGACTACGTCAAGCCGACGATCGCCACCAGCATCGAGGAGCGGCTGCGCACCATCGAGCCGCAGATCAAGAACCGCGACAATCTCGCGCGGATCATCCGCGAGATGGGCCTCTATCCCGAGCTGACGCGCCAGGGCTTCCTGGAAGGGGCGATCGCCCGGGCGCGCCGCGACCTGACGGTGCAGCTCCAGGGGAACACCTTCCGCATCTACTTCGAGGGGCGCGACCCGGCGCAGGCGGCCCGCACGGCCAACCGCGTGGCGGAGGCGTTCATCGAGAGCAACCTCAAGCTGCGCGAGAATCAGGCTCAGGGGACCTCCACGTTCCTGGAGACCGAGCTGGAGAAGACCAAGAGCCGCCTGGAGGTCCAGGAGGCCAGGATCGCCGAGTTCAAGCGCCAGAACATGGGCGATCTCCCCGAGCAGCGGGACACCAACCTGCGCGGCGTCGAGCAGCTCCAGACCAAGCTGGAGATCAACGTGGACGCGCTCGACAAGGCCGAGACGCGCCGGCTCCTCCTGCAGAGCCAGATGGCCGAGCTGCGCAACCAGCAGAGCGGCTCCCGCCGCTCGACCCTGGTGGCGCTGGGGATCGCCCCCGCCACGCCGGACCAGCCGTCGCGCCTCGACCAGCTCCGGGCGCAGCTCGCGGAGCTGCGCGCCCGCTACACCGACCGCCATCCGGACGTCATCCGCACCCGCGCGGAGATCGCCCAACTGGAGGCGCTGGAGAAGAGCCAGAAGACGGCGCCCCCCGCGAGCGCCTCCACCGCCGCGACCTCGCCGGCCGCGTCCGGGGCCGACGACACCGACGCGGCGCCGAAGGTCGATCCCATGCTCAAGACCGAGCTGGCCTCGGTCGACCTGGAGATCCGCAGCCTCAAGGCCGAGCGCGAGCGCATCCTGGGGGACATCGCGCGGGTCCAGGGGCGGCTGGAGAACGTGCCGCGGGTCGAGCAGGAGCTGCTGTCGCTGACCCGCGACTACGAGAACATCAAGAATTCCTACGAATCGCTGCTCGACAAGCGGCTGAACGCCCGGCTCTACGAGAACCTCGAGAAGAGCCAGCAGGGGGAGAGCTTCACCATCCTCGAGCGGGCGCTGCCGCCGACCTCCCCCTACGGCCCCAACAAGATCCTGGTGCTGGGCCTGGGGCTGATCGCCGGCGGCCTGGTCGGCCTGCTGGCGGCGCTGCTGCGCGAGCGCTCGGACCACACCTACCCGGACGTCGAAGCGCTGCAGCAGGCCTTCCCCGGCCTGCCCGTGCTCGCCACGATTCCCGTCTTCCAGGGCGCCCGGAGCGCCTCTCGGACCAGGAGGAGATGACAACACCATGGATATGCCGCTGAGGACCGAGAGACCCCCGAGGATCCACCGCGACCTCGCGCCGTCGCGCCGCGTGCAGCTGAACGACGACGCGCCGGTGATCAACTATCTGGACCCGCCGACCTTCGCGGCCGAGCAGTACCGGAGCCTGGCCGTGCAGGTCGAGGAGCGCATCAATCCGCTCGGCACCTGGGGGTACACGCTGACCGTGACCAGCCCGGAGGAGGGGGCGGGCAAGACGCTGACCAGCCTCAACCTGGCCCTCACCCTCACCCGCGGCGAGGAGCGGCGCGTGCTGCTGCTCGAAGGGGACCTCTGGCGCCCGCAGCTCCACACCTACTTCGTTCCGGAGCGGCCCGACCGGCAGGGGTTGCAGCAGGTGCTCGAACGGCGGACGACGATCGCCGACTCCGTGGTCACGCTGGAGGGGAGCAGCCTCGACGTGCTGCTCGCCGGAGCTTCGGCGGTGGCGGGCGACCTGATGTCGGGCCGGCGGATGTCGGAGGTGCTCAACGAGGCGCGCGCCGCCTACGAGATCGTGGTGATCGACTCGCCGCCGATGACGCTGCTCGCCAGCGCCCGGTCGCTCGCCGCGCGCTCGGACGGCGTGGTGATGGTGGTGCGGGCGGGGCAGAGCAAGCGGCACGACATCGAGAAGACGCTCGCGGCGCTCGGGCCCGAGAAGCTCATCGGAGCGGTGCTCAACTTCGCGCCGGTCTCGTCGCGGGGCTACCGCGGGTACTACTAGCGCTTCGCGTGGGAGATTGAGGCGATGATCCGACTGTTCAACCGTTACTGGGCCCTGCCGGCGGTGGTCTCGCTGGTCGTCGAGGGGCTGCTGCTGCTGGCGGCGGTGCCGCTCGCCATCCAGCTCCGCCTGGGGGTCGGACCGGGCACGCTGCCGCCGGGCTCCACGGCCCTGCTCGACGCGTGGGCGTTCATGATCGTCGGCCTGCTCTGTCTCTACGGCAACAGCCTCTACGACTTCGGGGAGCGGCTGTCGAGCCGGGACCTGCTGATCCGTCTGCTGCGCGCCTTCTCGGTCCTGGCGGTCGCCTCCTGGGCGCTCTACTTCGTCGTCCCCGTGGTGCAGACCGGCCGCGGCGTCTTCGCCCTGGCGCTCGCCTTCGGGATGTCCTTCGTGCTCGCCTGGCGGGTGGTGCTGCGCTGGATCCTCCGCTCGGAAGGGTTCGCCGAGCGGGTATTGGTGGTCGGCGCCGACAAGAAGGCGATCGACATCGCCCGCGAGACCCTGGCCCGCAAGCATCTGGGCTACCGGGTGGTCGGCTTCCTCGACGACGACCCGGCCCTGCAGGGGGTGAGCATCCTCAACCCCCGCGTCATCGGCACCACGGCCCAGGCCTGCGAGCTGGCGCTCCAGCACGGGGTGACCCGCGTGGTGGTGGCCGCCATCGACTACCGCGGCCGGCTGAGCATGGACGCGCTGCTCTCGTGCAAGACGCACGGCATCCGCGTCCAGGAGGGGTCGAGCTACTACGAGCAGCTCACCGGCAAGATCATGATCGAGGGGCTGCGCAAGTCGTGGCTGATCTTCTCGGACGGCTTCGTGGTCTCGCGCGGCACGCTGTTCGCCAAGCGCCTGCTCGACGTCCTGGTCGCCGCGGCCGGGCTGATCGTGGCGCTGCCGCTCATGCTGCTGGTGGCCCTCGCCGTGCGGCTCGATTCGCCGGGTCCGGTGTTCTTCCGCCAGGAGCGGGTGGGGCGCGGCGGCCGGCAGCTCACCGTCTGGAAATTCCGTTCCATGCGCACCGACGCCGAGGCCGGCGGGGCCCGCTGGGCCGTCGAGGGGGATCCGCGGATCACCCGCGTGGGTCGCTTCATCCGCAAGACCCGCCTCGACGAGCTGCCGCAGCTCTGGAACGTGCTCGTCGGCGACATGAGCCTCGTGGGTCCCCGCCCCGAGCGCCAGATGTTCGTCGACCAGCTCAAGGAGCAGTGCCCCTGGTACGAGCAGCGGCTGGTGGTCCGGCCGGGGCTGACCGGCTGGGCCCAGGTCAAGGCGCCGTACGCCTCCACCTTCGAGGAGTCGATCGAGAAGCTCAAGTTCGATCTCTACTACATCAAGAATCTCTCTCTGTTCCTGGACATCTCGATCCTGCTCTCCACGGCCAGGATCGTGCTGCTGGGACGAGGTGCCCGATGACCGAGCCGGCCTTCCCGAACGACGCGGCGCCCGCGCCGAAAGCCCCCGTGGACCTGCTGCGGCACGTGGCGCGCCCGCGCGCCGGCCTGCGCGTCCTCTATCTCTGCCACCGCGTGCCCTACCCGCCGGACAAGGGGGAGAAGATCCGCGCCTTCCATCAGATCCGGGCGCTCGCCGAGCGCCACAAGGTCAGCGTCCTGGCGCTCTGCGACGGGCCGGTCCCCGACCTCGCGCCGCTGGAGGCGATGTGCGAGCGGGTCGAGGTCTTCCCCCTGAGCCGGCCGGCCTCCTACCTGCGCGCGGCGGTGGGGGCGCTGCGCCCCCGCCCGCTCTCGCTGTCGTTCTTCGAGTCGAAGGAGCTGGCGGCCCGGGTGCGCGAGCTGGCCCGCCGCGAGCGCTTCGACGTGGCGGTCGTCTACTGCTCGTCGATGGCCCCCTACGCCGCGCTGGCGCCGGACGTGCCGGCGATCCTGGACATGGTCGACGTCGACTCCGCGAAGTGGGCCCAGTACGCCCGCTTCGCGCCGCTGCCGCTGCGGCCGGTCTACGCCCTGGAGGCGCGGCGGCTGCGGCGCTACGAGGCGTCGCTGGCCGGCCGCTTCCAGCGCATCGCCTTCGCCACCGGCAACGAGACCCGGCTGTACAAGGCGAGCGCTCCGGCGGCCAAGGCCGTCACCCTGCTCAACGGGGTGGACGTCGATTTCTTCCAGCCGCTCGACCTGCCCAAGGCGTCCAAGCCGACGCTGGTCTTCACCGGCCAGATGGACTACTTCGCCAACGTCGACGGGATCACGCATTTCGCCCGCGAGGTCTTCCCGCGCCTGCGCCAGCGCTACCCCGAGATCGAGCTGCTGGTGGTGGGCCGCTCGCCGGTGGCGGCGGTGCGCGACCTCGGCGAGCTGCCGGGGGTCCAGGTGACCGGCGCGGTGGGGGACGTGCGCCCCTTCCTGGCCCGCGCCTGGGTGTTCGTGGCGCCGCTGCGCATCGCCCAGGGGGTGCAGAACAAGGTGCTGGAGGCGATCGCCTCCAATCTGCCGGTGGTGTGCACGGAGCGCGTGCTCGCCGGGCTGGCCGACGGCGGCTTCCGCAGCGGCCGGGACCTGCTGGCCGCCTCCACGGCCGAGGGGATGGAGCGGGCGGTCGCCGCGCTGATCGGGGACGAGCGCGAGCGCGAGCGCCTGGCCGAGTGCGCGCGCCAGCGGCTGCTCGCCACCTACCGCTGGGCCCCCAACCTCGACCGCTTCGAGGATCTGGTGGGAACGATCGCGCGTCCGCCGGCCGGCTCACCCTCCCTGCCGGCGGAGAGCCGGCGCGCCGAGGGGGACGCCGGGGCCCCGGCCGCCGCGGCGCGGGAGGCGCGGCGTGCGTGACCTGATCGTCGTCGGCATCGTCTTCGCCTCGCTGCCGGTGATCGTCTTCCGACCCTACTTCGGGCTGCTGGTCTACGGGTGGCTGGCCTACATGCGGCCGCAGGACATGGCCTGGGGGGCCTCCCGCACCCTCCCGCTCTCGCAGGTGGTGGCGGTGGCGCTGGCGCTCGGGCTGGTGGTCGCCCTCGGCCGCGAGCGCTGGCTGACGCTCAAGGTGCAGACGGTGCTGCTCCTCCTGCTCGCCGGCTGGATCAGCGTCACGGTGGTCACCGCCGTGCTGCCCGACGTCTCGGGGGAGATGTACGGCTACTACTGGAAGGCGATCGCGATCAGCGTCGTCACCACCGGGCTGGTGATCGACCGCCGGCGCTTCCGCTTCCTGGTGATGCTGATCGCCTTCTCGATCGGCTTCCTGGGAGCCAAGCGCGGCCTGATCGGCCTGGCGAGCGGCGGCGCCCGCTACTACGACGGGCCGGGCGGCTTCATGTCGGACAACAACAGCTTCGCCATGGTCCTCAACATGATCCTGCCGCTGCTGGCGGCGATCATCCTCACCGAGAAGCAGCGCTACCTCAAGATCGCCTCGTGGGTGGTCGCCGCCCTCTGCGTGGCCACCATCCTCTTCACCTTCTCGCGGGGGGGCCTGCTCACGCTCGCCGCCGTCCTGCCGCTGCTGATCTGGCGCTCGCGCCACCGGGTGGCGGTGACACTGGTGGTCGCCCTGGCGCTCGCGGGCTTCTACTTCTGGACCTCCGACCGCTTCACCCAGGATTACGTCGAGCGGGCGCAGACGATCTCCGACTATCACGAGGACCGCTCGGCCATGGGGCGGCTCAACGCCTGGCAGACCTCCTGGGGGGTGTTCCTCGACTACCCGGTGTTCGGCGTCGGGCCGAACAACCTGGAGGTGGTCTACCGCGCCTACTCACCCGAGCCGGAGCGCTTCCGGGTGTCGCACAACGCCTACCTGCAGATCCTCTGCGAGTGCGGCCTGCCGGCGCTGCTGCTCTTCCTGGCCGCGATCGGCTCAGGCCTCTGGAGCCTGCGGCGGACGCAGCGGGAGGCGGCGCGGGGCTCCTGGCTCGAGGTCTACGCCCGCATGCTCCAGATCTCGATCCTGGCCTACCTGGTCGGCAGCATGTTCCTCAGCACGGCCTACTCCGAGCTGCTCTACCAACTCGTGGCGATGAGCGTGAGCCTGGCGGTGATCGCGCGCTCGGAGGAGAGCGCGGAGGCGGCGGTGCCGGTCCCGGCGGCCGCGGAGCCGTGGTGGAAGCAGCCCCTGTCCGCGCCGGCCATGGCGAGGAGAGCCTGACCATGTGCGGGATCGCCGGACTGTTTCACTACGCGGAGCCCGCCCTGGTGGCGCGTGAGACGGTGGCCCGCATGGTGGCCCCGCTGCGCCATCGCGGCCCGGACGACCAGGGGGTCCACCTCGCCGGGACGATGGGGCTCGGCCACGCGCGGCTGTCGATCATCGACATCGCCGGCGGCCATCAGCCGATCTTCAACGAGGACCGCACGGTCGCGGTGATCTGCAACGGCGAGATCTACAACCACCGCGAGCTGCGCCGAGGGCTGGAGGAGCGGGGGCACCGCTTCGCCACCCGCTCGGACACCGAGGTGATCGTCCATCTCTGGGAGGAGCTGGGGGCCGGCTGCGTCGAGCGGCTGGCCGGCATGTTCGCCCTCGCGGTCGCCGACTTCCGCCGCCGTACGCTCCTGCTCGCCCGCGACCGGGTGGGCAAGAAGCCCCTCTACCTCGCCGACGATGGCCGCCGGCTGGGCTTCGCCTCGGAGCTCAAGTCGCTGCTCGCCGCCGGCCTCATCCGGCCGGAGATCGACCCCGAGGCGCTCGACCTCTACCTCGCCTACGGCTACGTGCCGGCGCCGTGGACCATCTTCCGCGGCGCCACCAAGCTCCCCGCCGGCCATCTCGCTCTGATCGACGAGCGGGGCGCGCGCGTCGAGCGCTACTGGGACGTGCCCACCGAGGGGGCGCAGGACGCCGGCCCCGCCGCCGACGAACGGCTGGCCTCCGAGCTCGAGCGGCTCCTCGCCAGCGCCGTGCGCGACCGCCTGGAGAGCGACGTGCCGCTGGGCGCCTTCCTCTCCGGCGGGCTCGATTCCGGGACCATCGTCTCGCTGATGAGCGAGGCGAGCTCGACGCCCGTGCGCACCCACACGGTGGGCTTCGCCGACCGCGCCTCCGACGAGCGGGAGGACGCCGCGGCGGTGGCGCGGGCGCTCGGCGCCGACCACCTGGAGACCGAGGTGCGGCCCGACCTCGCGGACGTGCTGCCGCGGATCGCCTGGCACCTCGACGAGCCGTTCGCCGATCCGTCGGCCGTGCCCACCTGGTACGTGTCGCGCGAGACCCGGCGGCGGGTGACGGTCGCGCTCTCGGGCGACGGCGGCGACGAGCTGTTCGCCGGCTACGGTGAGAAGTACGGCATGCACCTGATGGAGGAGCGGCTCCGCTCCTTTCTACCCGCGCCCCTGCGCCGCGGCCTCTTCCCGTCGCTCGGCCGGAGCTGGCCGCGCTCCCCCCGGCTCCCCCGGGCGCTGCGGCTGGGCGGGCTGTTCCGCAATCTCTCGGTGGATGCCCCCCGCTCCTACGATTTCGACCGCCGGCTGATCCCTCCCCATCTGGAGGAGCGGCTGTTCGGCGGGCGGCGGCGCTTCGATCCGTTCGCCGCCATCGAGCCGCACCTCGCCCGCGCGCCCCGGGAGCCGCTCGCCCGCGCCCTCTATCTCGACCTCAAGACCTGGCTCGCCGACGACGGCCTGGTCAAGGTGGACCGCATGAGCATGGCCCACTCCCTGGAGGTGCGCTGCCCGCTGCTCGACCACCGGATCATCGAATTCGCGGCGCGCCTCCCCGCGCGCCTGAAGCTCGCCGGCGGCACCTCCAAGGTCCTGCTGCGCCAGGTGGCCGCGCGGCGGCTGCCGGCCGGCCTCCTGGCGCGGCCGAAGCGGGGGTTCGCGCCGCCGGTCTCGCGCTGGCTGCGGGAGGACCTGCGGGACCTCTCGCGCGACCTGCTGCTCGCCCCCGACGCCTTCGGCCGTGAGCTCTTCGACCGGCGGGAGGTCGAGCGCCTGCTCGACGACCACGCGGCGCGCCGGCTGGAGGCGGGGTGGGCGCTCTGGACCCTGCTGATGCTGGAGGTCTGGGGGCGGGAGGTGGCCCGCGAGGCGCCGTCTCTCTCCACGTCCGATCTATCCAATGTGGAGGAGGTGCGGCATGCGGTCTGAGGGCCGGCTCAAGGTGCTCCTCTTCAGCATGGTCTTCCCCAACGCCGCGCAGCCTCACTACGGCGTCTTCGTGCGCGAGCGGATGCGCGGCCTGCCCGCGGACGTCGAGGTGCGCGTGGTGGCTCCCACCCCCTGGTTCCCGTTCGTGGCGAGGCTCCGCCCCGGCTTCCGGCCGGAGGTGCCGCGCGAGGAGGTCCAGGACGGCGTCCGGGTGCTGCATCCGCGGTTCCTCTCCTTCCCGGGCTTCCTCAAGTGTCTGGACGGGCTCCTGATGTTCCTCTGGACCCTCCCCACGGTGATCCGGATGCGCCGCGATTTCCGCTTCGAGCTGATCGACGCCCACTTCGTCTACCCGGAGGGGCTGGCGGCGGCGCTGCTCGGGCTCGCGCTGCGGGTGCCCTTGACGGTCACTCTGCGCGGCATGCTGCCGCTGCTCGTCCCCTTCCGCCTCCGCCGGCCGCAACTCCGCTTCGCCCTGCGGCGGGCGGCGCGGGTGATCGCCGTCTCCGAATCGCTCAAGCGGGACGCGGTGGCGCTGGGGGTGCCGGCGGAGAAGGTGCGGGTGATCGAGAACGGGATCGACCCGGAGGTCTTCCGGCCGGTCGACCGCATCGAGGCGCGGCGGTCGCTGGGCTTGCCCAAGTATGGGCCGCTCCTCGTCTCGGTCGGCACGCTGGCGCCGCGCAAGGGGTTCCACCTGGTGATGGAGGCGATGGTGAAGCTCAAGCGGCGCTGGCCGACGCTGCGCTTCGCCGTCATCGGCGGCGACGGCCCCGAGGGGGCGATGGGGGCCGAGCTGCGCCAGCTCGCCGCGAAGCTCAAGATCGAGACCCAGGTGATCTTCCCCGGCCCGCGCCGGCGCGAGGAGCTGGCGGTCTGGTACAGCGCCGCGGACCTCTTCGTGCTGGCCACCGCCCATGAGGGGTGCCCCAACGTGGTGCTGGAGGCGCTCGCCTGCGGCACCCCGGTGGTGGCGACGCCGGTGGGGAACATCCCCGAGCTGCTCGATTCCCCCCAGACCGGTCTGGTCGTGGAGCGGAGCGTGGAGGCGATCGCCGCCGGTCTCGACAGGGCCCTGGA
>Ga0308176_10002665_pt1 | contig 11308 bp, 11 predicted proteins | sample PhyCR2_3_FD_203890 | JGI IMG/M metagenome (GOLD analysis project Ga0308176, IMG submission 203890) | Soil microbial communities from UC Gill Tract Community Farm, Albany, California, United States - DLSLS.C.R2 | ecosystem: Environmental > Terrestrial > Soil > Agricultural land | place: USA... | reverse complement strand
CGTCGTACGAGCGGACCTGGAGCTACCTCTTCGGGCAGGTCGTGGCCGGGTTGACCCTGGGCAGCCTCTACGCGCTGCTCGCGCTCGGCTACTCGATGGTGTACGGGATCCTCAAGCTCCTGAACTTCGCGCACGGCGACGTGTACATGATCGGCTCGTACATCGGCTATTTCGTGTTGTCGGCGTTCGGCGGGTCACTGAATCCCTCGATCCCAACGCTGCTCCTGATCCTCCTGATGTTCGGCGCCGGAATGCTGGGCCCGGGCCTGCTCGGCGTCGTGATCGAGCGCTTCGCCTACCGGCCTCTGCGCCGCGCGCCGCGAATCGCGCCGCTGATCAGCGCGCTCGGCGTGTCGTTCTTCCTCCAGCAGACGGCCGTCCTGCTCTTCGGATCGATTCCGAAGAGCTACAACACGTTCAGCCTCCACAACGGCGTCCTCTTCAACACGATCACGATCGGCGCGCTGCGCGTCCAGTACGTCCAGCTCGTCGTGGTCTGCTCCGCGCTGGCGTTGATGGTCGCGCTTTCCCTGCTCGTCAGCAGAACCCAGGTCGGGAAGGCGATGCGTGCGACGTCCGTCGACCTCGAGGCGGCGACGATGATGGGGATCGACGTCGACCGGGTGATCGTCTTCACGTTCTTCGTCGGCTCGGCGCTCGCGGGCGCCGCCGGTGTGATGAACGGGCTCGTCTACCAGAACGTGAACCCGTACGTTGGGTTTCAGGCAGGGCTGAAGGCGTTCACGGCCGCCGTCGTCGGCGGGATCGGAAACATCCGGGGCGCGATGGTCGGCGGCCTCATCATCGGCCTTGCGCAGACGCTTACGAGCGGGTTCCTGTCCTCGACGTTCCAGGATCTGATCGTGTTCGTGATCCTGATCGCGTTCATGCTGTTCCGACCGAGCGGCGTGCTGGGCGCCGCCGCGATCCAGAAGGTTTGATGAGCGACGCTCCCTCAGGCAAGCCGCCGTCCGAGACGCGGGGAGCACCGGCGGACGGGCCGCGTATCGGCTCGGACGAATGGGTGGCGCGGGCCGACGAGCGTCGCGCCGTCCAAGGCGGGCTCCTCGGAGCGGCGCGTGGTGCCGTCGTAGGCGTGCCGCCGGTGGTGCAGCTGGCGGTGTTCGTCGTCGTCGTCGCGGTGATCCCGTTCATGTCGTCGAGCCAGTACGTCGTGCGCGTCGCGACGGACACGACGATCTATGCGGTGCTGGCGATCGGGCTGAATGTCGCGGTCGGCTGGGCCGGTCTGCTCGACCTCGGCTACATCGCGTACTACGGCTTCGCGGCATACACGTTCGCGATGCTCTCCTCGTCGCAATTCGGCGTTCACTGGCCAACCTGGGGCACCATCCCGATCGTCATCGTCGGGACGATCCTGCTCGGCTTCCTGCTCTCGCTCACCTCGCGGCGCCTGACCGGGGACTACCTCGCCATCGTGACCCTCTTCTTCGGGCAGATATTCGTCACCTTCACGACGCAGGGGTACCGCCTCTCGCTCTTCGGCGTCGGCGGGACACACGATGTCACCGGAGGCCCGACCGGCATCACGAACATCGATCCGTTCCGCGTGTTCGGGCACCAGCTCACCCAGGTGCGCGACTACCTGTGGGCCGCCCTCGTCGCATTCGTGATCGCCGCCGGAGCGCTCTATCTCGCGAATCACTCACGCACGGGGCGTGCGTGGCGGGCCTTGCGCGAGGACTCGCTCGCCGCCGAGGTGATGAGCATGCCGGTGAACAGGCTCAAGATGCTTGCGATCGCGGTGGGCGCGGGAGTCGCCGCGCTCGCGGGGTCGATCAACGCCGCCTACTACCAGGGCGTCTTTCCGTCCTCCTTCGACTTTCCGTTGCTGATCACCGTGTACGCGATGGTGATCCTCGGCGGCGCCGGAAGCCTCACCGGCGTCGTCACGGGTGCGGTCATCATCAACGTGCTCCTCGAGGTGCTGCGCACGCCCGATCACGCCCGCTGGGTTTTCTACGGCGTGATCATCGTCGCGCTGCTCGCCAAGCTGAGGCCGCTGAAGCTCCTCGCGGGCCTGCTCGCCGCGATCGTCTCGTTCGGTCTCGTCGTGAACGCGATCGTGGGTGCCGTCTGGCCGCGGGGCACGGCGGGCCCGTTGTTCAGCGGCGGCGTCGACTTCACGACGCACGGTTTCACCGCCGACGTTCTCCGCCACTGGCTGGTCCTGCCTGCGAACACGTACACGATCCCGAACTATCGGCTCGGCAACTACGCCTTCGTGATCCTCGTCGCACTCGCGCTCACGCTGACCGTCGTTCGCGGCTGGACGCGGTACGCACTGCTCGTGCCGACGATCTGGCTCGCCGCGTGCGTCTGGGAGAACAGGCTCGTCGAGGAGGCTCCCACGACCCGCCCGCTCCTGCTCGGCGCGATCCTGATCGTGCTCATGGCCGCCCGCCCGGAAGGGCTGTTCGGCACGCCGCGGGTCGAGGTGGTCTGATGGCCGAACTGTTGCTCGACCTGCGCAAGGTCGGCAAGTCGTTCGGCGGGTTGCGCGTGATCGACGACCTCGATCTCGGCGTCGACTCGGGCGAGATCGTGAGCGTGATCGGGCCAAACGGGGCGGGAAAGACCACGCTCTTCAATCTCATCACGGGGCTCTTCCGCCCGGACGAGGGCGACATCGTGTTCGAGGGGCGGTCGCTCGTAGGCCTGGAGCCGCACCAGATCACCCAGCGTGGGATTGCGCGAACGTTTCAGACGCTTCGGCTCTTTCTGAACCTCACCGTGAAAGAGAACGTGATGTCAGCGGCGTACGGGCATACGCGAGCCGGCATCCTGCGCTCGATCCTGCGCACGCCCGGGATGCGGCGCGAGGAGGCGGAGATCGAGCAACTCGCAGAGGAGCGGCTCTCGTTCTTCGGCCAGCGCCTGATGGGCTATCGCTGGGACCAGCCCGCCTATAGCCTCTCGTACGCGAACCGCCGCCGGCTCGAGATCGCGCGCGCGACCGCGACGAAACCGCGCCTGCTGCTGCTCGACGAGCCCGCGGCGGGCATGAACCCGGTCGAGACGCACGAGATCACGGAGCTGATCGGGCAGCTCCGCGACCAGGGCGGCTACACGATCCTCGTCATCGAGCACGACATGCACGTGGTCGAGGGCATCTCCGACCGGGTGGTCGCACTCGACCACGGCGTCAAGATCTCCGAGGGGACGTTCGAGCACGTCGCGACCGACCCGCGCGTCGTCGAGGCGTACCTCGGTGCGAGCGCGACGACGACCAAATGAGCGACCAGCCGCCGCTCCTGAGCCTCGACGCCGTCGACACGTTCTACGGGCCGATCCACATCCTCCAGGGACTCAGCCTCCAGGTGCGGGCGGGCGAGCTCTGCTGCCTGCTCGGCGGGAACGCGTCGGGGAAGTCGACGACGCTCAAGACGATCCTCGGCATCGTGCGTCCCCGCAACGGCTCGGTGCAGTTCGCGGGTGAGGACGTGACGGAGCGGTCCACGAGCTACCGGATCCGGAAGGGGATGGCGATCGTCCCCGAGAACCGCCGCCTCTTCGCGCCGATGACGGTGCTCGAGAACCTGCAGATGGGCGCGTACCTGCACGGGGGCGGCTCGAAGGACGACTTCGACCGCGTCTACGAGTTGTTTCCGCTGCTGCACGAACGGCGCGGCCAGCTGGCGGGGACGCTGTCGGGCGGCGAGCAGCAGATGGTCGCGATGGGCCGGGCTCTCATGTCGAAGCCGAAGCTCCTGCTGATGGACGAGCCGTCGATGGGGCTGGCGCCGATCCTCGTCGAGCGGAGCTTCCAGATCATCAGGCAGGTGCACGAGTCGGGGGTCGCGATGCTGATCGTCGAGCAGAACGCGAACGTCTCGCTGTCGATCGCCGATCGCGGCTACGTCCTCTCGACGGGCCGCCTCGTCCTGGAGGGCAAGGCAGCCGAGCTGCGTGAGGACGAGGGCCTGCGCAAGGCCTATCTCGGCCGCTGACACCTTCTCAACGGTGACTGTCCCCGTTAAGAGGGCCGTCACGCCCTGCGGGCGACGTTGAGCGTTGCGAGATACGTCTTGGTGACATGGCCTTGCGCGGCGACCCGGTCGTGGATCCGGGTGAGCAGCTCGTCCCGCTGGGCCGCCGGCAAGGCGAGATTCACCGAGTATGTCCCGAGCACGGCGATGTACTCGTCAGCGCCGTACTCGACATCCCAGAGGTGCCGGCGAACCTCGACGTCGCGATAGAGGCCGCTTGCCTCGATCTCCTCTTGCAGGTCGCCGACCTCTTCCGGTGCGGGGGGCGGCCGGTTGTCCGGATGCGGCACGACGGCGTCGAAGTCCGCCTGCACCTCCGTCCAGAACGGGTCGGCGCCGGCCGGCAGCACGTGCTTCGTCTCGACGACTGCGAGCGCACCGCCCTCGTGCAGCAACCGGGCCGGCTTTGCGTAGCGCACGTCGGGCGCGATCCAGTGGAACGCCGTGAAGGCGACGACGGCGTCGAACGGCTCTTCGGGCTCGGAGGGCTCCCACTGCTCGAAGTCCGCGACGACGATCTGAGCCTGCGGAAATCGTGCGAGGTTGGCCCGCGCCAGCTCCGCGAGCTGCCGTCCGAGCTCGACGCCGACGAGGGCATGGCCGCGCCCGGCCAGGGCGGCGCTCGCCTTGCCGGTGCCGGGGCCGATCTCGAGGATCCGTCCGCCGGGCGGAACCGCCGCCAGCTCCAGGAGCTCGTCGACCAACGCCTCGGGATAGGTCGGGCGAGACGCCTCATACCGTTCGGCAACCGTGTCGAACGTTCGGCGGAGCTCGGTACGGGCACGGTGCTCCTCCACACGTAACATTGAAGCGGTGAAGGAGCTACTGCCGGACATCGACCGCTGGCGCTCGCGGGGCGAGAAGGTGGCGCTCGCGACCGTCGTCGCGACGCGGAGATCGTCGCCGCGGCCCGTCGGCTCGAAGCTCGCGGTCAGCGAGAGCGGCGAGCTCGCCGGCTCGGTCTCCGGCGGCTGCGTCGAGAGCGACGTCGTCCTCGCCGCACAGGACGTGCTGGAGGGCGGGACGCCGCGCCTCCTCACCTACGGGATCACCGACGACATGGCGCTCGAGGTCGGCCTTCCGTGCGGCGGCGAGATCGACGTCTTCGTCGAGCCGCTCGAGTGACGCTCTTCTCGGAGCTGCGGCGGATCGTCGAGTCCGGGCAGCGCGCGGTCGTCCTGACCGTGGTCGCCGGGCCCGACGTCGGGGCGAAGCTGCTCGTTCGCGAGGACGGGTCGACTGCCGGCGACGGGCCGGAGGAGCTCGCGGCGCTCGCGCCCGAAGCGCTCCGCCGCGGCCGGAGCCACGTGCTCGAGCACGACGGGGCGACGGTGTTCGCGGACGTCTTCGGCCCGCCGCCGCGCCTCTTCGTCTACGGCGCGATCGACACCGCCGAGGCGCTCTGCCGGGCGGCGGGCCTGCTCGGCTGGCGAACGATCGTCGCCGACGCGCGGGCGCGATTCGCGACCAGGGAGCGCATCCCGAGCGCCGACGAGCTGCTCGTCGCGTGGCCGGAGGAGGCGATCGAGCAGGTGCAGCCGGATCTCGGCACCGCCGTCGTCGTCCTCACCCACGACGACAAGTTCGACCTCCCGATGCTGACCGCGGCGCTCGCGAGCGACGCGTTCTACATCGGCGCGCTCGGCTCGCGCCGAAACCAGGAGCGGCGGCGAGGGCTGCTGCACGACGCCGGGGTCTCCGACGCCGACCTCGAGCGGATCTCCGGCCCGTGCGGGCTCGACATCGGGGCGGAGTCGCCCGCCGAGACGGCGCTCTCGATGCTGGCGGAGATCCTCGCGGCGCGGGCCGGTCGGTCGGGCGGCCCTCTCAAGGGCGCTCCGCATCGCATCCACGCGGAACCGCTCGCCGCGAAAAAATAAAATCCCACTTGCAACGGCTTTCCTGCGGTGCGTAGGATCGCTCGGTGCTGTTGCGGGAGGTCGAGTATGCGAAGCCGGCGTCCGTCGCCGAGGCCCTCTCGATCCTGGCGGCCGACGACGGGGCCCGGGCGCTCGCCGGCGGCCAGACCCTGATCAACGTCATGAAGGCGCGGGCCGCCTCACCCGACGTCCTCGTCGACCTCAACGGCCTCGACGAGCTGAAGGGCATCGAGCTCGGAGGCGACGGGACGCTGACGATCGGCGCGATGGCGACCTACACCGAGATCGCCGGCGCCGCCGAGGCGCGCGCCCGCCCGATCCTCGGCGAGGTGTGCCTGCAGATCGCGGACGTCCAGGTGCGGAACCGCGGCACGATCGGCGGCAACGTCTGCTCGAACGACCCCACGAACCACCTGCCGCCGCTGATGTGCGCCGTCGGCGCGCAGATGACGATCGTCTCGCAGAGCGGCGAGCGGACGGTTCCGGCGTCGGAGTTCTTCCTCGGCGTCTACCTCACCGCCGTCGGCCCCGGCGAGCTCCTGACGAAGATCACGGTCCCTGCGGGCAAGCGGGACGGCTTCGCCGCCGTGACGCTCGGCGCCGACGGAACGTGCATCGCGAACGCCGCCGCCGGCATCAACGGCTCGGTGCGGATCGCGCTCGGGTGCGTCGACGCCGTGCCGGTCGTCGTCGAGCCCGCGTCGGCCGACGAGCACGCCGTGCGCGAGGCCGTGCGCGCGGCCGGCATCGAACCGCCCGCCGACGTGCATGCGTCGAGCGAATACCGCAGCCACCTCGCCGAGGTGCTCGCGGTGAGGGCGGCTCGCCAGGCGGCCGAGAGGAGCTGAGTTGGGCGTCGTCGCGTCTTCGAAGGCGATCACCGTCACGGTCAACGGCGTCGAGTACGAGCGCGAGGTCGAGGCGCGCAAGCTGCTCATCCATTTCATCCGCGACGATCTCGACCTGACCGGCAGCCACATCGGCTGCGACACGGGTAACTGCGGCGCGTGCTCGGTGATCGTGGACGGGGGGCTCCTGAAGAGCTGCATGCTGCTCGCCGTCCAGGCGGACGGGGCGACGATCGAGACGGTCGAGGGCCTGAGCGAGGACGGGACGCTGACGCCCCTCCAGCAGGCGTTCAGCGACCACCATGCGCTTCAGTGCGGCTACTGCACGCCGGGGATGCTGATGAGTGCGACCGCGTTGCTGCGCGCCAACCCGAGCCCCAGCGAGGCAGAGATCAAGAAGGCGCTCCAGGGCAACATCTGCCGGTGCACGGGCTACTGGAACATCTTCGAGGCCGTCAAGGCGGTGGCGAGATGAGCGGCTCGACGACGATCGCGCCGGACCCCGTCGAGATCCTCGCCCCGCAGAAGCAGTGGTCGGGACAGAGCATCCCGCGCAAGGAGGACAAGCGCCTCACGCAGGGCGAGGGCGTCTTCGTCGACGACGTCAAGCGCCACGGCATGGGCTACCTGCATTTCGTGCGTTCCCCGTACGGGCACGCGCACATCACCTCGATCGACGTGTCGAAGGCCGAGGAGATCAAGGGCGTCTACGGGACGCTCACGGGCGAGGAGGTCGCCTCGCTCACCGACCCGTTCTTCCAGCTCGCGACGCCGCCCGGCGCGCACCTCAAGGACTACGCGCTCGCGGTCGGGAAGGTGCGCTACGTCGGCGAGCCGGTCGTCGCCGTCGTCGCCGAGACGCGCGACCTCGCACGCGACGCATCCGAGCTCGTCGAAGTGGAGTACGAGCCGCTCGAGGCGCTCGTCGATGCACGCCGCGCGCTCGACGACGCGACACCGGTGCTCCACGACGATGCCGGCTCGAACCTGATGTGGGAGGGCGTCTACGAATGGGGCGACCTCGACGCAGCCTTTGCGGAGGCCGACCGGATCGTCAAGATCAAGGAGCTCCACTTCCACCGCTTCAACTCGACGCCGCTCGAGTGCGACGGCGCGCTCGTCGAGTACAACCGCGGGACGGGCCAGTGGACGATCCACACGAACAACCAGTTCCCGGGCTTCGCGGCGATCATGATGGGCCCGGCGATGCGCACGGGGCTCGACAAGCTGCGCTTCGTCACGCAGGACATCGGCGGCGGCTTCGGGAACAAGATCACGTCGCACCCCCAGCTCGTCGCGTGCTGCCTGCTCGCGCGCAAGCTGAACCGTCCGGTCCAGTGGACGGAATGGCGAACCGACTTCCACCTCTCGATGTCGCACGGCAACGAGCGCTGGTTCCACGACACCGAAGTCGCCGTGAAGAGCGACGGGACGCTGCTCGGCTTCCGCACCAAGGCGCTCGACGACGCGGGCGCGTGGCTCCGCTACGAGCCGCTCGGCGGCGTCATCTGGGCTCAGGTCACACCCGGCATGTACAAGTGGCGGAACATCCGCCTCGAGTTCACCCAGGTCGCGACGAACAAGGCCCCGTGCTCGCCGAACCGCGGCTACTCGCGCATGCAGCACCTCTGGTTCACCGAGCGGATGATCGACATCGTCGCGCACGAGCTCGAGCTCGACCCCGTCGACGTGCGCAAGCGGAACTACGTGAAGGCCGAGGATATGCCCTACGAGACGCCGAACGGGTGCGTCTACGACTCGGGCGACTACGCGCAGATGCTCGACCTGGCGCTCGAGCTGATCGGTTGGGAGGGCATCGACGAGCGCAAGAACGAGGCGCGCTCGCGGGGGAAGATCGTCGGTGTCGGCATCGGCTCGACCCTCGACTCGGGCACGAACAACTTCGGCCAGTCGCGGCTGATCAATCCCGAGCTCCAGTTCTCGGGCAACAACGAGGTGGCGACGGTCAAGCTGGACATCTTCGGCGAGATCGTCGTGACGCTCGGCACGACGCCGCAGGGGCAGGGACACGAGACGACGGCCGCTCAGGTCGTGGCGGACATCCTCGGCTGCCCGGTCGACGACGTGCACGTGCGCGCCGGCCACGACAGCTACTGGAACTCGCATGCCGGCTTCTCCGGCACGTACGCGAGCCAGTTCGCCGTCACGGGGCTGAGCGCGGTGAAGGGCGCGACCGACATGCTCGCCGAGCAGATCAAGCGGCTCGGGTCGGTGATCCTGGGCGGCGTGCCGGTCGAGGCGCTCGAGCTCGCCGAGGGAACCGTGCGGATCAAGGACAATCCCGAGGCGGCGCTGCCGTTCATGGCCTGCGGCGCGATCATCAACGCGAACAACGCGGGGCTCCCAGAGGACCTCGACGTGACGCTCAACTGCCGCTACGTCTACCGGCCCCCGTTCGAGGTGCCTGACGTCGAGCGGAAGTTCGGCAACCTCACGCTCACCTACGCCGCCCAGATACACGCGGCCGTCGTCGAGATCGACCCGGAGACGGGGCACTACGAGATCGTCGACTACGCGGCGGTGGACGACTGCGGTCTCCGCATCCATCCGCAGATCGTCGAAGGCCAGGTGATGGGCGCCACGGCGCAGGCGCTCGGTGCGGCAATGCACGAGTCCTTCGAGTACGACGGCGACGGAAATCTCCTGACGCCGAACTTCTACGACTACCACGTGCCCCACGCGCTGGACATGCCGCCGCTCCGCACCGGCTACATCGAGAGCGCGTCGCCGTTCACGCCGCTCGGCACGAAGGGGATGGGCGAAGGCGGCGGCGCGGGCATCCACGCCGTGTGCGCCGCCGTCCAGGATGCGATGCGCGGGCACGGCGACGCGATCGTGTACGACAGCTGGAACCCGTACGCGCGCGTCTGGGAGCTGCTCAACAAGCCCGAGCACGCGCGCGCGCTCGTCGAGGTGGTGAGCTCGTGAACGTCGAGGGCGAGCGGACCTTCGCGGCGCCGCGGGCGACCGTCTGGCAAGTCCTGAACGACCCCGCCTCGATGGCGAAGACGATGCCCGGCGTGGAGAGCTTCGACGTGCACGACGATCGACGCTGGACGGCGAACGTCAAGATCCCGCTCGGGCTGGGCGGCCTGAAGATGAAGGTCGACATGGAGAAGACCGAGGAGCGCGCGCTGGAGTACGCCGCGATGCAGATCAAGGGCCAGGGCGTCGGCGCGATGATGAACATGCGGACGACGTTCGACCTCGGCGACGCGCCCGGCGGCGGCACCGCGATGAAATGGACTGCCGAGGTGAAGATCGCGGGCCCGGTCGGGTCGATGGGGCAGCGTGTGCTCCAGCCGATCGTGAACCAGCAGGTGCAGCACGTGCTCGGCGCGCTCGACACGCAGGTGCAAGAGGCGCTCGCGACGCAAGCCGACAAGGGCTGAGCTTCCGTGCCGCCGCCGTTTCGCATCGGGGTGATGCAGCTCACCATGGAGCCGCTCGACGAGATGGTCGCGTCGGCCGAGGTGATGGATGCGTCGGGCATGGACACGATCTGGCTCGCCGAGGCGTACCCGTGGTGGCGGAAGCACGGCATGGAGGCGCGCTCCTCGACGGTCGTCTCGGCGCTGATCGCCAGGGCGACGGAGCGGCTCACGGTCGGCTGGGGGATCATCTCTCCCTTCACGCGCCACCCCGTGCAGGTCGCGATGGATGCGCGTGTCGTGCAGGAGGCGGCGGGTCCCGGCCGGTTCATCCTCGGCTTCGGCACCTCGAAGATCTTCCTCAACAACGCGCGGATGCAGACCTCGAAGACGCTAGGGCCGATGCGCGACGCGGTCGAGATCGTGCGCGGCGTGCTAGGGGGAGACGCGTTCGAATACACCGGCTCGACCTGGAACGCCTCCGTGCCGGCGCTGCAGGCGGACGCACACGCGCCGCGCGGCGTGCCGCCCGTCTACGTCGCCGCGACGGCGCCGAAGATGCAGGCGCTCGCGGGTGAGATCGCCGACGGCTGCCTCACGCCCTCGATCACCACTCCCGCATTCGTGCGGTACACACGCGACAACTGCGCCGCCGACATCGACATCGGCTGCACCGTCGTCGCCTCGATCCACGCGTCCGACCGGGCAGAGGGCCGGGACGGCGCGCGCGAGATCGCCGGCATGTACCTCGCGAACAAGGTGCAGAACATCCAGGGCGCCGCGGACACGCTGCTCGACGTCGCGGGGATCGAGCAGGACGAGATCCGGCCGGTCGCCGAGGCGATGGAGCAGGGCGGCCGTCTCGCCGCGAAGGCGATGGTGACGGACGCGCTGCTCGACAAGTGCAAGCCGATCGCCGGCACGCCTGCCGACTGCATCGCGGCGATCGAGGAGTACCGTGACTCGGGATGCACGCACGTGATGCTCGAGCTGTGGGGCGCGAACCGCCACGAGCAGATCCGGCTCTTCGGCGAGCAGGTGCTGCCGCACGCCCGATCGTGAGCGACGGGCCCCACATCGACCGCGAGCGGCTGGTCGACACCGCGAGCCGCCTCGTCGGCGTCCACAGCTTCACGGGCGACGAGCAGCGGCTTGCCGAGCTCGTCATCTCGCTCCTC
>Ga0308176_10002664_pt1 | contig 11309 bp, 11 predicted proteins | sample PhyCR2_3_FD_203890 | JGI IMG/M metagenome (GOLD analysis project Ga0308176, IMG submission 203890) | Soil microbial communities from UC Gill Tract Community Farm, Albany, California, United States - DLSLS.C.R2 | ecosystem: Environmental > Terrestrial > Soil > Agricultural land | place: USA... | reverse complement strand
TTTAGGTTTTGCTTGATTTATACTCAAAAGCCAGGCTTAGCTCATGCCTTCTCCTTTGCTTTCTTGAATAATTCTTTCAATTGGTGTCTGTAATGGCGCGATTATTTGCTTTATATACGAATGTTCTTCAGTGGTGGCAGCCGAACTATCTTTTCACGGATGAAATTATGTGTCTATCCTAAAAAGACAGCATATTTTCATACAGCAGCCTTTCAATACGCGAGCATTCTATTCCGTTTTCCATCTTCACAAAAAAAACAATGCAATTGCCTTATTCTGCTAAAAGAAGAGGGATTGCCAAAATTCGAAAGCAAGAATTTTATATTCCCAGTTTATTAGGCTTTTAGGAAACAATCCTTGAATCTAAACATTTTTAAAACAACAAGGACTGTGAGGAGAACCAAAAATTGATCACCCATGTTCTAGCTTCTAGGTTCCTTAAGATAATGATATAAAACATCTCCTCCCCGTTGACCAATACCTCGGAAATGTTTAAAATCTTTTCTTTTAACTAATACCTCACGGAATTCCATAAAATTATCATTTGTAACATAATACTCTGTAAGATCCCCTGTCATTAACCGGTCTAATATTTCTGTAATTAATTCTTTCTGCATATTCAACGCCACCTTTTCCAACGTATATTTTATCTTATCTTTCCATTAAAAAACCACATTAACTTATTCTTATCAAATAAAAATGTAAACGCTATCTATCCTATTACAGATACTTCCTACATATATTATAATATTCAATAAGGAATTAACGAAATTGTCAAACAAAAGCCTTTACGAATCTAGGAAATTAGTGCAAACTGTTATTTAAATACTTATTTAAAAGTTTCTGAGGCAAAGGAGAGAGACTCATTGAAAAAAGCAGAGGTAGGCAATATTATTGAATTTCGAGGCGGCCTGCAAGGTATTGTTGAAAAAGTAAATGAAAACTCTGTAATAGTTGACCTGACATATATGGATAATTATCGCGATTTAGAATTAGACCAGCGTACGGTGGTAAATCATAAGAATTACAAGGTGGTAAAAGAAAGCGCTTATTAAAGTCAAAAGGCAGCCAATGGCTGCCTTTTTTTACTATAAATTTCTTTTTATTGCCCATCTTGCCCAGTTTCTTTCGAAAGCTGCTTTAATGATTTCACTTTTCCATGAGGATTTTGGTCTTGTTTTCTTACTGTCCATTGCCGTTCTTGTTGACTTTTTGATTTGCTCACATCACTCACTCCTTTCCTAATTATTTTTTTCATTTCTAATAGTTATTATTATAAGAAATGATTATTGCAATCATTTCCTTTATAAAGCATATTTGTTAAAATAAGTTTTATATCTCATTTAAGGGGTAGTAAGACCTACAACGATGGAAGCTTTACTCTTATTGAATCAAAAAGGAGCTTGTTAGTATGAAAAGGCGCTTCCTGGATTTACGTTTAATCCTTGGGTTTCTTATGGCCCATGCACTCATCTACTTCTCATTCCATGATAAAACAATATTTTGGTATATTTTTTCAGGGTCAGTGCTAGTTTTAATAGCTTTTGCCATGTTTCAAGGCGATGTAGAGGATAAGGCTTCGTTTGTTCAATATCTTTTCCTGGGTGCCATTACGGGGCTCTTACTTTATTTTATTTTTTGGTTAGGTTTTCTAGCCATACAACTTTTGAACCTTCCATTTGAAAGTTCAATAAAACAATTATACCAATGGTATGCACCACATGTTTTTTGGAATTATATTGCCCTTGTTTTAATAGCTGCACCTGGCGAAGAGCTTTTTTGGCGCGGCTTTATTCAAAAAAGTCTATTGAAGTACTTTAACCCAGTGTGGGGTATATTGCTTGGTGCTGTACTTTATGCATCCGTCCATATTTATTCAGGATCCCTTTTGTTAGTATTTGCTGCATTTTTTTCAGGCATCGTCTGGGGATTACTTTATTTTTGGAAAAAAAGTATGCCGCTTGTCATTGTTTCCCATATCATATTTGATTTGATGATTTTTATTTTTTTACCGTTTAAATAAAGAAAGCAGCTAGTCTCGAGCTGCTTTCTTTATTTTTTCTCATTAGGCTTAAATGGTTTCATCCAAAGTAACACAAAAAAAACCATGCAAATATAACCAAAAAATGGGTATAAATACGATAAAAGAGTGCCATAGTTCACAAGACTTATTAAATAGGCTACGGCAAAAATGGCGGTGACTGAAACAATTGTTGACACAGGTATATATTGCTTCACCTGTCGGTCGAGACCAAAAATATTTCCGATGACAGAAGTGAAAATTTCACCATAAATGACTAACACAAAAATCCAATATAAAAAAGGAGCCATGTTTTTCATTATAATCGCCATTGGAATATTATATAATTCTAAATCTGGGAGCATGATTAGCGTAAAGTGACTAGAAATCAATATGAATGTTAAAGCAGCTCCACCAAGAATTCCTCCCCATTTAATGGTCCAATCGTCTTTTACTTCTGTTGCAATCGGTACTAATACGGCCTGAGCTAAACATAGATTCAATGCTACATACGAGAATGGTGCCACCACACTCTTCCAACCGTCGTCTGCATGGGGAATAAAAACAAGCTGATTTAAAAAATTGGGCATTTTAACGGAGAATAACATAAGGATTACACTAAAACTAATCATTAACGGTACTACAAATCCATTCACGGCAAAAAGCCCTTTTGTACCAATTATCATGACAATAAAAGACAGGAAAATGGTTAGAAACACCCCGATATTTTTTGGAATTCCCAACTGTTCCTCAAAAACAGCGCCTGCACCTGATAGCATTACAGCACTAACTCCTAGAAGCATAAAAAGCATAAAAACGTTTATAACACGGCTCGGCCATTTTCCAAACAAGTGTTCATTAAACTCTTGATAAGATTTTGCATCTATTTGTGCAGCCATTCTCATTAACTTAGAGCCCAATACAATAAAGAGATAACCGCTCATTACTATACTTATTAAGCCAAAGAGACCAAATCGTGAAAAGAACTCAACGATTTCCTTCCCTGTGGCAAAACCTGCTCCGACCACGGTTCCTACATAGACTGCCGCAATTTGAAAAGCGTGAGACCAATTCTTCTTCACATCATCTCCCCCTTATCATCAATATATGAGATAAGGGACAAACAAAGACGAGCTTTTTTTCCCTTAATGGCAATGGTTACCAGAAATAAATCTCTTGAAAGTCAAAAAAGGTCAGAGTATACTATGGACATAAGGTCAAATATAGTCAAAGTCAAAGTTGAATTAATCAATTTTAAATTAGTATATAGGAGGTAATTTACTTATGCTTTGTCAACGATGCAATCAAAATCATGCCCATATCCAATTAAGTCTCAACATTAACGGACAACGTAAGGAAATGAAACTCTGCCACGAATGCTACGCAAAAGAAAAGCAATCCTTGGGTGCTGGGTTTGGATCTAACATGAATTCCTTCCCAAACTTCCCTTTTGAAAATTTATTTATGGCTAATGGATTCACAAATGGCCAAGATATTTCAGAACAACAAATACCGTCTAATAGTGGAAAAGCAGGACATAACGGATTTATTGACCAATTCGGCCGTAACTTAAGCACGATAGCGAAAGCAGATTTACTTGACCCGGTCATCGGTCGTGACGATGAAGTAAAGCAGGTCATTGAAATTTTAAACAGAAGAAATAAAAACAATCCCGTTTTAATTGGGGAGCCTGGTGTCGGAAAAACGGCAATTGCTGAAGGCTTAGCCATCAAGATTGCTGCAGGCGATGTTCCAGGTAAATTACGCAATAAAGAGGTCTACTTATTAGACGTAGCATCCCTTGTAGCTAATACAGGAATCAGAGGACAATTTGAAGAAAGAATGAAGCAATTGATTTCGGAATTAAAAGAGCGAAAAAATATCATCTTGTTTATCGATGAAATTCATTTACTTGTTGGTGCAGGCTCTGCTGAGGGTTCAATGGATGCGGGTAACATTCTTAAACCAGCTCTTGCACGCGGTGAATTACAGGTTATTGGCGCTACGACCTTGAAAGAATATCGCCAAATTGAAAAAGATTCCGCCTTAGAGCGTCGTTTCCAACCTATTCATGTGCTGGAACCAACTCCCGATGCAGCAATTGCAATTTTAAAGGGACTTCAAAAAAAATATGAGGATTATCATGAAGTAAGCTATTCTGAAGAAGCAATCCACGCTTGTGTACAATTATCACAACGTTATATTCAAGATCGATTCCTTCCTGATAAGGCAATTGATTTGCTCGATGAGGCAGGGTCTAAATTAAATTTAACATCTGATTTTAGTAGCAATGAGCAAATTGAAACGCGCCTTAATAAGATAGCGGAAGAAAAAGAAGCTGCGCTCAAAAATGAACAATATGAGACAGCCGCCCTTCTCCGTGATGAAGAAGCAAAACTTGAAAAAGCGATAAACCATGATGTTCATTCAGAAAGACCTGTTGTAACAGTTTCCCATATTCAAGAAATTATTGAACAAAAGACAGGGATTCCAGTTGGGAAATTACAGCAAGATGAACAACTAAAGATGAAAAATTTAGAGGAAGAACTAAATAAAAAGGTGATTGGTCAGGAAAAAGCTGTAAGGAAGGTAGCAAAGGCCATTAGACGCAGCCGGGCTGGTCTAAAATCAAAGCATCGTCCTATCGGTTCGTTCTTATTCGTCGGCCCAACAGGTGTTGGTAAGACGGAGCTATCTAAGACGCTTGCTGAAGAATTGTTTGGTTCTAAAGATGCCATGATTCGTCTCGACATGAGCGAATATATGGAAAAACACAGTGTTTCCAAGCTAATCGGTTCCCCTCCTGGCTATGTAGGTCATGATGAAGCAGGTCAGCTGACCGAAAAAGTACGGAGAAACCCATATAGCATTATTCTTTTGGATGAAATTGAAAAAGCCCATCCGGACGTGCAGCATATGTTTTTGCAAATTCTTGAAGACGGACGCCTGACTGACAGCCAAGGAAGGATAGTAAGCTTTAAGGATACAGTTATAATTATGACAAGCAATGCCGGCGTCAGTCATAAGAGAATTCAAGTTGGCTTTGGCGCGAATGAGGCCATCGAAGAAGCCAGTATCCTAGATTCCCTTGGCAGCTTCTTTAAGCCAGAATTCTTAAATCGTTTTGATAGTATTATAGAATTTAACTCACTCGATAAAGAACATATTTTGTATATCGTTGATTTAATGGTAAATGAGTTACAGGAAACATTATATGAGCAGCAAATTGTGTTAACGATTACTGCAGAGGCTAAGGAAAAACTTGCAGAGCTCGGCTACCATCCAGCCTTTGGAGCCCGCCCACTTCGTCGGGTTATTCAAGAACAGCTCGAAGACAAGGTTGCTGATTTTATTTTAGACCAGTCAGTGGTCAAAAATTTATCAACGGTACTTGCTGATGGTGAGCTAACTGTAGTAGCGGATACAGTGACCGTACAATAAACCCAACCTAAAGAAGCGAAGCCCAATTTGTCAAGGCTTCGCTTCTTTTTTATAGTCTCTGTTAAATGAAATTGTGTTTTTTTACTCTGTTGATTAAATCGGAATTCAACAACCAAATTTAACAGGGCCTTTTTATTAAAGATTTTTATCGTCCACAGAATTCAGCCAATTCTCGATATCCCCAACTACTGATTCAACACATCCATCTTCGAATGGCGATTTTAAGTTGGCAGCCTTGACAAGTTTTGTGAATGACATGCTGCCCCCAAGCTTACAGAGCTTCACATAATCCGTCCAAGCCTCTTCTTGATTTTCCCTCGAACGCTTCCAGAATTGGAAGGCACAAATTTGTGCAAGCGTATAATCAATATAATAAAATGGTGAATTATAAATATGACCTTGACGCTGCCAGAATCCTCCGTTTTCTAAATACTCTTGCTCATCGTAATCTTTATGGGGTAAATATTTCCGCTCTATTTCACGCCATTGAAGCTTCCGCTCTTTGGCAGTTGCCGTAGGATTTTCATAAACCCAATGTTGAAATTCATCAACCGAAACCCCATATGGCAGGAATAATAAGGCATCACTCAAGTGTGAAAACTTGTATTTATCGGTATCCTCTTTAAAAAACAATTCCATCCATGGCCATGTGAAAAATTCCATACTCATTGAATGGATTTCACATGCTTCATAGGTTGGCCAGTAATATTCCGGAATTTCAAATTGACGGCTAGAATAGACTTGGAAGGCATGCCCAGCCTCATGCGTCAATACATCAATGTCACCTGATGTTCCGTTAAAATTCGAAAAGATGAAGGGTGCCTTGTAGTTTTCAATAAATGTGCAATAGCCACCTCCAGCCTTCCCTTTTTTTGCAACGAGATCCATGAGATGATTTTCCTGCATAAATTTAAAGAATTCTCCGGTTTCCTTTGAAAGATCTTCATACATGTTCTGGCCATTTTCAATGATCCAAGCTGGATTTCCTTTTGGAACCGCATTCCCTGAGAGAAACTTGAAGCCTTCATCATAATATCTCAATTGATCAAGTCCAATTCTTTCTTGTTGGCGCGCCTTTAACTTTGTCGCGATTGGAACAATAAAGTCCTTCACCTGCTCACGAAAATTTGCCACCATTTCAGCGTTATAGTCAGTTCTCATCATTCGATAATAGCCCAGTTCTACAAAATTTCTAAACCCTAGTGTTTGCGCAATCTCGGTCCTTACTTTAACCAAGTCATCATAAATACGATCGAGGTCCATTTCATGGTCAGCTAAGAAGCCAAATTTTGCCTCATTAGCGCGTTTTCGAATATCTCTATCTTTCGACTCTGTGAAAGGTTCTAATTGAGCAAGGGTTCTTTCTTCCCCCTCAAATTCAATCTTTGCTGAAGCAAGCAACTTCGTGTACTCAGTTGACAAGCGGTTCTCCTTTTGTAGTAGTGGAACGATTTCCGGTTTAAATGTTTTTAGCTGTCCTTCTGCAAGGGCAAAAAGCTGAGTTCCCCATTTTGCTTCCATCTGTGGCCGGAAGTTTGAATCCATCAATGCTTGATAAAACTTGGTGACCAATCCTTCAACCTCAGGCTGAATTTCATCTATGTAATCTTGTTCCTCTCTATAAAAATCATCGTTCGTATCAATGGAATGGCGAATATAGCAAAGATTGAACATAGTACCCACATCATTTCTTAGCCGGTTAATCTCATTCATCACCTTACTTTGCTCTTCCACTGAAGTTGCATTCTTAAAACGTACAAGCACTTCCTCAAATTTTGTCGTAACTTCTTTTACGTTTGGACGAATGTATGTATAGTTTTCAAAACTCATAAAAAGACCTCCTTTTACTTGATTCCAAATTTATCAATTCGACGCTTACAAATGATATTCCTTTAATAAAAGGCTGTGTTAAACTTGGCAGTTGATTTCCGCTCCGGACGCTCGCTTTCCGCGGGCGGGTCCGGGAGCCTCCCCGCGGCACTTAATGCGCCTGCGGGGTCTCCCGTGCCCCTTCTATCCCGCAGGAGTCGAGCGCCCACCCACTAATCAACAGAGTGGCAAAATCAACACTGAACTTTAACATAACCTAATAAAAAGAAGCTTTCTTTAGTCACCCCACGTAAAAAATACGGCCAATTGACCGTATTAAAATTTACCTGCCGGTAGTCCTAATTTTTTCAGCAACTCAATAGCTTCCATTTTCTCGTTCTCAGTGAGACTCGACATAAGGGTATCAATTTGCTTTGCATGTTCAGGAAAAATATCCTGAATAAACACTTTACCTGCTTCGGTAATTTGTGCATAGGTTACCCTTCGATCATTAGGGCAGGCAATTCTTTGCAGCAGTCCCTTCTGCTCTAGCTTATCGACCACGTAAGTAATACTGCCGCTAGCAAGCAAAATTTTACTCCCTATTTGCTGCATCGGTTGGTCGCCTTTATGATAGAGAAGCTCCAACACGGCAAATTCTGTGGGATTTAACCCACTGGCTTGAATCACCTTATTAACATGTTCATTGATCGCTTTATATGCCCTTGATAGGACAATAAATAACTTCAATGATTTAGCAACTGAATCATTTTCCATCATCAATTCATCCTCTAAATTTTTGTTTAACTACATCTAATAAAGACGAAGCATTTAAATTATCTCGATTTCAAAGTTTATTATAAAAAATATTTTACATGCTGTCAATTTCCTCTAGACCAAAAAAAAAACGATTTAGGCAATAAAGGAACTTTGGTATAATGGTAACGTTTGTTAGATCAATCCAATTGGAGCATAAACATGAAACATCGTAATGGAAACCTTATTCTTTATTTTATTGTAGTTATACTTCCTATAATTATTTTAGGCTCTTATTATTATTATCATATTATAAAAGAAAATGACGAAGCTAGGAAAAAGGATGCCTTATGGGTGGCATCGCTATATACAAAGAACTGGGATCAATTTATTACTGAAACTAAGACCAGTCTCGATATTCTTTCTCTGTCAACAAAAGAAAACTTGAACACTCCAGAAAAAATGGAATCTTTGTTAAGACAGGTAAACCAAAAGGACCCCCGTTATGGGGGAATTTATTTGCTTGACCAAGCAGGTAATTTACAAATAGCTGCTGATCGGCTTCGAAAGAATGTTAATTTCAAAAAATTACCTTTCATACAAGAAGTAATAAAAACCAGGGATACCATTATTTCCAATAAGGAAGAAATTCTTAAAAACAACCAGAGGATAGTCGGATTAGCTACACCTGTATTAGATGAAAACCGCAAGCTAAGAGCAATTCTACTTACAGATTTACGAATTGATTATATCAGTAATTTAATGAAGGTGATTACACCTAAAACTAAGCTATACATAGTAAACGATGAGAATGTGGTAATTTTAAAAATGAATACCGACATAGATGAAATGAACGATGACTCCCACTGGGTTACCTCTCCTATTGATCGGTTACCCTGGAGTATAAAGGTAAGAATTACAGATCGTAACTACAAACAAATTGGCAAAGAATTTACGCTTGCTTTCTTTTTCATTATATTTTTTGCACATATCCTCTATTTACTCATTAAATATGTACGTTTAAGAAGACACACCTTTCAAGAAAGGAAGCAAAACGAATTACAAAAGCTCGAATTGGTCGGAACCTTAGCAGCGAGCACAGCCCATGAAATTCGTAATCCATTGACAGGGATAAAGGGATTAATACAACTGCTTAGTGAAAAATATCGGGATGAAGAGGATCGCTTTTATTTCGATGTCATTAATTCCGAGCTGAAACGGATTAATGAAATTGTCAGCGAGTTTTTAATCCTTGGTAAGCCAACTTCCCCAATTTTCGAAAGTTGTAATCTTGCAGAAACATTGCAGGAGTTGCAGCCTCTTATAATATTAGAAGGGAATTCCCATAATGTTGACTGTATTTGGTTACTGCCTAACGATCCTATCTTTGTAAAATGTGTGAAGGACGAAATTAAACAAGTAATTCTCAATATAGCAAAGAATGCATTTGAATCATTTGAACGACCTGGCACACTAAAAGTAAAACTATATTCATTTAGGGAATTCTGTCGACTTGAAATTAGTGATAATGGAAAAGGGATTTCAAAAGAAGATTTAGCCAAAATATTCATGCCTTTTTACACATCCAAAGAAACAGGCACAGGACTCGGTCTCGTGATTTGCCAAAGAATCATAAGTTCCTTTGGCGGCACCATTGAAATAGAAAGCAAGGAAAAAATTGGGACCACTGTGATAATTTCATTGCCACTTTCAAATTAGAAAAGCGCAAGCGCCTTTAAAAAAGGCACCTGCGCTGCACAACATTCGAAATTATAACCTATACTTCCCTTTACAATTTTTATGAATACGATTATTTTTTTTGAAAAGTTAAACATTTATCACACAAAAAAGATATCCAACATTCATATAATAAAGGTAGAAACTCATAAGGAGGTATAGATAGATGAAAACTCCGAACCATCACGACTTTTATGATAAGGCATTGATTCCAATCGGGTTAAATGATTTTGAGGCTTTAAAAATTTCAGCTGCTTACTGCCCAGATTCTCATTTCACCCACTGGCTGATTGCCGTAGAGGGAGTTCAGCTGCCCCAGACAAAAATTTACTATCATTGGAAAGTAAGCATTTACCCTGCGACGAATGAAGGCGATTTTAATTGGAAATCCCCGTATTATTGTTCTCCAAAGATGGAGCTTATGGATCTTGCCATCACAATGGCATCATCATTAGCCGCCTCAAGTAAAATTGACCAGCTTTCCTCCACAACACTACTAGAAAAGATAAGCTGATGTCTAAAACTTTACTATCTGCTTCACCTTCTTTTTTCCTAGGCATGTGAAATAACCTACATATATGTGTTTATTCTTTCAAAAAAAAAGTGCTGCCTGCATTCGCAAACAACACCTTCCCATTTATATTATGCCAGCCTAAACACAATCCCATGTCCGCCTTTCGGATATTCCCATTTAATATTCTGATATGGACAGCCTATGCGGCAGCTTCCACATTCATGACAACCTTCGTAGCCTACTTGCATCCGGGTGCCTTCCCATTTATAGACCTCTGCTGGGCAAAATACTGTACAAATTTTATCGGGACATTTCGTCATGCAGATATCGTGATCGAGCACAGTTAAATGGGATTTCGTATCACATTTAAACCTAAGCAGGTACTGTTTTTCCTCGATATTCTTTGTTGACATTATTTCACCGCCTTCCATGCACGATAAATATCTTGCAACACACGAATCGTTCCTCTTTCAGAAGTCACACTTTTCATAATTTCTTTTTGCTTTTCTCGCTTAGGTGTTCCATCTACGGTGAAGAATTTGCTCATTGCCTTGTTCATCAGCGGTACATATTCATTAAAGTATTGTGGATATTTCTCAAATGTATGGGCCGCATCTTTGTATTTTTCTAAATCTTTCATTATAAAGCTGTCATAAAGCTTTTCTCGGTAAATGTTTAAGCTAGCTTCTGTAAAATCTCCCCGATGTTTGGCTTCAATTACTGATTCAGCAGCCAATAATCCAGAATGCATAGCCATATTCGACCCTTCACGATGGATGGCATTAACAAGCTGTGCCGCATCTCCGACAACGATGACTCCATTTCCTGCCACTTTTGGTACAGAACGATAACCACCTTCTGGAATTAGGTGGGCAAGATACTCAGCAGATTCACCTCCCGTAATCAGTGGTTTTACCATTGGGTGGTTTTTTAAATAATCCAATAATTCATAAGGCTTTAATTTTGCCTTAATCATACTAGATAGTGTTGTGCCGACCCCAATATTTAAGCTGTCTTTATTTGTATAAAGGA
>Ga0308176_10002663_pt1 | contig 11314 bp, 8 predicted proteins | sample PhyCR2_3_FD_203890 | JGI IMG/M metagenome (GOLD analysis project Ga0308176, IMG submission 203890) | Soil microbial communities from UC Gill Tract Community Farm, Albany, California, United States - DLSLS.C.R2 | ecosystem: Environmental > Terrestrial > Soil > Agricultural land | place: USA... | reverse complement strand
GCAATCAGTTGGAAGCGCGGGTCACGACGCTGCAGGAGCAGGCATTTGGGGCGCTCGCCAACCACGCGCAAATCCCGCGGCCGCCGCAAACGCTGCTCGACGACTTAACGTCGTTCCAGCGGACGCTGTTTACGAATCATCGAGTGCGCGCGCTGGCCGATGCGGTTAGAGGGGGCGCAACGGCTCTTCCCGATCCTGATCCGCGACTCAACGAGGTCGAGCAGCAAGGAAAGGCGGTGTTCGAGCGGGCATGCAGCCAGTGCCATGGTGGGCCCGGACAGTCGACCCCGGTGTTCCCGGTGAATCGATTCAGCACGGTCTCGAGCCAGTGCCCGCGCCCGGTCGACACGGTGAGCCCGGCCCGCTTCGCATTCGCCGAGTGTCCGCCGCGACTCGTCCGCAACGCTCGCACATATGAGATCGTGCTGTCGCTACCGACGCAGGGACCGGCGGGGATCATCCCGGCCGGTACCAAGGTGCGGCGCACGAGCTCCGATCCCGGTCGCGCGTTGCAGACCGGGTTCGTCGGCGGCGCGGGCCCCTTTGATGATTGGGACAAGTTCGACGTCCCCGGACTGCGTGGACTTCGCGCGACCGCTCCGTACTTCCACAACAACAGTGCCGCCACGCTCGAAGACGTCGTCGATCACTATGTGCAGTTCTTCAAGCGGATAGAAGCCCTGACAGCTCCGGGGGCGGCTGCCTCTCCGGCGGCGTCGACCGATGGCGTGCACTTCGATCGCATCCCGCGGCCTGAGGAGCGCGCGTCGCTCCTGGCGTACTTGAGAAAGCTCTAGGGTTCGGTGACCACGATGCATGCCGGAACCCGCCTCGAGGAAAGTACGCGTAAAGCCGCGACGGCCGTCCTGCGCCCCGGGCGCGAAAGACGGTCGTTTTACGTCGTCATGGCGGCGACTTGTGTCGTCGTCGCCTTGGGCGGATTTGCGCCCACGTATTGGCTGCAGCTGACGCCGGGCACGTTCATCGGCACACCGCTCCTGCACCTCCACGCCGCTTTGTTCTCGGCCTGGCTGCTCTATCTGCTGGTGCAAACGACGATGGCGGCGCGAGGCCACGTCGCACGCCACCGCGCGCTGGGCCTGCTTGGGATCTCGCTCGCGACTGCGATGGTGTTCGTCGGCTTCGCTGTCGCGAACGATGTCCTGGTGACGCGATTGGCGGCGGGGTATGGCAATGCCGCGCGCGCATTCCACATCGCGTCGATCTCGATGATCACACTGTTCGGCGGGTTCGTCTTTTTCGCAATCCTGTATGTGTCGCGGCCCGAGATCCACAAACGGCTGATGCTGCTCGCGACCGCGGCGATGCTCGCACCGGCAATTGCACGAATGTTGTTCGCACTGAATGTCGGAATCGGTCCCGGCGTTCGGCCCGGCCTGGGGCCGCCCAGGACGATCGAAAGCGTGCTGATGCCGGCGCTGATTGCGGACGCGTTGATTGTCGCTGGCGCGATCTATGACATGCGCACGCGCGGACGGCCGCATCCGGCCTATCTCGTTGGCGGCGCGATCATGCTTGCCGTGCAGGTTCTTCGCGTACCTCTCAGCACGACGTCCTGGTGGTTCGCCATCGCTGACTTTCTTGCGCGGTTCAGCGGGTGAGCCCACCCGCCCAACTCAGCGGTGCCGCGACGGAGACGGAAGTCGGCGCGCCGGTCACGCGACGGTTGCGCCGAACGCACGCATCGCAAATGGTCGAAGCGCTTCGAGCCACAGCAACGCGAGGATCAACGAGTTAGGCTGTGGAAGTTCGATACTGCGATTTGGCAGGATTTGTAAGTGGCTGATTGGACACGCTTTAGGATGTGGCTCGCCGCACTGGACGATTTCCGCAACTGGTTGATCCGAGAAGCGGCTTGATTTGAGGGTGTTTCGTCGCTAACTATGGGAGCTCTTGGAATGGGTTGAAGATCTTGACCCCAGGTCGCTTGAAGTCTCTTTCGTTCCCCGTGGCGATCGTCAATCCGTGTCGTCGCGCCGTTGCCGCGATGTAGCTGTCCTCGACGGGCATGCGGTGACCGGCCTTCTCGAACAGTCGCTCCTGCTCCGCCCAAACGTGCGCCACCGACACATTGAACCCATGGATACGGCCTTGCAGCGCGTCCACCAGGCGTGTGAGCCACGCCTGTAATGTGTGACGTTGCCGGCCTTCCTTCGTTCGGACCCAGTACGCCAACTGCGCGATGACGACGGCGCTGGTGTAGCAGCGATCCTGCTCAGCCTCGAGCCACGCGATCACCTTGGGATCGCCCTTCTTCTTCGCCGGCTGGCAGATGACGTCCGTGTCGAGCAGCCAGCTCACAGCTTCCGCCGCTTCGGCGGTTGGCGCCGCCGCGGCGGCACGTCGTCTGGGCTCACGGGACACGCCTTCAGCACCGCCAGCCAGTTCTCGCGCCCGCCCAGGCGACGGAACACGATCGCGTCCTCTTCGGCGTCGAAGTGCGCATCGAAATAGTCGCCGGGCTTGGCCGGGGCGAGAGCCGCCGGAACCGTCAGCCGGCGTTTCGCATCGAGCGTAACCACCATGGTGGGATTATCCCACCCGCAGCTTGTTTCGTCCACTCGAGCGGTCAGAAACCCAGCGTGCCGGCGAGCGACGCGGCCCTTGCCGGCGCAAGCATCCTGCAGTCTGCGGCCGCTGCCACTCCACAACTGCAGCGTGAAGCAGCCTCGAATCCAATCCGGCCGCTTCGGGCGCTTCGTTACCTGTGGATGGCTTCCGTCCAGTTGAGGACGACGGTCAGCTGCGCGGCGCGGCTGGACTTCTGCGGCGTCGCGGTGACGAGGAAGCGTTGCCCATTTTTGGTTACGGCGTAGACCTGGTTATACGTGTGTGTCCAGACGTTTGCCTGAAACAGGCCCCGCGGCGGTCCCGCGGCGAATGAATGACCCGCGCCGATCGGGACCGACATTATCGTCCCATCCGGTCCGAGATAGAACAATTCGCGGGCATCCGCTCTCCATACAGGATGGCTCCCACCGTTTCGCGACACCTGAAATTTCGGGCCCGGTCCTGGGAACGACTGCACGTAGACGTCCGCCTGCCCACCTTCGTCGCTTGTGTAGGCGATCCATCGGCCTGTCGGCGAGAACGCGGCCGATGTTTCGGTAAACGCCGTGTCGGCGAACGGAAACGGTCGCCGATCGCCGAACAACGGGAGAATCCAGACATTCGATCCTCGAGTCGTGTACGCGATGAACCGTCCGTCCGATGACCAACCGCTCGGAGTCATCGTGAAATTTCCCTTTCCCTCCAGGAGCAATTCATCCGTGCCGGTCTCATCGCTCAACGTCTGATGCAGGGCGATCGGCCGCCGGGATCGTGAGGATTGAAACGTAATTCGCGCGTTGTCCGGTGACCACACCGGTGACCGTTCCTGTCCTGGATCGACGGTCAGGCGAGATCGAACGTTACGGGTGATATCGATCAGCCAGATGTCGACGTTACTGGGAGCGCCGGTTTCCAGCGTCACCGCCACGCGGCGTTCGTCCGGCGACAGCGCGAGGCTGGAGTATGGACCTGCGTCACTCAGTGTGCCGAGCTCGCGGCCAGTGCGATCGAACCAGGTCAATTGGCGTGCGAGGTCAGCGTCGGCCTGTCCGTATACCAGCGTGCCGTTCTGCGACACGGACGCGCCGACGTAACGGCTCCCCTCCGTACTGACACGCTCGGCCAGTGGAAAGGCATCGCCAAGCAGTTGACGCGTGTCGAGGTCAAATGGTCGCGCCATCAAGGTCTCTTCGCGAGCGAAAATCAGATAGCCGGAGGCGTATGACACTCCTGACTCGGCCTGAAAGAGCGTCAGATCCCCATGTGGCTTGTCGAGCGAGCCGATTCTGATCACCGACGGCATGGCTGCAGGGCAGCAGGGTCCAGTGACGGCGGTGTAAAGGAAGTGACGGCCATCGGGCAGAAAGTGAGGCCACCGGTGGACGTCTTCTCCGGCCTTCTTGTCGAGACTCGTCGCGATGGTCGGCACTCCGCCGGCGCTCGACACGCGCAACAGGCCGGTTTGTGAAGGCCCCGGCGCGAACAGAATCACATTGTCGCGGCTCCAACTCCCGCCGCCCGCACCCGGTGCATCGGCGAGCACGACTGCAGGTCCGCCGGCAATCCGAACCGTCTTGAGCTTGCCATTCGCGAAGAACCCGATGGAACGACTGTCAGGCGACCAGAACGGGAAGGTCCCATCGTCGGTTCCCTGAATCGGTGTGGCTTCCAGTGTGGCGACCGGCCGCAGCCAGATCTGATACGCGGTGCCGGCGCGCGCCACGAAGACGATGTACCGGCCATCAGGGGACACAGCGAGCTGCGTGGCAGTGCCGCTGCCCCCACGACTCGGACCGCCCAACGACGCATGCTCCGGCGGCGCGACCGTGAACTGCGCCGGACCAGCGGCTGACGCGAGGCCGCCGTCCCGGCGCAGTTCGATGACTGTGGCCGCGATCAGTCCAACGGCCAGCACGCCCGCAACCAGCCATGGGACGCGATTCGATGGCGGCGGCAGTGACACCGCAGGTTCTTCGGCTTCGAGTTCCTTGATCGATTCGGACGTCACGCGGGCAGGCGCCGCATCCACGTGGTTCGTCAACGGTTCCGCTTCACCGCAAAACGCATAGCCGAAGCCGTGCGCAGTGCGCACGAACTTGGGAGCACGGGCCGGGTCAGCAAGTGCCGCCCGAATTCCGGCCACGAGGTTGGAGAGGTTGGCTTCGGCGACGAACGTGCCGGGCCACAGCCGTTCCTGCAGATCCGCTTTCGACACCGCCTTCGGCCGCTCGAGCACGAGCGCCGACAACAGTTCGAATGCTTTCGGCTCGAGATGAATTTCCTGGCCGCCGCTGGTCAGCTGCCGACTCTCGAGATCCAGCGTGAACGGGCCGAAGCGAATGCGCACCTGCGGATCCTTGGACAAAAGCTGCACTATCCCTGGAAATCCCCTTGGACCTGCCCGCCGCGTGGCGATTATCTTACCTGCGCGAGTCCACACTTTCGGAGGGCGTTCATATGCGCTGGGTCCTGAAGCCAATGGCCGTTGTTTTCGCTCTTACGCTCCTCCACGGACAGGCGCCTGATCCGGTCCAGGCAACGGTTCACACGCAGTCCGGGCCGGTGCGAGGCCGTGGGACTGACGTCCTTGTGTTCAAGGGTATCCCGTACGCCGCTCCTCCAACGGGCGAGCGTCGATGGCGGCCACCAGCGGCGGCCAAACCCTGGACGGATGTCCGAGATTCAACGCAGTTCGGACCCCGATGTCCTGGGACGTTGCCCACGCGCTCGCCTGCCTTCGGCTCGGATGCCCCCGCAAGCGAAGACTGTCTCACGCTCAACGTCTGGACTGCGGCCAAGTCCAGCGACGACCGGCTCCCTGTCATGGTGTGGATCCACGGTGGCGGATTTACTGCCGGGTCGGCCACGTTGCCCCGCCTCGATGGGACGAACCTGGCCCGTCGTGGTGTGGTCGTGGTGACTTTCCATTATCGCTTGGGAGCGCTTGGGTTTCTGGCGCACCCCGCGCTTTCGCGCGAGTCCGAACACCACGTCTCCGGCAACTACGGGCTGCTCGATCAGATCGCCGCGCTCCGCTGGGTTCGCGCGAACGTTGTGGCGTTTGGTGGAAATCCGGAAAACGTGACGCTGTTTGGGTCGTCAGCGGGCGCGTCCAGCCAGGCATTCCTCATGGTCTCTCCGCTCGCGCGAGGGTTGTTCCATCGCGCCATTGCGCAGAGCCTCGGGTCGACGGCTGCCGGTCCAAAACCGCGACTTCGCGTTCCGTACTATGGCTTCGCCGCAGCAGAGGCGAACGGATTGTCGATTGCACAGGATATCGCGACTCTGCGCGCGTTGAGCGCAGACGAAGTGCTCGCGCGGATGCCTAACCAAACTGAGGGGTTGGGCAGTATCTTCGGGCGGATCTACGCCCCGCTCGTCGACGGGTACGTCGTGCCGGATGATCCCGCCGTTCTCATGGGCACGAACAATCAAGCGAGGGTTCCCCTCCTGACAGGTCACAACGCCGACGAGGGCCTCTTCTTTGCGCGGGACCTACCCAAGACGGTCGAGGATTATCGCGCGTTCGTCCGCGCGAGATTTCCCGCAGCGTTCGTTGACGCGGTGCTCGCGAGCTATCCGGCAGCGACAGACGCCGAAGTCTCAGTCGCGGCGCCGTTGTTGGACGGCGAGTCACGACTCGTCGCGCCGACGGTGCTGACAGCTCGTGCGGTTTCGAAACTCAGCGATGTCTACATGTATCGGTTTTCGCGTGTCGCGCCGTCTAGCCGAGCGGCCTGGGGAGGCGCCGCTCACACCTCCGAGGTCCCGTACGTCTTTGATAACACGAACGAAAACACCTCACAGTTCGATGGAATCGACCGCACCGTGTCCCGCGCAATGGCAGACGCATGGGTACAATTCGCGAAGACAGGGAATCCAAACGGCGGCGCGTTGCCTCAATGGCCGTTGTACCACTCGCCTGACTATCGCGTGCTCGATTTCGGCGACACCGTGACGCTCCGCTCGAACGCGCGAAGTCCTGAGATCGACTTTTTTCAACGAGTCTTTGAAACGATGCGCAAGCAACAATCGTTGCCGACTGCCCCGAAGTAGGCGCAATTATGGAAGGTAACGGAGCTGATGATGCGCGGACGCGGCATAGCCTTGATAGCGCGCTTAGAACTTGCAAGCGCTTGCCTGTCGGCGACTTGCGGCAATTTTTAGGAAGTGGCTCCTCAGGGTGGATTCGAACCACCAACCCTCCGGTTAACAGCCGGATGCTCTGCCGTTGAGCTACTGAGGAACAGTGAGCGCAGGCGCGCGTTGGAAGAAGAAATAGTGTAACGGATCAGCAAAGAACGGCGCAACAATCAGGCTCGATCCGAACAACATGGTGCGACACCTGTTCTTCTGCACGGTGCTGTGTATCCTGCCGATCGCAGCAGTCGCTCAACCCCATCGTCTTGCGCCGAAACCGCATCAGGCCGACGGCTCAGATTTTCTCACGAACTCCGCGCAGGTGCGTGACTGGGCAAATCGCCTGACGACGAAAGACGCCAAGGCCCGCACAACCGCCGAAGCCGCGCTGGTCAAAGGGGCAGCGCATTCGCTGCCCCTGTTGAAACGACTCCTCGAGGGCGGTGATGACGACCTGCATCTGCGGACCTTTGAGATCATCCGTCGGATCGGTCCGCCGGCCATTCCGCTGCTAGTGGAACTACTTCGGAACGAAGAAGTCGCGTTTCGCCGGTTCGCCGCTGACGCGTTCATCGACCTGACGCCCAACACCGAACTCATTCAACCGGCGTTGAGACGGGCCTTGAGAGACGAAGATTCAGATGTCGCCGGAGATGCCGCGCGTGCGCTGGGCGCGTTGGGGAAGAGGGCCACTCCTTCGGTCGCCGCTCTCATCAAGACACTTTCGCACGAGAACTCATACGTTCGCATTTACGCTGCGGAGGCTCTGGCCTCCATCGGTCCGACAGCGGCGGTGGCGACGAGAGACCTCGCCAGAACGTTGCACGATCCAATTCCCGGCGTGCGATGGGCCGCCTGTGAGGCCCTCGCACGGATTGGCCCAGCCGCCGAGCCCGCTGTGCCGCAGTTGATCGAAGCGCTGACTGATGAATTCCTCTATGTGCGCATCTTCGCGGCGGGAGCGCTGGGAAGCATCGGGGCAAAGGCACAGACGGCGCGCGACGCGCTGACAGCGGCCGCGGATGATCCCGCACTCCGTGATGAAGCTGAATGGGCGTTGAACCGCATCGCCGGGATCGAACCTGGAGACCCCGTCGCCTCGCCGCTTCTGCCCTCGCTTTCCCTCGCGTCACAACCCGAGACCACCGAGCCCCGGACGGGCAATCCTCCGGTTGACTGGGACACGACTACGCGGCGGAACATCGTCTGGACCGTCGAGTTGGGAAACGAGACGTACGGCCGTCCTGTGGTTGCCGGCGATGTGGTCTATGTGGGCACCGATAACGCCAGGCACATGAACCCGGCCGTTCAGGATCAGGGCGGCGTGCTGATGGCCTTTCGCGCCACGGATGGCGCGTTCCTCTGGCAGGACCTCGCCCCCAGAGTCGACCGCGGCCTGCGCGACTTCCTGCTGCCTTCGACGACGAGCGCGCCGTATGTGGAAGGGAACCGTTTGTTCTACGTCACCGCAGAGGGCCAACTCCGTTGCCTCGACACCGAGGCTGGCGACGTCGTGTGGGAGTTGGACATGCCGGATCGCCTGGGTGTCTTTCCGCATGAAGCATCCAACAGCGACGTCTTGCCGGTGGGCGATCTGCTGATCGTGAGTACCTCCAACGGTCAGAACGAAGGCCATACGCGCGTCCCCTCGCCGCGTGCTCCCAGCCTGATCGCAGTGGACAAGCACTCGGGTCACGTGGTCTGGCGGGCGATTGGGGCCGGAGGTCACGTGCTCCATGGCCAGTGGTCCAGCCCGGTGGCGGCGAATGTCGACGGACGAATATTGGTGCTCTTCGGGGGCGGAGATGGTTGGCTGCGCGCCTACGACGCCGCGTCGGGTCACGAAGTCTGGCGCTTTGACGGCAACCCGAAAGACGCCCGCTGGCTTCCCCGCCCGGGCGTGCTTTCGCGAAGCTTCATCGTTGCATCACCGGTCGTCGCCGACGGCCGCGTCATCATTGCGATGGGGCAGAGTCCGGGGCACGGCAACGGACCTTCTTTGATTTATGCGGTCAGTCCGAACGGCCAGGGGGATGTCACCGGGAACAGGCTTCTCTGGACGGCTCGCGATGTCGGTCGCGTGGTGGGAACGCCAGTTGTGAAAGATGGTCTGCTGTACGTAGGGGACCTGGGCGGAGTGGTTCATTGCCTAGACGTCGCAACTGGCGCGCACGTCTGGAGACACGAGGCGAACGAGGCCATCTGGGGTTCGCTCCTGCTGGCTGGCGATCGGCTGTACGTGGGAGCCGTTGATGGGAACATGACCGTTCTGCGGGCCGGGCGGAAAAAAGAATTGCTGGCGGAGATGGAGATGGACGCGCCTCTCTATTCGCGTCCCGCGGTGAGCGGCGATGCGCTCTATGTAGTTACCGCGCACCGGTTGTATCGCATCGCGGCAAAACCCGATCGCTGAGTCGTGTCCTCGTCTCCGGCTTTAAAAGCGAATGGTGTGGCGTCGCGCCGATCGCCCGACGCCACACTCTGGAATTGAACGAAGCTGGAAGCTGGTAGCTGGAAGCTGGAAGCTTACTTCGCCTCCGCCTCCACGTCGATCTGCAGCGTTCCCCGCAGCGCGTTCGAGATCGGGCACTTGCTCTCCGCTTCGCGCGCCACGTCCGCAAACTGCGAGTTTTCGAGGCCCTTCAGCCCCTCTGCCACCACTGTGAGCTTCGAGGAGAGCAGCTTGATCCCTGTCTCGGACTTGTCCGCGGTGACGGTTGCGGTCACGAGCGTGCGGGCCGCACTCGCTTGCTTACGCCCCAGCGTCGCGTTGAGCGCCATCGCATAGCACGCGGCGTGTGATGCCGCCATCAATTCTTCCGGGCTGGTCTGTCCTGCGGGTTCCCCCACGCGCGAGGGGAACGTCACCGGAAGCGTGAACGCACCGGTGCCCGCCTTGGCTGACCCTTTGCCCTCCATGATCGACCCCGACCAGTCCACCGTTACCTTGCGAGAAAATGTTGCCATCAGATCTCCGTTCGATTCAGATTGAACTCACGATCCTATTATTTTTTCCTGCCGCGCGTCGACGTTCGCAGTTGCACCGCGAGTCCCACCAGTCCCAGGACGGCAAACGCGATCAAATCGGCGCGTGTGTTCGGCAGCGGATCGAGTGGATACACGTGAAACACGCGACGGCTGGCGGCGTCCAGGCTGCGCCACCCCATCAACTCGACGCCGCCGACGACGGCGGTTTGCGCCCCGGCGAAGGCGGTCGCGACAATGATGACGTGCCGTTGAACGGCAAGCGCTCCAATCGCGCCAATCACCGCAAGAATGACGACCGGCCAAATGCCTGGTTCACGATTGAGCGCGGCCCAGATCACCATCGCGAGTCCCGCCCCGATGCCGGCCCCGATAAGGGCCACGCCGACAAAGTACGCGGCGAACAGGATGAGGGCGCCCACCAGCCCGCCGAGAAGAGACGCCCCGATCATCCAGAGCGTCTGATCGCTGCCCATCGCGGCGCCGACGAAGAGCGCGCCGAACACGAACCCGAAAAAGGCGAGCACAAATCGAAAAATGCGATACCCGGCAAAACACGAGCAGAGACCGCCGGCAAACAGGATTACCGCGGCCGGCATCTGGAACGAGCCGGGAAGCATAAGCCCGCCGATTATATGATGGCGGCGTGCCTGCGACCCCACGGCTGCGCCAGATCACGCCGACAGGAGCGCTCATCGCGATTGCAGGCACGGCGCTCTTTGTGTGGCTGGTGTTCAAGGTCAGTCCGCGCGAGATCTGGGCAGGTTTTCAAAACATCGGATGGGGCCTGGTCTGGATCGTCGCGCTCGGCGGCCTTCGTTTCGCGGCGCGCGCCGCCGCGTGGAGGCTCTGCGTCGAGCCGCCGCACGCGCTCGCATTCACCGATGCGTTTGTCGCGGTGATTTGCGGCGACGCGGTTGGAAACATCACACCGCTCGGCCCGCTGGCCAGCGAGCCGACCAAGATTGCGTGCGTGCGCAATCGCATTCCCATCGCCCCCGCTCTGACCGCGCTGGCCATCGAGAACGTGTTCTACACGCTCAGTGTCGGGGCGATGATCGCGGCCGGTGCGGTCGCGCTGCTGCTGACCGTCGATCTCCCCATTCAGCTTCGCGAGGTCAGTCAGGCTGCCCTTGGCGCGATCGCCGTGATGTTCGTGGCGGCGCTCTGGGTGCTATGGCGCCGGCCGGCGGTGATCACCGCGCTGCTGCCGTTCACGCGCGTCGCGCACTCGCGGGTAGAAAAGCTTCGCGCGGTTGAACGTCAGGTCCTGACGTTCGTGCCACGGCGCCGGCGAGCGATCGTTCCGCTGATTGTGCTCGAGCTGTCGTTCCATGCGCTCGGGGTGATCGAAAAACATCTCACGCTGTGGTTGATCCTTGGCTACCAGCCGCAGCTCGTGTTCTCCTTCATCGTCGAGACGGTTGACCGGCTCATCACCGTCGCGTTCAAGTTTCTTCCCTTCCAGGTGGGGGTTGGCGAGGCGGGCACGGGGCTTGTAACGAAATTGCTGGGGCTTACCGAAGTCGCCGGCGTCACTGTCTCGATCGTACGAAAAGCGCGTATGGGAATCTGGTCACTCGTCGGCACAGCTTTGCTGATTCAGCGCGGCCTTTCG
>Ga0308176_10002661_pt1 | contig 11316 bp, 6 predicted proteins | sample PhyCR2_3_FD_203890 | JGI IMG/M metagenome (GOLD analysis project Ga0308176, IMG submission 203890) | Soil microbial communities from UC Gill Tract Community Farm, Albany, California, United States - DLSLS.C.R2 | ecosystem: Environmental > Terrestrial > Soil > Agricultural land | place: USA... | reverse complement strand
GCTTGCCGGCGTGGCGGGCGAGGGTCTGCTGCTGGCGTTCGCGCAGCGTGCCCGAGAGGTCGACGATGCGGTAGCGCTCGATCCGGTCGCCGAGGGCGTCCAGCAGCTGCAGCGCCAGCGCGCCGGTGCCGGCGCCGAACTCCCAGAGCTCCCGGGTGCCGGTCTGCTCGAGCGCCTCGGCCAGCTGCACCGCCAGGGTGCGGCCGAACAGCGGCGTCAGTTCCGGCGCGGTCACGAAATCGCTGCCCGAGGCCGGCATCCGGCCGAATTTGCGGCTCGCGCTGGCGTAGTAGCCCAGCCCCGGGGCGTACAAGGCCAGGGCCATGAAGCGGTCGAACGGCAGCCAGCCGCCGGCGCGCTGCAGCGAGGCATCGATAATCCGGGTCAAGGGGGTGGCGCGTTCGGCGCCCTGCTCCAGGTTCATAAGTAACGGAAATCTATCAGGATGGCTGAATCGACCCCACGCCCAGGCGTGCTCGTGACCGGTGGCGGCCAGCGGCTGGGCGCCGCGGTCTGCGAGGCCTTCGCGCGCGCGGGCTGGCGGGTGTGGTGCCAGTACCGTGCCTCGCGGGTGCAGGCGCTGGCATTGTGCGCGCGCCTCGCCGACGAGGGCCACCAGGCGACGGCGCTCGAGGCCGACATCGGCAGCGAGCCGGGCCGGGTCGCGCTGGTCGACCAGGCCTCGGCCGCGGGACCGCTGTCCTGCATCGTCAACAACGCCTCGGCCTTCGAGCCCGACACCGGGCTCGACTTCGATGCCGACGCCGCGCTGCGCCAGCTGGGCGTGAACCTGATCGCGCCGCTGTCCTTCGCCCGCCTGCTGGCCCGGCGCGCCAGCCCCGGCGACGGCATCGACCGCTCGGCCATCCACGTGCTGGACCAGAAGGTCTACAACCTGAACCCCGACTATTTCTCCTACACCGTGTCCAAGCTGGCGCTGGAGCGCGCCGTCGCGCTGCAGGCGCAGTCGCTGGCGCCGGCGCTGCGCGTCTGCGGCGTGGCGCCGGGCATCCTCTACCCGAGCGGCCCGCAGAGCGAGGCCAACTTCGAGCGCGCCTCGCAGGCCAACCTGCTGCGCCGCGCCATCGACCCGGCCGATGTCGCGCGCGCCTGCGTCTTCCTGGCCGGCACGCCCAGCGTGACCGGCACCACCCTTTGCGTCGACAACGGCCAGCACCTGGTGCCGCTGGCGCGCGACATCATGTTCGTCGTCGACGAGCTGCTGAAAGCCTCCAACCCATGACCACCGCTGCCCTCGACCCCCTTCTGCTGACCTGCCGGCGCGTCTTCCTGCGCGACTACGAGGTCTGGATCAACATCGGCGTGCACGAGTTCGAGAAGCGCGCCGAGCAGCGCGTGATCATCAACGTCGACCTCTACGTGCCGCTCGACGTCTCGACGCCGAAGGCCGACGAGCTCGACGAGGTGGTCGACTACGACTTCATCCGCCGCACCGTCGCCACCCGCCTGAGCAAGGGCCACATCCACTTGCAGGAAACGCTGTGCGACGACATCCTCACGCAGGTGCTGGCGCATCCCAAGGTGCAGGCCGCGCGGGTGTCGACCGCGAAGCCCGACGTGTATCCCGACTGCGACGCCGTCGGAGTCGAAGTCTTCAGGAGCAAATGAATGAGCGCCGTATGGATTGACGAACCCGCGTCCGGCAGCAACCTGAAGATCGAGCGCGAGACCCACAAGCTCGAGAAGCGGCTGTGCCGCGAGGTCGGCCGCGCCATCGTCGACTACAACATGATCGAGGACGGCGACAAGGTCATGGTCTGCGTGTCGGGCGGCAAGGACAGCTACGCCCTGCTCGACATCCTGCTCAAGCTGCGGGCCCGGGCGCCGATCCATTTCGACATCGTGGCCGTCAACCTCGACCAGAAGCAGCCGGGCTTCCCGGAAGAGGTGCTGCCGGGCTACCTGAAGGCCCTCGGCGTGCCCTTCCACATCGAGGAGCAGGACACCTACTCGATCGTCAAGCGCGTGGTCCCCGAAGGCAAGACCACCTGCGGCCTGTGCAGCCGGCTGCGCCGCGGCATCCTCTACCGCGTGGCCGACGAGCTGGGCGCCACCAAGGTCGCGCTGGGCCACCACCGCGACGACATGCTGCAGACCTTCTTTCTCAACATGTTCTTCGCCGCCAAGCTGAAGTCGATGCCGCCCAAGCTGGTGAGCGACGACGGCCGCCATATCGTGATCCGGCCGCTGGCCTACGTGGCCGAGAAGGACCTGGTGCGCTGGGCGCAGCATCGCGCGTTCCCGATCATTCCGTGCACCCTGTGCGGCAGCCAGGAGAACCTGCAGCGCAAGCAGGTCGGCGAGATGCTGCGCGAGTGGGAGCGCAAGTTCCCGGGCCGGATCGAGAACATGTTCAGCGCCATGCAGAGCATCGTGCCCTCGCACCTGCTCGACACCCGGGCCTTCGATTTCAAGGGCCTGAAGGCCACCGGCGTGGCCGACGCCGAAGGCGACAAGGCCTTCGATCCCCCGGAACTGCCGGCGCCATCGGCGCTGCGCATCGTGCAGCTCTGAGCATGAAGGCCGTGCTCGCTGCCCTGCTGGTGGTGCTCGGCCTCGGCGGCTGCGCCACGCGCTGGGTGGTCGACAGCGAGGTGCGCAGTTTCAGCCACATGGACGGCGTGCCGGCCGGCGCCAGCTACCGCTTCGAGCGCCTGCCCTCTCAGCGGGTCGACGAGGCGGCGCAGCAGCAGCTGGAAGGGTGGGCCGGGGCGGCCCTCGACGGGGTCGGCCTGCGGCGCGACGACGCCGCCCCGCAATTGAGCGCCCTGATCGGCGCCCGCGTGGCTTCCGAACTCTCGCCCTGGGCCGACCCCTGGATGTTCGGCAGCCCCTGGCCGGGCTGGGGCGGGGCGGGATGGTGGGGCCCGCGGGCACCGGGCTGGGGCCCGCGCGGCTGGTACGGGGGTGGCTGGTATGGCGGCGGGTGGGGGCCGGCGTTCGGGCCGCCGCCGACGCCCTGGTTCGGGCGCGAGGTCAGCATCGTGCTGCGCGAGCTGCCGTCGAACCGGGTGGTCTACGAGACGCATGCCCGCAACGACGGCCCCTACAGCAACAGCGCCGCCATCCTGCCGGTGATGTTCCAGGCCGCGCTGCAGGGCTTTCCGAATCCGCCGCCGGGCGAGCGGCGGGTCGACATCGAACTCCCGCGCAACCGGAACTAGCCAATGGAAGCCACCCGCGTCATCGCCGTGCGCCATGGCGAAACCGCCTGGAACGTCGACACCCGCATCCAGGGCCAGCTCGACATCGGGCTCAACGACACCGGCCTCTGGCAGGCCGGGCGGGTGGCCCGGGCGCTCGAGGAGGAGCCGATCGCGGCGATCTACGCCAGCGACCTGGCGCGCGCCTGGCAGACCGCGCAGGCGATCGCGCAGCCGCGCGGCATGGCGGTGACGGCCGACCCCGGCCTGCGCGAGCGCGGCTTCGGCCTGTTCGAGGGCCGCACCTTCGCCGACATCGACGCCAGCCTGCCGACCCAGGCCCGGCTCTGGCGCACCCGGGACCCCGAATTCGCGCCGGAAGGAGGTGAGTCATTGCTCACATTCAAGGCGCGTGTCACGGGCACGGCCGCACGGCTCGCGGCCCTGCACCCCGGCGAACTGATCGTCCTGGTGGCCCACGGCGGCGTGATGGACGTGCTCTACCGCAGCGCCACCGGCCAGGAACTGCAGGCGCCGCGCACCTGGGCCCTGGGCAACGCGGCCATCAACCGCCTGCTGTGGACGCCGCAGGGCTTCACGCTGGTCGGCTGGGCCGACGTCGGCCACCTGGACGGCGATTCGCTCGACGAAGCGAGCGCCTGAGCGGTCCGCGCCCCGGCATGCCCGGTGCTGATGGAAAATAGAACTTTCCTATCGAATTTGCCCCATGAACCGGTACGGGACGTCAGCTTTTTGTACTCATTTTGAGGAAAGCGAGGCACAATGCCTCGGCGGTCTCGCTGTTTGTCAAGGAGGCAATCGCAACCAAGTGCGACCAATGTAGCGGGCGCGACGAGCGATGTATGCCTTTCAGCATGTCTTTCGACAGGTGGCGATCGATCCGTCCCGAGTGCAAGATGCGTGAAACGGCAAAGTGACTGCTTTGTTATTAGTTCCTGTACATCGACACATCGTGTTGCGTTGGTTTCGAGCAGTTGGAGAGAGAGGGATCCCAGGTGACCACATTCGTACCCCTACACCAGCGCGTGGCCGCACTTGCGGCCACGCAACCCGGTGCCGTGGCGGTCGGCGACGGCAGTGAATCCCTCACCTACGAGCAGCTGAACCGGCGCGCCAACCAGCTGGCGCGCCGCCTGCAGCGGGCCGGCGCGGGCCGCGATCGGCTGATCGCCATCGGCATGGAGCGCTCGGTCGACATGGTGGTCGGCCTGCTGGCGATCCTGAAATCGGGTGGCGCCTACCTGCCGGTCGATCTCGACTACCCCATGGAGCGGCTCGAGTTCACGCTCGGCGATGCCCGGCCGGTGGCCTTGCTGACCTCGTCGGCCAGCGCGGCCGCCTGGCCGAAGTCCGACGCACCGGTGGTGCTGGTCGACGACCCCAGCCTGGAGAGCGAAGAGACCGCCGACATCGGCGACGCCGACCCCGAGGCCCTGGCCTATGTGATCTACACCTCCGGCTCCACCGGCCGGCCCAAGGGCTGCCTGGTGACCCATGCCAACGTGGCGCGCCTGTTCGACGCCACCGACGCCTGGTACGGCTTCGGCGCCGACGACGTCTGGACCTTCTTCCACTCCCACGCCTTCGACTTCTCGGTCTGGGAGATCTGGGGCGCGCTGGTCTACGGCGGCCGGGTGGTGGTGGTGCCCTACGCGGTCACGCGCTCGCCGGCCGAGCTGCTCGACCTGCTGGTGCGCGAGCGGGTCACGGTGCTCAACCAGACGCCGTCGGCCTTCCGCTCGTTGATCGAGGCCGACCGCCGCGCCGCCCTGCCGCCCGAGGCGCTGGCGCTGCGCTACGTGATCTTCGGCGGCGAGGCACTCTCCTTCGAGACCCTGCGCCCCTGGTTCGACCGCCACGGCGATGCCCGCCCGCGGCTGGTCAACATGTACGGCATCACCGAGACCACGGTCCATGTCAGCTGGCGGCCGATCGCCCGCGAAGACCTCGAGGCCCGGCGCGGCAGCATGATCGGCCGCGCGATCCCCGACCTGCGCATCGACATCCTCGACGCCCGGCTGCAGCCGGTGGCGGACGGCGAGATCGGCGAGATCGTGGTCAGCGGCGCCGGCGTCAGCAACGGCTACCTGCGCCGGCCCGAGTTGACGGCGGAGCGCTTCATCGACTGGACCGATCCCGCGAGCGGCCAGACGCTGCGGGCCTACCGCTCGGGCGACCTGGGGCGGCGCGGCGCCGACGGCGACATCGAGTGCCTGGGGCGGATCGACCATCAGGTCAAGATCCGCGGCTTCCGCATCGAGACCGACGAGATCGAGACCCTGCTGCTGCGCCATGCCGGGGTGCGCGAATGCGCGGTCATCGCCCGCACCGACACCCCCGATGGCGAAGCCCGGCTGGTCGCCTACGTGGTGCCGAAGGCACGGCCGCTGCCGCTGGCCGAGCTGCGGGCCCTGCTGGCGAAGGACCTGCCGCAGTTCATGCTGCCCTCGGCCTTCGTCGAGCTGGCGGCGCTGCCGATCACCGAGAACGGCAAGCTCGATCGCCGGGCGCTGCCGGCGCCGCCGCGCCAGCGGCCCGAGCTGGCCTCGGTGTTCCGCGAGCCTTCGGGTGCGCTGGAGAGCCGGGTCTGCCAGGTGTTCGCCGAAGTGCTCGATCTCGACCGCGCGGGCGCGCTCGACAATTTCTTCGAGCTGGGCGGCACCTCGCTGGCGGTGCTGCGCGTGATGCGCCAGCTCGAAGGCGCGGGCTCGCGCCGGCTGGTCGCCAACGACTTCTTCCAGGACCCGACGCCGCGCGCGCTGGCGCTGGCCCTGGGCGAGCCGCAGGCCGAAGGTGGCACGGCCGCTGCCACGCCCCTGCCGGCCCCGGCGGCCGGGGCGCTCGAACCCGTGGCCATCATCGCGATGGCGGGCCGCTTTCCGGGCGCCGCCGACATCGAGCAGTTCTGGGACAACCTGCGCGCCGGCCGCGACACGGTGCGCTTCTTCGACGATGCCACGCTCGACCCGTCGGTGGGCGCCGCCCTGCGCAGCGACCCGGCCTACGTGCGGGCCCGCGGCGTGGTCGACGGCATCGAGATGTTCGATGCGGCGCACTTCGGCATCAGCCCGAAGGAAGCCGAGGTGATGGACCCGCAGCAGCGGCTGTTCCTCGAGCTGTGCTGGGAATGCCTGGAGCGCGGCGGCTACGCGCCCGACAGCACGCCGGGACCGGTCGGCGTGTTTGCCGGCATGTACGGCAACAGCTACTTCCAGCGCCACCTGCTGAGCCGCCCCGACCTGATCGAGCAGCTCGGCGAACTGCCGGTCGCCCTGGCCAACGACAAGGATTTCATCGCCACCCGGGTCGCCCACCGGCTCAACCTGACCGGCCCGGCGATCAGCGTCCACACCGCCTGCTCGACCTCGCTGGTGGCGATCGCCCAGGCCTTCTCGGCGCTGCGCAACGGCGACTGCGAGATGGCGCTGGCGGGCGGCGCGGCCGTGACCTGCCCGCCGAACAGCGGCTACCTCTACCAGGAGGGCGCCATGCTCTCCCCCGACGGCCACACCCGCAGCTTCGACGCCAAGGCCCAGGGCACGGTGTTCAGCGACGGCGCCGCGGTGGTGCTGCTCAAGCGCCTGTCCGCCGCGCTGGCCGACGGCGACCCGATCCACGCGGTGCTGCGCGGCGCGGCCGTCAACAACGACGGCGGCGTCAAGGCCAGCTTCACCGCGCCCAGCATCGACGGCCAGGCCCGGGTGGTGACGGCGGCGCTGGCCTCGGCCGGCGTCGACGCGCGCAGCATCTCCTATGTCGAGACCCATGGCACCGCGACGCCGATGGGCGATCCGATCGAGATCGCCGCGCTGGCCAAGGCCTACGGCGCCCACACCGCCGACACCGGCTTCTGCGGCGTCGGCTCGGTCAAGAGCAACATCGGCCACCTGGTGGCGGCCGCGGGCGCCACCGGGCTGATCAAGACCGCCCTGGCGCTGCGCGAGCAGGTGATCCCGCCGTCGCTGCACTTCGAGTCGCCCAATCCGGCGATCGCCTTCGAGGCCACGCCCTTTCGCGTCGTCGACCGGCTGCAATCCTGGCCGCGCGGCGCGACGCCGCGGCGCGCCGGCGTGAGCTCCTTCGGCGTCGGCGGCACCAACGCCCACGTGGTGGTCGAGGAAGCGCCGCCGGCCGTGGCCGCCGATGCCGGCAGCGGGCCGCAGCTGCTGCAGCTGTCGGCGCGCACGCCCACCGCGCTGGCGGCGACCGCGGCGCGCCTGGCCGACCACCTCGCCGCCCACCCGGACGTCGCGCTGGCCGATGTCGCGCACACGCTGCGGGTGGGACGCAAGGCCTTTGCCCACCGCGCCTGCGTGGTCGCCGAATCGGCCGCCCAGGCGGCCGAGGCGCTGCGCACGGACGACCCGACGACCCGCACCACGGGCGAGATCGCGGCCTGGGTACCGCAGGCCGTGTTCCTGTTCCCGGGCCAGGGCGCGCAGTACGCCGGCATGGGCCGGGGCCTGAGCGCCGGCGAGCCGGTGTTCCGCGCCGCCTTGGACGAATGCCTGCAGGCCTTCGAAGGCGTGCTGTCCTTCGACCTGCGCGAGCGCATGTTCTCGGACGACGAGGCGGCGCTCAAGCCGACTTCGGTCACCCAGCCCGCCACCTTCGCGCTCGAATACGCGCTGGCGCGCCAGCTGCAGTCGCTCGGTGTCCGGCCGGCGGCCCTGATCGGCCACAGCGTCGGCGAATTCGCCGCCGCCGTGCTGGCCGGCGTCATGCAGCTGGGCGATGCGGCCCGGCTGGTGGCCCGCCGCGGCGCACTGATGCAGGCGATGCCCGAGGGTGCCATGCTGTCGGTGCGGATGGCCGCCGACGCGCTGTCGGCCCAACTGCCCGAGGGCCTGTCGCTGGCGGCCGAGAACGGTCCTAGCGCCTGCGTCGCGGCCGGCCCGGCAGCCCTGATCGAAAGCTTCCGCCAACGACTCGAAGCCGCCGGCGTGGCGGCCAAGCTGCTCCAGACCTCGCACGCCTTCCACTCGCAGATGATGGAGGGCGCGGTCGCACCCTTCGAGGCGCTGGTGCGCGAAGTCCGGCTGGCGGCGCCGACCACGCCGATCTACTCGACCTTGACCGGCCGCCTGCTCAGCGATGCCGAGGCGATCGACCCGGCCTACTGGGCCCGCCACCTGCGCGAGACCGTGCGCTTCGCCCCGGCCGCGCTGGCGGCGCTGGCCCGGACCGAGCACCCGCTGTTCATCGAGCTGGGCCCGCGCAACACCTTGACGACTCTGGTTCGCCAGCAGGCGACGCGCCAGCGCCCGGTGACCGCCGTGGCCCTGGGGGCCGACGCGCCGGCGCGCGAATGCGCGAGCTGGCGCCTGGCCGCCGGCCGGCTCTGGACGCTCGGCCTGGACATCGAGCCGGGCCGGCTCGACGCCCGCCTCCGCAAGCAGCGCCTGGAGCTGCCCACCTATCCGTTCGAGCGCAAGCGCTTCTGGGTCGATGTCGCGACCCCGGCGGCCTCCGCTGCGCTCTCTCTGCCACCCTCTTCATCGATTCCGGAGTTGACAATGACTGTCGCCGTTCCCGCCGCCAGCGCCGCACCTGCGCGACGCGCTTCCCTCGCCAACCGACTGCGCGACCTGTTCGAGGAACTCTCGGGCATCGCCATGGCCGACGTGGCCGGCGCCTCGCCGTTCGTCGAAATCGGTCTCGACTCGCTGACGCTGACGCAGGCGGCGATCCAGGTGAAGAAGCAGTTCAAGGTCAACCTGAGCTTCCGCCAGCTGATGGAAAGCTACCGCAGCTTCGATGCCCTGGCCGAGTTCCTCGATGCCAACCTGCCGCCCGACCCGGTGGCGGCGGTCGCTGTGCTGGCTCCCGCCGCGGTGGCGAGCGCCGCGGCCCCGCAGCCGGCCGCGCTCGCCTGGCCGGCAGCGGCGCCCGTGGCCGGGCCGGCCGCCGGCGCCGGCGCCGGCACGCTGGTGCAGCAGGTGATCGCGCAGCAGATGCAATTGATGCAGCAGCAACTCGCATTGCTGTCGGCGGCGCCGCCGATGCCGGCCAGCCCTGGGCTGACGGCAGCGGCGGTGGAGCAACCTACGCCCATGGCCACCGCCGCGGCCACGGCGTCCACATCGAGCCCGGCCGCCGACGCCGAAGAGCCGGCGCCGCTGCAGAAATACGACGTCAAGAAAGCCTTCGGCGCCATCGCCCGCATCCATACGCAAAGCAAGGAACCGACCGAGCGCCAGAAGGCGCGGCTGGCCGCCTTCATCCGCCGCTACACCGAGCGCACGGCCAAGAGCAAGGCCTTCACCGAGCGGCATCGCCCCCAGATGGCCGATCCGCGCGTGGTCAACGGCTTCCGGCCGGCCACCAAGGAGATCACCTACCAGGTCGTGGTCGAGCGCTCCAAGGGCTCGCGCGTCTGGGACCTCGACGGCAACGAATACGTCGACGTGCTCAACGGCTTCGGCATGAACCTGTTCGGCTGGCAGCCCGACTTCATCAACGACGCGGTGCGCGCCCAGCTCGACCGCGGCTACGAGATCGGGCCGCAGCATCCGCTGGCCGCCGACGTCTCGGAACTGGTCTGCGAGTTGACCGGTTTCGACCGCGCCGGCCTGTGCAACACCGGCTCGGAGTCGGTGATGGCCGCGATGCGGATCGCCCGCACCGTCACCGGCCGCAGCACGGTCGTGATGTTCACCGGCTCCTACCACGGCACCTTCGACGAGGTGCTGGTGCGCGCCGGCCGCAATGCCAAGGGGATGTCGGCGGCGCCCGGCGTGCTGCAGGGCATGTTCGGCGAGATCCGGGTGCTGGACTACGGCACGCCCGAATCGCTCGAGTTCATCCGCGCCCACGGCGACGAACTCGCCGCCGTGCTGGTCGAGCCGGTGCAGAGCCGCCGGCCCGACTTCCAGCCGCGGGAATTCCTGCGCGAACTGCGCGCCATCACCGAGAAGTCCGAGACCTGCCTGATCTTCGACGAGGTCATCACCGGCTTCCGCTGCGACCTGCACGGCGCCCAGGCCCTGTTCGGCGTGCGCGCCGACCTGGCCTGCTACGGCAAGGTGATCGGCGGCGGCTTCCCGGTCGGCGTGGTCGCCGGCAAGCGGCAGTACATGGATGCGCTCGACGGCGGCGCCTGGCAGTACGGCGACGACTCGGTGCCGAGCGTCGGCGTGACCTATTTCGCCGGCACCTTCGTGCGGCACCCGCTCGCGCTGGCGGCCGCCAAGGCGGCGCTGGAACACCTCAAGCGCGACAACGGCGCGCTGCAGCAGACGCTGAACCTGCATACCGCGGCCATGGCCGACGAGTTGACGGCCTTCTGCCGCGAGGTCGGTGCGCCGGTCGAGATCCGCTACTTCTCCTCGCTCTGGCGCGTGACCTGGCTGGAAGACCATCCGCTGCAGGATCTGCTGTTCGCGATGATGCGCAGCCGCGGCGTCCACATCCTCGACAACTTCCCCTGTTTCATGACGACCGCCCACAGCCAGCAGGACATTGCGACCATCAAGTCCGCCTTCAAGGAATCGGTGGCAGAGTTGCAGGATGCCGAACTGCTGCCGCGCCGCGCCGTGTCCAAGCCCGACGTCGATCCGTCGCAGCCGCCGGTGCCCAACGCCCGCCTGGGCCGCGACCGCGACGGGCAGCCGGCCTGGTTCGTTCCCGATCCCGCCGCACAGGGCAAGTACTTGAGGTTCCAGGCATGATGGCCGCAGTCATGGATACATCTGAAGACGATAGCGCCGAGTTCGATCCTTTTGCGGGCGGTTCGATCGAGCAGGTCGTCGCGACCACCGAGGCCCAGCGCGAGGTCTGGCTCGGTGACCGGCTGGGCCAGGAGGCTTCGCTGGCCTACAACGAGGCGACCGCGCTGCGCCTGCGCGGCCCACTCGACGCCCAGGCCCTGGCCAAGGCGATCGATCGCCTGGTCGAGCGCCACGACGCCCTGCGCGCGACGATCTCGCCGGACGGCACCCAGCTGCTGGTCGGCGGTGCGGCGCCGCTGGCGCTGGCCCGGCACGACCTCGGCGCCCTCGACGAACAGGCCCGGCGCCAGGCCATCGAGGCCCAGGGCGCCGCTGCCGTGCGCGAGCCTTTTTCGCTCGAGCATGGGCCGCTGTTCCGCGCTGCCCTCTCGCGCCTCTCCGCCGACGAGCATGTGCTGCTG
>Ga0308176_10002660_pt1 | contig 11316 bp, 13 predicted proteins | sample PhyCR2_3_FD_203890 | JGI IMG/M metagenome (GOLD analysis project Ga0308176, IMG submission 203890) | Soil microbial communities from UC Gill Tract Community Farm, Albany, California, United States - DLSLS.C.R2 | ecosystem: Environmental > Terrestrial > Soil > Agricultural land | place: USA... | reverse complement strand
TGAGCATGCTCGAGGAGGCGCTCGAGCACCTCGTCAAGGGCATCGTCGACCACGACGAGGACGTCGTCGTGCGCCGCAAGGAGCTGCGCCGCGGTGAGCTGCTCGAGGTCCGGGTCCACCCCGACGACCTCGGCCGGGTCATCGGTCGCTCCGGCCGCACGGCGAGCGCCCTGCGCACCGTCGTCGGCGCCCTCGCGGGCAACAACAACGTACGCGTCGACATCGTCGACACCGACCGCGTGCGCTGAGCGTCGACCGAGTCCCACCCGCGTCACACCCGACTCGACACGAGTCGCGACCGCGCCACCGACAGGGGCGTCCCGGATCTCCGGGGCGCCCCTGTCGCGTCTTCTCCCGCCCTTCCGGCACCGGTCTCGGGCCGCTGCCAAACCTGAGAGGATTCGCCCCATGAACGTCGTCCTCGCCCGCATCGGCAAGCCCCACGGTCTGCGGGGAGAGGTGACGGTCCAGCTGCACACCGACGACCCCGAGACGCGTTTCGCCGTCGGCACCGTCATCGCCACCGAGGCCGAGCCGGGCTCCGGTGTGCCCACCGCGCTGACCATCGCCTCGACGAGGGTCCACCGCGGCATCTGGATGCTCACCTTCGAGGAGATCCCCGACCGCACCGGGGCCGAGAGCCTGCGCGGCACGCGCCTCGTGATGCCCGAGTCGACGCCGACGACGGAGGACGAGGCGTTCTACGAGGAGGACCTCGTCGGGCTCGAGGTGCGCGACACCAGCGGGCAGCGGGTCGGGACGGTGAGCGGCCTCGAGATCGGCCCGGCCCAGGACCGGCTGGTGCTGACGCTGGATGACGGCGTCACGGCCTACGTCCCGTTCGTCAAGCGGATCGTGCCCACGGTCGCCGACGACCACGTGGTCGTGGACCCGCCGCCCGGGCTCTTCGACCTCTACCGAGAGGGCACCGAGTGACCGTGGCAGACCCGCACGCCACGCGCTCGGCGATGCGCCTCGACGTCGTCTCGATCTTCCCCGACTACCTCGCGCCGCTCGACCTGTCGCTCATCGGCAAGGCGCGCGAGGACGGCCTGCTCGACGTCCGGGTCCACGACCTGCGCGACTTCACCCACGACCGGCACCGCACCGTCGACGACACCCCGTACGGCGGGGGAGCCGGCATGGTCATGAAGCCGCAGCCATGGTCCGAGGCGCTCGACCACGTCCTGGCGCTGGACAACCCCTCCGGGGACAAGCCGCACCTGATCGTCCCCGGTCCCGGCGGACAGCCGTTCACGCAGGCGCTGGCCCGGCAGCTCGCGCTGGAGCCGTGGCTCGCGTTCGCGTGCGGTCGCTACGAGGGCATCGACGAGCGCGTCTACGACCACGCCCGCGAGGACCTCGGCCTCGAGGTCTCGGTCGTCAGCCTCGGCGACTACGTCCTCAACGGTGGCGAGGTGGCGGTGCTGGCGATGGTGGAGGCCATCGGGCGCCTCGTCCCGGGCGTCATCGGCAATGCTGAGTCCCTCGTAGAGGAGTCGCACGAGGACGGCCTGCTCGAGTACCCGATCTACACCAAGCCCAGCTCGTGGAACGGGCGCGAGGTGCCCCCGGTGCTGCTCTCGGGCAACCACGGCACCATCGCGGCCTGGCGTCACGAGCAGCGCCTCGCCCGCACGGCGGCGCGCCGGCCCGACCTGCTCCACGCCTCGCACGCCGGCCCGCACGGCGGCGACCTGGAGATCGCGGCAGCCACCCCGGGCGACGTCCCCGAGCTCGCCGTCCTCCGGCGCGCCTGTGCGGCGAAGGAGGTCGTCGCGACGGGGGCCCTCGACACCCCGGCACTGCGCGAGACCCTCGACGACGTGCGGGCCGGCCTCGAGACGGGGCAGACGTGGGTCGCCCGCATCGCCGGCCGGCTCGTCGGCACCGTCCGCACGACGCGCACGTCGGGCACGTCGGGCACGTCGCGGACGGGCGACAGCTGGGTCGCCGAGCGACTCTGTGTCGCCCCCGACCTGCAGGGGGGTGACGTCGGCCCGCGCCTCCTCGAGCACGCGGAGTCGACGGCGCCGGACGGCATACGCACCCTCGTGCTGCGGGCGACGGCACCGGACGCCGACGAGCTGAAGCGGTACAGGAAGGCCGGCTACCGTCTCGTCGACGCGCCGTCGGACGTCCCCGGCACGGTCACGCTGGCCCGGCGTCGCCGCTGACCGCGGGGCCCGCTCGGGCCGCTCGGGACGCTCAGGAGACGAGGGCCACGCCGAGGTCGGAGGGCAGCAGGAGGCGACGGCGGATGAGCCGGGCCTGCACCCCCGCGGTGATCGACTGGGTCGCCATGATGGCGAAGAGCACGAGGACCTGCGCCGTGGCTGCCTGGATCGCGCTGCCGCCACCGAGCATGACGCCGATGAAGGCCCCGGGCAGCGTCACCACTCCCGAGGTGCGGACCTGGTCGAGGCTCGGGAGGATTCCCTCCGGTACCCGCCTGGCGATGATCTCGTCGATGGCCTGGCCCGAGGTGAGCCCGAGCGACAGGCACGCCTCGTACTGCCCGTGCTCCTCGCGCAGGGCCGCGAAGGTGCGCCGCCCCACGAGGGTGTGCACCGTCATCGTGTTGCCGATGACGATGCCCGCGATCGGGATGAGCGCGATCCCGGTCAGCGGGACCGCGCCCGTGGCGAGGATGACTGCGACGACGGGCACCACGCCGCATGCCATCGCCGCAGCGGCCCACGGCCAGGTTCCGGGCGCGCCGACCCGCTTGGAGGTCGTGGCCACCGCCATCGTGAACATGGCGAGCACCGCCACGAACGACAGCCAGAGGGAGCCCACCACGGCCGTGATCACCAGCGCGACGAGCGACAGCTGCACGACGGCCCGTCCTCCCGCGAGCACCGACTGCCGGCCGAGGCCGAGGCCCCCGACGCGGTTGGCCACGACCGTGACCGCGAGGAGGATGAGGAGGCAGACAACGACGGGCCAGCCGGGGGAGACGTCCACGGGGCCACGCTAGGGCACGCTCGCGGGCCCTTCGCACGTGCGGCGCCCCGCGGCCGATTTCCCCGTACGCGGCGTGCTCTGGCAGACTTGCTCCTTGCGTCCGGCACACGACGGCCCCTGCCACAGGGGGAGTCGGGTCACCAGGGTTCTCGACCAGCTCGAGCGGTGGCCCGACGCGGCCAGGCGGACGCGTCCATCTTCTGGTGACGAGGTGGCCTGTGGCACCCAGGAAAGCGAATCATCATGCACACGTTCGACGACATCAACGCGGCATCGCTGCGCACGGACGTCCCCGAGTTCCGCGCCGGTGACACCCTCAAGGTCCACGTCAAGGTCATCGAGGGCACGCGCTCGCGCGTCCAGGTCTTCCAGGGCGTCGTGATCCGTCGCCACGGTGGCGGCATCGGCGAGACCTTCACGGTCCGCAAGATCTCCTTCGGCGTCGGCGTCGAGCGCACCTTCCCGGTGCACACGCCGATCATCGACAAGATCGAGGTCGTGACCCGTGGTGACGTCCGCCGAGCGAAGCTCTACTACCTGCGTGGCCTGCGCGGCAAGGCGGCCAAGATCCGCGAGAAGCGCGACAACGTCCCCGCCAAGGGCGCGGCCAAGGCCGGCGCCAAGAGCTGACGTCCTGCTGACGCAGACGTCCGTCTGACCACGCGAGGCGCGGTGGACCCCGAAGAGGCCGTCCCGGAGAGCTCCGGCACGGCCCCCGACCCGGGGACCGCCGCGCCTTCGTCGCGTCCCGGGCCGGGAGCGGGAGGGGGAGGAGAAGCCGGAGACGCCGGAAGCGCAGGCGGTGCGCGCAGGTATGCCGTACGCCGCAACCGCTGGCTCCTCGGTCCCGCGCTGCTCCTGCTCGCGATCGTCGTCGTGCGCGCCTTCCTGCTGACGCCCTTCGGGATCCCCAGCGGCTCCATGCAGGACACGCTGCTGGTGGGGGACCGCATCCTGGTCAGCCGGCTGAGCGCACCACGCGACCTGCACCGCGGCGACATCATCGTCTTCGACGCGTCCGACGCGTTCCACCTGACGGTGCCCGACCGCGGTGTCCTGCAGACGCTCGCCGCGGCGGTGCAGAGCCTGACCGGCAGGGGCCAGCCCACCGACTACGTCAAGCGCGTCATCGGGCTGCCCGGCGACCACGTGCGGTGCTGCGCGAGCGACGGACGCCTGGAGGTCAACGGTGTCCCGCTGACCGAGCCGTACATCGCCCCGGGCCAGCGCCCCAGCGCCATGACGTTCGACGTGACCCTGCCTCCCGACCGGTTCTGGGTGATGGGCGACAACCGCGGTGCGTCCGCGGACTCGCGCGCGCACCTCGGCGACCCGGGGGGCGGCACGGTGCCCGGGGACGACATCATCGGCAAGGTATGGGTGCGATACTGGCCGCTCGATCGGCTCGGTCCGGTCGCCGCAGGCCCAGCTGTCCCCGTTCCACGAAATGGTGAGTGATGTCGCAGTACACCGGACGCCCCGAAGACCCCACGCGCGGGCGTACCGCTGACGACATCGACGACCCGGACGACGACGTCGACGAGGACTACGACGACGACAGGCGCGGCATCGGGGCCACGCTCCTGGCCGGCATCAAGGAGCTGGTCATCGTCATCGTGCTGGCGATGGCGCTCTCGTTCGTCGTCAAGACCTGGCTCTTCCAGGCCTTCTACATCCCGTCCGGCTCGATGGAGAACACGCTCGTCAAGGACGACCGCGTCATCGTCAGCAAGCTGACCCCCGGACCGTTCGACCTCAAGCGCGGCGACGTGGTCGTCTTCGAGGACCCCGGCGTGCCCACCCCTTGGCTCAACAACCTCGGCGAGACGCACAGCACGGTCGGCGGTCCCTTCCACGACGCGCTGGTCTTCGTCGGCCTGCTGCCGGAGGACTCCGAGAACCACCTCATCAAGCGCGTGATCGGGCTGCCCGGAGACCACGTCCAGGCAGACGGTGACACCGGCAAGATCAAGGTCAACGGCGTCGAGATCACCGAGCCCTACATCAAGCCGGGCGACTTCCCGAGCGAGGGCAAGAAGTTCAACATCACCGTCCCGGCCGGCCGCGTCTGGGTCATGGGCGACCACAGGTCCGACTCCTCCGACAGCCGCTGGCACGACGACGGCACGGGAGCCACCGGCTCGGTCCCCATGGACAAGATCGTGGGCCGCGCCCTGTTCATCGTCTGGCCGATCGACCACGTGACCTGGCTCGGCGTGCCCGAGCGCACCTTCGGGCAGGTGCCGGCCCCGAGCACGACGCCGGCCAAGAAGGCCGCGGTCCACCCGGCCCCGAGCGGCAAGCCCAGCGCCTCGGCGACCAAGGTCGCGGCGGGCTGATCGGCGTCCCGGCTCCATGGCACCTCCGGCACCACCCTCGAAGAAGCCCTCGCTGCGCGTCGAGCGAGCGCTGCAGCGATCCGGCCACCGCCTGCTGGCCGGCATGGACGAGGTCGGTCGCGGCGCGCTCGCCGGGCCGGTCAGCGTGGGAGTCGTGGTCATCGACGAGACCGTGCGTTCGGCGCCCGTCGGCGTCAAGGACTCGAAGCTGCTCACCGAGAAGGCCCGCACCGCGCTCGTGCCCCGGATCCAGCGCTGGGCGGTCGCCCACGCCGTGGGCCACGCCGGCGCCGACGAGATCGACGAGATCGGCATCATGGCGGCCCTGCGCCTCGCCGGCACCCGGGCGCTGGCAGCGCTCGGCGTCGTGCCCGACCTGGTGATCCTCGACGGCAACCACGACTGGCTGACGTCACCCGGCGAGGTGGGGCTGTTCGCCTTCGCCGAGGAGACCGGGCCGGCCACGCCGCCGGTGACCACCATGATCAAGGCCGACCTGAAGTGCTCCTCGGTGGCGGCGGCGAGCGTGCTGGCGAAGGTCGAGCGCGACGGGCTGATGGTGGCGCTGGGAGGTGAGCACCCGGCATACGGCTGGGCCCTCAACAAGGGCTACTCAGCCCCCGAGCACATGGACGCGCTGGCACGCCTGGGGCCCTGCGAGCTGCACCGACGGTCGTGGCGCCTGCCCGGCGTGTACACCGGCGAGCAGGTCGAGGTGTTCAATGAGGTGACGGAGACCATCGCTCCGACGCCCATGACGGCAGAGCAGACAGGAACGGCGATCAGGTGAGTTCGGAAGATCTCGAGAAGTACGAGACCGAGATGGAGCTCCAGCTCTACAAGGAGTACCGCGACGTCGTCGGTCTCTTCACCCACGTCGTCGAGACGGAGCGCCGCTTCTACCTCGCCAACTCGGTCGACCTCAAGGTGCGCAGCGACGGCGGCGAGGTCTTCTTCGACGTGACGATGGCCGACGCGTGGGTCTGGGACATCTACCGCCCGGCCCGTTTCGTCAAGAACGTCCGGGTCGTGACCTTCAAGGACGTCAACGTCGAGGAGCTGCCCAAGCCCGACATCAAGCTGCCCGAGAACGGCGACTTCTCCTGACGTGGTAACCGCGGTGACCGCGGTGACCGCGGTGGCCACGGTGAGCGTGGTGACGGCGTGAGGCGGGCGTTGTCCACACCCCCTTCCCGAGGACGTATGCCGTCCACAGCCGCGCGCTGACGGGTGTCCCTGCCGGCGGCGCACGGGGAGGGTGGTCCGCATGGACCTCTCGACCCGCGCCCTGGGCGACTACGGCGAACGCCTCGCGTGCCGCTACCTGCTCGCCCAGGGCCTGACGATCCTCGACCGCAACTGGCGCTGCGTCCGCGGCGAGATCGACGTCGTGGCCGTCGACGGCCGAGAGCTCGTCGTCTGCGAGGTCAAGACCCGCACGACCGAGGCCTACGGTGCCCCCTTCGAGGCGGTGACCTGGTCGAAGCAACGGCGCCTGCGGCGCCTGGCCGGGCTGTGGCGTGACGAGCACGACGAGCTCGCTCGGGGGCTGGCCCTGCGCATCGACGTCGTCTCGATCCTGCGCCCCCGATCAGGGCGGGCCCGCCTCGAGCACCTGCGCGGGGTCTGCTGATGGGCACCGGGCTGGGCCGCACCCGCTCGGTCGGTCTCCGCGGGGTCCTGGGCTTCGTGGTGGAGGTGGAGGCGCACGTGACGCCGGGCCTGCCCGGGTTCGCCATCAGCGGGCTCGGGGACTCCGCCGTGAAGCAGTCGTCAGACCGCATCAAGGCAGCGGCCGCCCTCATCGACAAGATGCCGGTCAGCCAGCGGCGAGTCACCGTCAACCTCTCGCCGGCCGGCGAGCGCAAGGTCGGCACCGGCTTCGACCTCGGCATCTTCGTCGCCGTCGCCGCCGCCATGGAGCTCGTGCAGGTCGGCGTCGTGCGCGACGTCGTCCACATCGGTGAGGTCGGGCTCGACGGCACGGTGCGCCCGGTGCCCGGCGTGCTTCCCCTCGTCCGCGCAGCAGCGCTCACGGGGGTGCGGCACGTGGTCGTCCCGGTGGCCAACGCGGGTGAGGCACGCCTGGTGTCCGGGGTCCAGGTGCACCCGGTGGCCGACGTCATGGAGCTGGTGCACCGCTACGACGCGCTCGGTCGCGGCCGCGCCGTCGACGAGGTCCCGGTGCCCCTCGTGGTGCCGCCCGAGCCACCGCCCGTGCGAGACCTCAGCGAGGTCGTGGGCCAGGCGGACGCGAAGCTCGCGCTCGAGATCGCCGCTGCCGGCGGGCACCACCTGCTCCTGGCGGGTCCGCCCGGGGCCGGCAAGACGATGCTCGCCGAGCGGCTGCCCGGTCTGCTGCCGGCACTCGACGAGGCCGAGTCGATGGAGGTCACGGCGATCCACTCGGTGCTCGGCGCGCTCGGGGACGGCGAGGACGTGCGGCTCATCTCGCGTCCCCCGTTCGTGGCACCGCACCACGGCGCCTCTCAGGCGGCCGTCATCGGTGGCGGCAGCGGCCGCATCCGCCCCGGCGCCATCACGCAGGCCCACCGCGGTGTGCTCTTCCTCGACGAGACTCCCGAGTTCGACAAGAGCGTGCTGCAGTCGCTGCGCACGCCGCTCGAGCGGGGTTCGGTCTCCATCGCTCGAGCGCAGGAGACCGTCACGTTCCCCGCCCGCTTCCAGCTCGTCCTCGCGGCCAACCCGTGTCCCTGCGGCAACGGTTGGGGCAAGGGCCTCGACTGCACGTGCACGCCGATGATGCGCCGGTCCTACTTCGGCAAGCTGAGCGGTCCGCTGCTCGACCGCGTCGACCTGCAGGTGCACGTCCAGCCTCCCGGCCTGTCCATGGCCGGTGCTGCGGCCGGCGAGTCGAGCGCCTCCGTCGCAGCCCGGGTGGCTGGTGCCCGCAGGGCGCAGGGGGAGCGCTGGCGTGCGGTGCTCGAGACCCGCCGCGGCGTCAACGCCGACGTGCCCGGCTCGGTGCTGCGCGGACGCCCGTGGCGGTTGCCGACCTCGGCCACGGCGACCCTCGACCGGTCGCTCGAGAGCGGAGCGCTGAGCCTTCGGGGCTATGACCGGACGCTGCGGTGCGCGTGGACGATCGCCGACGTGACCGGGCTGCAGCGGCCGGGGCGCGACGAGGTCGACCTGGCACTGTCGCTGCGCCACCGGTCCGGGGTGGCGGCATGACGTCGCCACGCACTCCGGGCACGCGGGCCGCCGGCAACGACGAGCGCATCGACGACGAGCGCATCGACGACGAGCGCACCGACGCGGAGCGCATCGACGACGAGCGCACCGACGCGGAGCGCATCGGTGATGCGCACATCGACGACCAGCACATCGACGACGACAGCTTGGAGGTGCGCGGTGGACGCTGACCGGTTCGCCCGAGCGGCGTTGTCCCGGCTCGCGGAGCCCTGCGACAAGGAGGTGCGCATTCTCCTCGACGAGGTGGGCCCGATCGAGGCGGTGGTGAGGATCCGGGCCGGCCGCGGGACCCTCGCCAGGTTCCGGCCGAGAGTCGCCTCCCTCGACACGGAGCGCGACCTCGACATCGCCGCCAAGGTGGGCGCGCGGGTGGTGGTCCCCGGAGACGACGAGTGGCCCGAGCGACTCGGCAGCATCCCCATCCCTCCCTACTGCGTGTGGGTGCGCGGTCCGCTCGACCTCGCCGAGACGGTCGAGCGATCGGTGGCCGTCGTCGGCTCGCGCACGGCGACCGCCTACGGGGAGCAGGTGGCGGCAGACCTCGCCGCGGGGCTGGCCCGACGGGGCTGGTCGGTGGTCTCAGGTGCGGCGTTCGGGATCGACGGCAGCGCCCACCGTGGCGCGCTCGCGGTCGACGGGGCCACCGTGGCCGTCCTCGCCGGCGGTGTCGAACGGCCCTACCCGTCGGGCCACGCCACCCTCATCTCGCGGATCGCCCGCGACGGGCTCGTGGTCTCCGAGGTGGCGCCCGGGTCCGCTCCGATGAAGTCGCGTTTCCTGGCCCGCAACCGTCTCATCGCAGGCATGACGCGCGGCACGGTCGTGGTCGAGGCAGACCTGAGGTCGGGGTCGCGCAACACCGTCAAGCACGCACTCGACGCGGGCCGCCACGTCGGGGCCGTCCCCGGGCCGATCACCTCGATGACGTCCTCGGGCTGTCACCAGGAGATCCGCGACGGCCGGGCCGTGCTCGTGACGAGCACGGAGGAGGTCATCGACCTCGTCGGTGACCTCGGTGCCGACGCCTGTGAGCCGGCGCGCGGGCCGGTTCATCCCGAGGACGGTCTCCCGCCCCTCGACGCGTCCGTCCTCGAGGCAGTGCCGTTCCGCTCCGCGCTGCCGCTGGACGCCGTCGTCCGCTCCGTGGCCCAGCCGCCGCTCGTGGTCCGGGCCGCACTGGGCCGGCTGGAACGACTCGGCCTGGTGACGGAGTCCGCCGGCACGTGGCGCAAGCGTCCGCAGCGCCGCCTCACGACGGCGGGCTGACCGCCCCGCCGGCACGGGCCTCGGGGTGAGAGGTGCGCTTGCCAAGGCAGCCGCGGTTTGCGATGGTGCGCAAGTGACGGATGTGATGAAAGCCGGTGCAGCGGGGACGGACGTGCTGGAGCAGCACGCCGAGCTGCTCCACGCCTACGCCCGGCACCTAAGCGCTGAGCGCGGACGTTCGGCGCACACCCGCCGGGCCTACCTCGGCGACATCCGTCACCTGCTCGCGTTCGCGGCAGGACAGGGCATCGACACGATCGGGGACCTGCGCATCGGCGACCTGCGGTCCTGGCTGGGCGCCCAGGCGGATGCAGGCGCGGCCCGCGCCACCATCGCCCGGCGGGCCGCCAGCGCCCGCACCTTCCTGCGCTGGGCCGAGCACACCGGGCGCATCGCTACAGACCCGTCCCTTCGGCTGGTCGCGCCCAAGCGGCAGGCCCACCTGCCCGAGGTGCTGCGCCAGGGGGAGGCCTTCCAGCTGCTCGACCTGGCCGCCACCCGTGCGGACGACGACGACCCCATCCACGTCCGCGACCGGGCGATGCTCGAGCTGCTCTACGCCAGCGGCATCCGCGTCGGTGAGCTCGCCGGGCTGGACGTCGACGACGTGGACCTCGCCCAAGACGTCGTCCGCGTCCTCGGCAAAGGGTCCAAGGAGCGCATCGTCCCCTTCGGTACCCCCGCGCGCCGGGCGCTCGAGTCCTGGCTCGCCGTCCGCTCTCGCCTGGTGCGCGACCACTCGGGCCCCGCGCTCTTCCTCGGCAGGCGCGGACGACGCGTCGACACACGGCAGGTCCGCTCGGCGGTCCACGAGCTGCTCTCCCACCTGCCGGACGCGCCGGACCTGGGGCCGCACGGCCTCCGGCACAGCGCCGCCACCCACCTGCTCGAGGGCGGGGCCGACCTGCGCATGGTGCAGGAGATCCTCGGCCATGCCAGCCTCGCCACCACCCAGATCTACACCCACGTCTCGGTCGACCGGCTGCGGCGCAGCTACGAGCAGGCCCACCCGCGCGCCTGACGCCGACGCCAACCGCTCACGGGACCGGGAGCAGGACCACTATCGCCCGGCCGACGAGCGAGAGCGGGTCCACGTAGGTCTCCCCACGCAGCACGCCCCAGTGGAGGCACGTCCGTGGCGCGCAGTGACCCGGCGTCGCCGTCACCACGCCGACGCCCTCTCCACGCCTGACCGGCGTGCCCACCGGCACCGTGGCGACCACCGGCTCGAACGTGCTGCGCAGGCCGCCCTCGTGCGAGACGACAACCACCGACCTGCCGGCGACCACGCCGGTCCACGTGACCTGGCCCTCGGTCGGGGCGAGCACCGACTGGCCCACCGCCGCGACGAGGTCGACGCCGCGATGTCCCGGCAGCCACGGCTGGTCCGGGCGGTCGAAGCGCCGCACCACCTCGGGGCGAGGATCCAACGGCCACACCCAGCGGCCCGACGTCGTCACGGGACCGACCGTCCGTCCGGCGGACGAAGCGGACGAGGGGTCGCCGGCAGGGACGACGCCGGCCGTGG
>Ga0308176_10002659_pt1 | contig 11319 bp, 8 predicted proteins | sample PhyCR2_3_FD_203890 | JGI IMG/M metagenome (GOLD analysis project Ga0308176, IMG submission 203890) | Soil microbial communities from UC Gill Tract Community Farm, Albany, California, United States - DLSLS.C.R2 | ecosystem: Environmental > Terrestrial > Soil > Agricultural land | place: USA... | reverse complement strand
GGACGTGGAGGCGACGGTCATCGGGCGGTTTGGGACGGCGGGGCGGGCGCTGGTTCTGCGGTATCAGGGAAAGGAAGTCGGGCGGCTGTCGATGGAGTTTTTGCACGATGGGATTCCGATGCCGACGCGGAAGGCGGTGATTGAGGTCTCCTCCCGTGGCACGGGTGGCCCGCCCGTATTTTCGGGAGAGAATGACCATGGGCGAGCCGCCCATGCCACAATGAAGGAGCGACTTCTCTCGCTCCTGGCCCACCCGAACGTCGCCAGTAAGCATTGGATCATTCGGCAGTACGATCATGAGGTGCAGGGCGGCAGCGTGATCAAGCCGCTGACGGGGCCGCGGCTGATGGGGCCGAGCGATGCGGCGGTGATTCGGCCGAAGCTTGACAGTTATCGGGGGGTGGCGATTGGGTGCGGGCTGGCACCACATATTGCCGACCCGTATCGGATGGCAATCGCGGCCATTGACGAGGCGGTGCGGAACGTCGTGGCGGTCGGGGCGGACCCGGCGAAGGTTGCGATCCTGGATAATTTCTGCTGGCCGAGCGTGGACGACGAGCGGACGATGGGGACGCTGGTGGCGGCGTGCGAAGCGTGCTACGACGCGGCCAAGGCGTACGGAATTCCGTTCATCTCCGGGAAGGATTCGCTGCACAATCAGTTCACGAATCAGGAGACGGGGGACGTCCTGCGGATTCCGAATACGCTACTGATCAGCGCTATTGCCGTGATCGAGGACGTGCGCAAGTGCGTGACGATGGATCTGAAGAAGCCGGGCAATTGGCTTGCGTGTATTGCGCCCGCGGGGGAAGAAGGGCTCTCGAAACTCAGCCGCATTCATCGGGCATTAAGTGAAGCGATGAAGGAGGGTTCGATCCTGAGCTGCCACGACTGGAGCGACGGCGGGTCGCTGGTGTCGGCGGCGGAGATGTGCATCGCGTCGGGGCTGGGATTGCAATTCGGGAAGATCACGGGGACGGGTTTTGAAGAACACGTCGGATCTTATTGGGTGGAAATCGCCGACAGCCCTGCGGAAAAGGAGTTGAACCGCCTGCTCGCCGGCGTCGGGGTATCGATCCAGATGGCCAAGGTCACCGCTGAGCCGGTACTGGACTTTTCCGAAGCTCAACTGAGTGTATCGGTTGAGGAGATGACCAAAGCGTGGCGCGGCACGCTGGACTGGTGACCTTGCGAATTCCCGCGCTCACCACGGGTGCACGCCGCCATCCGCTCGCCGGACCACAGGCAGATAAGCGCGCTTGTAGGGGAACTTCCTCGCCGCATCTTCGTTCACCTCGATGCCGAGCCCTGGTTTTGCCGGCACGTCCAAGTATGGACCCCGGCGGGTGACGCCGCCGTCGAAGACTTCACGCACCATCTCGGCGCCCGCGTGTTCCTCGTGCGGCCACCATTCCTGGAGGCCGAAGTTCGACACGGCCAGGTCAACGTGGACGGTCGCGGCGTGGCCGACGGGGGAGAGGTCGGGCGGGGCGTGCCAGCCGGTCTTAACGGCGAAGGGCTCGCAGAGGGCGGCGAGCTTGCGGGCGGCGGTGATGCCGCCGACGTGGCCGACGTCGCAGCGGAGGTAGTCGAGGTGGCGGTTGACGACCGGGCCGACGCACGTGGGGATGTCGGTGAAGAGTTCGCCGATGGCGATGGGGGTGGTGGACGCGGCGCGGATTTGCGCGAGGCCGTCCTTGTGTTCGGGCGGGACGGGGTCCTCGAGCCAGAAGAGGTGGTACGGCTCGAGCTCGCGGGCGAGGCCGGCGGCCTGCGTCGGCGTGAGCCGCTGGTGGACGTCGTGCAGGAGCTCGACCTCGTCGCCGAGTTCCTTTCGCAGGTAGTCGAAGAACCTGGGTACGGCGCGCAGGTATGGCGTGGGCTCCCACTCCCCTACCGCCGGCAGATCGGCCTGGACCATTGGCTGCGGCATCGGTTTGCCGGCGGATTCGGCGGCGGCGATGCCCCGGACTTTTTCGTTGTAGCTTGAGCCGGCGGTCGCCTCCATCTGGACGCGGACGCACTGGTAGCCCTGGGCCATGAACTGCCGGGCGCGGTCCGCGGCCATTTCGGGCGTGACGCCGCCGGCGTGGACGTAGGCGAGGGCGCCGTCGCGGCAGCGGCCGCCGAGCAACTGGTAGACGGGTTGGCCGGCTTCTTTGCCGAGGATGTCCCAGAGGGCGACGTCGATACCGGAGAGTGCGGTGTTCAGGACGGGGCCGCCGCGCCAGTAGGCGCCGAGGTAGAGAGATTGCCAGAGGTGCTCAATGCGCAGCGGGTCTTCGCCGATGAGCGCGGGGACGAGGTGGTCGTTGACGGCTGCGGCGGCGGCGAGTTCGCGGCCGTTAAGCGTGGCGTCGCCCCAGCCGGTGAGGCCGGTGTCGGTTTCGATTTTGACGAGGACGAAGTTGCGCCCGGGGCAGGTGACGATTGCTTCGCAGCGGGTGATCTTCATGGCGAGGGGATTATAAGGCCGCCGCCATGAGGGCTATGTGCTGCCATGCGGCCGATGGAGCGTGAGGTGAATGATCTCCGCCGGCGCGTGGGTTCGGAGGGGGAGCCAGTTGCCGACGCCGTTGGAGACGATCAAGCGGCTGGCGGGCTTCTGGTAGAGGCCGGACCAGTAGCGGAACATGACGGGGCCGGCGCCGAGGCGCTCGTTGAGCATGAGCTGGCCGCCGTGCGTGTGGCCGGAGAGGACCAGGGGGAAGCCGGCGGCGGCGGCGGGGTCGAAGGCGTGGGGGTGGTGGGCGAGGAGGATGGGGAAGGCGTCGGGGCGGAGGAGCGGGCGCACGGCATCCACCGACGCCGCGACGCCGGCCGAGCCGTGGTTCCAGCGGATGGCCAGGACCTGCACGGGGTTGCCGCGGACGCGGACGGTCGTCGCCTCATCGGTCAGCAGCGGCAAGCCGGCCCATTTGACGCCGTCCTCGAACGCCTCGCGGCTCTCGATGAGGTCGTGGTTGCCCTCGCACATGACCAGGCCGTGGCGCGGGTCGAGCTTGCGGACGAAGTCGATGGCGGCGGGCAGGTCGGCCAGCGAGAGGTCGATCAGGTCGCCGGTGAGCAGGACCAGATCGGCGCGGAGGGCGTTGGTCGCGTCGATGATCTTTGGCAGCATTCGGGGGCGGGTGAATCGGCCGATGTGGATGTCGGTTACGTGGGCGATCGTGAGGCCGTCGAGATCCGGCGGCAGGCCGGGGACGGCGACGTCGAGCCGGCGGATGCGGAAGTTGCCGAGCTGCGCCATTCCCCTGGCGGTGACGGCGGCGAGCGCCAGGGGTGGGGCGGCAACCGCCAGACCCCCGAGTAGCGAGCGTCGGGATAGACCTTCCGCCGCGGGTTCGGTCGTTTGCGGCCGGGGCCGTCGGCGGATCAATCGGAGCGCGTTCCGCACCGCAGCGGCCATCAGAATCGCCACAAGGGACGGGGGGAGCACCAGGATGTGCCACAGGTAAATCGAAGCCAGGAGCGGCGCCGGCACCCAGCCGTGCGACCGCCTGGCGGACACCGGCGCGACGATGAAATAGGCGAGGTACGACAACTGCATCGCGACGAAGGCGCCGACGGCGGCCCGCCCCAGTTGGCGCCAGATTCGTCGTCCGCCGATGGATTGGATGCGACGGTCCGCCCACCACCACCACAGTACGTCCCCCGCGGCCATCGACCCCACGATCACCAAAAACACGCCCAGCATGCACCGGAGTATAGGCGGCGCCGCGGCGGGGGCGGTCCTGTCCGTTTGATTCCTCGATCGGCTCAGTTGCCAGCGCCTGCCGCACACCTATACTGCCACCGGCCGAATGTTTCGTTCACTGGTTATTCTGTTCCTTCTGGCGCCCGTCGCCGGCTGCGTCGAGCGAACGCTCACGATCCGCAGCAACCCCCCGGGTGCGCTGGTTTCGGTGAACGGCGAGCCGGACATTGGCCGCACGCCGTTCACCCATGATTTCACCTGGTACGGCGACTACGACATAACCCTTCGCAAAGAGGGATATCAGACGCTGAAGACGAAAGGGAAACTGATCGCCCCGCTGTGGCAATGGGTGCCGATTGATTTCGCAGCCGAAATCCTCCCGCTGCACCTGCACGACGAGCGCGTCCTGACGTATTCGCTGAAACCCGCGTCCACTCAGCCGGTGGACCCCGACCGGCTCATGATGCGTGCCGAAGACATGCGCGACCGGCTCGAATCCACCCACCGCCCGACGACCCGGCCGAAGTAATAGCCCTCAGGCCGCCATGACCTTTCCCATTTCGACCCCGGCGCCCACGGCAGACTTTGTGTTGGTGATCACGACCGTCTCCCAGAGGTCGATGCTCTCCAGCTTATAGCGGTAGTCCACCTCAACGCCGGTGCGGCGGATCAGGTCTTGAAGCGCCAGGTCGCTCCGCCAGCCCAGCTTCGTGCACAGCGGGCACAACCATTTTTCCACCAGGGCGATGAACCGATTGGTGGATTGGAAGTGGTTGACGATGACGATCCTCGCCCCCGGCCTGGACACCCTCTGGGCCTCCTGCACGAGCTTGTAAGGGTCGCTGACGACGCTGATCACGTGGCTGATGAAGACGTGGTCGAAGGTGTCGGCGGCGAAGGGGAGATGCAGTGCGTCTGCCTGGAAGACCACGGCGTGGTCTAGGCCGCGCTCGCGAATCTTTTTCCGCGCTTCGCGGAGCATGCCGCTGGAGAGGTCCACGCCGACGATCCGGCCGCGGTTGGGGTAATAATTGAGCGACACGCCCGTCCCGATCCCAAGGTCCAGGATGTGGTCGGAATCCCGGATGTTCATGTGGGAGATTGCTTTGGCGATCCGCCGCCGCACCAGCCGGCCGAACGTCGCGTCGTAAAAGAGGGAATGAACGTCGTAGATCTTCTTCGTGCTGGCTTCCTGCATGGCGAATCCGAGCCTTCCCTAATCGATCGTTCGCAACGCCGCCGGGACCCGAGCTGCGGCTACACGGCTCCCGTCCCCGGCTCTGCGGGAAGGCACCAAATTAGTGCGGTCCCCCCCGCTTGCCAAGTGCCGTTTTCCCGGAATTGACGCGGCCAAGCCTGCCCGGCAGGCCGCGCGGTCATTCCCGCCCCATCCCGGCGGCCCCCGCGTCGAGCAGCCACGCCATCCGCCCGGAGGTCGGCTGGATCAATTGAATCGGCAGCCGCTCGGGGTCGCGCGGGCCCTCCAGCACCTCCTGCACCCGCTGCGCTTTGGCCTGGCCGCTCACCATGACGAGCACCCCCGCAGAGCGGTTGATGAACGGCGCGGTCATCGTGAGCCGCCAGGTTTTGAGCTTCTCGACGTAGTTTGCGACGCAGCGATGCTTGGATTCTTGCAACGCCGCCGTGCCCGGGAATAGCGATGCCGTATGGCCGTCGTCGCCCATTCCCAGCAGGACCAGGTCGGGGCCGCCGTCGCCGAACTTTTCCTTCAGAAGCTCGCCGTATTCTTTCGCCGCCTGCTCCGGGTCGGCCTCGCCGCGCATGCGGTGGACGTTCCCCTCCGGAATGGGTACGGCCGACAGCAGCGATTCCCTGGCCATGCGGTGATTGCTGTCGGGGTGGTCGGGCGGGACGCAGCGCTCGTCGCCAAAGTATACGTCCAGCCTTTCCCAACCGATTTGAGATCGGTACGGTTCCTTAGCCAGTAATTGGTACAGCAGCTTCGGCGTCGACCCGCCCGACAGCGCGATTGAGAAGCGGTCCCTCAATTCAATTGATTCATGCACGTGGCGAGCAATCCGCTCCGCCGCCTCTTTTGCGACGCCCGCCGCATCCGCAAGGACTTTGATTTCGGGCAGGTCCATGGCCGAGAATCCGGACGGTTACGCGGCACGCCACAGCCGAGCCAGTGAGACGTCCAGATCAACAAACGGCAGGAGCCGCACCACGTCCGTTTCCTGACCACGGCCGGTCGGCACATACTGGCCCCCTTCCAGCCGCCAGCCTTCGATCGTACGGTGCGCCGGATCGACGATCCAGTAATGCGCCACGCCCGCATCGCAGTATTGGGCGAACTTGTCCTCCCGATCCACCTCAATGCTGCAGGGGCTGAGCACCTCCACGGCGAGATCCGGAGGACCCTCCATCGCCTTTTCGCCGATCAGGTGTGTGCGGGACTTGGCGAAGAACAACACGTCGGGCCGCCGCACGTTGTACTCATCGTTGCTGATTAGCCGCACCACCACGTGCGAATGTTTTGGCGTCGGGCTCGGGCTCACGGCCACCTCCCCATTGACCAATTCCAGGCGCACTCCGGGCGGGTCCTGTCCCAGCTCCAGGAACTGGCGGGCCGTCATCTTGGTCGTGCTCACGATCGGCATATCGGTGACATGTAACAGTTTTCGTGTGACCGCCGAGAAGCCGCCAGCTTCCTAACCCATCTGATGCGCCGGCTTCGGCAGGTCGTCGTGGATCGTCTGCTGCTTCGGCTGGTCGCCGCCGTAGCTGAAGAGGATCATGTCGTCGTCGATCTTCGCCTGAAGGTGCACGGGGCGGCCCCAAATCCGGTACACGTTCTTCAGCGTCTCCACGGCGTACTTGATCTCGATGTCCAGGCCGTTGTGCTGGTGGGCCATGTACAGCTCGCCGCGGTTGCAGTAGTTGCCGTCGGCGACGTAGATGAACGGCTGGCCCATGTTCGTCAGGTGGTAGAGCAGCGTCTGCTTGATGCGCTGGGGGTCGCGGCTGACGATGCGGAGCTGGCCGGTGTGGGGGTCGCGGCCGTACTGGTAGAACTTGTGCTTCTCGATGAACTCCGGCGTCATGAACTCGTCGATGAAGTTCACGTCGTTGTACACCCGGCGCACCTCGAAAATCTTCTCGCGTCCCAGCCCCAGCCCCTTGTCCCAGTGCTTCTTGGCGCCGAGCGTGTCGGCCTCCTCGTACTCCTTGCCGAAGCGGCCCTTGTTCCAGCGGTCCTCAATGTCGCGGAACAGCTCGATGCCGATCTTGTAGGGGTTGAAATTCCCCGGCGGCATGTGCACGGTCCCGCTGTGGTGGTCGGCGTAGTCGATGACCTCCTTGGCCTCGACGAAGTGCTTTGTCATCAGCGTGCTGTGCCAGTAACTTGCCCACCCTTCGTTCATTACTTTGGTCATCGCCTGCGGTGCGAAGTAGTAACTTTCCTCGCGCACGATCGACAGGCAGTCGATCTGCCAGTCCTCAAGCCGCGCGTGTTCGAGCAGGTACAGCAGCACGTCGCGCGTCGGCCTCGCCGGCGTCGCGTGCCGCATCTTGGCCTTTTCCTCGCGGTTCTTCTTCGCCTCGGCCGCCAGCTTGTCCGGCGGGTTCACCCACCGGTCCATGTAGTCCTTGGCCTTGAACTTGGAGACGGACGGCTCCTCCCGCCGCGCCTCCTGCTTGCCCATTTCCAGGGGGCCGCGGTTGAGGAACATGCTGTGGGGGTCGATCAGGTGCTCGATGCTCAGGCAGATGTCGAGGAAACGCTCGACCGGGTCCTGCCCGTGCTTTTCGATGTGCCGCCGCACCCGCGTGGAGTGGTTGGCCATCTCGTCCATCATTTTGCGGTTGGTCTTGCTGAACCAGTAGTTGTTCTTGAAGAAGTCGGCGTGCCCGTATACGTGCGCGATGACCAGCTTCTGGTCCACGAGCTGGTTCGACTCCTGGAGGTAGGCGTAGCAGGGGTCGTTGTTGATGACCATCTCGTAGATGCGGCCGAGGCCGTAGTGGTGCTGCTTGCGCAGCCGCTCGTATTCCATCCCGAACCGCCAGTGCGGGTATCGCTGGGGGAAGCCGCCGTACGCGGCGATCTGGTTCATCTGCTCGTAGTCGCACATCTCGAAGATGACCGGGAAGAAGTCCAGGCCGTACGACCGCGCCTGCTCGCGGATCTTCTTCTTGGCGGCGAGAAGCTCGTCGGGGAAGGGGGCGAGGGTGTGGTTGGCCATGTCGAAATCCTAGGGCTTCACGTAAGCGGGAGCGAGGTTCGGAATCACCGGATAGTGCTTCACGTTGAGTGTGTGAAGTTCGGCGCCTGCGGTCCGCGCCGTGGCGGCGGTGATTGCGTCGGAGAGCTGGACGCCGTGGCCCGCGCGGTACTGGCGCCGCAGCAATCATTCGTTTCTGGCGATCCGACCGTCAACCGGAATGATGCGAAAGGCGGTCAAGACGGCGTTGAAGTCGAGCTGCTCTTGCCCGCGCGAGAGGATTACACAATAGAAGCTCGCCATGCCCGAGTATTAAGGCCGTCGCTCAATGCCCCTTCCCGAAAAACGTTCGGATCGAATCGTAAATATCATCCTTCGAGTTCACCCGGCTGGTCAGCACTTTCTCGTGCCCGCGCAGGTGCTCGTGCAGGACGTTGATGAAATTGCCGCTGCCATACGCCGACGCCACCTGGCAGTAGCCGAACATGTTGCAGACCGGGAGCAACTGCTCTTTCAGCAGCTTCACGCAGTCGCGGCTGTCGGCCTCCGAGCTGTTGTCCCCGTCGCTGAAGTGGAACAGGTAAATGTTCCACTCGTCCGGCGAGTAGTGCCCGTCCAGCAACGCCTTGCAGCAGCGGAAGGCCGAGCTGATCTTCGTCCCGCCGTCCTCGCGGAGGTGGTAGAAGGTGTGCTTGTCCACTTCCTTGGCCGAGACGTCGTGCACGATGTAGCGGCTCTCGATCCCCTCGTAGTTCTTGCGGAGCCACGTGTCGATCCAGAAGCTCTCCAGGCGCACCAGCTCCTTCTGTTCCTCGCCCATCGAGCCGGACACGTCCATCATGAACACGATCACCGCGTTGCTCTGCGGCGACTTCACTTCCTTCCACGAGCGGTAGCGGATGTCCTTTTTCTGCGGGATGATGACCGGGTGGTCCGGGTCGTAGTCCCCCAGCATGATCTGGCGCTTCAGCGCCTCCTTGAACGAGCGCTTGAAGTGCCGCAGCGACTCCGGCCCCACCCGCCGCAGGCTCGAATACTTCTCCCGGATGGTCGTGATCCGGTGCTTGCCCTTGGGCTCGATCCGCGGGAGCTTCAGCTCCTCGGCCAGAATCTCGGCAAGCTCGTCCAGCGAGAGGTCCACCTCCATGATGTGCTGGCCCTGCTCGGTGCCGCCCTGCGTCTTGCCCTGGCCCGGCTGGCCCTTGCCGACAACGTCGCCTTCCTTGCCGTCTCCGGCGCCGATGCCGCTGGAATTGTCGCCGTACCGGAAGTGCGGCAGCTCGATGCCGCGCACCGGGATCGAGATCAGGTGCTTGCCCTCCTTGCCGATCAGCTCGCCCTTGGTGAGGAACTTGCGCAGGTCCTCCCTGATCCGGCCCTTCACGATCTGCCGGAAACGCTGGTGATCTTTTTCGATCTTCAAAACCATGGTGCAAAATCCGAATGACGAAATTCGAATGACCAATCAAATCCGAAACCCGAATGACGAATGACGAAACGGGAGGACCCGCTCTCGTTCGCCATTCGGAATTCGTCATTCGTCATTCGTCATTGATTCGGATTTCGGGTTTCGTCATTTGAATTTCCTGTTACTCTTCCTGCTTGCTGTCGCCGCGGGCGAAGATGCTCGCCACGTAGTTCAGCACGTCGGTCGCGCTGGTCTCGTTGTAGCCGAAATACTTGATCAGCCGCTGCTTCACGACGTCGATCTTCTGCTGGGTCTCGTCGTCCACCACGCTGCTGACCAGGTTCTTCAGCTTGATCGTGTCGCGCTGGTCCTCGAATAGCTTCAGCTCCAGCGCCTTGAGCAGCCGGGCGTTGGTGTTGTACTCGAACTTCTTCCCGTCCAGCGCCAGGGCCCCGATGTAGTTCATGATCTCCTGGCGGAAGTCGTCCTTGCGGCTGTCGGGGATGTCGATCTTCTCCTCGATCGACCGCATCAGCCGCTCGTCGGGGTCCTCGTCGCGGCCGGTGTAGCGGTTGCGCACCCGCTCGTGCTGCGTGTACGCCCGCACGTTCTCGATGTAGTTCGCCGCCAGACGCTTGATCGCGTCTTCGTCGGCACTGATCGCCCGCTGCACTTCCGCCTTGAGGATGTCCTCGTACTCCTCGCGGACGACGGCCAGCAGCTCCTTGTACTCCTTCTTCAGCTCCTCGTCGGTGATGAGAGAGTGGTGGCTCAGCCCCCCTTCCAGCTCGTTCATCACCATGAACGGGTTGATCGTCTTGTCGATTTGCGCCTGGTGGCTCACCAGCGCGTTGCTGATCTTGTCCTGGATGTACCGCGGGCTGATGCCCTGCATGCCCTCGCGCGGCGCCTCCTCCTTGAGCTCCTTGATGCTGTCCTCGGTGAAGCCGGGGATGCTCTTGCCGTTATACAGCTTCAGCTTCTGGAGCTTGGTGATGCCGGCCTTCTTCGGCTCGGCCAGGCGCGTGAGCACCGCCCACATCGCCGCCACCTCGATCGTGTGCGGCGCGATGTGGATGCCCTTGACCTTCTCCGGGCCGAAGTCCTTCATGTAGATCTTGATCTCGTCGTCCAGCCGCACGTTGTACGGCACGTCGATCTTGATCGTGCGGTCCCGGAACGCCTCCATCATCTCGTTGCCCTGGAGCTTCTTGTATTCCGGCTCGTTCGTGTGCCCCAGAATGACTTCATCGATGTACGTCTGGGCGAACTTCTTGGGCTTGATCAGGTGCTCCTGCGACGCCCCCAGCAGGTCGTACAGGAACGCCACGTCCAGCTTCAGCACCTCGATGAACTCCACGATGCCGCGGTTGGCGATGTTCAGTTCTCCGTCGAAGTTGAACGCCCGCGGGTCGCTGTCGCTGCCGTACTCGGCGATCTTCCGGTAGTTGATGTCGCCGGTCAGCTCCGTGCTGTCCTGGTTCTTCTCGTCCTTCGGCTGGAACGTGCCGATGCCGCGGCGGTCCTTCTCGCTGAGGATCAGCCGCTTCACCTTCACGTGCTCGATCGCCTTCTTCCAGTCGCCGCCGTACAGGTCCAGCAGGTCGCCGTACACCTTGCGGCAGAACGGGCAGACGTCGCCGTACAGCTTCACCCGCCGCCCCTCCGGCAGCTTCTCGTTGATCGTGTCCAGCACGTCCTGCCGCGCCTCCTTGGGGATCAGCAGCAGCGGCTCCTCGTGCATGGGGCATTCCAGGTACTGCTCAGTCGCGTCGCCGTCGCCCACCTGCTTGGGCAGCCGCCACGAGTACGTGTAGCACTTGCCCGCGTCGATCTTGCTGTACGACTCCAGCCCCTTTTTCAACAGCCGCGCGATAGTGCTCTTGCTCGATCCCACCGGCCCGTGCAGCAGCAGGATGCGCTTCTCGGTACCGTACCCCTGCGCCGCGGACTTGAAGAAGTCCACGAGCTGCACCAGCGGCCGCTCGAGGCCATAGATCGCGTCCGCCCCGTGCTCGATCGGGTCG
>Ga0308176_10002658_pt1 | contig 11320 bp, 9 predicted proteins | sample PhyCR2_3_FD_203890 | JGI IMG/M metagenome (GOLD analysis project Ga0308176, IMG submission 203890) | Soil microbial communities from UC Gill Tract Community Farm, Albany, California, United States - DLSLS.C.R2 | ecosystem: Environmental > Terrestrial > Soil > Agricultural land | place: USA... | reverse complement strand
CCGGGTGCCCGGGCTCTGCTTCGAGCTGCACCGGGAGGACGAGGCCCATACGGCGGCGCTGCTGCGCGAGGGGCTGGTGATGGCGGCGGTGACCTCCTCACCCGACCCGGTGCCGGGCTGCTCGGTCCGTGCGCTGGGCCGGATGCGCTATCTGCCGGCCGCCACGCCGGAGTTCGCCGGGCGATATCTGGACGGCCCCCTGCCGGATCGGCTGCCCGAGGCGCCCGTCGTGGTCTTCGACCGCAAGGACGACTTCCAGGACGGGTTCGTCAGACGGCTGGGCCGCGGGGCCGCGAGTTCACTGCGGCACCACGTACCCACCTCCGAGGGCTTCGCCGACGCGGTCGCCGCGGGGCTGGGCTGGGGCATGCTCCCGGAGGCCCAGGCCGGTCCGCTGCTGGCCGCGGGCCGCCTCGTCCTGCTGGCGCCGGACCAAAGCGTGGACCTCCCCCTGTACTGGCAGCAGTGGAAGCTCGACTCCCCCGCCTTGGCGGCACTGGCCGAGGCGGTGACTCGGACGGCGGCCCGGGCGCTGCGCCGGTGATCCGGACGGACCGCGGGCGCGGGCCGGCCGCTCAGGGCTGCTGGGCGCCGAGCCGTCCGGCCGCGCTGTCCAGCAGCATCTCCAGGGCCGTCGGATAGGCGCTGGTGACCATGCGCCGGGCCAGCAGCGGGGCCGCCTCGGCGATGCGGGGGTGGGTGGCGCGGGGCAGGCGGGCGTAGGTGGAGTGCCACTTTTCCTCGTCGGCGCGCTGGGAGGCGCTGGGCAGGGCGAGTGACGCGGAGTCCAGGGCGGCGAAGGCCAGGGTCTGGTCGATGAAGGCGTGGTAGACGCGGACCGTCTCCGGCAGGGAGAACCCGGCTGAACGCAGGACGTCCAGCACGGCCTCGTCAGCGGCCAGCTCATGGGTGCGGCCGGTGACCCTGTTGGCGGTGAGCAGCGCCGCCTGCGGGTGCGCGACATACACGCCGTGGATGCGCAGCCCGATCGTCCGCAGGTCCGCCCGCCACCGCCCGGTCGGCTCCCAGCCGGCCAGCGCCTCACCGATGAGCGCGTCGCCGATGGCCAGGGTCAGCTCGTCCATGCCCCGGAAGTACCGGTACAACGTGCTGGGATCGCAGTCCAGGGCGAGACCGAGTCGGCGGGCGGTGAGACCGGTGCTGCCGTGCTCGCGCAGCAGCCGGAGCGCGGTCGCGACGATCAGTTTCTCGGACAGCACGGTGCCGCCGCGGGTCGGACGGCGCCGGCGGCGCCTCTCCTCGGGCACGACGGGCTTGGGCACGATGATCCTTCCTGCGTCGGCTCGACCGGCTTATGCCAACGCCATTGACCTTACGCCACCGTCCGGCGTTGGATTCCGGGCAAGGCGCGCCTGCCCCGATGTTCCGTTTCCGTTCGTGACCGTTCCGTTCGTGTCAGGCAGGGAGTTTCCGTCATGCGTGTACTGCTCGTGGGAGCCGGTGGGGTCGGCACCGCCATCACCCGGATCGCGGCCCGGCGTCCGTTCCTCGACCTGATGGTGGTCGCCGACTACGCCCCCGCGCGGGCCGAGACGGCCGTCGCGGCCCTCGGTGAGGCCGGGGCCCGGTTCCGGGCCGAACAGGTGGACGCGGGCGACGAGTCCGCGGTCGCCGCGCTGCTCGCCCGGCACGGCTGCGACGTGCTGCTCAACGCCACCGACCCGCGGTTCGTCATGCCCCTGTTCCGGGCGGCGCGCGCGGCCGGCGCGACCTATGTCGACATGGCGATGTCGCTGTCCCGGCCGCACCCCGAGCGGCCGTACGAGGAGTGCGGGGTCAAGCTGGGCGACGAGCAGTTCGCGCTGGCCGGTCAGTGGGAGAAGGCGGGCGCGCTCGCCCTGGTCGGCATGGGGGTGGAACCCGGTCTGTCGGACGTGTTCGCCCGCTACGCCGCCGACGAACTCTTCGACACCGTCGAGGAGATCGGCGTCCGCGACGGCGCCGATCTCACCGTGGACGGCTACGACTTCGCGCCCTCCTTCAGCATCTGGACCACCATCGAGGAGTGCCTGAACCCGCCGGTCGTCTACGAGACCGGACGGGGCTGGTTCACCACCGCCCCGTTCAGCGAGCCCGAGGTGTTCGACTTCCCCGAGGGGATCGGGCCGGTGGAGTGCGTGAACGTGGAGCACGAGGAGGTGCTGCTGATGCCGCGCTGGGTCGGCGCGGACCGCGTCACCTTCAAGTACGGGCTGGGCCAGGAGTTCGTCGAGACGCTGAAGACCCTGCACCGCCTGGGACTTGACCGCACCGAACCGGTGACCGTGCCGGGGCCTGACGGGCCGGTCGCGGTCTCACCGCGGGACGTGGTCGCCGCGTGTCTGCCGGATCCGGCGACGCTGGGTGAGCGGATGCGCGGCAAGACCTGCGCGGGCACCTGGGTGCGTGGCACGAAGGACGGGGCGCCGCGCGAGGTGTACCTGTATCACGTGGTCGACAACCAGTGGTCCATGGCGGAGTACGGGTGTCAGGCGGTGGTGTGGCAGACGGCGGTCAATCCGGTCGTCGCCCTCGAACTCCTCGCCACCGGTGCCTGGTCGGGCACGGGCGTCCTCGGCCCGGAGGCCTTCCCCGCCGGGCCGTTCCTCGACCTGCTGACCGCGTACGGCTCCCCCTGGGGCATGCGCGAGCAGTGACCGGGACGCGGTCCGCGCCGCACGATCCCTCGCCGGCTCCTTGTTTCATGCCGTCCTGACCGGTCACCCGAAATGGAAGCACGCATTCGACTGGCACGGACGACTTCGACCCGAGGAGACTTCGATGGACAACTGGCGCGAACATGCCGCGTGCCGTCACGAGGACCCCGACCTCTTCTTCCCCATCGGCACCACCGGGCCTTCGCAGGTGCAGGCACAGCAGGCCAAGGCCGTGTGCGGGCCCTGCCCGGTACGGGAACAGTGCCTGGACTGGGCCCTGGACACGGGCCAGAGCATCGGCGTCTGGGGCGGTACGACCGAGGTGGAGCGCCGCGCGCTCAGGCGCCGCTCCCGTTCCCGCCAACGCTCCGGCTGAACCGGGCGCCGGGGACGGGGGCCGGACGCCCCGGCGGCGGCCGCGGCGAGGCCGGCCCCGGCGGCCGGTGCCGCATGAGAAGGGCCCCCGGATCCCGGGGGCCCTTCTCGTGCGGCAAGTGCGCCTGGTCGTACGGTCAGTGCGCCACCCCCGCTTGCGCTCGCCCGCCGGGGCGGGCCTGCCCCGGCGGTGCGACCGTCAAGACCGGCTCGGCTTGCCCCGCTCGTACAGCCAGGTGTGGAACAGGCCGTCCAGGTTCTTGCCGGACAACCGCTCGGCGAGCCCGGTGAACTGGGCCGTCGTGCCGTGCCCGGTCCGGTGTCCGGCCGCCCAGGCGCGCAGGATCCGGAAGAAGTCCCGGTCGCCGACGGCCCGGCGCAGCTCGTGCAGGGTCATCGCGCCACGGGCGTAGACGGGGGTGTCGAAGATGTTCTCCCCGCTGCCCGGATCGCCGGGCGGGAAGGCCCACAGACGGTCGCTCGCGGGGCGGGCGTAGAGGGCGTCGAACGCCTTCTGCGCGCTGTCGCCGCCGTGCTGTTCCGCGTAGAGCCACTCGGCGTAGGTCGCGAAGCCCTCGTTGAGCCAGATGTCCTTCCAGCCGGTCAGCGAGACCGAGTCGCCGAACCACTGGTGGGCGTTCTCGTGGACCAGGGTGCTCACGTCGGGCGCCGAGTCGTAGAGCGGCCGGCTCTGGGTCTCCAGGGCGTAGCCGACGTCGGGCGCGTGGTCGACGACCGATCCGGCGGCCCGGAACGGGTACGGCCCGAACAGCCTGCTCTCCCACTCCAGCACGGAGGGCAGCTTCTTCAGCACGGGCGCCGCCGCGCGCGCCTCCCGCGGGTCGACGGCGTTGTACACCTGGACGCCGTCGCGGGTCGTGTACCGCTCGACCTGGAACTTCCCGACGGTGGCGGTGGCCAGGTAGGCGGCCATGGGCTCGGTCTGGTGCCAGCGGAAGGTGGTGCGGCCGTGCGCGGTGCGCGTGCCGCGCAGGACGCCGTTGGCCACGGCGGTGCGTCCCTCGGGGACCGTGATCGTGAAGTCGTACGCCGACTTGTCCTTGGGGTGGTTGTTCGCCGGGAACCAGGTCATCGCGCCCTGCGGCTCCCCGGCGACGAACGCCCCGTCGTCGGTGGGGATCCAGCCGTCCGCCGAGCCGTCCGGGTCGGTGACCGGGCCGGGGGTGCCGTGGTAGGAGACGGTGACCCGGAACCTCTGGCCCGCGCGCAGGGTGTGCGGCGGGGTGACGACGAGTTCCTGACCGTCGCGGCGGAATTCCGCGGGGCGGCCGCCTACGGTGACGCCGGTGACCTTCAGGCCCGAGAGGTCCAGGTCGAAGCGGGTGAGCCGCTGTGTGGCGCGCGCGGTGAGGACGGCCGTGCCGTCCAGGTGCCGGGAGGCGGTGTCGTAACGGAGCGTCAGGTCGTAGTGGCCGACGTGGTAGCCGCCGTTGCCGCTGAGCGGGAAGTAGGGGTCGCCCGCGCCTGCGGTGCCGGTCGTGCCGGCCGCCGCGGGGCCGGCGGCCCCGAGCAGCGCCGCCACGGCGACGGGGACGGTGGCGAGGACCGCCTCGCGGCGGAGAACTGCGGTACGTCGGCTGGGGACCTGTCTGCGCGGTGGCGTCACGGGCGCTCCTCCGGGGGGTGGCGAATGATCGTTTCGCCAGAAGAGTAGGCGCGGAGCCGATCCGGTTTCGCTCTCTTTCCGGTCAAGTCACGCCGCGTCGCCGCCCGGTGGGCCGCCTCCGCGGCAGTACGCTCGCTGTACCGTCCGCGACCCGAGAGGGGCCCGACCGTGAGCGTGCGCGTGCGCCGGATCTACGAACCGCCGGAGGCGGACGACGGGCTGCGGGTCCTGGTGGACCGGCTGTGGCCGCGCGGGGTGTCCAAGGACGAGGCCCAGGTGGACGAGTGGCCGAAGGGGCTCACGCCGTCGAACGAGCTGCGCAAGTGGTTCCACGGCCCGGAGGGCTCCTTCGAGGAGTTCCGCGGCCGCTACGAGGCCGAACTCGCCGCTCCCGAGGCCGCCGAACTCCTCGACGGGCTGCGGAAGCCGGTGCGCGAGGGCCCGGTGACGCTGCTCACGGCGTCCAAGAAGCCGGAGCAGAGCCACGCCTCCGTGCTGGTGGAACTGCTGCGCGGCTGAGCGCGGCACCACGGTTTCGGCCCGGCTCGCCGTCAGCCCGTCTGCTTCGCCGCCGCCCGTCCCGCCGCGCGGCCCGAGAAGAGGCAGCCGCCGAGGAAGGTGCCCTCCAGGGCGTTGTAACCGTGGACACCGCCGCCGCCGAAGCCCGCCACCTCGCCCGCCGCGTACAGCCCCTCGAAGGGGGTGCCGTCGGCGCCGAGGGCCCGGGAGTCGAGGTCGGTCTGGATGCCGCCGAGCGTCTTGCGGGTCAGCACGTGCAGCCGGACGCCGATCAGCGGGCCCGCCTCCGGGTCGAGGACGCGGTGCGGGGAGGCGACCCGGCCCAGCCGGTCACCGATGTAGCGGCGGGCGTTGCGGATGCCCTGGACCTGGGAGTCCTTGCTGTAGGGGTTGGCCATCTGCAGGTCGCGGGCCTCGATCTGCCGGCGCACCTCGGCCGCGTCCAGCAGCGGCTCGGCGGTGAGGGCGTTCATCTTCTCGACCAGTTGCTCCAGGGTGCCCGCGGTGACGAAGTCCGCGCCCTTGTCGAGGAAGGCACGCACCGGGGCCGGGGCGCCCTTGCCCAGCAGCCGGTCGCGCAACACGGCTTTGCGGTCCTTGGCGGTGATGTCCGGGTTCTGCTCGGAGCCGGAGAGCGCGAACTCCTTCTCGATGATCTTCCGGGTGAGGATGAACCAGGAGTGGTCGTGGCCGGCGATGTCCTCGGTGGTGCGCAGGTACTCGAGCGTGCCGAGGGTGTCGTAGCCGGGCAGGCACGGGTCGGGCAGCCGGCGCCCGAGGGCGTCGAGCCAGATGGAGGACGGGCCCGGCAGGATGCGGATGCCGTGGCCGGGCCAGACGGGGTCCCAGTTCTGCAGGCCCTCGGTGTAGTGCCACATGCGGTCCCGGTTGACCAGGCGCACGCCGGCTTCGGCGCTGATGTCGAGCATCCGGCCGTCGACGTAGGCGGGGACGCCGGTGACCATCTCGGCGGGGGGTGTGCCGAGCCGTTCGGGCCAGTAGCGGCGGACGATGTCGTGGTCGGCGCCGATGCCGCCGCTGGTGACGATCACGGCCCGGGCGATGAGTTCGAAGTCGCCGGCGCGCTCGCGGCTGGAGGGGGCACCCCGCGGTGAGTCGTCCGCGGCGAGGACGGTGCCCCGCACTCCGCGCGCCGTGCCGTCCTCGATGACCAGCTCGTCGACCCGGTGGCGGTGATGGAAGGTGAGCAGTCCGTCCCGGGCCGCCTGTCGGGCGTACTCGACGAAGGGTTCGACCACGCCGGTGCCGGTGCCCCAGGCGATGTGGAAGCGGGGCACGGAGTTTCCGTGGCCGCCGGCCCTGAGGTCGCCGCGCTCGGCCCAGCCGACGGTGGGCAGCAGTTCGATGCCGTGCCCCCGCAGCCAGGAGCGCTTCTCACCGGCCGCCCACTCGACGTAGGCGCGGGCCCAGCGCACCGCCCAGGAGTCCTCGTCGGCGAGCCGGTCGAACCGCGCGCTGCCCTGCCAGTCGTTCCAGGCCAGGTCGAGGGAGTCCTTGATGCCGAGCCGGCGCTGCTCGGGCGAGTCGACGAGGAAGAGCCCGCCGAGGGACCAGAACGCCTGGCCGCCGAGGTTCGCGGCGTTCTCCTGGTCGACCAGGGCGACCCTGCGGCCCTGGCGGTTGAGTTCGTGCGCCGCGACCAGGCCGGCGAGGCCCGCTCCGACGACGATGACGTCCGCGTCCATGGCGGCCATGTCGTCCGTGTCCTTCCGTCCGCGACTCATTCGGGGGTGCCGCTGCCGTCGGTCAGCAGGGCGGTGAGCAGTTGCTTCAGCCAGCCGCGGGCGGCGTCGACGTCCTTGTCCAGCAGTAGCTGGGTGGTGACGCCGTCGTAGGCCGCGACCACCGCGCGGGCGGCGCCGTCGGCGGCGCCGAGCACGGCGGGCAGTTCGGTGTGGCCCCGGGCCCGGCCGAGGCGGTCGGCGACGGCCTCGCGCAGCCGGGCACGGTGGTCGAGGAGGACCTGGGCGACGGCCGGGTCACGGGCCGCGTGCACCAGGAAGTCGGTCTTGACGAGCAGCCAGTCCACGTCGAGCAGCAGGACCTCGGTGACCCGGTCCACGGAGGCCGGGACGTCCAGGTCGGGCCGGTCCTGGGCGAGCGCGTCGGCCACCTGGCCGGCGATGAGGTCGGCCCGCTCCCGGTAGAGGGCGAAGAACAGCTCGTCCAGGGTGGCGAAGTTGGAGTAGAAGGCGCCCCGGCTGTAGCCGGCGGCCTCGCAGACCTCCTCGATGGAGACCCGGCCGAACCCCTTGGCGGCGAAGACCGCGAAAGCGGCGTCGAGCAGGTTCGCCCGGGTCCGGGCCCGCCGCCTGGTGACGCGCCGGGCCGTGTCGTCCTCGGCCGTCATGGCGGGACCTCCCTTTCGATACGGCAATGTATCCGATACATCGATGTATCGAAAGGGCTCCGGCGACCCGGTCCGGCGCACGCATCTTTCAGTGGGAACATATTTTCGATTAAGGAGTAGGCTGGGCCCATGGCCACGCACCTCCAGGGCTCCCTGTTCGACCAGACCGACGAGCTGCGGCTCGGCCCGCTCGACGGGCCGCGCCGGACCGAGCTGGGCTCCGGCGCCTGGATCGACGTACTGCCGGGCTGGCTGAGCGGCGCGGACGCCCTGTTCGAAGAGCTGGCGGCCAAGGTCCCCTGGCGGGCGGAGCGCCGGAAGATGTACGACAACGTGGTGGCCGTCCCGCGGCTGCTCGCCTTCTACGCGGCGCACGACCCGCTGCCGCACCCCGTCCTCACCGAGGCGCGGGACGCCCTGTCCGCCCGCTACGCCGAGGAGCTGGGCGAGCCGTTCACCACCGCCGGGCTGTGCTTCTACCGCGACGGCCGGGACAGCGTCGCCTGGCACGGCGACCGGATCGGGCGCGGCGCCCGCCAGGACACGATGGTCGCGATCCTGTCCGTCGGCGCGCCCCGGGATCTTCTGCTGCGTCCCGTGGGAGGCGGCGGCACGGTCGTCCGGCGGCCGCTCGGGCACGGCGACCTCATCGTGATGGGCGGCTCCTGCCAGCGGACCTGGGAGCACTGCGTGCCCAAGACCGCCCACGCGGCGGGTCCGCGGATCAGCGTCCAGTTCCGCCCGCACGGGGTGCGGTGACGCGTCCGGCGGTGCCCTCGCGAACGCCGGCGCCGTGCCTGGTCGGCTGTTCCCCGACGGCCGGCCGCCGGGACCTCGGAGAGATCATGCGGGCAGAAGTACGCCAAGTCGCGGACGGCACCGATCCGGTGCACGGCCACAACACCAACTGGGTCATCCTCAAGGACGGCGACGACGTCACACTGGTGGACACCGGCTATCCCGGGGACCGCCAGGGCGTCCTCGACTCGCCGGCCGCGGTGGGCAGTTCGCCGGCGGCGGTCGCCGCCGTGCTGATCACCCACGCGCACAACGACCACCTGGGCCCGGCCGAGTACCTGCGCGCCGCCCACGGCATCCCGGTCTATCTGCACCCGGCGGAAGTCCCGCACGCGCGCCGCGAGTTCCTGCACCAGGCCACCATCGGGACGTGGTGCGCAACGCCTGGCGGCCGGGCGTCGTGTCCTGGGCGGTGCACGTGGTCCGGGTGGGCGGCACCGACCACAACCCCGTCGCGTCTCCCGAGCCGTTCCCGGCCGAGGGCGCGCTCGACCTGCCCGGCCGCCCCGTCCCCGTGCACACCCCGGGCCACACCGACGGGCACTGCGTCTACCACCTGCCGGACGCCGGGATCGTGATCTCGGGCGACGCCCTGGTCGTCGGCCACGCCACCTCCCGGGTCACGGGCCCCCAGCTCCTGCACCGCTTCTTCGACCACGAGCGCGCGCAGACGCCGGCCTCGCTGGAGCTGATCGGGGCGCTCGACGGCGACACCCTGCCGCCCGGGCACGGCGCCGTGCACCGCGGCTCGTTGCGCGCCGCCGCCGAACGGGCCCGGGAACGGGCGTCCCGCCAGGGCCTTAGGGTTCGTCCCATGGCATTGCAGATCAGCGCCACGAACCCGGAGCACCCCGCGGTCCTGCTCGAACTGCCCTGGGACGTCCCCCTGGAGAAGTGGCCCGAGGAGTACCTCGTACCGCTCCCCCGGGGCATCTCCCGGCACGTGGTGCGCTACGCCCGCGCCGGCGACGAGGTGATCGCCGTCAAGGAGCTGGCCGAACGGCCCGCGCTGCGCGAGTACGGGCTGCTGCGCGACCTGGACCGGCTGGGCATCCCGGCCGTCGACCCGCTCGCCGTGGTCACCGGCCGCACCGACGGCGCCGGCGCCCCGCTGGAACCGGTACTGATCACCCGGCATCTGCGCGGCTCGATGCCGTACCGCTCGATGTTCGAGACCACCATGCGCCCGGCGACCATGCACCGGCTGATGGACGCCCTCGCGGTGCTGCTGGTCCGGCTGCACCTGAGCGGGTTCGCCTGGGGCGACTGCTCGCTGTCCAACACCCTCTTCCGGCGGGACGCGGGCGCCTACGCCGCGTACCTGGTGGACGCCGAGACCGGCGACCTGCACCCCCGGCTCAGCCCCGGGCAGCGGGACTACGATCTCGACCTGGCCCGGGTGAACATCAGCGGCGAGCTGCTGGACCTGGAGGCGTCCGGTGCACTGCACCCCTCCGTCGACCCCGTCGAGTTCGGGCACGAGATCTGCACCCGCTACGCCGGCCTGTGGCAGGAGCTGACCCGTACCTCGGTGTACCCGGCGGGCAAGTACCACTACATAGAACGCCGGATACGCCGCCTCAACGACCTCGGTTTCGACGTGGCCGAGATGCAGATCGAGCACTCCTCCAACGGCGACACGGTCACCTTCGTGCCCAAGGTCGTCGACGCCGGCCACCACCAGCGGCAGTTGCTGCGGCTGACCGGCCTCGACGCCGAGGAGAACCAGGCGCGGCGGCTGCTCAACGACCTGGAGAGCTGGATGGCCACCCAGGACGACTACGCGCCCGGCGACCCCCTCGCCGCCCGCCCCGAGGTGCTCGCCCACCGCTGGGTGCGGGACGTGTTCCGGCCCACCGTGCGCGCCGTGCCGTTCGAGCTGCGCGGCTCCATGGACCCGGCCGAGATCTACCACGAGCTGCTGGAGCACCGCTGGTACCTGTCGGAACGGGCCCAGCACGACATCGGCCTGGACACCGCCGTCGCCGACTACATCGACAACGTCCTGCCCAAGGCCCGTACCACCCTGGAGCCGACGACACCCGTGTAGGTCACTCGTGCGGGACCACGGCCACCGGGCACTCGGCGTGGTGCAGCACGCCGTGCGCGACCGAGCCGATCCGGGCGCCCACGGCCGTACGGCGGGACCGCCGGCCGACGACCATCAGCTGGGCCCGCCCGGCCATCGACAGCAGCACCTGCCCCGCGCTGCCCATCTCGACGTGCTCGGCGACGGGCACCTGCGGGAAGCGCTCTTGCCACGGGCGCAGCGCGTCGGCCAGGGCCTGCTTCTCGTACGGCTCCAGGCCGCCCGCCTCGTCCAGGAGCTTCAGCGAGCCCGGGCTGTAGGCGAAGACCGGCGGCAGCGTCCAGGCGCGCACCGCCCGGACGGTGGCACCGCGCACGGCCGCCGTCTCGAACGCGAACCGCAGCGCGGCCGCGCTGTCCTGCGGGCCTCCGTGCTGGCCGACCACGACGTCCCGCCCGGCGGCCTCCGCCGCCGCCCGGTCGCCTGCCCGCACCAGGACCACGGGCCGGGCCGTCTCGGCGATCACCTGCCGGCCCACCGAGCCCAGCAGGAAGCCCATCACCGAGCCGTGCCCGCGGGAGCCCAGCACCAGCAGCTCGGACTGAGCGGCCGCGCCGGTCAGCGCCTCCGCGACGCCGCCCTCGAGCACGTCCACGGCCACCTCGAGCTCCGGGTGTCTGCCGGAGACGGTGCGCACGGCCTCCCGCACCCCGTCCGACACCCAGCCGTGCTGGGTGTCCCGGTCGGCCGTGGGGAGCGCCTCGGCGTAGCGCCAGGCGTGCACCACGCGCAGCGGCAGCCCCCGGCGCACGGCCTCCCTGGCCGCCCAGTCCAGCGCGGCCAGGCTCTCCTCCGTACCGTCCACCCCTGCCGTGATCGGGCGTGTCATGCCTCGGGCCTCCTCGTCGTCCGCGTCCGCGGGGCCAGTCTCCCCCACGTGCCGA
>Ga0308176_10002657_pt1 | contig 11321 bp, 1 predicted proteins | sample PhyCR2_3_FD_203890 | JGI IMG/M metagenome (GOLD analysis project Ga0308176, IMG submission 203890) | Soil microbial communities from UC Gill Tract Community Farm, Albany, California, United States - DLSLS.C.R2 | ecosystem: Environmental > Terrestrial > Soil > Agricultural land | place: USA... | reverse complement strand
CCGTGCTCGTGTTCACCTCCAGCACCACCGTCCCCGGCGGCGTCGTCGTGTCCGACGGCGTCGCCACCACGTCCGAAGCACTGGCCGACGAGGCCGCCAGCACCGCGCCCGAGGCCGTGGCCGTGGCCGCGCCGGTGATGGTCTGGCTGGCCGAGGAGCCGGTCACCTCCGAGGGGACCTGCGGTTGGCCGGCGTTGGTGCGGAAGGCGAGCAGGTCCTGGATGTCCACCTTACCGTCGTAGGTGAAGTCGGCCTGCCACCACTGCGCCTGGTTGGTGGTACCGGCGTTGGACCGGAACCGCAGCAGGTCCTGAATGTCCACCTTGCCGTCCAGGTTGGCGTCGCCGCGGTGGGTGTAGCGGACCAGCACCTGGTTCGTGGCCAGCCCGAGCACACCGGGGCTGGGATTGGCCCCGCCGTCGGCCCAGCCCAACGCGAAGTTGGTGGCGTTGGTGCCCTGGGCCAGCGACGAGCGGATGCCGTTGCCGGTCCAGGTGTTGCCCGCGTAGCCGCTGACCAGGTACGAGCGAACGGCCGTCGGCGACGTGAGATTGCGGTCCATCAGCAGGTCGTTGCGCGTCAGGTCGATCGCACCGCCGGGGTTGATCACCAGGGCCGAGGCCACGTTGGTCGCCCGCGGCGTCTGCGACGAGACCGTCAGAAGGCCGGTGGTATCGACCAGGACCGACGACTTGTTGAAGGCCGTCGCGGTCACGGAAGCACCGATGCCGCCGACGGGGTTCCCGACGACCAGGCTGCCGCTGGCTGCGATGGTCCCGTTCCCGCCGCCCAGGGCGCCGAACGTGCTCGCGCCCCCGAGGGCGCTCACGCTTCCGGTGTACACCGGCGCCGTCGGCGTCCCGGTGTTCGTGGCCGACAGCGTGCCCGGCCCGACGATCGTCACCGCGCCGGTGCCGCTGATCGCGCCGCTGAGCGTGATCCCGCGGCCGACGGTCGGCAGGTACTGGTCGGCCAGGTTGATCGTCGAGGCGCTGGAGCCGGAGATGTTCGCCGCACCCACGAACGTGGTGCTGGAGACCATCGAGGCCAGCGTGCCGCCCTTGAGGCTCAGGCCGCCCGTGATGCTGCCGGTGTTGTTCGACAGCAGCGTCGTGCCCGCCGCCAGCGTCGTGACGGCGGCGTTGGTACCCAGGGCATTGATGTTGTCCACCCGCACCGTGCCGCCGCTGACGTTGACGCCATTGGTGCCGGTGAAGGCCGTCCTGTTGTTGGCGTTGAGGGCGAGCACCCCGCCGCCGGTCTTGTTCACGCCGCCGGCCATGGTGCCCAGCGTCGAGCTGATGATCAGGCCCACGGGTGCCGACCCGGTCACGTTCGCCGCCAGGGCGCCGTTGGTGGCGCTGATCGCAAGCGTACCGCCGGTGATCGTCGGGGCGTTGGTGTAGCTGTCGTTGTCCGCACTGAGGTTGCCGGACATCGTGATACGCCCGCCGCCGGCGATCGTCAGGGTCGGGTTGCCGTTGCCGCCGCTGGAGCCCTGCGCCTCGTTGAACGCCACGTTCGTGAAGGCCTGGCTCGTGCCGTTGCCGAGCACCAGCTGGCCGGTGCCGTTGATCGCCAGGTTCACGCCCGGCTTGATCTGCGGCAGGTTCGTGTTGGCGTTGCCGCCGAAGTTCACCGTGCCGGCGTTGATCGTCAGGTCGCCGGGGATGGCGAACGACAGGTTGGTCCCGCCGACGGGGAGGACGACGAAGTTCGTCCCGCCGGAGGCCGCCACGTTCAACGTCAGCGTGCCGCCGCTCACGACCGTCTTGCCGCTGTAGGTGTTCTGGCCGTTGAAGACCACGGTGCCGCCCTCGTCCTTGATCAGCGACACCGCCCCACCGGCCGGCGTGTTAATGATCGCGGAGTTGAACGTCATCGTGCTCTGGTTGACGTGCACGAACAGCTCGGTCGTCGTGCCCGCGGTGGAGTCGCCGCCGGCCGTGATGAAGCCCTTGTTCGTGCCAGTGCCGGTGTTGGTCGCCTGGCCGATGCGGGTGCTGTTGTTGTCGTCGCTCCGCAGGATGGCCGCCGACCCGTTGACGCCGACGATGTTCAGGTAGCTGTTAACATCGGTGAAGTCGAGGTTGCGGTTGGTGCCGTCGCCGATCCTCAGCAGGCCCACGCGGCTCTCCCCGGCGTCGAGCGTCGGGTTGCCGTTCATGTTCAGCAGCACGGTGTCGGAGTGGAACGCCGTCGCCGCGGACGAGGCGGTATAACCCGGCTGGCCGTTGCCCGACCCGACCGCGCCCACGCCGTTGGCCGTGACGTACGAGGCGAAGTCGGTGTTGCCGACGATCGCCCAGCCGCCCAGGGCCTTGGCCGTGGTCGGTGCGCCCGGCCCGGCCGGGTTCCCGGCGTCGTTCAGGTTCGTGATGAAGATGCGCGGGTCGCCGAGGTTGGTGCCGCCGACGCCCAGCGAGTTGGTGTTGGTGTCGAAGTTCACCGACGCGCCCAGCGTGCGGTTGAGCTGCGCCAGCGTCAGATTGTACTGCCCGCTGCCGCCGGCGCTGACCACGATGTTGTTCAGGCCGCGCCCGACCGTCACGCCGCTGCTGTTGCTGCTGCCGCCCAGGGTCTGGGCGTTGGACGTGGCGGCGCGGCCCTGGAGCTGGATCGTGGCGCTGTTGAGCGTCACGTTCACGTTGCTGGGCAGCCGCGTGCCGATGGAGAAGATCGCGCTGTCGTCCGCGTCCAGCGTCGCGTTGTTGATCGTCAGCGAGCTGGAGTTGGCGATCGAGCCCTTGTCGCGGAGCACCATCGTGCCGTTGCGGATGTCGGTGTCGCCCGTGTACCCGTTGGTGTTCGTCAGCACCAGGGTGTTGTTGCCCTGCTTGCTGAGGTTCAGGTTGCCGTTGATCGAGCCGCTGAACACGCCGCTGGCGGCGTTGATCGCGTTGGTGCCCTGGCCGCTGCCGCCCATGATGCGGACGGTCGCGGCGTTCGACGAGCTGTTGTTGATCACGCCGCCGGAGATGCCGGCGACCGGGATCGGGTTGCTGCTGCTGAGCTGCTGGAGCACCGCGTTGTTGCCGTTCAGCTCGAGCAGGCCGTCGAGGTACGCGTTCTGCCCGGTGGCGGCGTTGCCGGACACCGTGTACGGCATCGCGTTGCTCACGCCCCCGGTCGGCGCCGGCAGGGCGACCGAACCCTGGGCGATCGACAGCGGACCGGTCAGGCCCTGCAGGCCGCCGGCGGTGAACGTCACCGCGCCGGTGCCGCTCTTGACGAACCCGCCCGTGTTGCCCTGCCCGCCGACCACGATGCCGCTCATGTTCAGGTCGCTTTGGGCGTGGACGTAGAACGGGATGTTGGTCGCGCCGGTGGTGAACACCGGGGCCGAGATCGACGTGACCGCCACGCTGCTGCCGGTCGGCAGGCCGGCCGGCACGAGGATGCCGCCGCTGCTGATGGTGAGCTTCCGCCCGAGGCCCGGCATGTAATTCGTCGCGCCGCCGACGGAGATGCTGGAGTTGATCGAGTTCGTCGCGTCGCCGTTGCCGGCCATCACTACGCTGTGGATGGTCACGTCCGCCGTGCCGTTGGGACTGGCAATTCCGCCGGTCAGCAGAACGTTGCTCCCGGCCAGGAACGCGCCGTTCGTGGCTGCAAGCGTCGCGCCGGCGAAGATCGGCTGCTCCGCCGTACCCGTATTCAGGCCGCGGAAGCCGACGCCCGCCTGGTACGTCGCGAAGTTGCTGCCGTTCCCGGTGCTCGACACGTCAACCAGCACGTCCGGACGCAGGCCCGTTGCGCCGTTGAAGGAGACGAGGTTCGCGTTCGCCACCGACGAAGACAGGATCTTCGGGTCGGTCGTGTTCGTGCCCGCCAGGTTGTCGGCGCGGAACAGCAGCGCCGTGTTGGCGTTTGCCACGGTCACCGGCTGCAGCGACGTGACGTTCAGCGTCGTCGTCCCGCCGTTGCTCCCCGCGGGGGTGAGCACGGTCAGGATGCCGCGCCCGCCGTTGTTCGCGACGTTCAGCGTACCGATCGTCTCGGAAACGGTCACGCCGTTCGTGCTCCCGTTGCCCAGCAACTGGAACTCGCCGCCGCTCAGCGCCAGAACCTTGTTGGTCGCGCCCAGGCGTGCGGACACGCCGTTGGTCGCGGACTGGTCGTCGATCAGGATGCCGCCCTTGTTGACGGTGACCTGGGCGAAGTTGACCGTGCCCGTCCCGGAGATGTTGACCGTGCCCTGGTTGACCGACAAAGCGGTGGACGCGGTGCTGGCGCCGGTGAGGGTCATGATGCCGGTGCCGACCTTGGCAATGTTCACGTTACCCGTGCCGTTGGGCACGACGGTCGGGACGTTGGTCGCCGCGAAGACGCCGCCGAACGTGAAGTTCGTGTTCGCCTGACCGATCTGGAGCGTCTCGATGTCGTTGTTCGGACCGTTGCCGATGACCTGCCCGTTGCCAGTCAGCTCGCCGATGGTCTCGACGGCCAAGACGCCCGTCGAATTGTTGTTGTTGCCGGTCTGCAGCGACAGGCTGCTGCCGTCCTGCAGGTTGATCGTCGTCAGGTCCGGGATCAGGTTCGAGCCCGCCAGGCGGAGCTGGAAGCCGCTGAACTGGGAGACGAAGTTGTTAGTCCCGGTCGGCGGGCCGCCGAGCACCGTGATGGCCGAACCCGTCGCGCCCGTGCTCTGGGCGATGCCGCTAAAGGCCACGACGCCGTGCTTGTACTGCCCGTCGAGCACGTCGTTGCTGCCGATCGTCAGCGTGCGGCCGGTGGCGAGGTCGATGTCGTCGCTGAACGTCAGCGTCGTGAATTCCGTGAGGAAGTTCGTCCCGCTGCTGGCGGCCATCGTCATGCCGCGCGGGCCGACGACGTAGTGGTTCCCGTGCGCGCCGCTGATCGTGCGGCTGGCGGCGTCGTTGGTCAGGATGCCGCTGTCGATCGTCATGTTCCCGCCGGTCGTCAGCGTCGCCGTGCCCGTCGCCTCGTAAACCAAGTCCTGCCCGACCTTCGTGGAGACCGCGCTCGGCGAGGCGCTGAACCGCAGGATGCTGCCCGGCGACGTGATGACCGGGATGCCGCCGGTCAGCCCGCCCGAGTTGGTCACCTCGAGGATGCCGCCCTTGGCTACCGTGATCGTGTTCGTCAGGCTCCCGAAGCTGGCCAGCTGCCCGCCGCTCGGGTTGTTGCCGAGCACGAGGCGCCCGCCGCTCTCGATTATGATGTTGCCGTTGATCGCGTCCGCCACGTTCCCCGGGCTCACCGTGCCGCCCTGCTGAATGATGATCGACGAGACCGTGCCGTTGTCCGAGTCGTGGCTCGTCCCGCCGCCCATCGCGAACGACTGCGCCAACGTCAGCGTCGCGCCGGGCGTCACCACGAAGGCCACCCTGCTGCCGTCCTGACCGTATTCCGCGATGTCGTTGTTCAGCGCCACGTTCCCCTGGACGAACACCTTGATGTTCCCCGACGCGAACGCGTTGGTGTCGATCCGGACGAACCCGTTCGCCGTCCCGCTGGCGCCGCTGCCCAGGTTAAACGTGTTGAACCCGTTGCCGCCGTTGTTCGGCGTGCCCTGGATGATGAAGTCGCCGTGGGCGAAGATGATCGATTCCTGGGCCTGACCCGTGTCGCCGCCGCCGTTGACCAGCTGCGACGAGTTGTTCTTCGTCGTCGCAAGGCCGACATACGGGGTGCCCGTGCCGACCTCCACCTGCTCGTTCAGGTTCGCGCCGAACCCCAAGAAGTACCGCGGGGTCGTCCCGAGCCGCCCGGACAGGGTAGAGCCCTGGTTAATGGCGCCCGGCGTCGTCTCGCCGACGACCGCCCCGTCCTGGATGATCAGGTTCTGCGAAGCCGAGTTGGTGTTCGGGCGCGGGTCCAGCGCGTTCGCCGTGCCGGCGCTGTTAACGACCAGGTAGCTGCCCTTCTCGATAAAGAACGTGTCCCCGGCCGCAGGCGCCGCGTTCAGGTTGATCTGCCCGGCGTTGATCGCCGAGTACGTGAACGCCGAGTTGGTCACATTGCCGGCGAAGCCCGAGGCCCGCGCCGCGCCCAGCGTCAACTTCCCGCCGTTCGCCACCGAAGGGCCCGTGCCCAGCGTGCCCGCCGCCGTCGCGTTCACCGTCGCGTCACCGGCCGAGCCGCCGTACACGAACGTCCCGCCGCTGTACGAGTTGTTGGTCGAGGTCAGCGCCAGCGTCCCGCCAAGGTCCTTCACCAGCGCCACCGGCGCCACCACCAGGTTCGTCCCGCCGCCGTCCGTGTCGCGGACGTTGTCCACGATCGTCGAGTTGATCGTCAGCGTGTTCTGGTTGTTGTGCACGTACAGGGTCTGCGGCGTGATCGACCCGTCCGGCAGCGTCGCGATGCTCGTCCCGCCCGCCGTGATGAACCCGCGCTGCGCCGCCGTGCCGATGGTCCGCGCGGTGTTCGTGTTCTCCGTCATGATGCCGCCCTGCTCGATCACGAGCAGCGCGTCACCGCCGTTGGTCCCCGCCACCGCCGCCCCGGCGATGTTGGTGCTGAAGTTCAGCGCCGTGCCCTGGATGTTCGTCTGGAACGGATCGGGGTTGCCCGACACCGTCCGCGTGTTCGTCGCCGAACCGAAGTGCACGCTCGCGGTCAGAATCGTATTCGTCGCGCTCGTCAGCCCGCCGCTGCCGTCCGGCACCAGGAACACGTTGTTCGTGCCCGTGACGTTGACCAGGTCCGGCGAATCGAGCGTCTGGCTCAGGATCAGGTTCGAGTGCTTGCCCGAACCGAAGTTGCTGTTGTCAATGACCGAGTCCGTCTGCGTCGGATTCCCGTTCTCGTCGAACACGACGTTCGAGGGGTTCACGTTCGTGTTGGCGTAACGCAGGAACGTCGGCGTGCTCGGGTTATTGGTCCCGAACACCTGCGAGTCCATCGCGCCCACGATGATCGGGTAGGCCGCCGCCGACGCGCTGGCGAAGTTCGTCGCCGTCGTCCGGTAGGACGCGAAGTCGTTGGAGTTCACCGTCGCCCAGGCGCCGAGGAACCCGACCGCGGGACCGACCGCGCTGTTGGTGCTCTGCGGAATGATCGTGCTGTTCGCCAGCGAGAACCCGACGCTGTTGGTCCCGTACGCCTGCGTCAGCGCATCGATCTGCACGCGGCCGTTGTTGCCGCTCTTGCCGAAGCTGCTCGTCCCCGCGTTACTGCCCGACTGCGTCCCCTGACCCGAGAAGCTCGCCGTCGTATTCTGCAACTGCTTCAGCGTCGTAAGCTCAAGGTCGCCGCCGCCGCCGGCCGAACCGCCGCTGTTCACCGTGATCTGCGACTGCGCGTCCCCGAGCGTCACCGTCCCCAGCACTTCCCTCACCGCCGACGCCGTGCCCGTGTTCTGCGGCGTCAGCGTGATCACGCCGCCATTGAGCGCGATCGGGATGTTGTTCGCCACCTTGTCCGTGCGGTTGGCCCCGCCGGCACCGAACGAGTTAAACCCGTTCTGGTTGTCGATCAGCAACTGCGAGTTCGCGCCCAGCGTCAACGACGCCACGTTCGACGCCAGCGAGCCCGTCAGCCCGCCGCTCGACCCGCGCAGTTGAAGCGTCCCGGCGTTCGCCCCGAGCGCGATGTTCCCGCTGAACGTGGACGGCGTCACGATCGTCAGCGTGCCCTGACCGACCTTCGTCAGCGTGTAGTTCGTCGCCGCCCCGCCCCCGGACTGCCCGAAGGACGTGTCCATGAAGACGGTGTTGTTCTTGCCCGGCTGGATGTCCAGCGTCATCACGCCGCCGTTATTCGTCCCCATCGTGATCGGGCGCGTGATCAGCGCGTTCTCACCCGGCAACAGCGCCCCGCCGTCCACCACCACCGCGTTCGGCAGCGACGGCGGCAGCAACAGCGTCAGCGCGGCCGTGTTCGTCGCCGTCCCCAGCGCCGTCTCGGTCGAAAAACCCAGCGTCCCCGCCATCACGTTCAGCGTCGTCGCGCCGCTCGTCCCGCCCGTGCCGAAGTTGTTCCTCCCGCCCAGGAACAGGTGCCCGTTCAGGTTGTTCGTCACCGCGATGTTCGTCGGGTTCGTCGGCGGCGACGATACGAGGTACAGGTTCGAGACGAACCCGTTCGTCCCCGGCCGCGCCGTGCTGATGTCCCCGCCGAGCGTCAGCGTCGAGTACGGCGCGGCGCTTCGGATCTGGTCCACCTGGATCGCCACGTTCTGCACGTTCGTCCCGCCGGGGCCGGGCAGCGCGATGTTGAGCTGGGGCGCATTCGCCGCCGTCGCGCCGCTCCCCCCGAACGTCGCCGCGATCCCGCCGATGCTGTAGTACCCCGCGTCGTCACTCCCGACGTTCCCTTGTCCCGAGCGGACCGGCGGGTTCTGCACGCGCAACACAAGCGGAATGTTCGCAAAGCCCGTCCCCGTCGGCACCAGGACCGTCAGCGTGTTCGTGCCTCGCAGCGTCAGCGTGCGGGAAGTCGTCGTCGTCGGAGTGCCCGGCTGGTTCTGTTGCCACTGGCTGGCCGTCAGGAAGATCGGATTGCCGCCATAGACAAGCGTCGTGCTCTGAATGTTGAAGGCCTGGTCAAGGCTCATCCAGGACGGGGCCCCAGGCGCCAGGAACCCGCCGCCCTGGCTCGGGCCGTTCCGGTCGATCTGCGCCACGTCCGCAGTGCCGGGAATGCCGTTGTTCCAGTTGGCGCCGATGCTCCAACTGGAGTTGCCGCTCGAGTTGTCATAGAAGTCCGTACCCGTGTACGCCTTCGTCGCCCCGTATGCACGGGCTCCCACCATCGCCGACGTAGCCGCAGTTACCGCCGCCAGGATCCGAGCACGTGCAATCCGATTCCGCTTCATTAGAGAAGCTCCTCTCCGCAGGCCGGCGCGGGCGTAACCCGTGCCCGGTGTGTTTATTCCGCAGCCCGCGCGATGCCTCCGCGCCAAGCCACGGCCGTCCGATCACAGAAATGACAAGCAGTGCAGGATGGAGCATCCAATCCGCACCAGGCGCACCAGCGCCGGGCGCAGTCGATGCAACTCGCTTGGTATGATCCGATCTCCAGAGCCCTAGCCCGAGCCCGTGGGGTAGGTACAACCTACCGAGACTGGAAGCCCAAGTGTCCCTCTGAGTTTTCCCACACGTTCCCGGCTTTCACCGGGGTAATTGCCCTCACTGCCTAAGTCTTCCGAAAACCTAGGCGGTGGTCTAAAAATCCATGTTACTCGATAGTCCCATCATTAGCAAGCTTTTCTTTTCACCGCCAGACCCACCGCGCGCCTCCACCGCCCATGCTCCGCTCCTCACTCGACGGCGCGTGCGCAACTCCTTCCCCTGCCTTACCGTAACACGCGCACGCCTCCGTCCCGCACCCGCCCCCGATCCCTTCCATACCGCTGTCGCCAAAATGCGTTGTCCAATTCATTTCATCACCTTCTCATCCGGCGCCGCGGCAAGCACCCGATACCCGTTTCAATTTCGCTACCTTCACGCCGCCGTCATCCCCCACCACTCGACAACGCCCCCGACACTCGACATCATTCTCCGCCGGAGGCCCTTCGCATGATCACTCAATACTCCCCAGTTTTCCTGCGCCGCGCCGCCTTCCTTTTTGTTTCCGCGATCACTGTCATCTTCACCACGGCCCACGCCGACGACCGCGTTCCCAACCGCCCCAACATCCTCCTCTGCATTGCCGACGACTGGGGCTTCGCCAACGCCGGCGCCTACGGCTGTCCCTGGGTCAAAACCCCCGGCTTCGACCGCGTCGCCCGCGAAGGCCTCCTCTTCAACCGCGCCTATACCCCCAACGCCAAATGCGCCCCCTCCCGCGCCTGCATCATCACCGGCCGCAACTCCTGGCAGCTCGGCGCCGCCGCCAACCACTGGTGCTACTTCCCGCCCGAGATCCGCTCCTACCCCGAAGCCCTCGCCCAGAGCGGCTACTTCGTCGGCTTCACCGGCAAAGGCTGGGCTCCCGGCATCGCCAACGACGCCTCAGGCAAACCCCGCCAACTCACCGGCAAACCCTACCAGGATAAAAAGAGCAAACCTCCGACAACCGGAATATCTAACGTGGATTACGCCGCCAATTTCGAAGAGTTCCTGAATTCCGCGCCCAAGGAAAAACCCTGGTGCTTCTGGTACGGCGCCCACGAACCCCACCGCGGCTACGAGTTCGGCTCCGGCGTAAAGCTCGGCCACAAGAAGCTCTCCGACATCGACCGCGTCCCCCCCTTCTGGCCCGACAACGACACCGTCCGCAACGACATGCTCGACTACGCCTTCGAAGTCGAACACTACGACCGCCACCTCGCCCACATCCTCGACCTCCTCGAAAAACGCGGCCAGCTTGACAACACCCTCATCGTCGCCACTTCCGACCACGGCATGCCCTTCCCCCGCGACAAAGGCCAGGAATACGAATGGTCCAACCACATCCCCCTGGCCATCATGTGGAAAGCCGCCATCAAATCCCCCGGCCGCAAAATCGACGACTACGTCAGCTTCATCGACCTCGCCCCCACCTTCATCCAGGCCGCCGGCCTCCAAGGGTCCCAGACCGGCATGCTCCCCTCCCCCGGCCACCCCCTCCAGGACATCTTCGACTCCCCCGCCTCACCCAACGTCAACCCCGCGCGCGACCACATCCTCATTGGCAAGGAACGCCACGACGTCGGCCGCCCCCACGACGAAGGCTACCCCATCCGCGGCATCATCAAAGGCGGACTCCTCTACCTCCAGAACTTCGAGCCCGACCGCTGGCCCGCCGGCAACCCCGAAACCGGCTATTTGAACTGCGACGGCGGCCCCACCAAAACCGTCATCCTCAACCTCCACCGCCAGGACCCCGCCAGCCCCTTCTGGGCCCTCTGCTTCGGCAAACGCCCCTCCGAAGAGTTCTACAACATCAAGAGCGACCCCGATTGCATGACCAACCTCGCCGGCTCCGCCCAATACGAATCCCAAAAAAAACAACTCCAGCAACAATTGCTCGACGAGCTCAAATCCCAACAAGACCCCCGGATGTTCGGCCAAGGCCACCTCTTCGACGAATACCCCTACGCCGACCCGAGTGGCAAAGGCTTCTACGAACGCTATATGAAAGGCGAAAAGCCCAAAGCCGGCTGGGTCTCCCCCACCGACTTCGAAAAACCCCATCTCCCCCAAAACCCCTAACCCGCCGCTTGCGTCTTCGCGATTTTATATTTGACATGGCGTACCCAATGTGTTAGGGTAACACAGTCTTTTACAAGGGGGACGAATGTCGATCGCATGCCCGCAGGAAGACCAGTCCGTTCAGCGCCCCATCCGCGCCCGCACCAAACCCGTCTCCGAAGCCCGCCTGAGGGCCAACCGCCTCAACGCCCAGAAGAGCACCGGCCCCAGGACCAA
>Ga0308176_10002655_pt1 | contig 11325 bp, 7 predicted proteins | sample PhyCR2_3_FD_203890 | JGI IMG/M metagenome (GOLD analysis project Ga0308176, IMG submission 203890) | Soil microbial communities from UC Gill Tract Community Farm, Albany, California, United States - DLSLS.C.R2 | ecosystem: Environmental > Terrestrial > Soil > Agricultural land | place: USA... | reverse complement strand
TGCCGCTCCGAGGCCGAGGTCGTCCTGCCCCACGCGGCGCTGGTCCCCCGCGGCCCGGCGCCGGAAACCGTTGCGGGGCGCCCGCTGCGGGTCGCCTACGCGGGCATGCCCGCGGCGCACAAGGGCTGGGAGGTGTTCCGCGCCTTGGTGGAGCGCCACGCGGACGATCCGCGCTACGAGTTCCACCATCTGGGCGGGCGCACGGTCGCGGGCCTGCCGCTGACCTTCCACCGCGTGACCGTCACCGAGGCGCGGCCGCGGGCGATGCAGGAGGCCGTCGAGGCCTGCGAGGCCGACGTGACCCTGGTCTGGCCGCTGTGCCGCGAGACCTTCTCCTTCACCGCCTACGAGGCGGTGGCCGGTGGCTCGGCCGTGCTCACCAACCCGGACAGCGGCAACGTCGCGGCCTTCGTCCGGGCCGACGCGCGCGGCCGGGTGTTGGCCGACGAGGCGGCGCTGCAGGCGGTGTTCGCCAACGGCGAGATCGCCCAGTTGGCGCGCGCCACGCGTCGGCCGCAGCTCTACGACCTGGCCTTCAGCGGCCTCACCGTGGACCTGCTGGAGGCGGGCGCATGAAGGTGCTCTGCTACTCCAGCTTCACCTTCTCCTACCTGAACCGCGCCCGGGTGCTGTTCCAGACGCTGCGGCGCTTCCATCCCGACTGGGAGCTGGTGGCGCTGATCACCGACGCTGCGCCGCCGCGCTTCGTCCTGGATGTGGAGGACGAGCCGTTCGATCGCGTGGTCTGGGCCGAGGATCTGCCGATCCCGGACGTCAGGGCCTGGCTCTTCAAGCACGACGTGGTCGAGGCCTGCACGGCGGTGAAGGGCCCCTTCATGCAGCTGGCCTGCGAACAGGGTTGCGTGGACGCGGTGATCTACCTCGACCCCGATACCGCGCTGTTCTCCAGCCTCGACCCGCTGGTCGAGCACCTGAAGACCCATGACATCCTGCTCACCCCGCACCTGACCGATCCGAACTGGGACGAAGAGGCCGTCGCCGACAACGACCTGTCGGCCTCGCGCACCGGCATCTTCAACCTGGGCTTCGTGGCCGTGCGGACGAATGGTGAGGGCGCGCGCTTCGCCGCCTGGTGGAACCACCGGCTGCTGGGCTGGTGCTACGACGAGATGGACCGGGGCGTCTTCGTCGACCAACGCTGGTGCGACCACGTCCCGGCGCTGTTCGACAAGGTCAAGATCGTCCGCGACCCCGGCTACAACGTGGCCAGCTGGAACCTCAGCACGCGGCGCGTCTCCATCGGCAAGGACGGCGTGATCCGCGTGAACGGCCAGCCGTTGCGGTTCTGGCACTTCACCAAGCTTGGTCCGCTCGGCGATGCGATGACGCGCAAGTACGGCGCGGAGAACTTCGAGGTCTACGAGATCTGGCGCTGGTACCGCGCCCAGGTCCGCGCCGCGACGGATCCCGCCATTCCGGACCGCTGGTGGGCCTACGGGCGCTTCTCCGACGGGGCGCCGGTCGAGGCCCTGCACCGGAAGATCTACCGCATCCGGCCCGACCTGCAGGCCCACTTCCCGGATCCTTTCGACGCTGCCGGCGACAGCTTCCGCGGCTGGCTGGAGGCCGAGGGCCGCCTGGAGGGCGCGGCTTGACAGGGTCGGGCCCGCATCTGAGACAACCGCAGCAACACATTTGAGGGGCCGCACGAGCGTCGCGGCCGAGGTCTTGGCCCGCACCGGTTCCCGCACCAACGCCCGCGACGTCCAGCCGAGCGACGTCGGCGCGCGCGCGCTCGAGGCGGCGGCTCGCATCGTCGCCCTGAAGGCCGATCTCGACCACACGCGGCGGATGACCCAGGAGGCGCAAGCCCGCGAGGCCCTGGCGCGCAGCGAACTCGCCATCGCATTGAACGCGACGCTGAAGGCGGCGGCGGCGGACCGGCAGGCGCTGCGCCGCTCCGCCGCGGCGCTCCAGGCCGCGCGGACGCCCGTTCCGCCGCTGCGCCGCCGCGCGGGCGCAAACCGCCTGTGGCGCGCCGCGACGCTGCGGCTGGGCGCGCCAGGCCAGGCCTGGCTGCTGATCGCCGCCGGCCTGTGGCGCGGCCCGGACCTCAGCGGCGCGATCGCCTACGTCCGCCGCCGCGTCGATCCTGACGCCAGGCCGCCCAGCCTGTTCGATCAAGCCTGGTACCTCTCGCAGAACGAGGACGCTGCGGGCTACGGCCGCGCGCCGCTGATCCACTATCTGCTGCACGGCGCGCCGCGCGGGCTTTCGCCCCATCCGCTGTTCCACGGCCAATGGTACGGGCGACGCAACGCCGCCGAGCTCAGCGCCAGCGGGGCCACGCCGCTCGCCCACTTCCTCGACCGCGGCGCGGCGCTGGGCAGCGACCCCCACCCGCTGTTCGACCTGGAGCGCTATCGCGTCCAGGCGGGCGACATCGGCGCCGAGGACCCGGTCTCACACTACGTCCGGGCTGGCTGGCGTGAGGGGCTCTCGCCGCACCCGCTGTTCGATCCGGCGTGGTATCGCCGCCAGCTGACCGGACCTGCGGCGGCCGCCGAGGTCCCGCCGCTCGTCCACTACCTGACCGAAGGCTGGCGCGCCGGCCTGTCGCCGCACCCCTTGGTCGACCCGGCCTGGTATCTCGAGCGGAATCCCGACGTCGCCGAGCTGGGCGAGGAGCCGCTGACGCACTTCCTGATGACCGGCGCGGCGGAGGGCCGCAATCCGGGCCCGTGGTTCGACGTGGCCCACTACCGCGCCGCGCGGGGCGCGGACGTGCCGCCCGGCGTCAATCCGCTGGTCGACTACCTCGAGGGCGGCGCCTGGCTGGTGACGGAGGCCAGGCCCGGCCTGCCGACGGCCGCCTACCTGGCGGCCACGCCGGAGATCGTCGCGCGGGGGTTGACGCCGCTGGAGCATTGGGCCCGGGTCTCCGCCGGCGGCGGCTGAGCTAAGCCGCGAGGCGGCCGGCGGCCCCCAACGCCTCGAGCTGGCGCCAGATCTCGCGATAGTAGTCCGCGACGTAGTGGAAGGGGCTCAGGCCCCATTCGTGCCGCTCGTCGGCCAGCCGGTGGGCGGGCGCCGAGATCTTCGCCATCGGCGGCATCAGCGCTTCAAACGCCGCCTCGTAGCGGGCCAGGAGCTCATTGTGGGCGGCGATGTTGGCGGCGACGCGCGGCAGGATCTCTGCGCCCTCCAGCGCCGCTGTCCGGCCGGCGCCGGTCAGCCGACGGTCGGCCCATTGCGCACCGTGCAGGATCAGCTGGGCGCCCGCCAGGGGCGTGGCGCGCACGAAGGCCGCCATCTCCGCCGCCCCGTCCAGCCACAGCCGCTCGCAGGCGGCCGACAGCCGCGGGATCGCCCGTGCTTCCTTCAGCGCCGGCCGCTTCAGGTAGCCGCTTGCCGCGAGCTCCCAGCTGTGGGTCGCGATCGCGCCGCCGACCGACAGCAGGTCGAACCGTTCGTCGATGAAGTCGAAGATCACGTGCGTCGGCCGGAAGGCGACGAGGCTGCCCAACGCAGATTTGGTGAGGTCGGCGACCAGCGCCCGGTGCGGCTGCGGCTTGAGCCCCTTTGGCGGCTGGCTGGCCGGCCGGAAGCCTGCGACCGGTGCGGCAAAGAGGCTGGGGAGGCTGGTCCGCGAGATGTACAGCAAATCCGAAACCGTTGCGCCTTGGAACCGCCACACATCGCGACTTATGCAGCTGCCGACGATGGCGACCCGTGACATGCAATTCCCCGAGACGGCGCCGGCCTCTCCGGGCGTCGACATAGGACTTAGCATGTCCGGCGCCGTCATAGGGCTTCGCACGCCCAATGTTCGGGTTGGGCGCGTGCGGCGTAGGAGCGCGGGCGTTGACATGGCCGGAAGGGGTACGCATCTCACGCGCCGTTCCGGGCGTTCCGGTCGACCGGCCGGTCATTCGTTGCCGATCGACCAGCGTTCACCCTCTTAGGCCATCCTTCAGCTATATACGGCTAAACCAAGTTTCTTAGGGATCGGCGGCACGGCTCGGCGCGCATGAAGCTTTTCACTTTCCTTTCGAACCAGCCCAACAACGTGCTGACGCGCGCGCTGGGCGAAGCGCGTCACCCGTTCGCGGTCGCCGCCAGCTTCAGCTTCGTCTCGAACATCCTCTACCTGGCGATGCCCCTCTACACCTATCAGGTCTACGGGCGCGTCCTGATCAGCCAGAACATCCCGACCCTGGTCGTGCTGACCGGGATCACCTTGCTGGTGTTCGCGATCCAGGCGGTCGTCGACGATTTCCGCTCCCGCATCCTGATCAACTACGGCGTCCTCCTCGACCAGCGGGTCTCGGGCAAGGTGTTCGCCGCGCTGTTCGACGCCACCCTGCGCGGTGATTCCAGCGGCCGGGCCCAGGCGCTGCGCGACCTCGACACCTTCCGCCAGACCCTGACCGGCATCGCCGCGGCGGCGTTCTTCGACGTGCCCTGGATCCCGGTCTTCGTTGTGGTGCTGTTCCTGATCGATCCGTCGGTCGGCTGGCTGACCCTGATCGGCGGCGCCGTCCTGGTGGCCCTGGCGCTCGTGCAGGAGCGGCTCATGCGCCCGGCGCTGAAGGAGGCCAACGACGGGGCGCTGAAGAGCTACGCGTTCACCGACGCGGCCCTGCGCAACGGCGAGGTGGTCCGCGCCATGGGCATGCTGCCGACCCTGGGCGGCTCGTGGGCCGTGCACCGCCGCGTGGCGATCGAGCAAGGCGCCAGCGCCTCGGAAATCTCCACCACGTTCACCGACATCATCAAGACGGTGCGCATGGGCATCCAGGTGCTGATCATCGCGATCGGCGCCTACCTGATCCTCAAGGGCAAGCTCCACCAGGGCATGCTGTTCGCCAACATGATCCTGACCAGCCGCGCCTTGCAGCCGATCGAGAAGATCGTGGCCTCGTGGGACCCGCTCAACAAGATGGTCGATGCGCACCAGCGCCTGATGACGCTGCTGCAGAAGGCCGAGCCGACGCCGGTGGCGACGGCCCTGCCGCGGCCGGCCGGCCGGTTGGTCCTGGAGGGCGTCAACTTCGCCCACATCGGCGCGCAGAAGATGCTGTTGGGCAACATCAATTTCCAGGTCGAACCCGGCGAAGTCCTGGGCGTGATCGGGCCGTCGGGCGCGGGCAAGTCGACGCTGGCGCGCCTGCTGGTCGGCATCTGGCGGCCGATCAACGGCGTGGTGCGCCTGGATGGCGCGGACGTCTTCACCTGGGATCGCGCCGACTTTGGCCGCTACGTGGGCTACCTGCCGCAGGACACCGAGCTCTTCGCCGGCACCATCCGCGACAACATCGCCCGGTTCCGCATCGACGTGACCGACGAGGAAGTGGTCACCGCGGCGAAGCTGGCCGGCGTGCACGAGCTGATCCTGAAGCTGCCCAAGGGCTACGAGACCGACGTCGGCGAAGCCGGCCACACGCTCTCGGCGGGCCAACGCCAGCGCGTGGGCCTGGCCCGCACGATGCTCGGCAACCCAGCATTCATCGTCCTCGACGAGCCCAACGCCAACCTCGACGCCGAGGGCGAGGACGCCCTGCTGCGGGCGCTGGACGCGATGAAGACCAACGGCGCCACGGTGGTGATCATCTCCCACAAGCCGTCGATCTTCCGCGCCGCCGACAAGATGCTGGTGCTCCGCGAAGGCCGCGTCGAGATGTTCGGCCCGAGGGACCAGGTCATGGCGCGCCTGGTGAAACCTGCCGAAGTGCGCGCCGTTGAGGCCGGACGATGAAACTCGACCTGACCCCCGTCCGCTCGTCCTACGTCGCGCCGAGCTTCGATTCCGACGAGCGGCTGCCCGTCGATCCGGCTCTGCAGCGGCGGCTGCGGCGGCCGATGGTGGTCGGCTGGATCTTCATCCTGGTCTTCGTGGTGGCGCTGGGCGTCTGGGCCTCGTTCAGCCACCTCGCCAACGGCATCACCGCCCCGGGCGAGGTGCGGGTCGAATCGAACAAGAAGACGCTGCGCGCGCGCCGCGAGGGCGGCACGGTGCGCCAGATCCTGGTCCGCGAGGGCGAACATGTGCGCGCCGGCCAGCCGCTGATGACGTTCAACGACACCGAGGCGCGGGCCGCCTACGACGTGCTGCAGAACCAGTACGACAGCCTGGCCGTCCAGGCCGCGCGCCTGACCGCCGAGGCGACAGGCCGCGGGCAGGTGGAATTCCCCGCCGACCTGACGTCACGGATGTCCGACCCGCGGGTCGCCGGCATGATTCGCGACCAGCAGTTCCTGTTCACCACCCGCACCCAGCTGTTCGAAAGCCAAATGTCGGTGCTGAAGCAGCGGCTGGACCAGGGCAAGATGCAGATCGGTGGGGACCAGGCCCAGGTGGCCTCGGTCGACGAGCAGTCCAAGCTCACCCAGGAAGAGCTGGAGGGCTACCAGCAGCTCTACGACAAGGGGTTCGCGCCGAAACCGCAGGTGCTGGCGCGCCAGCGCTCGATGGCAGACCTCGCGGGCCGCAAGGGCTCGCTGATCGCCGATATGGGGCGGCTGAAGCAGCAGATGGGCGAGACCCAGATGCAGATGGCCGCCACGCGCGACACGCGCACCAGCCAGGCGGCCAACGATCTGCGCGACACCCAGGCCAAGATCGCCGACACCCTCCCGCGCCTGGCCGCCGCCAAGGAAGCCCTCGACGCGACGGTCGTGAAGTCGCCGGTCGACGGCTACGTCTTCAACCTGAACGTCTACACGGTCGGCGGCGTCGTCGGCCCGGACGAAGGCCTGATGGAGGTCGTGCCGTCCAACGAGCCGATCATGGTGACGGCGATGGTCCCGCCGCAGAACATCGACAAGGTCCACGTCGGCATGGACGCCCAGGTGCGTTTCACGGGTCTCAACTACCGCTGGAACAGCCCGCTCAGCGGCAAGGTGATCCTCGTCGGGGCCGACAAGGTCACCAACGATAAGACCACGCCGCCGCAGTCCTTCTACCGGGCGGACATCCGAATCGATCCGAAGGAGCTGACCAAGCTGCGCCAGAAGACCCAGATCACCCCCGGCATGCCGGCCTCGGTGATGATCGTCAGCGGCGGCGGAAAGAGTGTTATGGGAACGTTAATTTCGCCCATTACCGACACTATTCGGGACGCACTTCACGACCAATAGATGCCTCAGGGCCACAGGGGGCTTAAGGGAAGGAATCCGCGGCGTTTTTGCGGTTGCGCAAATGGCAGGGTTCCGATAGGTCTGCACCTGGGCTCGTTTAACCTTCGCCTCGGCGACGCCGTGGCGCGTGGGATAATGGTTCGTCGGGGACGACCTCATCGGGGATGAGGGTCAGGCACTCCGGCGGGCCGTGTGACACAGACTGGAGAGACTTCTAGATGGCGACCTATTTCTTCGAATCGATCACCGCCGCACAGGCGCTGTCGTTCACCGCAGCGACCGACACGCTGGTGTTCACCAACAGCACCTCGTCCGGTCACCTGACCTCGGTGGTGTTCAACGCCGCGACGGCGACGTCGGCGGCGACGGTCACGATCACCGACCTGGTGACGGGCCGCGCCGTGGTGTTCGGCACCGGCATCCAGGGCGAGGGCAACTCCGCCACGACCGGCCAGATCGTGTTCCCGGACAGCTCGGACCTGTTCATCGGCACCACCGGCGCCGACACGCCGCAGACCAGCGACACGGCGTCGACCACGCTGTTCGCGGGCACCGCCTTCGGTGACGCGCTGTTCGGCAACTCCGGCGACGACCTGCTGACGGCCGGCAAGGGCAACGATGTCCTGCAAGGCAACGCCGGCAACGACACGCTGAACGGCGGCAGCGTCGACAGCAGCGGCGCCCCGACCTACGCCAGCTCGGATGGCCTCAACACCATCTTCGGCGGCAAGGACGACGACGTGATCAGCGTCGGCGGCGCCTCGGCCAGCTCGTCGGGCCAAGGCAACTTCGCCCAGGGCAACCTCGGCAACGATACGATCACGGCCGGTGGCGTGACCTTCAACTCGGGCCTCGGCAACACGGCGTCGAACAACACGCTTCTGGGCGGCCAGGGCAACGACCTGATCACCGGCGGCACCGGCAACGACGTGCTGTCGGGCGACCTCGGCAACGACACCCTGAGCGGCGCTGGCGGCAACGACAGCCTCGCGGGCGTGGCCGGCAACGACAACATCGTCGGCGGCGACGGCAAGGACACCATCGACGGTGGCTCGGGCAACGACACCATCGACGGCCACGCCGGCAACAACTCGGTGACCGGCGGCACGGGCGACGACAACATCTCCGTCGGCACCCAGATCGCCGCGGGCGGCACCACCTCCGCGAGCTTCGTGGAAGGCAACGCCGGCAACGACACCATCACCTCGACCGGCGGCGGGGTTGACACCCTGCTGGGCGGCCAGGGCGATGACTTCATCACCGACAACGGCAAGGGCAACGACACCGTCAGCGGCGACCTCGGCGACGACGTGCTCGTGCTGACCGCCAACTCGACGGGCAACGTGGCGGTCAGCGCCGGCGACGGCAACGACACCATCACGGCCACGGCCGCGCTCGGTGACGACGTCCTCGACGGCGGCGCCGGCGACGACGTGATCAACTACGGTGGCGGCGTCTCGGCCACCGCGGCCTGGGGCTTCGACCAAGTCACGGGCGGCGACGGCAACGACACCATCACCGCGACGGGTGGCGCGTCCAACGCCTTCGTCGACGGCGGCGCCGGCAACGACAACATCCAGATCCACGTCAGCAACGTGATCAGCGTCGCCAACACCGTCAGCGGTGGGGCCGGCAACGACACCATCAGCCTGACGGGTGCGGCCAAGTCGAACGTCAGCGGTGGTGACGGCAACGACCTGATCACCGGTTCGAGCAGCAACGACACGATCGATGCGGGCACCGGCAACAACACTGTTGATGCGGGCGCCGGCAACGACAACATCGTGGCGGGCGGCGGCAAGGACTTCATCGTCGGCAACGCCGGCAATGACACGATCAACGGCGGCCTGGGCGACGACGTTCTGGTCGGCGGCACCGGTACGGACTTCCTGACCGGCGGCGGCGGCATCGATACGTTCTCGTTCCAGGCTGGCGACTCGCTGGCGGTGGCCGGCTCGATCGACCAGATCAAGGACTGGACCGGCGGCACCACCGCCGCGCCGACGAACTTCCTGCACTTCGGCCCGACCGCGTCGATCGCTGCTGACATCGCCAGCGGCGCCAACGCGGCCACCAACCTGAACTACTCCGAGACGACGGCCACGGACTTCAACGACGCGATCGCCCAGGCGAACGCCCACCTTGGGTCCAACGGCAAGTTCATCGCGGTTCAGATCGGTGGCGACACCGTGGTGTTCTGGGACTCGAACGCCAGCCACACCATCGACGCCACGGACGACGCCGTGGTGCTGGTCGGCAAGACGCTGGCCGACATCGACTTCTCGAACATCATCTAAGCTTCGGCCAAAGATGACCAAGGATCGGGCCGCCCTTCGGGGCGGCCCTTTTCTTTTGGCGCATCGCGGATATAGGACCCGGGCCTCGTCGCGAGCCGCATGACCAACGCTGCGCTATACCTCCATCCGGACGCCCACGACTCGTCCGGCCCGCTCCTCGTCGGCCGAAGGTCGGCCGGCGAGAGCTTCCTGCGCGGCTTCCTGCAGCATGCGGATGTGGAGCGCTTCTACTTCTGGTGCCCTCCTGAACACGGCGAGACCCTGGAAGCGCTCGTCGCCCGGAATGGCGGCCTGCGCCGGCCGGCGACCTGGTTCCGCACCCGGCAACGTCAACCGCTGTGCGAGGCCGGCGTATTCCATGTGCCCGGCCCCAATCTCGGCGCAGAAGCCTGGAGCCGGCGCATCCTCGGCCAGGCCGCCTATTCGATCTGCGGCCTGACCCACACGATCTCGTCCGGTCGGACCACGGACAACATCTCCGACCTCCTGGTGGCCCCGGTCGACGGCCACGACGCGATGATCTGCACGTCAGCGGCCGTGCGCGCGGCGGTCGAGGCGCAGCTGGAGGGCGTCCGCGCCTGGTTCGCCCAGGAATACGGCGGCCGGCGGCGGCGGCCCGAGCCCCAGCTCGCCACCATCCCGCTCGGCGTCGAGACCGAGGCGTTTGCCCCGCGGCCCAGCGATCGGGAACGCTGGCGCCAGGCGCTCGACATCCCACAGGACGGTGTGGCCGCCCTCTACGTCGGCCGCTTCAGCCGGCGCGAGAAGATGAACCCGGCCCTGATGGCGATCGCCCTGGAGCGCGCGGCGCAGGCCTCGCCGCCACTCTACTGGATCAACGCCGGCTGGGCGGAGACGCCAGAGGACGCCGAGGCCTGGGAGGCGGTGCGCCGTCTGTGCCCCTCAGTGGGCTATCGCATCCTCGACGGCAGGCTGCCCGACGTGCGCACCTCGATCTGGGCCGCGGCCGACTTCTTCCTCAGCTTCTCCGACAACATCCAGGAGACCTTCGGGCTCACGCCGGTCGAAGCTATGGCGGCGGCGCTGCCTTGCGTGATCACCGATTGGGACGGCTACCGCGACACGGTACGCCATGGCGAGGACGGCTTCCGGATCCCGACCACCGCACCGCCGCCGACCAGCGGCCGCGACCTGGCCTACGCCCACGCCAACGCGTGGATTTCCTATCGCGACTACGTGGGCGCCGCCGCCCAGCTGGTCGCCATCGACTACGCCGCCGCGGCCGAGGCGATCTCGGCCCTGGCCACAAACCCCGACCTGCGCCAACGCCTCGGCCGCCAGGCGCAGGCGCGCGCGCGGGCGCACTTCGACTGGAGCGCGGTCATCCCTCAGTACCAGGCGCTCTGGGGAGAGCTGAACGCCCGCCGAGCCGCCGCCGCGCCGGAGGCCGTGTCGTTCGACAACCCCTTCCGTCCTGACCCCTTCAGCACCTACGTCGGCTATTCCACCCGAAGGCTGGCGGCGAACTGGACGATCGCCCTGCCGCCCCTGACGGACATCGAGGCGGCGCTGGAGCTGCTCGCGTCTGACATCGCCGACTACAGCCACTATGCGCGGCTGAGCGCGCCGGAACGGCGCACCGTCCTCGAGGAGCTGGCGCGCCTCTCCCCCACGACGGTGGCCGAGGTCCTCAAGCCGTTTCCCGTCGATGCCTGGCCGCGCATCGGCCGCAGCCTGCTCTGGATGGCGCGCTATGGCGTCGTGGCGCTCGCGCCCCCGGCTTAGGGCCAAATGCGAAAGGCCGGACTGCGAACCCAAAGGTCCGAGCCCGGCCGATGCGACACAGCCATGGAGAGCTAGGCTGACGGGCCGAAGCTTAACCGAAAGCGCTGCCGGAAGGAAGTGGACCGGTGGTCACTAATCCGGTACCCGAACGCTCGCTTGGACGAGAAAAGCAAGCCAAATG
>Ga0308176_10002654_pt1 | contig 11328 bp, 8 predicted proteins | sample PhyCR2_3_FD_203890 | JGI IMG/M metagenome (GOLD analysis project Ga0308176, IMG submission 203890) | Soil microbial communities from UC Gill Tract Community Farm, Albany, California, United States - DLSLS.C.R2 | ecosystem: Environmental > Terrestrial > Soil > Agricultural land | place: USA... | reverse complement strand
TTGCAGGCCTGCGCGCCCGAATAATCGAACTCGCAGGCCTGGCCGATCACGATCGGACCAGCGCCGATGATCAGGACGGTCTTGATGTCGGTGCGCTTGGGCATCGCGATTCCTGCAGTACTGGACGGTTACGGAGACGCGACCGCGCTCTTCTCGACATGCGCGGCCGCATCCTTGCCGATGTGCTTGTCGAAGAAGGCGAGCATCTTTTCGTAAAGGTCGATGTTGTGCTCCGGGAGCTGGAAGCCATGCGGCTCCTTCGGCTGCTCGACGACCACCTCGGGCTTCTTGCCGACCTTCGCCATCTGGTCGATCAGGAGATCCATGTTCCTGATCGGTACACGCACGTCCTTGCCGCCATGGGCAAGCATCACCGGCACCTTGATCTTGTCGACGTTGTAGGCCGGGGACTGCGCGCGCCGTTCCGCGAATGTCTTGGGCAGGACTTCGTTGAGATAGTTCTTGCCGAAGTCCGACTCGGACGTGTCGCTCGATGTCCGCTGGATTTCGAAGTCATACACGCCTGCATAACCGACCGTGCACTTGTACAGGTCCGGCTCGCGTTCGACGCTCATCAACGCCGCATATCCGCCATACGAGCCGCCGTAGATGCAGATGCGATCCTTGTCGACGGTTCCGTTGGCGATGAGGTAGCGCACCGCATCCGTCAGGTCATCCTGCATCAGCGTGCCCCACTTCCTGTATCCGGCACGTTCATAGGCATCCCCGTAGCCGCCGGAACCGCGATAATTGATCTGCAGGACGGCATAGCCACGGCTGGCGAGCAGCTGCACGTCCGGCTGGTAACCCCATTGGTCGCGCGGACCGTGTGGGCCGCCATGCGGATTGACGATCAATGGCAGGTTCTTGCCCGAACTTCCCTCCGGAATCGTGACGTAGCCATGGATCATGGCCCCGTCGCGGGTCTTGAGGTCGATCGGCTGCATCCCGGACATCTTCGCGGGATCAATCCATTCACGCGACGACAACAGGTAACTCGCCTTGCCTGCCTTCGTGTCGTACAGATACGACTCCGGCGGCGCACGATCGCTGTAGGTGCTGAACGAAACGAAGCGCCCGTCCTCCGAGCTGCCGTTGAACGAAAGGGCCTTGTCCGGGAAGGCATTGATCAGGCCCGCATAGACCTTGGATTCCGGGTTCGCCTTGTCGACGAAATCCCAGCGTGGCAGGCCGTTCTCGTACTCGACCGCCAGCAAAGTCTTTCCATCGCTGGAAAAGAGGAAATCGGACGGATCGACGACGGGATCCGAGGAGAGCAGCGATTCCGTGCCCGTCGCCGGATCGACAGTGACCACCTGGGCCGGCGCACCCTTGCCATCGTCCCGCAGCATGATCACGCGCTTGTCGTCGGGCGCCATGGCGACCGGCCGATAGACGCCTCCCTCATCATTCTTGGCTTCATGGATCAACGTCCACTTGTCGCCATCGCGTCGATAGACGACGGAAGAGCCGGTGCGCATCTCGCCTACCACGTAACGGACGTTGTGGGCGTGGTCCAGCACGAAATGCCCGGAATCCACCGGCGCGGTGGCGACGGTCACGGTTCGGCCCGTATTGACGTTCAGCTTGAACAGGAAGGCGCTTTCGATCGAGCGTTCAACCAGGATGTTGTCCGGATCTTCGCGCGTCATGCTCACGATGCTGTAGTACGAACCGTTGGGAATGTCGACGCGTCCGGTTCCGTCGATGTTCGACGCGTACATGTCGCCCTTCAGCACGCGCTGGTCGAGGCTTCCGAGCTTGATGTTGACGTGGAACAACAGCCGATGGTCGTTGGCCCATTCGATGCCGTTGAAATGGCGGTTCTCGCCGTAGTCCCATTTTCCGATCAGCTTCATGTCCTCGATGCGCAGGACCGCCATCACGCTGCGATCGGACTGCGGAACGACAACGGCGATGTATTTCCCGTCAGGCGAGAGCACGACGTCCTCGAAGGCCGCATCGCGGAAAAAGTCCCCGACAGGGATCTCCTTCGCCGAGGCCAGCGATGCGCACAACGTCACGAGCAACAACATCCATTTCAAGAATTTCACGGACTCCCCCTCTGGAGTGACTGTCGGATCAATGCATTTCCATCGTTGCAACAAAACGGTCGAACAAGAGCGCCACGTCGTGCGGCCCCGGACTCGCCTCCGGGTGCCCCTGGAACGAGAACGCCGGCGCATCGGTCAGCGCCAGGCCCTGGTTGGATCCGTCGAACAGCGAGCGATGGGTCACGCGCACATTGGGCGGCAATGTCGCTTCGTCGACCGCAAACCCATGGTTCTGGCTGGTGATCAGCACGCGTCCGGTATCGAGATCGATCACCGGATGGTTCGCGCCGTGGTGCCCGAACTTCATCTTCAGCGTCTTCGCTCCCACCGCCAGGCCGAGCAGCTGGTGGCCCAGGCAGATGCCGTACAGCGGGACCTTGCGGGCGATGAATTCACGGGTCGCGGCGATGGCGTAATCGCAGGCGGCCGGATCGCCCGGGCCGTTGGACAGGAACACGCCATCGGGCTCCATCGCGAGCACGTCCGCAGCAGGCGTCTGCGCCGGCACCACCGTGAGGTCGCAGCCACGCTCGGCAAGCATGCGCAGGATGTTGGTCTTGGTGCCGTAGTCATAGGCAACCACGCGGAACCTGCCGCCGCCTGCCACGAAGGCGTTGCGGTCGAGGTCCAGCTGCCCGGCATCCCATCGATACGGCTCGCGGACACAGACTTCCTTGGCCAGGTCCATGCCATTGAGGCCGGGAAACTTGCGTGCCGCTTCGATCGCGGCATCGACGTCGATGGCATCGCCGGCCATCAGCGCGCCGTTCTGGGCGCCGCGGTCACGCAGCATCCGGGTCAGCTTGCGGGTATCGATGCCGCTGATCGCGACGACGTTGCGCTGCTGCAGCCATTGCGGCAACGCCATTTCGCTGCGCCAGCTCGACGGGCGTCGGGGGACGTCGCGGACGATCAGTCCGGCGGCCCAGGCACGGGCCGATTCGTCGTCGGCGGCATTGCAGCCGGTATTGCCGATGTGCGGATAGGTCAGGGTCACGATCTGCCGCGCGTACGACGGATCGGTGACGATCTCCTGGTAACCGGTCATCGCCGTGTTGAACACGACCTCGCCCACCGCCAGGCCAGGCGCGCCGACGGAATCGCCCTCGAACACGGTGCCGTCTTCGAGTGCAAGGATTGCGGGCTGGGTCACGGGCATCGCCTCGGGCTGTGGTGATCCCTCCGGCGCGCCGGCATTGCGCAGGCTGCAGCAAAGCACGGACGCGGTCTTAGCCGGTCCGTGCTGGCGGAAGGTGCCAGATGGGGAATCAGGGCGAGCGGGAATTCTACCGGCGCAGGGGCGTTGACGCCAGCAGCCGGCGTCAATCGATCAGGTCGGCGACCCCGTAAACGCCGGCAGGGCGCCCGACGAGGCGCATTGCGGCGTGCAGCGCGCCGCGGGCGAAGATGTCGCGGTTGGTGGCGCGATGGACCAGCTCGATGCGCTCGCCGCCGCCGGTGAACTGCACGATGTGCTCGCCGACGATGTCGCCGGCCCGGATGGATGCGTAATGCGGCCGGGCGCCCTGCCCGGCGGCGATTTCACCGAGCGTCAGCGCCGTGCCCGAGGGCGCGTCGAGCTTGCGGGTGTGGTGCAGCTCGACGATGTCGCAATCCCACCCTGGCAAGGCGCGGGCCGCTCGGGAGACGAGACTGCCGAGCACGGCGACCCCGAGGCTGAAGTTGGAAGCCCAGGCAACCGGGATACGTCGCCCCGCATCGGCGATCGCCGACTTCCGGCTCGCGTCCAGTCCGGTGGTACCGGAAACCAGGGCCGAGCCGCGCTCGACGCAGAGCGCGAGCACCGCGTCGAATCCGTCGGGCAGGCTGAAGTCGATGGCGACGTCGAACGCCGGCACGCCGCCGAGTTCCGAGGCTGCGTATTGCGGAATGCCATCGACCACCCGCTGGCCCACGGTACGCGCGACTGCCGCCACGATTTCGAAGTCGCCGCCATCGGCAGCCAGGCGCAGCAGCGCTTGGCCCATGCGGCCGTTGGCGCCATGGACCAGCAGCCGTAAGGGAGGTGAGCCTGCCGACGGAGGTGCGTTCATCTTCGCAGGCTAGCGGGTGAACCGGCCCGGGAACAAGCAGGCGCTCAAGCGCGGATCTGCGCAGGCTACGCAGAAGCAGCAGCCAATCGACGGCGCAGCTTCTGCGTGGCTTGATCGCCATGCGTCGCCGTTGGCCTCAGTCGTGCGACGCGCACGTTTGCATACCTGCAACGAACAACCGACAAGCCGTCGAGCTCCACGGCGGCCAGCGACGCGCCAGCCCTCGCGCATCCGGCTGGTGCTCGCCACGGATCCGGGATGCGACACGTCAGCGGCGAACGGATCGACGCATGTGAGGATGGAATGAAGAACCTGACGCGTCGAACCTTCCTGCGCGGCGCCGCCGCCATGCCCTTGGCGTTGTGGGCGGCGCGCTACGCCAGCGCTTCCGATCCTGCGATCCGCTACGACATCGCATCTCCTGAAGGAGCGGCGATGCTTCAGCTCTACGCCGATTCGGTGTCCAGAATGCAGGCACTGGCCGCGAGCAAACCATCGAGCTGGACATGGCAGTGGTACACCCACTTCGTCGATGGCGCGACCACCAAGGCCAGCGAGATCACGCGCCTTTTCGGCAGCACCAGCACCACGATGGGCTCGTTCGCGAACGCGACCTGGAATACCTGCCAGTCGCACTCCGGGCAGAACTCGAATTACTTCCTGCCCTGGCATCGGATGTACCTGTACTTCATGGAGCAGATCGTCCGCCAAGTCAGCGGGCGACCGGATTTCGCGATGCCTTACTGGAACTACACCTCGAACGATCCGGCGCTACGCGGCGTGCTGCCGCTGCAGTTCCGTTCGCCCACCGATCCGCTCAATGCATCCCTGTATCGCTCCACCCGGACGGCCCTGGCCAACGGCGGGCAGCCCATCCAGAAATACCAGTCGGGTGATCCGATGGACATCAGCACGGCGATGGCCGCAACGAGCTACAGCACGGTCGGTGCGGTGCAGGGTTTCTGCCGTGCGATCGATTCGGGCATCCATGGCCGCATCCACGTCCTGGTCGGCACGAGCAAGGGCATGGGTGCGGTGCCCTACGCGGCGCGCGATCCACTGTTCTGGGTGCATCACTCCACCATCGACCGGATGTGGGCGAGCTGGAACGCGAACGGCGGCGCCAACCCCATGACCGCAAGCTGGGCGGCCAAGACCTTCGTTTTCGCCGACGGCAACGGCCAGCGGGTTTCGAGCGCATTGAAGGATTATTTCGATACCGCCGCGCTCGGTTATGCATACGACGTCCTGATCCCGCCGCCAGCCGCAACCGCCTCCGCGCTGATGTCCGCGACGACGCGCCGGAGCGGCGATCGCACGCCGGAGCCGCTCGCGCATTCACGCGCTGGTGCGAACCTCGATGGCGGTCCGGTGCACGTCGCACTGCTTCCGTTGCCGGGCACGCAAAGCACGACCGTACTGGGTCTGGATCCGCTGCAACCCGACAGGCGTACCTACCTGGTGATCAAGGACCTGCACACCTGGAAACAACCCGAAGTGCTGTTCGACGTGTACCTGCGGCCGGCGCGCGGCGGAGGACTGGGCAGGGCCAGCTATGTCGGGAACATCAATTTCTTCGACGCGGAGTTCCACGACCACGGCGCCGGCGCGATGGCCGATGTGATCGGCGAGAACTTCTTCAGCTTCGACGTGACCGAGCTGCTCCACGGCATCGCTCGCCGCCGTGAAGACGCCCGCGATGCACTGACGGTGACTTTCGTTCCGGGCGGACGTCCCGCCCCGGGCGCCGCACCACTGGTTTCCACGATCGAGCTCATGCGCCAGTGAACGGTAATGGCGCGCACCGCCGCCGACACGCGGCGATGACATCGATTGCGTGAAAATTTTGCCTTCTTGGCGTTAAGGCGGCCTCGCGCGGACGCCACTCAACAGGGAGGGATACACGATGGGCTCCATTTCGCGTCGCGATTTCGTGAAGGGCGTCGCCGCCCTTCCCCTTGCCATGGGCGTCTCGCCGAAGGTGCTCGGTGCAACCACGCTCAGGATCCGGTACGACATCGCCAGCTCCGGCGGCGAGCAGATGATGGCGCTCTACGCCGATGCCGTACGCCAGATGAAGGCGCTCGGACCCGACAATCCGATGAGCTGGATGTGGCAGTGGTACACCCACTTCGTGAATGGCACCACGACGAAATCGGCCGAGGTGAGCCGAATCTTCGGCACGACCACCACGCCACAGAGCTCGCTGGCCAATGAGACCTGGAATACCTGCCAGTCGCATTCGGGCCAGAACTCGAACAATTTCCTGCCTTGGCACCGGCTGTACATCTACTACTTCGAGCGGATCGTGCGCCAGGTTTGTGGGCATCCCGAATTCACGCTGCCCTACTGGAACTACACCTCCTCCGATCCGGCACAACGCGGCGTGCTGCCGGAGCAGTTCCGGATGCCGGACGACCCGCTCTACGGAAGCCTGTATGTCGACACGCGCGGTTCCCTGGCCAACAGCGGCGAGCCCATCCAGAAGTACCAGACCGGCGACCAGATGGATATCACCGATGCGATGCTCAAGACCAGCTACAGCACGGTCGACAGCGTCCAGGGTTTCTGCCGCGCCATCGACAGCGGCATTCATGGTCGCATCCACGTGCTCACCGGCACCAGCAAGGACATGGGCTCGGTGCCCTATGCGGGCCAGGATCCGCTCTTCTTCGTCCACCACGCCAACATCGATCGCATGTGGGCCAGCTGGAACAAGAATGGCGGCAGGAACCCGCCAACCACCGAGACGTGGACGCAACGCGCCTTCGTCTTCGCCGACGTCAACGGTACGCGCGTGTCGCGCAAGCTCAGCACGGGTTTCAGCATCCTCAGCCTGGGCTACGACTACGACGTCAAGATCCCGAAGCCCACTGCGACCACGACCAGCAGCTCGAGCGCCACGGTGATGGCGGCCGCAACGCCGACGGGAACACGCTCGACCAGGATCGCGAAGTCGGATACCGAGGCGAACCTCGGCACGAAGACGATGCACGTGCGCCTGCTTCCAGTGCCGGGCACCCGGTCGACGAACGTCCTCGGCCTGGATCCGAACGACGGCCGCCGCACCTACCTCGTGGTCCGGGACCTGCACACCTGGGTCCAGCCGGAAGTGCTGTACCACCTGTACCTGACGCCGCCGAGCGGGAAGATGGGGCTGAACAAGGACGATTACGTCGGCGCGATCAATTTCTTCGATGCCGAGTTCCACGACCACGGCGGCGGCATGATGGCCGAAGCGCTGGGCGAGAACTTCTACAGCTTCGACGTCACCAAGGTCTTGCAGGCGATCGCGCGCAGTGGCGATCGCAGCGCCGGTGGCGCGTTGCAGCTGAGCTTCGTCCCGGGTGGCGCCGCCAACCCCCACGCCAAGCCGTTGGTGGCGACGATCGAACTCGTGCGCCAGTAGACGCGTGCTCGAAGCGGGAGGGGCGCGTGCCTCTCCCGCCACAGGCTCAGGATGTCATCCGGTCCCAGAAGCCCCTGACGCCGTCGAGGAAGGTGGACGAGCGCGGCGAATGCCGACGTGCATCCTCGCCGGTGAAGGTCGCTTCGAATTGCTCCAGCAGCGTGCGCTGCTCCGTCGTCAGGTTGACCGGCGTCTCGACGACGGCCTTGCAGTAGAGGTCGCCCGGCTTGCGGCTGCGCACCGACTTGACGCCCTTGTCGCGCAGGCGGAAGACCTTGCCGGTCTGGGTTTCGGCAGGAATGCGGATCTCGGTTTCGCCGGCCAGTGTCGGCACGCGCACCGTCGCGCCCAGCGCCGCCTGTGCGATGCGGATCGGGATCTCGCAGTGCAGGTCGTCGCCGTCGCGCTGGAAGATCGCATGCGGACGCACGCGCACTTCCACGTACAGGTCGCCCGGCGGCGTGCCCGCGGGACCGGCTTCGCCCTCGCCGGCCAGGCGGATGCGATCGCCGTTGTCGACGCCCGGCGGGATCTTCACCGACAGCGTCTTGTCTTCCTCGACACGGCCGGCGCCGTGGCAGGACTTGCACGGATGCGCGATCGTCTGGCCGCGTCCGCCGCAATGCGGGCACGGCTGCTGCATGGTGAAGATGCCACGCTGCATGCGGACCTGGCCGCGTCCATGGCAGGTCGCGCAGGTATCGATCTTGCCGTCCTCCGAGCCCGTGGACGCGCAGGGCGCGCACGGTACCAGGGTCGGGATCTCGATGCGTTTCTCGGTGCCGCCGACGGCCTCCTCGAGATCGAGTTCCATGACATAGCCGACGTCGGCGCCGCGGCGTGCTCCTCGGCCCGGCGATGCGCCACCGAAAATGTTGCCGAAGATGTCGCCGAAGATGTCGCCCATGTCGGCGAATCCGCCGCCCGCTCCGGCGCCGCCGCCCATGCCGTGCTCGAAGGCCGCATGCCCGTGCGCGTCGTACAGCCGGCGCTTGGAGGCATCGGACAGGACTTCGTAGGCTTCCTTGCACTCCTTGAAGGCTTCCAGCGCCACCGTATCGCCCGGATTGCGGTCCGGGTGGTGCTTCATCGCGCAACGCCGATAGGCCTTCTTCAGGTCCTCGTCGGACACGTCCCGGGATACGCCGAGGGTCTCGTAATAGTCGCGCTTGCTCATGTTTCCTGTCTGATGCGGGCTTCGATGCGACGGTCGGGTAGGAACCACATCGCCGCGACGGCGACATAGAGCAGGCCCGAAAGTGCGGGATGGACGAACGCGAGCGGAATCGCCGCGGAGTAGAGGACCAGTGGAACGATACCTTTCACATCATGCCCTTTGACGGCCTGCGCAAGCAGTGACCTGCTGCCGCCATTGGCGTGGATGATCGATGCCTGGAACGGCCGCCAGGCGATCGCCGCCATCAGCAGCACGGCGCCATACACCGCCACCGGCACCGGCGCGAACCGGTTCTCGCCCATCCACGCCGTCGCGAAGGGGAACAGCGACAGCCAGAACAGCAGGAACAGGTTGGCCCACAGCACCCGGCCGTCGACATGCTGCGCGGCGTGCAGGAAGTGATGATGGTTGTTCCAGTAGATGCCAACGTAGACGAAGCTCAGCACGTAACTCAGGAAGACCGGCAACAACGGTTGCAGCGAGGCCAGGCTGGCGCCTTCGGGCGCGCGCAGCTCCAGCACCATGATGGTGATGATGATGGCCATCACGCCGTCGCTGAATGCCTCGAGCCGTGCCTTGCCCATGTCGCCTCGTCCCCACCTACGCAAACGGGCGCCCGTTGCCGGACGCCCGCTGGCTCGCCGTTCCGCCGATCAGGCCTGCTTGCTGTCGTTGTCGTGCACTTCGGTGAATTCGGCGTCCACGACATCGTCGTTGCGCGGCGCGCCCTGCGCGCCGGCGGATTCGCCACCACCCGGCTGCTGGGACGCCGATGCGGCCGAGAACAAAGCCTGTCCGGCCTCTTCCAGTGCCTTGGACTTGGCGTCGATCTGCGCCTTGTCGTCACCCTTCATCGCAGTCTCGAGTTCGGCGATCGCGCCTTCCGCGCGGCCGATCACGTCGCCGCCGACCTTGTCGCCGCTGTCCTTGATCGCACTGCGCGTGGCATGGATCAGTCCATCGGCATGGTTGCGCGCCTGCACGAGCTCGTGGAACTTCTTGTCCTCCTCGCGATGCGATTCGGCGTCCTGCACCATCCGCTGGATCTCGTCGTCGGAGAGGCCCGAACCGGCCTTGATCTCGACTTTCTGCTCCTTGCCGGTCTTCTTGTCCTTGGCGGTGACGTGCACGATGCCGTTGGCGTCGATGTCGAAGGACACCTCGACCTGCGGCATGCCGCGCATCGCCGGCTCGATGCCGGTGAGGTCGAACTTGGCCAGCGACTTGTTGTAGCGCGCCTGCTCGCGCTCGCCCTGCAGCACGTGCACGGTGACGGCGGTCTGGTTGTCCTCCGCGGTCGAGAAGGTCTGCGACGCCTTGGTCGGCACCGTGGTGTTCTTCTCGATGATCTTGGTGAACACGCCACCCAGCGTCTCGATGCCCAGCGACAGCGGGGTCACGTCGAGCAGCAGCACGTCCTTGACGTCGCCCTGCAGCACGCCACCCTGGATCGCGGCGCCGACGGCGACCGCCTCATCCGGATTGACGTCCTTGCGCGGTTCCTTGCCGAAGAAATCGGCCACCGCCTGCTGCACTTTCGGCATGCGTGTCTGGCCGCCGACGAGGATGACTTCGCCGATGTCGCCGTTGCCGATGCCGGCATCCTTCATCGCAATGCGGCACGGATCGATGGTCTTCTTGATCAGGTCGTCCACCAGCGACTCGAGCTTCGCCCGCGTCAACTTGATGTTGAGGTGCTTCGGACCTGAGGCGTCGGCGGTCACGTACGGCAGGTTGACCTCGGTCTGCTGCGAGGACGACAGCTCGATCTTCGCGCGCTCGGCCGCATCCTTCAGGCGCTGCAGCGCCAGATGGTCCTTGCGCAGGTCGATGCCCTGCTCCTTCTGGAACTCGTCGACCAGGAAATCGATGACACGCTTGTCGAAGTCCTCGCCGCCCAGGAACGTATCGCCGTTGGTGGCGAGCACCTCGACCTGCATTTCGCCGTCGACCGACGCGATCTCGATGATCGATACGTCGAACGTGCCGCCGCCGAGGTCGTACACCGCGATCTTGCGGTCGCCACCCTTCTTGTCCATGCCGTAGGCGAGCGCGGCCGCGGTGGGCTCGTTGATGATGCGCTTGACGTCCAGGCCGGCGATCTTGCCGGCGTCCTTGGTCGCCTGGCGCTGGCTGTCGTTGAAGTACGCGGGCACCGTGATCACGGCCTCGGTGACGGTCTCGCCGAGATAGGCCTCGGCCGTCTTCTTCATCTTCTCAAGCACCTTGGCCGAGACTTCCTGCGGCGCGAGCTTGCGCCCGTCGCTGGTCGCGACCCAGGCATCGCCATTCTCGTGCTGCGTGATCGCGTACGGAACCAGGCCGAGGTCCTTCTGGACTTCGGCATCGGTGAACTTGCGGCCGATCAGGCGCTTGACCGCATAGAACGTGTTCTTGGGGTTGGTGACCGCCTGGCGCTTGGCCGAGGCGCCGACCAGGACTTCACCGTCCTTGGTCCAGGCCACGATGGACGGCGTCGTGCGATCGCCTTCCGAATTCTCGATGACCCGGGCCTTTCCGCCCTCCATGACCGCCACGCAGGAATTGGTCGTTCCCAGGTCGATGCCGATGATCTTGCCCATGTGTGATTGCTCCCTGTCCGAATGCTTGGATGGTGTTGGCGCGTATCGCCGA
>Ga0308176_10002653_pt1 | contig 11335 bp, 9 predicted proteins | sample PhyCR2_3_FD_203890 | JGI IMG/M metagenome (GOLD analysis project Ga0308176, IMG submission 203890) | Soil microbial communities from UC Gill Tract Community Farm, Albany, California, United States - DLSLS.C.R2 | ecosystem: Environmental > Terrestrial > Soil > Agricultural land | place: USA... | reverse complement strand
ACTTGTAGGGAATGTCTGGACCGCCTGCGCGGTATTGATCCTGCTTGGAATCCTGGCGGGTTACTTCGTTGTTCCAATGAATGCGCTGTTGCAGTATCGCGGGCATTTGCTGATGAGCGCAGGCCAGTCTGTCGCAGTGCAGAATCTTAGCGAGAACATCTCGATTGTCGTCATGCTGGCCTTGTACGCCGCCATGGTGTCACTGGATATTCCAATCACCCGGATCATTCTTTTTTTCGGACTCCTGTTTTCGCTGGTGATCCTGCTCGTCATATTGAGATTACGGCGGAAACAATGCGACGTCTCTCCCATTTGAAAGGACTACGTGCCCGCGGCCTCATGCCGACTCGCGTATGACCAGGCTGCCGGTGAACAGCCTGCGATAAGACGGCACGGGCCCGGTCGCGCCGAACTGCCGGTGCAGGCATTCAATCGCGGCGCGCCCTATGGAGACGACATCCTGCCTGAAGGTGGTCAGGGCAGGGTAGAGATATTCGCAGATGGGCAGGTCATCATGCCCGACGAACGCCAGGTCCTTGCCGGGCACGAGGCCGAACTTGCGGCAGGCGGACATGGCGCCGATCGCCAGGCGGTCGGTGCCGCATGCCAGCGCGGTGACGCCGTCCGTCTGCCAGGCGCCGCTGGCCAGCCAGTCGAGCACATGCCGGAATGCGTAGGCTTCGAAGTCCCATGACGGCACCGCCGCGGCGGTCGGCACCACCCGCGGCGGCAGGCCGGCTTCCTTCATCACCTCCAGATAACCGCCAAGCCTCTCTTCCGGCGATGGATGGGCAACCGGCGGCGCCCCCAGGTAAGCCGGCCTGTGGCCGCGGCTGAGCAGGTAGCGCGTCAGCATCGCCATGCTCTGCCGGTTGTCGTTCATCACGTAATTGCAGTCTTCGTGCACGTAGCTGTCCAGGTAGACGATGGACATTTCCTTTTCCAGTCGCAGCAGCAGGTCCAGGTTGTCGCGCGACGCGACCGCGGTCAGCACCACGCCAGCCACCTTCATCGAGCGCATGGTCAGCAGCGCGGCCGCTTCTCCCGCCGGGCTGTTGTACGAGCACTGGATGATCAGGTCCATGCCCAGCGCATTGGCTTCGGCCTCGATCACGCGCAGCGCTTCGGCAAAGAAAGGCTCGCTGATGACGGGCAGGATCACGCCCAGCAAGCGCGACCGTCCCTTGACCAGGCTGACCGCATGCGGATCGGGCACATATTCGAGTTCGCGGCATGCCTGCTCGATGCGGGCCCGCGTCTCCGGCTTCAGGCCCTGGCTGTCGTTGAAATACTTGGACACCGTTGCGCGCGACACCTTGGCCAGGGCCGCGACATCATGCATGGTCACCGGCGTGGAGCGGCTCGCGCGGGCGGCCTTGCGCTCGGCCGGGGGGGCTGCTTTGGCGGTTTTTACCGGTTTCATCAGTCAGCTTTACTCGTGTAAATTTGTTGGTCCGGTCCAGGCGCTCGCTTGGCGCGCCAGCGCTCGTAGCGACGTGCCCAGTGGACACGCTTCACAGGCGCCGTGGCTGCCATCATAACAAAAATAGTAGTTGGCGCTACTATGCCCGCTTTTTGCGCGGCAACGTAAATTTCATTGAGGGCATTGATTTTTAAAGGCTTTAATCATGCTGCGGTGCGCGAGCGTGCAGGCTTGCCGGAAAGGATTATTTTTTCTCATCGTTTTTGCTAAAAAACGGTTGACGCGCCAAAATCGACACGTGTAAAGTTCGCTCCAGTGACAGCAGAATCACAATAAAAAAACATGGGACAGGCGCAATGCTTGTCGGATCCTGTGAAAACCGGTCGGAGACATCAACATGAAGAAGCACGCTTACGCCGCCTGCATCGCAGCGCTGGCCCTTTGCATTTCAGGCGCCGCCGGCGCCGCCACCAAGCCGCTGAAGACGATCGGCGTCGCGGTCAGCGACCTCGCCAATCCCTTTTTCGTCGCCATCGGCAAGGGCGCCACGGATGCCGCCAGAAAAATAGGCGGCAATGGCGTCAAGGTCACCACCGTCTCCGCGAAGTATGACCTTAATACCCAGGTCGGCCAGATCGAGAACTTCATCGCCAGCAAGGTCGACCTCATCATCGTGAATGCTTCCGATCCCAAGGGCATTGCACCGGTGCTGAAGAAAGCCCGGGATGCCGGCATCGTCGTGATGGCGGTGGATGTCGGCGCGGAGAATGCCGACGCCACCATCATGTCCGACAATACGATGGCCGGCGTGGAATCCTGCAAGGTCATCGCGGAGCGCTTGGGCGGCAAGGGCAACGTGGTCATCGTCAACGGCCCGCCCGTCACCGCCGTGATCGCGCGCGTCGCCGGCTGCAAGCAGGCGCTGGCCGGCACCGGCATCCGCATCCTGTCCGACAACCAGGATGCCAAGGGCAGCCTGGACGGCGGCATGGAAGTGATGACCAACCTGCTCACTGCCCATCGCAGGATCAACGCGGTGTTCGCCATCAACGATCCTTCCGCGATCGGCGCCGAACTCGCCATCAAGCAGTCAGGCCGCAGCGACGTCGTGATGGTCGCCTCGGTGGACGGGGCGCCGGATGCCGAGGCCGCGCTTAAATCGAAGAACAGCATCTTCGCCGTCACCGCCGCCCAGAACCCCTACAAGATGGCGGCCATGGCGGTCGAGATCGGCTACGACATCATGAATGGCAAGCGTCCCCCGAACCCGACGGTGCTGATCCCGACACCCGCCATCACCAGGGAAAACGTCGCGGCCTACCAGGGCTGGACCAGTCACTAGGGCCGGCGCGGCCGCGGCCGCACGGCTATCCACGCATTAACCTCACCGGAGGAGACATGGCAACTGCTATGCAGGAAGCGGTGCTCGATATGTCGGGCATACGCAAGAGCTTCGGCGCCGTCAAGGTGCTCGATGGCGTGAAGCTACGGGTGTATCCGGGCGAAATCCACGCGCTGATGGGTGAAAACGGCGCCGGCAAGAGCACGCTGATGAAGATACTCGCAGGCGTCTACCAGCCTGACGCCGGGGAGATAAGGGTGTCGGGCCAGCCGGTGCGCATCACCGACCCGGCAACCGCGCGCGCCCACGGCATCAACCTGATTTACCAGGAACTGTCGGTGGCGCCCAACCTGAGCGTGGCTGAAAACATCTTCATGGGCGCCGAGCCGCGCAGCGGCTTCGGCATCGTCGATGTCGGGCAGATGAACCGCCGCGCCGCCGACGTATTGCAAACCCTGGGCGCGAGCTTCGCTCCGACCGACCTGGCCAGCAGGCTTTCCATCGCCGACCAGCAACAGGTGGAAATCGCGCGGGCGCTGGTGCACCAGAGCCGCGTGCTGATCATGGACGAGCCGACCGCCGCTCTTTCCGACCGCGAGACGGCGCGCCTGTTCGAAGTGATGCGGCGGCTGCGCGACGATGGCATCGCCATCATCTACATCAGCCACCGCATGGCCGAGGTGCGCATGCTGGCGGACCGCGTGACCGTCATGCGCGACGGCGCATGGATCGGCGAGCTTGAGCGCGAGCAGGCGACACCCGAGACCGTGGTGAAGATGATGGTGGGGCGCGAGCTGGGCAGCTTCTACGAGCACACGTCGCAGCACCAGCCCGGCGCCGTCCGCCTGCGCCTGTCCGACGTCCACGGCGGCAAGGTGCTGCCGGTATCGCTGGAAGTGCGCGCCGGCGAGATCGTCGGCCTGGCCGGACTGGTGGGCGCCGGCCGCACCGAGCTGGCGCGCCTGGTGTTTGGCGCCGACAGGATGAGCGGCGGCGCCGTCGAACTGGATGGCAGGCCGGTGTCGATACGCGAGCCCGCCGACGCGATACGCCTCGGCATCGCCTATGTGCCGGAAGACCGCAAGGGGCAGGGCCTGTTCCTGCAGCTGTCCCTGCTGGCCAACATCACGATGAATGTGCTGGGCCGCCATGCGCGCTGGGGCATCCTGAAGCGCTCCGAGCTGATGCAGGTGGCCGAGCGCGCGATCAAGCGCCTGAGCGCGCGCGGCGCCGGTCCCGATGGCATCATCGGCGGCCTGTCGGGCGGCAACCAGCAAAAGCTGCTGCTCGCCCGCTGGCTGGAGATCCAGCCCAAGGTGCTGATCCTCGACGAGCCCACCCGCGGCGTCGACATCGGCGCCAAGCACGAGATCTACAAGATCATCCATGAACTCGCCGACGCCGGCGTGGCCGTCATCTGCATTTCCAGCGAGCTGCCCGAAGTGATCGGGGTCTGCGACCGCGTGCTCGTGATGCGCGAGGGCTCCCTCGCCGGCGAGCTGGACGGCAAGCGCATTACCCAGGAAAACATCATGGCCCTGGCCACCCATGCACAAACCGCATAAGGAGACATCATGCTTACCAATCCCGCCAAGACCTTCAGAAAACCCCTGTGGCACCTGCCTGGCGCCGCCAGGCCGCATAATCCGGCTTCCAACCGGGAGACAGCGATGCATGGGATAACGACCCGCGGCGGCGTCGGCGCCGCAATCTCGAGGATGTTCGGCACCATGGGCATGCTGCCGGTGCTGATCGCCCTGTATGTCGCGTTCTATTTCCTCACCGGCTATTTCGCGGAGGATGGCATCTCCAACTTCGCCACCACCGCGAACACGATGAACATCCTGCGCCAGACCTCGATCAACCTGGTGCTGGCGACCGGCATGACGTTCGTCATCCTGACCGGCGGCATCGACCTGTCGGTGGGATCGGTGCTGGCGGTGTCGGCGGTGCTCGGCATGATCACCTCGCTGCCGGGCCATGCGGCGGCGCTCTCGCTGCCGGTGTTCCTGTTTTCCGGCCTGGCCATGGGCCTGCTGAACGGCATCCTGGTGGCGGGCTTCAAGATCAATCCTTTCGTGGTCACGCTCGGCACCATGACCGCGCTGCGCGGCGCGGCTTACCTGTTCGCCGACGGCACCACCATACTGAACCGCGAGATCCCGAGCTTCGAATGGATAGGCAATGGCGCCTTCCTCGGCCTGCCATGGCTGGTATGGGTGGCCGGCGCGCTGGTGCTGCTGGCCTGGTTCATCCTGCGCCGCACCGTGCTCGGCATGCATATCTATGCGGTCGGCGGCAATCCGCAGGCGGCCCGGCTGACCGGGATCAAGGTGGGGCTGGTGCTGGCCTTCGTGTATGCGTTCAGCGGCCTGTGCGCCGGCACGGCCGGCGCGATGTCGGCCAGCCGGCTGTACGGCGCCAACGGCAACTGGGGATCGGGCTATGAACTCGACGCCATCGCGGCCGTGGTGCTGGGCGGCACCAGTCTGATGGGCGGGGTGGGCACGGTCTGGGGCACGGTGATCGGCGCCCTGATCATCGGCCTGATGAACAATGCGCTCACCATCCTCGGCCTGTCCTCGTTCTGGCAGTACGTAGCCAAGGGCGTCGTCATCGTGCTGGCGGTCATGCTCGACAAATGGCGTCATCAACAGCAGGCGAACTGACATGACGACCAAGCCTGATTTACCGCGTTACGTCGTGTTCGGCGAAGCCCTGACCGACATGATCCGCCAGGACGACGGCAGCTGGCGCGCGCTGCCCGGCGGTTCATGCTGGAACGTGGCCCGGGTCGGCGCCAGGATGGGCGTGCCGACCGGCTATGCCGGCGCGGTCAGCATGGACCTGTTCGGCGACGAGCTGGAACGTGTCGGCGGCGAGGCCGGCCTCGACCGCCGCTTCCTGCAGCAGGTCGATGCGCCGCCGTTCATCGCGATGGTGACGTCCCGCCATCCGCCGCGCTATGTGTTCCTGGGCGAGAACAGCGCCGACCTGCGCTTCGATCCCGCGCTGCTGCCTGCCGGCTGGCTGGAGGCGGCCGAGGTGGTCCACATGGGCAGCCTGAGCCTGGCCCGGCAGCCGCTGGCGGGACGCCTGACGGAGCAGGCCATCGCCGCGCACCGGGCCGGCAAGCGCATCGCCTTCGACCCGAATTTCCGCAGCCAGATGCGGGATGAGGACTACCGCCGGACCTTCCGGCTGATGGCTTCCATCGCCAGCTACATCAAGGTGTCGGATGAAGACCTGGAAGGGCTGTTTCCGGGCTCCTCGCCGGGCGCGGCGCTGGCGGCGCTGCGCGAGCTGGCGCCCGAAGCGGAAATCCTGCTAACGCGCGGCGCGGCCGGCATGAGCCTGCTATCGGGCGACAGCGTGCTGGACCAGCCCGCGTTCAGCGTCGACGTGGTCGACACCGTGGGCTGCGGCGATGCCGCGATGGCCGGCTGGATGAGCAGCCTGCTGCTGCACCCGGGCAGCCCGTCGGGCCGGCACCTTGAACGCATCGCCGCGGTGGCCGCGCTTGCAGCCACCCGGCCCGGGCCTTATGCGCCAGCGGCGGCAGAGGTCGAACGGTTGCTGAAACAGGAAGTATCAGGCAGCCAGCGGTAACAGAACTCCACCCGATGCATTCCCGTCCCGCGCCGCGGGAGGGGATGTCTTTACCCGCAATTTTTGAACCGTCCCACCAGGCGAGCATGAACCGCCGCGCTTGCGCGCGGCCGGACAGGCGCGCCCATGCGAGGACGGAAGCATACGGAGACATCATGCGCATGCAGCACGTAAGGACCGCCGCACTGACCCTGGCCGCGATGGCGCTGTGCCAGGCCGGCTGGGCCCTGGAGACCAAGGGCTATCTCCGCGCCAATGCCGGCTCGAATTCGGAAGGCGGCGGCCAGACCTGCTTCCGGCTCGCCGGCGCCGGCTCGAAGTACCGGCTCGGCAATGAGTGCGGCGTGTATGGCGAACTGCTGCTTGGCCAGCGCATCGCCGGCATGGATGGCGGCGCGGAGCTGAAGGGCTATGCGATGGTGAACCTGATCAATGACGCCGCCAACAGCAATGCCAGCCGCTCGCAGGGCGGCTGGGATGTCGGCCTGCCGCAAGCCTACCTGGCCGCCGAGCATCTGCCGCAACTCGGCGGCGCCAGCCTGTGGGCGGGCCGCCGCTATTACAAGCGCGAAGACCTGCATATCACCGACTACTTCTACTGGAATCCCTCGGGCCTGGGCCTGGGCATCGAGGACGTGCCGGTGGGCAGCATGAAATTCAGCTATGCATTCATGCATGACGACAGGCAGACCATGCCGACCATGCGTGTCGGCGACATCGCCAACCGCCACGACTTGCAACTGCGCGGCCTGCAGGTCAATCCCGGCGGCAAGCTGGAATTCGGCCTGGCCCTGATATCGGCCAACGGCAATGGCGACAATCACCATGGCGGCTCCATGCTCACCATCCAGCATCGCCAGAGCGGCCTGTTCGGCAATGGCGACAACCGGCTCGCGGTCCAGTACGGCACCGGCGCCGGCGCCGACAACGGCGCCACCGGCGACACTTCCAGCGGCAGCGATGTGCATCGCTTCCGCATCGTCGAGGGATTCTATTCACAGTTTACCAGCAGGCTGGGCGCCGAGATCGTCGCCGTCTACCAGCGCGACACCGCGAATGACCCGAAGAAGGCCAGGACCTGGACCACCACCGGCGCACGGCTGTCGTATGGCGTCAGCGAGCACATCAAGCTGCTGGCCGACATCGGCCACGACCGGGTGGCGCCCGAGAACGGCGATACTCGCAGGCTTACCAAGTTCACGCTGGCGGCCGCGCTGTCCGCGGGGCCCGGCTATCTGTCCAGGCCCGAACTGAGGCTGTTCTATACCCACGCCAAATGGAACGGCGCTGCCCGCGCCGCGGCGGCCGCCGGCGACCCGATGTCCGCGACCGGCGTGTTCGGCAATGCGAACCGCGGGTCCGTCGTCGGCGTGACTTTCGAGACCTGGTGGTGATCCGCCATCGCGCCAGCCTTCAAACCCACAGGAGCAGGAGTTTATGCATCATCCCAATGAAGTCGATCTCGTGATCTTCGGCGGCACCGGAGATCTGGCCATGCGCAAGCTGCTGCCTGCGCTCTACCACCTGCACTGCGACGGCTTGCTGGCGCCCGGCGCGCGCATCATCGGCGTTGCCCGCGAGGCGCAGGAGCGCGACGCTTACCTCGCGATGGCGCGCAGGCAGTGCGAGGCCCACCTGGGGCAGAGCTTTTCGGAAGCCGCATGGGAAGGCTATGCGGCGCGCATCGGCTATTGCGCCCTCGATGCGCGCAAGCCGGAAGCCTATGCGCAGCTGGCTTCCTGCCTGCAGGATGGCGGCAGCCGCGACCGGGTGTTTTACCTGTCGACCGCGGCTTCGCTGTTCGCCGATATCTGCCGCAACCTGAAGCGCGCGCGCCTGATCAGCCAGCGCTCCCGGGTCGTGCTGGAAAAGCCGCTGGGCTATGACCTGTCCTCGTCGTGCCGCATCAATGACGAGGTCGGCAGGTTCTTCGATGAAACCCAGATCTACCGCATCGATCATTACCTGGGCAAGGAGGCGGTGCAGAACCTGCTGGCGCTGCGCTTCGGCAATGGCCTGTTCGAGCCGCTGTGGCGCCGGGAATGCGTGCGCGACGTCCAGATCACGGTGGCGGAACAGCTGGGCGTGGAAGCGCGCGGCGACTTCTATGACAGCACCGGCGCGCTGCGCGACATGCTGCAGAACCACCTGCTGCAGTTGCTGTGCATCGTGGCGATGGAGCCTCCCGCGTCCATCAACCCCGACGTGGTGCGCGACGAGAAGCTGAAGGTGCTGCGGGCGCTGCGTCCCATCACGGGCCATGACGTGGCGGCCAAGACGGTGCGCGGCCAGTACCGCGCCGGCGCCATCCGCGGCAAGCCGGTTTGCGGCTATCTCGATGAGCAGGGCATACCGGCTGACAGCCGGACCGAGACCTTCGTTTCGATCAGGGCCGAAGTCGACACCTGGCGCTGGGCCGGCATCCCATTTTTCCTGCGCACCGGCAAGCGCATGCAGGAAAAGCTGGCCGAGATCGTCATCAACTTCCGCGAGCCCGCGCACACGATTTTCAATGTGCCGTTCGGGATGTTTACCAACCGCATGGTGATCCGCATGCAGCCCGAGGAAACCGTGGAGTTGCACCTGCTTGCCAAGCAGCCCGGCGAGGACGTGCAGCTGCGCCCGGTATGCCTGAACCTTGACCTTGCCGAAAGCTTTCGCACGCGCCGGCTCGAAGCCTATGAGCGGCTGCTGATGGATGTGATGCGCGGCAATCTCACGCTGTTTGTCCGTCGCGATGAACAGGAAGCGGCCTGGAACTGGGTCGAATCGATCATGGCGGGCTGGGAAGCCTCGGGCCAGCAGCCGCGCAGCTATACCGCCGGCACCTGGGGGCCGGCCGCCTCGAATACATTGATGTCGAGCAGCGGCATGCACTGGCATGAAGAAATCTGATGTGCGCGGCGCCGCGCCGGGCTATGCTGAGTCCCGCGACATCTCCCGCTTTTTTACCAGCACTGACTTTTTAAAGGAGAACTGCCATGGCAGCGAAGAAGATCCTGTTTCTCACCGGCGATTTTGCCGAAGACTATGAAACCATGGTGCCGTTCCAGGCGCTGCAGATGGTTGGCCACACCGTGCACGCGGTGTGCCCCGGAAAGAAGAGCGGCGACAAGATCAAGACCGCCATCCATGATTTTGAGGGCGACCAGACCTATACCGAGAAGCCAGGCCACCTGTTTGCGCTGAATGCGGACTTCGATGAAGCCGATGCCGGCAACTACGACGGCCTGATGATAGCCGGCGGCCGCGCGCCGGAATACCTGCGGCTGAATCCGCGCGTGGTGGAGCTGGTGCGCCAGTTCGCGCAGGCCAACAAGCCCATCGCCGCGGTCTGCCATGGCGCCCAGCTGCTCGCCGCGGCCGACGTAATCCGCGGCAAGCGGATTTCCGCCTATCCCGCCTGCGCGCCGGAAGTGCGGCTGGCCGGCGGCGAGTACGCGGAGATCGACGTGGATGCCGCTGTCACCGACGGCAACTTCATCACCGCGCCGGCCTGGCCGGCGCATCCGCAGTGGCTGGGCCAGTTCCTTGCGCGCCTGGGCACCGAGATCAAGCTGTAGCGGGCCTGGCCGCCGCCGGCGGCCATTCTTTCAACCATTATCCTGATTCCCATGCCATCTCCCATACCCCGATACCGGATAGGCCTTGCCGCCAACCGCGCGCACCAGGACGCCGCCGGCTCGGCGCTGGTGCGCCTGCTGCGCGGCTCCCGCGGCACCATCGACTTCCTGCGGCCAGAGTTCGTGGTGGTCGGCAGGACCCTGGACGCGATCCACAGCCATGGCCTGCTTGAGGGCTATCCGGCGGTCGAGCGCTTTCCCTATGGCCGCGAGGGCGGCCTGATGATGCTGGTGTCGCGCATCGTGGAGACCGATCCGGCGAAGGCGCTGGACGCGGTGATCTACCTGATGGATCCGGTCGACCCTTCCTCCAACTTCCCCGAAGCATTGGCCCTGAAGCGGCAGTGCGTGATCCATGGCAAGCCTTTCCTGTCCACCCTGGCCGGCGCGCGCGAGTGGCTGGAACTGGAGGCGCTGGCGGCGGGCGCCGCGCCCAATCCGGTGCTGGACGACAGTTATGACCTGGCGCGTGAATCCATCGCGCTGATTGCGCATGATGCGATGAAGCAGGACATGCTGAAGCTGGCGGAGCGGCATTTCGATTTGCTGGACCGCTTCGGCATGCGCTGCGCCACCGGGACCACCGGCGGCCTGCTCAACCAGCTTGCGCAGCGCATCAAGGGCGAGGAGGCGGGCCGCAACTGGGTGCGCCCATTCCGAAGCGGGCCGCTGGGCGGCGATGCGCAGATCGCCGAGCTGATCCTGCGCCGGCAATGCCGGCGCGTGCTGTTCCTGGAAGACCCGCATGTGGCGCGCCAGCATGAGGCGGACATCCAGCTGCTGGAGCGCGCGGCGCGTACCGTGACGGACTATGCGTCATGCAGCAGCGACGTCAGCAACGTCGAGCGCTGGCTGGGCTTGCTGGCGCTGCGCGGGGGAAGGGACAAGCCTGCGCTCTAGGTATCCGGCAGGGGGGCTGCTATATTCTTGAGATCGCCGCTTTGAAACGGCCGTCGGGAATGGTGAGCCCTATGAGACGACGTACCGCCTTTGAACGCCGCGCCGCTGCAATGCGCAAGGCCAGCCTGGCGCTCGATCGCGCCAACCACGCGCGGACCCCGGAGGAGAAGGCGGCGGCTCTCCGATGGGCTGCGATCTGGGGGGCTATCGCCAAGATAGGGCCGTATCGGCGGGGATGAACTCGAGCGAACCGGCAGGACGGCGGCATGCATGGCCAAAGGCCCGGCCGTGGCCATGCATGCCGCCGGAAGAGCGCCGCGCCCGCAAGGACCGGGCGCGGCGGGAAGTCACTGCGTGCTGATCTGGCGCTTCGTCAGCGATGCATCGAAGATCAGCTTTTGCGGCCACGGCTGCCAGGACACGCCCAGCGTCGGGTTG
>Ga0308176_10002651_pt1 | contig 11339 bp, 9 predicted proteins | sample PhyCR2_3_FD_203890 | JGI IMG/M metagenome (GOLD analysis project Ga0308176, IMG submission 203890) | Soil microbial communities from UC Gill Tract Community Farm, Albany, California, United States - DLSLS.C.R2 | ecosystem: Environmental > Terrestrial > Soil > Agricultural land | place: USA... | reverse complement strand
TCGACAGTTTGCAGGTAAAGCTGGCGGGACTGGAACTGCGACGCCCGCGCCCGTTCGGCAACTGCTGGCTGGCCAGCGAACTTTGGCGGCCCCTGGGTTTAACGGAGTTCTGGCGGGAGCGATTGCCAGCCGGTCCTGAAGATGTCAGTTGGGAGAAGGTATTGCGTCTGCTGGCGGTGAACCGACTGCTGGAGCCAGGCAGCGAGTTTCGGGTACACCGGCACTGGTTAAAATTTGATGCCGATCAGGAACTCGCCCTGATTCTGGTTACTGTTGAGCAGGCCGGACGGATCGATGAAGTGTTTGGCGCCCCACCTCGTGTAACGGATCTCGGGAACGATGTGGATGACCAGGGCCTTGATATCGACTCCGCCGCCCAGCACGAAGCCGCGGGTGATGTCCTGGTTCAAAGCCGCGGGATTCGAGGTGGAAGAGGAGTTGGTCACGCTCGCCACAGTGGTGGTGACCGCCTGGGTCAGCCCGCTGAGCTTGTCCCAACTGACGCCGGCCTCGACGAACGGATGCACAAGCGGCGCGCCCTTGAATTTGTACTTCGCCACCAGCGGGAATTCCCACGCGCTGGCGCTGGTGCGGGCATCGGTGATTGTGGCGGTGATCCCGCTGGTGCTGCTAAACGAGCTGTATCCGAAATGACGGTAAAGGACATCGAACTCGATGCCCAACCCGAACGGGAGCCGCAACTCGACGCTCGGGCCAATGATGTACCGGTTCGTGGTGGTATCGAAGCGGAAATTCTGGTTACTGGCGGCGTTCAGGAAGTCGTTCATCGGCAGACCGCCTTTGATGCCGAAACCGATCGGTTGCGCAGCCAGAAAGACGGCGCTTCCTAACAACAGGAAGAGTGATTTCATCGCAAACCTACATGCAATTAGACGCGCAGTGTGAAGGATTCGCCCAAGTAAACCCGGCGCACCTCGGGGTCGCGCGCCAGCGCTTCGGGACTGCCCGCGCGGAAAATGCGTCCGTTGTTGATGATGTAAGCGCGGTCGGTGACCGCCAGGGTTTCACTGACGTTGTGGTCCGTGACCAGGATGCCAATGCCCGAGCGCTTCAGGTCGAAGATGATGCGTTGCAATTCCAGCACCTGGATCGGATCGATGCCGCTGAACGGTTCGTCCAGCAACAAAAAGCTCGGGTTGATCACCAGCGAACGTGCGATTTCGACGCGGCGGCGTTCGCCGCCGGAAAGCATATATCCCCGGCTGTTGCGGACCTTCTCCAGCCCTAGTTGATCAATCAGGCGTTCCATGGTCTCGCGGCGCTCGCGGGCGCGCAGCGGACGCGTTTCCAGGATGGCCATCAGGTTCTCTTCCACCGTGAGTTTGCGGAAAACGCTGGCCTCCTGCGGCAGGTAGCTGATGCCGCGCAGCGCACGTTGATACATCGGGAGGTTGGTGATGTCCTTGTCGTCCACCAGAATGTTGCCGGAATCCGGACTGATCAAGCCGACAATCATGTAGAACGAGGTAGTCTTGCCGGCGCCGTTCGGGCCGAGCAGACCGACCACTTCGCCCTGCTGCACGAACACGGTGACATCGTCCACTACGCGGCGGCCACGATAGGTCTTGGAGATCTGCCGCGTTTCGAGTTTGCTCATTTGCCTTTTTTCTTTCGCAGAATGCGGGTATCCACCGGCTTCTCCGGGGTAGCGGTATTCAGCAGCCGGTCATCATTCGCCCACCAAGTCATTTCGGTGCCTTCGGAAGTATTCGGCTTTGGCGCCCCTGCAATCTGCTCTACCATCTTCACCCGCGTCCCTCGCAAAATCACCTTCTGCTCGGCGGGGTAGTACTCGCCGTGCTCGCCGGTTCCGTGCCGGGTCCGGTCTTTGCCGCGCGAATCGATGTCTACCGCGCCATCGGCCAATGCCTTCTCCAGGCTGGAATCGCTGCCCGCTTCGGACAGAAAGGCTTTCAGTTCCTTGGATTGGACCGTCAGATTCGGCCGGTTCAGGACTACTCCGCCGGTATAGTGAGCCAACCGGTCCTGCTCCGTATAAACCATGCGCGCGGCACGAGTTTCGGTGAGCACAGGGGGCGCGGTATTTTTCTTCGGCGCGTTGGAATCGTCCTTATTGGACTCCCACAGGCTGGTGATCACGTGGCCGTCGGCGATCAGGGTTCGCTTCTCGCGATCGATGTCGATGGTGTCCGCCTGGATGCGGTTGGCGCCCTGCCACAGGTTGGCTCCGCCCTCGTAACGGATGGTGCGGTTGCGATTGCGAGAATCCATCTTCGGCGCAGTCGCCTGCATGGGTTCGTCGCCGGAGAGCATTTCGGAATTCTTCTTCTGGCTTTTGTCCGGCATCCGGGTGGACGCCACTTTCCCCTCCGCCGTAAAATCGCCGGTGCGCTGGTCCATGCGGATCCGGTCGGCGGTCGTGGCGCCAGTCGAGTCGCTCATGCGCGCGCTCGTCTCCAGCAGGATCACGTTCTGATCGCTGTCCATGGTGGCTTTCGCGGCGCGGGCCTTGCGTTCGCCTTCGTCATACGCGAAATCGCCGGTCTGCTGAATGGAGGACATGCGATTGGTGCGCGGGTCGAAGCGCGCCTCGATGGTGCGGGAGGTTGTGACGCTGACACCTCGATTGCGCTTCTTTTCCTCGGCGGTGGGCTCGGTGGTGGTCCGGACGTCGGTCGCGTTAAAGTGGTCGAGCCGGTTCTGCTCACCGTAGGCGATCACGAAATCCTTTCCTTCCAGGGTACGGTGGTGCTGCACCGGCAGATTGGGCAGCAATTCCAGAACGCCCGGCGCCTTGGTGACCAGGGTGTCGATCTCGCGTCCGCCGGGCTTCATCTTCATCTCCAGGGTTTCGCTGCGCAGCACGTGAGTCTCGCTCAAAGGACGCCCGGCAAGGACCAGGGGTTTCGAAAGAACCACCGCGTTCCCGTTGGCGGCAATCTGGGTGAGGATCGAATCGTGCCCGTGGGGCTCGAGAGCCAATTCCACGTGCGCGGCCTTCACGTTAGTCTCGGAAGCCGGGGTTGTCGAGGTGAGGTCGGCGTTTTTTTCGGCGATGACTTTTTGGGCGACACCATCGTCATTAAAGTCCACCTCGAGTTCGTCGGCGGCATACTGCAGTTTGCGATTCGGCGCATCTTCGCTGCCGTGCGCCTTGAGCGCCGTCATCTTACGGATGACCTGATCCTCCATCTTGATCACCGCATCGTTGCCTTCGACCACGGTGCCTTCGCGGGTCACGCGGCCCCAGGGTTTGAGCCAGATCTCGTCGGTGGCCTCGTGATAACTCAGCCCCGCCGCCTCGATGCGGGCCGGCTTGGCATCCGGCTTGACGGGTTTCCAGTGGATTTCCACATCGTGCTTCATTTCCAACTGGTGGGAAGTCGGGTCGTAACTCGCGCCAGTGGACTTCCCGTCGCCGCGGTCGAAGACGAAGGTGGAGGGCTTGTCGGTCTCCGCGTGCCCCGTGGTGCTGTCGAAGGAGACGCCGGAGGTCTTGATCACCGTGAGCTGCTTGGCGGGTTCGCCGGTCACCGGTACTCCGATAGTAATCTCGGTATCGCCCTCGGAGAAGAGGCTGCGATCCTTCGCGTTAAAAGTCGCGGCCGCGCTCTTCACCAGGTTGTACGTGTCGCCGTCTTTGGAATAGAGCTTGATCGCAACATTCTTGAGCTCGACATGCGAATCGCTGGCGAGCTGGCGCATCTCCTCGGCATCGATGTCGTAGATCATGCGGCCGGTGGCGTGGTCGGTTTCGCGGCGATGCCAATGCTGGCTCTTGGCGTTGGTGTCGCTCCCCAGGATGGTGGGAGCCGGGGGGAGATCGTTGCTAAGAAGTCTTTGTTGAACCCTGTACTTGTACCAGATTCCGCCGAGGATCGCGGCAATCGCCACAAGCAAGAGCCACCGCGTGCCTCGCATGGAGATACCACGATTGTACCGCGCTATCCCGGCAGAAGCCCTGCTATGCAGATCCGCATCGTCGCCGCGGGCGATACTTTCAGACGGCGGACGCCCATCGTCCCTCAGGACCCATTCTCCTTTCCGGTCGATAATCCGCCCCACTATTTTCTAGTCATGCGCTGAACCATGCGCACCAAAGCGCCCGCCGCCTGAAGCAGGTCTCCATTGGCTAGAGTCTCGCATCCCTCTTGGCGCGTCATCCTGACGGTGTGGTTTGTAAGAAGCGTGGCGATCTCAAGGGGTGTGCCCTGGTCGAGGAGAACGCTCATCTATTGTGCGAATCCCGGGGCTTCGAGGCTTCGGGCCGCAGAGTCAAGAACGGCCTGAACCTGTTCCCGCGTGAGACCATCGTAAAGCGTCACGAGCTGGTCAATCGTGACGCCGTCTCCGAGGTTTCGAACAGGGCTGAAACCGGCATGCGGGTATTCTTGAACACCCAGGCGCCGCTAACCCTGCCTGATACGCTCTCCACGGCCGGACACTGCGACCCATCAAGCCCAGCCATAATACCGGCGTCGGGTTCAGCAAGCTTTTTGAACCAGCCTTCAAGGCTGAGGGCCCGCGCTGCGGCCTTCGCTTTCAGCGCCGCCGCTTCCTCGTCCGGAATTTCAATCACTGTCACACCGGGCTTCTCTCAACGGGTGACCTCCTTGGGCCGAAGGGAAGGGCGAGCTGTGCTCGCCTTGGGCGAGCTGTGCTCGCTTTGTAGGCCGGAGGCCTACACTACATCGCGTCAATAAACCAGCGCTGAACAGCCTGCGGGAGCTCCGGTTCCTCTTCAGACTGCGCCGAACTCTCGGGGTTCCTGCTGCCATTCCGAGTCGGTCGGGACCCCGGCCGGCACCGGGATGCCGCGATTGTGCCGCGCTATCCTGGCAGAGACCCTCACGATGCAGATCCGCATTCTGGCCACCGGCGGCACCTTCGACAAGGAATACAACGAGCTCAATGGCGAGCTCTTTTTCAAGAACACCCATGTCGGCGACATCCTGCGGCTGGGCCGGAGCCATGTGAGCGTGACCGTGGAAACCCTGATGATGATCGACAGCCTGCAGATGACCGAGGGGGATCGTCAACTGATCGTGCGGCGGTGCGGCGAAGTCCCGGAGGAACGGATCGTGATTACCCACGGAACGGACACGATGGAGCAAACTGCCGCCGCGCTGGGAGCCGGGCTGGCGGCGAATAAGACAGTCGTGTTAACCGGAGCGATGGTCCCCTACACCTTCGGCAGCTCCGACGGCATCTTCAACCTGGGAACCGCGCTGGCCTTCGCGCAGACGTTGCCACCGGGGGTCTACGTCGCCATGAACGGCCGGTATTTTCGCTGGGATCGCGTGCGCAAGAACCGCTCTAAAGGCGTGTTTGAAGCGGTCGCACCAGACGCAGAAACTGCAGAGTAGCTGCCCGGAGTGTGTCGGTTTGGCCCAGGCAGTGTGGCTTACCGGCCAATTTCCGGTGGCGTCTGCATCATGGACAGCAGCAAGCAAATCAATACCAGTATGATCAAACCCGTCGCGACGATCATGCGAGTAACCTCATCCCTATCCGCCTACGAGCAATTGGTGTTCCACGGATTGTGAACGTTTCACGCATGCCGCGCGTAAGGTAGAATCTTTGGAAGCCACTCATCCAGGAGATTCCATCATGTCCCTACGCATTAATGACATCGCGCCCGATTTTACGGCGCAGACGACGCAAGGCACGATCCATTTTCACGAATGGATCGGCGACGGGTGGGCGATTCTGTTCTCGCACCCGAAAGACTTCACCCCGGTTTGCACGACGGAGCTGGGCTACATGGCCGGACTGGAGCACGAGTTCGCCAAACGCAACACGAAGATCATCGGGCTCAGCGTGGACCCGGTGGCCAAGCACGGAGATTGGGCTAAAGATATCGAGGAAACCCAGGGTCACAAAGTGAACTATCCGATGATCGGCGATCCGGATCTGTCGATTGCGAAGCTGTACAATATGCTGCCGGCCGAAGTCGGCAATACGTCCGAGGGCCGGACTGCCGCCGACAATATGACGGTGCGGACCGTGTTTGTGATCGGTCCCGATAAGCGGATCAAGCTGATGCTGGCTTACCCGATGAGCACCGGTCGAAACTTCGATGAGATCCTCCGGGCGCTGGATTCCATGCAATTGACGGCGAAGCACAAGGTGGCAACTCCGGCAAACTGGAAGAACGGCGACGACTGCATCATCCTGCCGTCCGTCAACGACGAGGACGCGAAGGCTAAATATCCTGGCGGCTGGAAGACTGTGAAACCGTATCTGCGCGTTGTTTCCCAACCCAAGTAAGATCTAGGCCGGAGGCGCGTCACTCTTCGGCGTGCCTCCGGCCTGCCCGCTTCCTTACTTCGTCGCGGCGGCCGCCAGACTCTTCGCCAAGCCGGCTCCGAACTCCAGGTAATCCCCGGTGGTTCGTGGATGCTTCAGGTCCGGGTGGCGCTCCACCATCATCTCCATCAGGAAGGCCGGAAGTTTGCGCTCCGAATAGAGGTATTGGTTGACCGTATACCGGCCCTTATCAATGGGGGCGGCCATACTGTTCCGGGGCGAAGCGGGATCGAAAAAGTTCGTGGTTGCGCGCAGCCGGTCTACCAGGTCTTGGGCGACGGGCCGAACCTTCGGGTCGGCTGTCGGACCCTCGACGTAGTCACTCGACTCGGTATTGTGCATGGCCAGGAACAGGTCGATGCGATGGCCGGAGTCGATCCAAGCCAGTAGCGCCTTTCGAATCGCGGTGATCTCGGGCATGGACGCCGCGCCGGCCGTGTCCCAGTTTCGGTTGTTATCGTAGCCGGCGGCATTGAAACGCACGGTTCCTTCCGCGGCGCCGTCCACGTCGAAAACCGGGATTACCTTGAATACTGTCGCGCGGCGGATCTGCACCGCATCCGGGTCGGGCGAAACCAGGAATCGTACGGCGCCGTCCGCCACCCAGGAAGTTCCGGTTTCCCACGCGTGCTGGCGGGCCATGAGCCAGACCACTCGCTTGCCGGCTTCGGGCACCGAGGGATCTGTGATGGTGAGCAGCGGGATCTCGCGATGGTGGGCCGTCCGCGCGATGACTTCGCTTTGCAGATGGGGATGCCGCAGGGCGAGAAGCCGTCCGAGTTCCTCGCTCGCGTACGGCGTCATATGTGCGATCCATAGGGTTGAGGCCGTGGGAGTGAAGCGCAGGGTCAGCCGGACTTCTTTTTCGTCCCAACTCACCTGGTCGTCGCTAAAGTGCGTCCAGGTGCGTCGATCGTAGCTGTAGACCGGACGGGTGTTGCGGGTCACGGCGTGCGCACCCGGCCGAAAGTTGTACTCGCCCAGCAGATCGGTGAGATCGAGCTGCAGCTCCTGGCGAGGCAGGCGGTCCAGGCGGAAGTAATACCAATTTGCCTGGCGATTGCGCCCGTTCTGGTCGGCCTGGCCTTTTACCGCGATGCGGAGGTGATTGGGGGCCGGAGTCTCCACACGCCCGACGCTGCCGCCCTCGAAGGAAGCGGACACGGTGATGACGGCTGCCAGGAAAAGCATTGAAAATTAGTTTAGCGGGAGTCGGGCGCTGCCATACGAGTGAGTTCCGACGATGCTCCCCGGGTGCGGGCCCGGAGGCCTAAACTACTATCCATGGACTTTAATCGCTTCACCGAAAAGCTGCAGGAGGCAGTCCGGGCGGCGCAGAGTCTTGCCGTCCGTCATAGCCACCAGCAGATCGATGTGCCGCATCTGCTCGCGGCGTTGCTGAATCAGGACGGCGGTCTCGCCGGTTCCATCCTCACCAGGGCCGGCGTGAATGTAGAGATGCTCCGGCGGCGTATCGAGGGCGAACTCGATCGTCTCCCCAAAGTTTCCGGCCCCACGGGCGGGCCCGACCAGATCTTCGTCACGCAGAAGCTGAACCGTTTGATTTCGACGGCGGAAGACGAGGCGAAAAAGCTTAAAGACGAATACGTTTCCGTGGAGCACGTGCTGCTTGCGGCTGTGGATAGCCGCGATCTCGACGTGCCTCGCGACCGGCTGATGCAGGCGCTGCGCGAAGTGCGCGGCAGCCAGCGTGTCACCTCGCCCAATCCCGAGGCCACCTACGAAGCCCTGGAGCGCTACGGCCGCGATCTGACGAAAGCGGCTGCGGCCGGCAAACTCGACCCGGTGATCGGGCGCGACGAGGAGATTCGCCGCGTCATTCAGGTGCTCTCCCGACGCACCAAGAACAACCCGGTGCTGATCGGGGAGCCCGGGGTAGGCAAGACCGCCATTGTCGAGGGCCTGGCTTTGCGCATCATTCGCGGAGACGTGCCCGAAGGACTCAAAAACAAACGCATCGTCTCGCTCGACATGGGCGCGCTCATTGCCGGCGCGAAATATCGCGGAGAGTTCGAGGAGCGCCTGAAGGCAGTGCTTAAGGAAGTGCTGGACGCCTCCGGCGAGATCATTCTCTTCATCGACGAACTGCACACGGTGGTGGGGGCCGGGAAGACGGAGGGCTCGATGGACGCCGGCAATCTGCTCAAGCCCATGCTGGCGCGCGGAGAGCTGCATTGCATTGGCGCCACCACGTTGGACGAGTACCGCAAGTACATAGAGAAAGACGCCGCACTCGAGCGCCGTTTTCAGCAGGTGCTGGTGGACCAGCCCACCGTGGAGGACACCATTTCCATCCTGCGCGGCCTCAAAGAACGCTACGAAGTTCACCATGGCGTGCGCATCAAGGACGCCGCGCTGGTGGCCGCCGCGGTGCTGTCCAACCGCTACATTACCGACCGGTTCCTGCCCGATAAGGCGATCGATCTGATCGACGAATCCGCCGCGCGTCTGCGCACCGAAATCGATTCCATGCCGGCGGAACTCGACGAGATCCGCCGCCGCATCATGCAGCTCGAAATCGAACGCGAGGCGCTGCGCAAAGAGACCGATGCCGCGTCCAGAGAGCGGCTGCACAAACTGGAAAAAGACTTGGCCGATCTCAAGGCCGAGTCGGACGAACTCACTGCGCGATGGCAGGCGGAAAAGAACTCGGTGCAGACGCTGCGCGGGCTGCGCGAGCGCGTGGAGCAGACCAAGGCGGACATCGAGCGGGCCAAGCGCGAGTACGATCTGAACCGCGCTGCGGAACTGCAATACGGCACCCTGACCGCGCTCGAAAAGCAGCTGGCCGACGAGGAACAGCGGCTGTCGCAGCAGAAGACCAAGCTCATCAAAGAGGTGGTCGATGAGGAGGATATTGCGGAGGTGGTGAGCCGCTGGACCGGTGTCCCCGTAACAAGGCTGCTGGAAGGCGAGATGCAGAAACTCCTCCACCTGGATGACGAGTTGCACCGGCGGGTGGTAGGACAATCCGAGGCGGTGACGGCGGTAGCCGAGGCGGTGATCCGTGCCCGTTCCGGTTTGAAGGATCCGAACCGGCCGATCGGAAGCTTCATCTTCCTGGGGCCCACGGGGGTGGGAAAGACTGAACTCGCGCGGGCGTTAGCGGCGTTCCTGTTCGACGACGAACATGCCATGATCCGCATTGATATGTCGGAGTATCAGGAGAAGCACACGGTGGCAAGGCTGGTGGGAGCGCCGCCGGGCTATGTCGGGTACGAGGAAGGCGGTCAGCTAACGGAAGCGGTGCGGCGCAGGCCTTACTCGGTGGTGCTGTTCGACGAAATCGAGAAAGCGCACCACGATGTGTTCAACGTGATGCTGCAGATCCTGGACGACGGCCGGCTCACCGACGGCCAGGGCCGCACGGTGGACTTCAAGAATACGATCGTGATCATGACCAGCAATGTCGGCAGCGCTCGAATCCTGGAGTTCCAGGGAGGCACGGAGGGAGCAGCGTACGAGGACATGAAGGAAGCCGTCCAGAACGAGATGCGCTCGCATTTCCGGCCCGAGTTCCTGAACCGGGTGGACGAGATCATCGTCTTCCACGCCCTCACGGAAGAGCAATTGGAAGAGATCGTGGAAATCCAGCTCGGCCGTCTGCGAACCCGCCTCGCAGAGCGCAACATCACTCTGGAACTGAGCGATGCCGCCAGGCGAAATCTGGTCCGCAGCGGCTACAACCCCCACTACGGAGCCCGGCCTCTGAAACGAGCGATCCAGAAGAAGATCGAAACGCCGTTGGCGCGGTTGCTGCTCAAGGGAGCCGTGAAGGACGGACAGACGGTAAGGGTCGAGGCGGACGGCGACGACTTGCGGTTCGAGGAAGAAGAGAGACGTTCAGAAGTCACGGGGTAAGGCACATGATAGAGCTTACCGGTTGGGACAACAGAGACGTTCCAGTAAGTCAGGCCAGCGGCACAGGCCCGCATAAGGTTCCCCCATACAGTAAGGCGGGCTTTGGCCTGCCGGTTTTGGGAGCACAGGAAAAGGGCCAAACGTCGCGGGCGGGCTTTGCCCGCCTTTGTAGGCCGGGAGGCCTACACCACAACCGTCGGTCCAGGGACGCGAGCTACGCTCGCCTTCGCAGGCCGGAGGCCCGCGTTACTGGGACCCGGGCACAGGAAAATTCCCAATCTTCACGGGGAGAAAGTTCTAAAACCTCGGACCGGGCGAGCACGTCCAAACAGGCTGGAAGCCCGTCGTCATAGGGCGACTTCTGCTCTAATGCACCGTTTCCAGATACGCTCCCGTCGAGGAATCCACCAGGACTGAGAAATTGGAGGACTGGGCATTTTCGCCCCAAAGCACTCTCCAGGCCGGGTCGGGATGCTTCGTGGTTTTTTCGAGCAGGTAGGTGATAGGCTTGCCCGGATTTCTCTTGTCGTAGTCAGCGCCCTTTTCGAAGGCGGTCTTGTATGCCGCGTCGCTGTCCACTTTGACGGCAGCGATCAGGAACGGCCCGTTCACGCCTCGCGGTCCGCTCCAACTCTCGCTGGAACCAGCGAAAACGCCCTTGTGCATGTTGCCCTGCCCTTCCACCACCGAATACGTATAACTGCGCTGTTCAGACTTGCTCGCGGAGACGAAAGTCGCCATCCACGCCGGCTCCGCGCCGGAGGCAGGCGGCCCGTCCGGCGCTTCGGTGATGTGCAGGCTGGTGAGTTTCAGGACCTGGGCGTCCATCGCCCACGTCCGCGCCGACTGGTACATGCGATAGAGGGCAGTCTGTCCGGTGATCGGCTCGGCTTTCTCCGGTTCCTTTTTCTCCGCGGTTTTTGTCGTCGGCGTATCGGAGCATCCGGCCATAAGCACAATGAGAGCGGGAACAAGGAACCGGCAGGTTTTTCGCATAGATCTTGGGCCATTTTAGCAGGAGCGCGCCGCAATGGACTGCTGTTAACAATCGGACGTTAAGCTTTGGTGCCATAATTGGGGGCAGTTGAAGTCGGGAGAAATTATGACCCGGACAGTTGGGGTGAGGGCGATTTCGGTAACGGCGGTTTTGCTGGCTGCAGTGCCGG
>Ga0308176_10002650_pt1 | contig 11340 bp, 13 predicted proteins | sample PhyCR2_3_FD_203890 | JGI IMG/M metagenome (GOLD analysis project Ga0308176, IMG submission 203890) | Soil microbial communities from UC Gill Tract Community Farm, Albany, California, United States - DLSLS.C.R2 | ecosystem: Environmental > Terrestrial > Soil > Agricultural land | place: USA... | reverse complement strand
TTCGCTTCTCACTTCCGACTGCCGAGGTGGGCAGACGCCCGCTCCGTATGATCAGAACACGCAGCAGGTGATGACCGACTCCAGGTCAGGACCACCCGACGAGGGTACGCCGCCGTCGTCGGGCCCGGCCAACACGTAACTCCCCGACCGCAAGGCCTGCGCAGAACCGGCGCTGACTGATTGGGCAGATCCAAGCATTGATCCGCTCGCGCCGACGGGCAAGTATGTCGTCGTGCGGACAGCGGGCTTGGCATCGTGGCGACTGGATGTGTCCGACAGCGACTTGGCGGAGATGGCTCTGTTCGTCAGGGATGCGGTCGGCCTGATCGAGCCCGCGGCCGCGGACCCGCCGCCCGCGTTGACTGGCCCGGTCGCCGACCTCAGCGGCGTGTTGAATGATCGGGACCGTGCCGATGCCTCGGCGCAGTGGGTGTCATGGTGGCAGCAGATCCTCGAGGTCGAATTCGGGGTCAAACGGGTCCCGTCGCGGCCGGCGGTGGGTCGGCGCGCATCCGAGGTCGTAGCTGCGGTTCGGACGGTCAGCGATCCGCCCGAGTTCACCGCCTTGGCGCACGTTCCGCAGCTGCGAGAGGCGGTACGAGCCAGCTTCGACGACGTCTCGCGATGGCAGCGACGCCGCGTGTCCCGGCTGGAAGCCGGTTCGGGAGGGGATGTGGTCAAGCAGGCAGTGGACGATGTCGCCTTCGATCGGGAGGTGCCCGTCGAAGCGCTCAGCGGGGCGCTCGTGGTGCTGCCGGTGGCGGGACTGTGGTGGCGGCACATCGCCCCGGGCCAGGTTCTCTGTTCAGAGGCCGCGATGAGCAGCCCGCAGACCAACTACCAGCTCGTGTACGAGGTGTTCGCCTCGAGCCTCGATCGGTGACTGTCGCTCGGCGACCGACGGCGGCCGGGGTGGCGCGACATCGGGCGTCCAAGCGGGCTCGGCGGCTGGTGGGCCACGGCCCTGAAGTACGTGGGACTTCTCGTGCCGTCGCGCCCTCGCCGAGACGATGATCGCGGCTGATGGTCCTGCCGACGTGCTAGCGCGGCTCGCAGCGTGCGTCGACGCCGGTCGTCGCGATGGCTATGTTCGAGTCTGTCGAGGCAGGAGGTCATCGTGAAGATCGAGTCCATCACCAGTGTCGCCGTCATCACGCCCGACGCGTCCGCCAGTCGCGCGCTCTACATGGATGCTCTCGGGCTGCCGCTCAAGCAGCTCGATGGAGGCTACCTCGCAAGTGAAGAAGTCGCCGGGTGCAATCACTTCGGTGTTTGGCCGCTTGCCCAGGCCGCCGCGGCCTGTTTCGGCACACCCATGTGGCCGGGTGACGTGGTGATCCCCCAGGTGAGCGTCGAGTTCGAAGTGGCAGACGCAGCCGCAGTGTCCGAAGGAGCGCAAGAACTGCGCTCGCGAGGATACGACGTCCTGCACGAGGCCAAGACCGAGCCGTGGGGACAAGTCGTGGCGCGTCTGCTCTCACCCGAAGGCGCCGTCGTCGGCCTGTCCTTCGCGCCGTCTCTGCACGACCAGGCGAGCTGACGGCGCTCGTCGCCGCCAGCTCACGGGCCAGTCGCTACGAGGTACTCCTCGCCAGCGTCGCTGTCGGAGGCGAGGACGCCGCGGCCGCAAGATGCCTTCGACGTGGCAGCAGCAGCGGTGTGGCGAGCAGCAGCACACCCGCCACCACGAGGGCGGTACGGGGGCTGGTCACCTCGGCGAGGACGCCCCACAGGGCCGTGAGTACGGCGATGGCGAGGCTGGTGCTGACCGACCACGCGGACAGCACCCGGGCGAGACGGTCGCGGTCGGTGTGCTGGAGCCGATACGTGGTGACGACCGGGTTGTGAACGCTGACACACAGGATGAGGCCGAGCTCGACGACCATGACGATGATCAGCCCCGTGACGCCTGGTTGGATGAACGCCAGCCCGAGGGGCCAGACCGCCCGAAGAGCACCGAGCTTGAGAAGTACGTCGCGCTCACCGAAGCGGGTCACGGCGCGGCCCGCGAGCCGAGACCCGATCAGCCCGCCCACGCAGGGCACTGCGAACGCGAGGCCGTACTGCCACGCCGGGAAGCCGAGCGGTCCGAGCATCATGAAGGCCAACACGGGTTCCGGAGCCATGATGAGTGCGTTGACCGCCAGCACGTTGAAGAACAGGGCCCGCAGCGCCCGGTGGCTCCAGACGTAGCGCCAGCCCTCAACGAGGTCGCTGAACCGTGCCCGTCCTTCTCGCACCGGTGCCGCGGCTTCACCGCCGCCGATGGCGATGATGCCAAGAGCTGAGAGCAGGTAGCTGACCGCATCGGCGGCCACCGTCACGACCGGGCCCGCCAGCCCGATGGCGGCGCCACCGACCACCGGACCGAAGATGGTGGCCGACCAGGTGGTCGACTCGAAGCGGCTGCTGGCGGTGAGCAGGTGGTCGTGGTCGACCATGGCCTTGAGGAACGCTCCGCTGGCGGAGTTGAAGGCGATCTTCGCTGCCGCCACCACCACGGCGACGACGAGCAGCTGGGTGAAGGTCAGCAGGCCCAGCCAGTAGGCAGCGGGGATGGACGCCATCGCGAGGCACCGCGCCACGTCCATCGCGATCATGACCGGCCGCTTCGGCCGGTACTCGACCCACGGCCCCAGCGGCACCGCCACGATCGCGCCGACCGCGAGCCCGGCAGCCGACAGCACCGACACCTGCGAGGTGCTGGCACCGAGCACGCGGATGGCGATGTAGGCGAACGCGCCGAACCCGAGTCCGGTTCCGTAGGCGCTGACCGCGTACGCCGCCCACAGCCACCCGAACTGGCGGCCCAGGCGCGTCCTCGTACCCACCGGCCGCGCCCCGCTTTCGTCCACTCTCCAGCACCGAGACCGCCATTCTCTCGGTCCCCCACTGCTCAGCGCGGGATCCTGACGGCGTGTTCGGTCATCGCCAGGGACAGCCTTCCGGCGACCGGGCGCGGTCACCGCTTCGTCGATGCACCGGCACAGAGTGGAACGTTCTGCATGAGACACGCCGGCTGCATTCCGTCACTCGTCCGGAGCACGGGGACTTGGCACGATCGGCCGCGGCGCCGGGGGCGGCAGCTCCGGCTCCCGATGGTCTTCGAAAGTGACCGCGACTCGCTCGAACTTCTTGTGGCGTTGTGCCTGCGCGTACTCGGTGTACACCCTGCGATCAGCGGGAGTCAGGTCGACCGCATCCGTGAACGGCGTCAACAGCGCTCGTGGGTACAGACGCTTGGCGAGTACCACGTTCACCTGAAAGCCCAGCACCGCGATGGTCGCGGCCAGGTACAGGAAGGCGAACAGTCCAAGCACCACCGCGAATATGCCGTTCATGGCCGAGACCTTGCGGATCACATGTTCGACGTACAGGCCGCCCAGCGACTGTAGTGCCTGCCACAGCACCGCAATCACCACCGCACCGGGCAGTACATCCCGGAACCGGCGCCGGACGGAGGTGGCCATGACGAGGATTGCGCCGAGAATCACTGCGACGAAGGCCGCGGAGACCACCGTGGCGCCGCCTTGCAGCCAACCCGAGAGCTCAGCCCCGAAGATTTCCAGGTGGCTGATCAGGGTCGCACTCACAGCCAGGGCCAGGACCGCCACGCCGCCTATCGTCAAGAGGACAAGACTCCGCACCCGGCTGGCGATCGGGTTCAACCTGCCTTGACGGGGAATGGCCCATGCCACGTTCAGCGCATTTTGGGCTGCCTGTCCGAGCCCCAGGGCGCCGTACAGCGCGGCCAGCGAACCCACGACCACAGCAGAGGCGCTGCCATGGAGCCCCTCGGGCCGGCCCAGCTGGTCACCGATGATCGGGAACCGGCTCAGCGCCGAGTTCAGCAGCTCCTGCTGCAGCTGCTCGTGGCTTTGCAAGACGAAGCCAAGCACGGTCGCCGCGATCAGCATCAGGGGGAAGATCGCCAAGAACGCGTAGTAGGTAAGGATCGCCGCGAGGTACGCGCCCTGGTCGTCGAAGTACTTGTACAAGATGGCCACGGGCGCGCCAATTGCAGGCCACCGACGCTGCAGACGGTCCAGCCGGGACACCAGCGCCACCATGTTCACACGGTACGCCGCGTCCACCCCTGGGACGGTCATCCTTTCCGCTCATCACGAGACCGCCCGGGATGTCTCGAGACATCCATCGGTCGGGCTGACAGGATTTGAACCTGCGACCCCTTGACCCCCAGTCAAGTGCGCTACCAAGCTGCGCCACAGCCCGATGCCCGCGACGCCGTACGACGCGCGGGCCTGTGCACCTTATCGCAGCCCCAGGCCGGCAGCGGAACCGGCTACTTCCGCTCCCGGCGGCGCGGGCGCTGCTGCACGTGCACCGGCGTGCCGACGAACCCGAACTCCTCGCGGAGGCGCCGCTCCACGAACCGCAGGTACGACGGTTCGAGCATGCCGGAGGTGAACAGCACGAACGTCGGCGGCGCGGTGGAGGCCTGGGTGCCGAACAGCACACGGGGCTGCTTGCCGCCGCGGACCGGGTGCGGGTGCTCGGCAACCAGCCGGCCGAGGAACGAGTTCAGGGCGCCGGTCGGCACCCGGGTCTGCCAGCCCTCGAGCGCGGCGTCCAGCGCCGGCACCAGCCGGTCCACGTGCCAGCCGGTGCGCGCGGTGATGTTCACCCGCGGCGCCCACTGCACCCGCACCAGGTCGCGCTCGATCTCGCGGTCCAGGTAGTAGCGGCGCTCGTCGTCGACCAGGTCCCACTTGTTGAACGCGATCACCAGCGCCCGGCCGGCCTCGGCCACCGAGGTGATGATGCGCAGGTCCTGCTCGGACAGCGGTCCGGAGGAGTCGACCACCATCACGCACACCTCGGCACGCTCCACCGCGGTCGAGGTGCGCAGGCTGGCGTAGTACTCGTGACCTGAGGCCTCCTTGACCCGCCGACGGATGCCCGCGGTGTCCACGAACCGCCAGGTGCGGCCGCCGAGCTCGACCAGCTCGTCGACGGGGTCGACGGTGGTGCCGGCGCGGTCGTCGACGACGACCCGGTCCTCCCCCGCCAGCTTGTTGAGCAGCGATGACTTGCCGACGTTCGGCTTGCCGACGATGGCCACCCGGTGCGGGCCGGCCGGTTCGTCGTACGCCTCCTCCGGCGGCTCGGGCAGGGCGTCGAGCACAGCGTCCAGCAGGTCGCCGGAGCCGCGGCCGTGCAGCCCGGAGACCGGGTACGGCTCCCCCAGCCCGAGGTTCCACAGCCCGTAGGCCTCCGCCTCGCCGCGCAGGTCGTCGACCTTGTTGGCGGCGAGTACGACGGGCTTGCCGGACCGTCGCAGGATCTTGACCACCGCCTCGTCGGCGTCGGTGATCCCGACCGTCGCGTCGACCACGAACATCACCGCGTCCGCGACGTCCACGGCTACCTCCGCCTGCGCGGCGATCCGCTCGGCGAGGCCCCGTGCGTCGGGGTCCCAGCCGCCGGTGTCGACGACGGTGAACGCCCGGCCGCTCCAGGTGGCGTCGTAGGACACCCGGTCGCGGGTCACGCCGGGAACGTCCTCGACGACCGCCTCGCGGCGGCCGAGGATCCGGTTCACCAGCGTCGACTTGCCCACGTTGGGCCGGCCGACAACGGCGAGCACGGGGACCCGGCCGGGGGCGGCGACGGGCTCGGTCGTCATCACACTTCCTTCGCACTGAGATCGGGGGCGGGCGCGTCTGCTCCGGGAATCGGCCCGGGCAGCTCGCGCCCGGTGAGCGCCTTGGCCTGAACAAGATGATCCAGGAACCTGTTCCGCAGCATCTCAGAGGTACGTCGTACCTCCTGCGTGCGGCGCGGCCAGGGCCGTCGCGTGACGACCAGCGGCTCGCCGTACACCACGTCCAGCCGGGTCCCGGCCGCGGGCACGAAGTCGGTGTGCCCGCCGGGCTCACGGGTGCCGAACACCGCCACCGGGACCACCGGCGCGCCGGTGACCATCGCAAGGTACGCGACACCGCCGTGGAACCTGCGCAGCTCGCCGTCCCCACGGGCGCCCTCGGGGAAGATCCCGACCACGCCGCCGTCACGCAGCACCCGCAGGCAGTCCTTGACCGCGGTGGCGTCGAACGTGGTCCGCGCCAGCGGGATCTGCCCGAAGACCCGCAGGAAGGTGCCGGTACGGCCCTGGAACATCTCCTTCTTGGTGAGGAAGTGCACCGGGCGCGGGGCGACCACGGTCACCAGCGGCCCGTCGAGCAGGCCGACGTGGTTGGCGGCCAGGATGCAGCCGCCTCGTGCCGGAACGTGGCTGATGCCGTGCTGGTGGACGTCGTACCGCCGGGTCAGCACCGCACGTCCGGCCGGACGCAACAGCCGCAGCAGCCGGTGCGCGGGGTGCACGGCGTCGTCGGTGCGCGGCAAATCCAGGTGCGCGACGCGGCCGGCGCTCACGCCTCGGTCCGCTGCTGCGCCCGCTCCACGAGCGCGGTCACGGTCTCGATGACCTCGTCGAGGCTGTGCGTCGTCGTGTCGACGCGGACCGCGTCGGCGGCCATGACCAGCGGCGCGTGCACCCGTCCGGAGTCCAGCCGGTCGCGCCGCAGCAGGTCGCGCTCGGTGGCGGCCGGGTCGGTGCCGACAGTCAGCTCGGCGGTACGACGGACGGCGCGGGCGTCCGCTGCCGCGGTCAGGAACACCTTCACCGCAGCGGTGGGGGCCACGACCGTGCCGATGTCCCGGCCCTCCACGACGATGCCGCCGTCACCGATGATCGCCCGCTGCTCGCCCAGCAGCCGGGCCCGGACCGCCGGCACGGCGCTGACCGCGCTGACCGCGGCGGTGACCTCGGGGGTGCGGATCGGTCCGGCGACGTCCACGCCGTCGACCGTGATGGAAGGGTGCCGCGGGTCGGTCCCGGACGCCAGCCGCGGCGCGTCGGCGTGAGCGGCCACCGCCTCGGCGTCATTCACCTCGACGTCGTGCCGCAGCATCCACCAGGTCATCGCCCGGAACATCGCGCCGGTGTCCAGGTAGCGCAGTCCCAGCCGCATCGCGACCCCTCGTGAGGTGCTCGACTTGCCGGACCCCGAGGGCCCGTCGACCGCCACGACCACGCGTGAACCCACCGCTCGCTTCCGTTCCTGCTCCTCCGACATGACGGGCGAATCCTACCGGTGGGTGGTCCAGCCGCGCTCCTCGAGCGAGGTCTGCAGGTGCTCGACGCGGTCAGCGGCCACGGTGAGCTCGACGAGGCCCACCGGCCGGTCCGGGTCGTGGTCGATGTGCACGTCTTCCACGTTGACGCCGATCTCCCCCGCGTCGGCGAACAGCCGGGCCAGCTCGCCGGGGTGGTCGGGCACCGCGACGTACAGCGCGGTGTCCGCGCCGGCGGGCCCGCCGTGCTTGCCGGGGAGTCGAGCGGTGCCCGCAACCCCGCGCCCGAGCAGGCCGGCGATCGGACCGCGGTCCGCGGCCTGCACCGCGCCGAGCAGCCGGTCCAGGTCGTCGCGCACCTCGCGCAGCAGCGCGCCCACGGCGGACGCGTTCGCGGTGACGATCTGCTGCCACAGCGCCGGGTCACCGGCGGCGATGCGGGTCACGTCGCGCAGGCCCTGCCCGGTCAGCGCCAGGTGGCTCGGCGGCGCGTCGGCCAGTCGCCCGGCAGCCAGCGCGGCGAGCAGGTGCGGCAGGTGCGACGTGCGGGCTACCGCCTCGTCGTGCTCGACGGGGTCGAGGGTCACCGGGGTCGCCCCGCAGGCGCGGGCCAGGGCAGCCACCGCCTCGACCGCAGACGGAGCGGACCGCTCGTGCGGGGTGAGCGCCCACGGCCGCCCGTCGAAGAGCGCCGCCGAGGCCGCGAACGGCCCGGAGCGCTCGCTGCCGGCCAGTGGGTGGCCGCCGACGTATCGGCGCAGGGCGTCGTCGCCGACCAGGGCCGCCGCGGCGGCCAGCGGCGCGGACTTCACGCTGCCCACGTCGGTGACCACCGGGGCCCCACGTTGCAGCTGCTCGGCGATCACCGCGCCAAGGTGGTCCGGTGGGACCGCGACCACGACGACGGCGGGCTCGCAGTCCGTGCCGACGTTGGCCGCGCCCAGCGCGGTGGCGATCCGGGCGTTCTGGGCGCGTACGTCGGACACGGCGACGTCGACGTCGCGGCGCCGCAACGCCAGCCCGATCGACGTACCGAGGAGCCCGGCACCGACCACCAGCACCGGACCCGGCACCGCCTCGCTCGGGCTCACGAGCCCGCCGGCGGGTCGGGGACCTCGCGGACGTGGGTGAGATCACGGCGCAGCCCGGCAGCACCGTGCAGGTAGGCATGGGTGATCTCCGCGCGAGTCAGGTCGGTCTCCACGTGCGCGAGCATCCGCACCACCCGGGGCATCGAACCCTCGATCTCCAGCTCCCGGGTGCAGATCAGCGGCACCTCGCCGAAGCCCAGCTTGCGGGCGGCGTACGCCGGGAACTCCGAGACCAGGTCCGACGTCGCGGTGAAGATCACGCTGATGAAGTCGTCGACGGTCAGCCCGTTGACCTCCATCACCGTCTCCACCATCTCGGCGACGCGCTCGAGCATGTGCTCGCGCACGTCGTCCTCGAGCTGGGTCGCTCCGCGGACCGCCCGCACCGCCACCGGTGACCACCTCCTGACGGGGCCACCCTAGTGGGGCTACAGCTCGGCGAGGTCGAGCAGGGCTCCGAGCTCCTCGCGGGTGAGCTCGCGCAGCTGTCCGGTCCGCAGCTCGCGCTGCTGCACCGGGCCGATCGCGGTGCGGGTCAGCCGCACCACCGGGTGCCCCACCGAGTCGAGCAGCCGGCGGACGATGCGGTTGCGGCCCTCGTGGATGACCAGCTCGACGATGGACCGGTCCTGGTGGGTCGACAGCACCTTCGCGCGGTGCACCGCGACCGGACCGTCGTCAAGGGTCACCCCGCCGGTCAGTCGGGCCAGCGTCGGGCGGCGGACCACGCCGCGCACCTCGGCGACGTAGGTCTTCTCCAGCTCGTACGACGGGTGGGCGACGCGCTGGGCGAACTGGCCGTCGTTGGTGAGCAGGATCAGGCCCTCGGTGTCGGTGTCCAGCCGGCCCACGTGGAAGAGCCGCTCCGGCCGGTCGGCGACGTACTCCGACAGCGTCGGCCGGCCGTCCGGGTCCGACATCGTGGAGACCACGCCGCGGGGCTTGTTGAGCACCAGGTACACGTGCGGGCTCGCGGGCGGCAGCCGTCGTCCGGAGACCCGGATCACCGCGCTGGCCGGGTCGACCTTGGTGCCGAGCCTGGTGACCACCTGCCCGTCGACCTCCACCTCGCCGGCGAGCATCAGCTCCTCGCACTTGCGCCGGCTGGCCACGCCGGACTGGGCGAGCAGCTTCTGCAGCCGCACCAGCCCGTCGTCGGAGTCGCTCATGCCGAGTCCTGGGCGGCGGCCTCCTCGGGGCGCGCGTCGGGGTCGTCCATGTCGGCCATCTCGGGCAGGAACGGCGCCAGCTCGGGCAGCTCGTCGATCGAGGAGACCCCGATCCGCTCCAGGAAGTAGCCGGTCGTGCGGTAGAGCAGTGCGCTGGTCTGCGCGTCGGTGCCGCACTCCTCGACCAGTCCGCGGGTGACCAGGGTGCGCATCACCCCGTCGACGCTCACGCCGCGGATCGCCGAGACCCGCGCCCGGCTCACCGGCTGCTTGTAGGCCACCACGGCCAGCGTCTCGAGGGCGGCCTGGGTGAGCCGGGCCTGCTGCCCGTCGCGGACGAACTTCTCCACCACCGGCGCGAGCTCGTCGCGGGTGTAGTAGCGCCATCCGCCGGCCACGTTGCGCAGGTCGAAGCCGCGCTCCTGTTCGGCGTACTCCTCGGCCAGCCCGGTGAGCGCCTCGGCCACCTGGTCCGGCGGGTAGCCGACCACCGCGGCCAGGGTCAGGTGGTCCAGCGGCTGGTCGGCCACCATGAGTACCGCCTCCAGCGCCGGCCGCAGCGGCGCGAGGGGCACCTCGAGGGTGGGCTCGGCCGGCTCTGCGGGCTGGGCCGGCGGGGCCTGCTCCTGCGGCTCGCTCACTCCGCCTCCTCCTCGTTCGGCACGCTCTCCGGCTGCCCTTCGGTCGCCGGCTCGGGGCCAGCGGTCTCGGGCTCGGGGCCCGCGGTCTCCTGCTCGGGGGCGGTGCCGTCGAACTCGTCGGTGATCGCCACCTCGCCCTCCGCGGCCCCGGTCCAGCGCACGGTCAGCTCGCCGAGCGGGCTGACCTGGTCGAAGGCCACCGCGCCCTCCCGGAACAGCTCGAGCAGGGAGAGGAACCGGGCCACCGTGGTGAGCGTATCCGGGGAGTCCGCGGCCAGCGCCCGGAAGGTCATCGCACCGTTGCGGCGCAGCCGGGAGACGACCACCGCGGCCTGCTCGCGGACACTGACAGCGGGCGCGTGCAGATGGGTCAGCGACAGCTCGACGGCGGGTTTCGGCTCCAGCGCCCGGGCGGCCAGCGCGGCGAACTCCTCCAACCCCAGGCCGATGAGCACCTCTGGGAGCAGGGTGGCGAACCGCTCCTCCAGCCCGACCGCGCGCGGGTAGCGCCGCGCCTCCTGGTCCAGCCGTCGCGCCAGGACGCCGGCGACCTGCTTGAACGCGCGGTACTGCATCAGCCGGGCGAACAGCAGGTCCCGGGCCTCCAGCAGCGCCAGGTCCTCCTCGTCCTCCACGTCGCCCTTCGGCAGCAGCCGAGCGGCCTTGAGGTCCAGCAGCGTGGACGCGACGAGCAGGAACGACGAGGTCTGCTCCAGGTCCCAGCCGCCGGCCGATCCGGCGCCGGCCTTGATGTGGGCGATGAACTCGTCGGTGACCTTCGACAGCGCCACCTCGGTGATGTCCAGCTTGTGCTTGGAGATCAGCGAGAGCAGCAGGTCGAAGGGGCCCTCGAAGTTGTCCAGGCGTACGGCGAAGCCACCGGCCGCCCCGGACTCCTCGGCGACCTCCGGAGCCGCCGTCATGTCGATGCTCACGAGCCGGTCAGCCGCCGCACGATCAGACTGTCCTCACCACGCTCCTCCAGGTCCGTGAGGGCGATGGCGACCGCCTCCCGGACCAGGCGACCGCGGTCCACGGCCAGCCCGTGCGCACGGCGCAGCGCCAGCCGCGCGTGCTCGAGGTCCAGCAGCTCGTCCGCCGTCACGTAGACGGTCATCTTCTCGTCGTGCCGGACGCGTCCGCTGGAGCGTTCCTTCGCCGGCTCCTGCTCCGTCTCCGTGACCTGGAGCCGAGCAGGCTGCGCGGCCGGTGACTGGTCGGACTGCTCGCCCGCGGGAGCGGACTCGGGGCCCTCGGGCGCGGCGGTGGGGCGGAACAGGTCGTCTGCGGACGGCAGGCTCACCCGTCGAGGCAACGGGCCAGCACCTCCTTGGCCAG
>Ga0308176_10002648_pt1 | contig 11349 bp, 9 predicted proteins | sample PhyCR2_3_FD_203890 | JGI IMG/M metagenome (GOLD analysis project Ga0308176, IMG submission 203890) | Soil microbial communities from UC Gill Tract Community Farm, Albany, California, United States - DLSLS.C.R2 | ecosystem: Environmental > Terrestrial > Soil > Agricultural land | place: USA... | reverse complement strand
GCGCAGAATCAGCCGCTGCCGACTAATCATCCGCTCACAAAGCAGCAATTGAAGGCAATCAAGAAAGCTCAGGAAAAAGCTGCGAAGAAGCAGAAGGCGCAGGGCAAGACGCCGGCCGGGCAGCCGACCGTTACTCAGTCTTCACCAGGCCAGCCGGCATCCACTCAGCCAACGACCCAGCCGCTTTCGCCCTCGACCGGGCAGCCGCAGCAATGAGCCGCATCCTGCTCGCCGATGACAGCCCGCATGCGCAGCGGATGGGTGAGCGGATTTTGCGGGATGAAGGCCATGAAGTAATTACGGTCAGCGACGGGCGAGTGGCACTTCTGCGCCTTGCAGATGCCTCGCCCGATGTGATTATCGCCGACATCTCCATGCCGGAGGTCTCCGGCTACGAACTGTGCGAATACGTGAAAAGCCACGGCGGTGAGCCGGTTCTGCTCACCGCAGGCGCTGTAGAGCCGGTGGATGAGAAGGCCGTTGAGCGGGTGAAGGCCGATGGCCTGCTTAAAAAGCCGTTTGAGGCTAGCGCACTCCTCGAGGCGGTAGGGCGTTTCGGAGGGAAATCGCCGCGCACGACCTCCGCAACACGGGTAGCCGGCGCACCGACGATGCGTTCGGTGGTGGTGATCGAGCCGGATCAGATTCGCGCAGCCATAACGGTCGCTCTCGACGCAGCCATGCCGGCGATGATCGATCAGATAACCGATCGCGTGGTCGCGGCGCTCTCGGGGCGCAAGCCGGCGCCGAAAGCGGCTTCGAATCCGGTCGCCAGGCCGGTGGCCGCGGCTGTTCAAACTCCGGCAGCGGCAGCCGCCCCACAGGAAAAAATTCCGGCGGCTCCCCAGGAAAAGGCTCCGGTCGTCCCCCAGCAAAAAGCGCCAGCAGCGTCCCAGGAAAGTAAGTGAACCTGGAAATCGCGGGAAGATCCGCGCTGGTCCTCGCGGCCAGCAAGGGGCTGGGGCGCGCGTCCGCGCATGCGCTCGCAGCGGAAGGCGTGCGAGTGATGATTGGGTCGCGAGACGCGACCCGGGTGCAGCAGACCGCCCGCGAACTGCGCGATGCAACCCGTGGAGATGTCCGGGCAGTCGCGATTGATGTAACCGACCCGGCCCAGTGCGCTCACGCTTTCGACGCCGCTCGATCTGCATTTGGGGACATCGATATTCTGGTCAACAACGCCGGCGGGCCGCCATTCGGACCGTTTGAATCGTTCACCGAAGAGCACTGGCAAAAGGCGCTGGAGATGAATCTGCTCAGCACTGTACGGTTCTCCCGGATGGCGCTTCACGGAATGAAGGAAAGGCGCTGGGGCCGAATCGTCAACATCGTCAGCCTCGGGACGAAAAGCGTTCTGCCGGGCTCCGTGCTCTCGACTGCCGCGCGGCTGGGCGTGATCGGGATGGCGAAACTCCTTTCCGATGAAGTGGCGAGCTTTGGCATTACCGTGAACAATGTCGCGGCCGGCATCATACTCACCGATCGCGTACGCGAGACATCCCTCAAGCAGCGGCTCGACCGCGGGATGGACGAGAAGTCCGGCCTCGAGGACATTGCGCAGAGCATACCAGCGCGCCGCGTTGGGCAACCGGAAGAACTGGGAGCGCTTGTGGCGTTCCTTGCTTCCAACAAAGCCGCCTATATCACGGGCTCGACCATAGCGGTAGATGGCGGCGCCGTTCGCTCCATTTATTGATCGCGGCGCGCCCGTTTCACTCAAAAAGCGACATCTGCCGCTGCTTCGGAGAAATCTTTCGCGGCTTGTCGTCGAACACTGTTCGGCCGCCGAACGACCGCGAAATGGCATGCTCGTGGGCCACCAGCGCATCGAAATCGGCCTCCGGCTGGAGGCGTTGTTCCACGTTACGCACCAGACGATCGAGCCGCCGCAGGCCATCGCTTTTCTCCGAATCGCCCGTCTTTGCCCGGTCTACCGCAGTTCTCAGGAACCGCAAGGATTCGTCATAAGTTTTCAGCGGTACAGGAAAGGGATGGCCGTCCTTGCCGCCCAGCGCGAATGAAAAGCGGGCGGGATCCTCGAAGCGACTGGGAGCGCCATGTATCACTTCGGCGACCAGAGCCAAAGTCTGCAGAGTTCGCGGGCCCAGATTCCCGGTCAGCAGCAGCGATGCGAAATCGCGGAGTTGCCTTTCGTAGCTGACTGCCAGCACGGCCCCCAGGCGACGCAAATCGACATCTTCGCTGCGGACGTCGTGATGACGCGGCATTGTCAGTTTTTGAATCTGCGAAATCGTATTCTCAGGCGATTGGCTTGCGATTGCCAGCATCGCATCCTGAGCCGGTTTCGCCCGGCGGTCCACCAGATTCAGAATCGTCCCTTCATTTCTGCCGACAATGCCCGTGTGCGGCTCGGACACAAAGTCGCGAACGGAGGCCGAGTGCCAGTGATATCGCCGCGCCAGGCCGGTCGCGTCGTTCATTCCCTGCTGCACGATGGCCCAATCCCCCTCTCGCGTGACCACGAAGGAATGCAGATACAACTGGAAGCCATCGGCAACGGCGTTGTTGTCGATCTTCGCGGCAAGCCGGCTGGTACGCACGAGCGCAGTGGCGTCGAGACCGGTGCACTCACCGATTTCCAGCAGTTCTGAAGGCGTGCGCCGCGACTGCCTGCCGCGGCCGCCGCAGAAGTAAATTCCGAGCTCGTTTGCGAGGGGATTCAAGCCACGTTTCAACGCACTCAGCACGGATGTGGTGATTCCGGACGAGTGCCAGTCCATGCCCATAACTGCGCCGAGGGCCTGGAACCAGAACGGGTCGCTGAATCTGGAAAGGAATTCCGCCGACCCGTAGTGAAGAAGGATGCTTTCGACGATGGCTGTTCCGAGGCGCTGCATGCGCATCGCGAGCCATGGCGGGACATGGCCGCCGTGCAGAGGGAGGTCGGCTGCGCCGGAACGAGTCATGTATTTGGTCGCGCACAACGCCCGCCCGAGTGGCGGGCTGTCCGCTCCTTACATGCTATCGAGTGGCCAGCGCGCCTAAACCGAATGCGGCTCCGGGTGCTTGTACGGACTCCGGTATGATCGGGCCAGCAGACGATTGGCCTCAGCATCTCCAACCACCTGCTGCTTTACCGGATCCCAGGTGAACCTGCGGCCGGTTTTCATGGCGAGATTCGCAAGAATGCAGGAGGAAGTGGAAATATAGCCCTCCTCGATATCCGCTACCGGCTTCGAGCGCGTATCAATCGCATGGAGCAGGTTCAGCATGTGGTACCGCACCGCCGGCGCGACGTGCCGCTCGAGATCGGGCTCTACTTTGTCGATCGGATATTTGTCATATTCGTAGGTCACATCCTTGTGTACGGGCGTGCCCTTGTTCGGAATGAAATCGTAGCTGTAGACGCTCATCTTCAGCGTGCCTTTGTCACCGTAGAACGTCGCGCCCCAGCCATAGCTCGGGTTCGGATCGGGCGCGCTGCCCCAGCTTCGATGCTGCCAGATAATGTTGAGATCGCCGTAATCCCACGCGCATGTTTGCGTATCTGAAATGTTCGCCTTGCTCGCCTTGTCGATCAGGATGCCGCCCTCGGAAGAGATTGTTTTTGGCCACCCCAGCTTCAGCATCCAGCGCGTCATGTCGAACATATGGATCGCCATGTCGCCTACGATGCCGTTGCCGTATTCCATGAACGCGCGCCAGCTTCGCGGATGCACGAGGGAATTGTATGGCCGCATGGGAGCAGGGCCGGTCCACATCTCATAATCCAGATTCGGCGGTGGATCGGTATCGGGCGGATTCGCGGTGGCCCGCATATGGTAATAGCAATAGATCTCGACCAGCCCGATCTTCCCGAGCGCTCCGGTATCCACGAACTTCTCTTTCGCTTCGACCAGGTGCGGCGTACTGCGGCGTTGCGTGCCCACCTGCACGACCCGGTTGTACTTGCGCGCAGCCGCAACCATCGCCTGACCTTCGATGACGTCGACTGATATCGGTTTCTGGCAGTAAACATCCGCGCCCGATTTCACGGCTTCGATCATCGCGAGCGCGTGCCCATGATCAGGTGTCGCAATCAGGACAATATCAAGGTCCTTCTCCCGCAGCATGTCGTGGTAATCGTGGAACGTTCGGGGCTTCTTGCCGGATTTCTGGCGCGTCGCCACGATATCCGCCGCCTTCGCCAGCATGTCGCGGTCGACATCGCACAACGAAACCACCTCGACCGGCTCTACCTGAATCAGCCGCAGAAGATCGATTTTTCCGTACCATCCGCAACCGATCAACCCAACACGGCGAGGACGGCTGCGCTCCGATTGCATCGCGTGGGCCGACGCGAGCGCTGAAGCCGCAACGCCCGCGGTCTGTAGAAACTGGCGGCGTTCCATGCAAGAAGTATATGCCCGGAAAATTTTGCGAACCGCGTAACCTCCGCAACGTATGTCAGTTGTCACCAGATGAGGATGCCGGAATGACTGCTCTATCCCGAGATCTGCAGTTCGCGATCAGAACATTGCGCCGCTCCCCTCTGTTTTGCCTGGTAGCGGTCGCTTCGCTTGCGCTTGGCATTGGGGCGAATACCGCGATGTTCTCGCTCATCCATCAGCTTCTGCTCGAGCTGCTTCCGGTGAAGCATCCCGAGCAACTCGTTTTCATGCAGCACCGCGGGCCGAAGTATGGCAGCAACACAGGCTGGGACCCGCTTTCTTACCCCACGTACGCGGAGCTTCGCGATCACAACCAGGTCTTCAGCGGAATGTTTGGCACTTACGATCAGCCGTTCAGCCTCACCGCGGCCGGAAAAACGGAGCGCATAGCGGGCGAGTACGTGTCGGGAAGTTTCTTCCCGGTCCTGGGCGTTACGGCCGCCGCCGGCCGCGTTCTTTCCTGGAGCGACGACCTGCATCGCGGAGCGCATCCAGTCGCGGTCCTCAGCTATGACTACTGGCAATCGCGATTCGCGGGCAATCCGACGATCATCGGCCAGAAGGTGCTGGTGAATAACTATCCGATGACCATTGTCGGGGTGAGTCAGAAGGGATTCGATGGCCTGAACACGGGCCAGGCGGCCCAGATTCGGGTTCCGCTGATGATGAAGCAGGAACTACAGACAATACCCTTTTACGTTCTGGGGGCCCGCCTTGAACGGTTTGTCAACGTATTCGGGCGTTTGAAACCCGGCGTTTCAATAAAGCAGGCGCAGGCGGCGCTGCAGCCGCTCTTTTACCAGATTCGCGCCCGCGATTTGCGCGATCCGGATTTCGCCCACGCGGCCCGGATAACACGGGAGCGTTACCAGACGAAGGCCTGGCTGGAATTAACGCCTGCCATGCGCGGTCGTTCGGGTTTGAGGGAGACATTCCGAAATCCGCTTCTCGTCCTGATGGGCGTTGTGGCCTTCGTACTCCTGATTGCCTGCGCGAATGTCGCGAACCTGATGCTCGCGAGAGCCGCCGCCAGACAAAAAGAAGTGGCCGTACGGCTCGCTTTGGGAGCGGGGCGTTGGGCGATTATCCGGCAACTGCTGGTGGAGAGTCTGCTGCTGTTCGTCGTCGCAGGAGCGGCAGGCCTGGCGCTCGCGGTTCTGATGAATCGTGCGTTGATCGGATTTATTCCGCAGGGCCAGGCGACCCTGACGATCTCGTCGGCGCCGGACTGGACCGTTTTCGGATTCAATCTGGCTATTTCCATGATCACGGGGATTCTGTTCGGGCTGGCTCCGGCCATACAGGCGACAAGACCGGATGTGGGCCGGACGTTGAAGGATCAGGCGGCCGCGGTTGTGGGAGGAGGCATGGCGAGCCTGCGCAAAGCGTTAGTGGTTGCGCAGGTAACTCTTTCGCTGATGCTGCTGATCGGCGCGGGTCTGTTCGTTTCCACGCTGAACAATCTTCGCGGGTCGGACCCGGGCTTCCGTATCGAACGGCTGATCACGTTCAAAGTGAATCCGACGCTGAACGGGTATTCGAACCCTCGCGCGTTCCAGTTCTATCAGAATTTGAACGACAGGTTGAATCAAATTCCCGGAGTGCGATCGGCCAGCCTCGCGGTGGTTTCTCTCCTCGACAACGATCACTGGGACAGTTCGATGACTGTGGAAGGATTTGCGGCGAAACCGGGCGATTCTCCCGATCCGAACATGAACTACGTCGCGCCCAATCTATTCACGACGCTCGGAACGCCAATCCTGATGGGACGCGATTTCACGCCGAAGGATGTTGATGGAGCGCCGAAGGTGGCCATCATCAACCGGAAATTTGCGAAGAAGTATCTGGATGGCGTCAATCCCATCGGCCACAGGATCGGCATGGGAGGCGACCCGGGGACGAAAACGGATATCACGATCGTAGGAGTGGTGGCCGACACGAAATATGAAAACCTGCGGCGCGAAACACCGGTAGAGGTTTATATCCCGTATCGGCAGTTCTCAATCGCGGGTCAGATGACTGCTTACGTACGGACCGAGCGGGATCCCGAGCAACTTTTTGCTGCGGTCCGCCGCACGATTCACGATCTGGACGCGAATCTGCCGCTCTACGACATGCGGACGCTCGAAGAGCAGGTGGAGCGCTCGTTGAGTACCGAGCGGCTCGTGGCGAGCCTCTCGACCGTATTCGGCGCGCTGGCAACGTTTCTCGCAGCAATCGGCCTCTATGGAGTGATGGCTTACAGCGTCACCAGAAGAACCCGGGAGATCGGAATCCGCATGGCGCTCGGGGCCGATCGTGGGCGAGTGATCTGGCTGGTGATGCGGGAGGTCCTCACGCTGCTTGCAATCGGTATGAGCGTCGGCCTGATCGCCTCATGGACCCTCACGCGGTTCGTCGCCAGCCAGCTCTACGGAATTTCCCGCAATGACCCCCGAACCCTCATCGCCGCCATCGCCGGCCTGCTGCTCATCAGCGCGCTCGCGGGATACGCGCCTGGACGCCGGGCCACACGAATTCATCCGATGGAAGCACTGCGCTGGGAGTAGGCGCTGGGGCTATTCAGGCCGCAGCTTTCCTATTCAACCCAAAACTTGCCGGAGATGCTGTTCGAACCACGACCGGGCCAGCGCCGCGACTTGTTCCAGCGCGCCGGCCTCTTCGAAAAGATGAGTGGCGCCAGGTACAATCGCGAGTTCGACCGGAGCTTTCATCCTCGCTTTTGCCTGCTGATTCAGCGTCAACACATGCTCGTCGCGGGAGCCGACGATCAGCAGGGTAGGCGCGGAGACTCGCGCGAGCGCTTCTCCGGCAAGATCGGGACGCCCCCCGCGGGAGACGATCCCCGAAATGCCGGATTTCGGCTCGCCGGCAGCCACCAGTGCGGCCGCGGCGCCGGTGCTTGCTCCGAAGTAGCCCTTCGGCAGTTCTTTCGTTGCGGGCTGAGATTCGGTCCATTGCGTAGCGGAGAAGAGCCGGGACGCGAGCAGATCGATATTGAACCTCAGATGCCCCGTAGCGGCTTCGGCGCGCTCCTCGCCTGCCGTGAGCAGATCCATCAGCAGAGTCGCAATTTTCGCCGAGCGAAGCACGCCTGCCACGTAGCGGTTCCGTGGACTGTGCCTGCTGCTGCCGCTACCATGGGCGAAAAGTACGAGACCGCGAGCGCCGCCGGGAACGGAAAGCGAGCCGGCGAGCCGCACCGCGCCCGCGTCGATTTCTACTTCGCGTTCCTCGAGGCCCGCTGCGGATTCCAGCAGAGAGCGAACTTCGGCATCCGAGGTCTCGCCAAAATCCTCGTACCACAAGCCGACAGCACGGAAATCTGCGGGAGCGCGCAAACAGATCAGCTCATCCGCGATGGATTGCAGACTCTCACAGGTTTCCTTTGCCCCCACCGGAACCGCGATGGTGATTCGGCCAACACCCATTCGACGCAACGCCAGTACGGCCGCGCGCATCGTGGCGCCAGTCGCGAGCCCATCGTCGACGATGATTACGTCCCGCCTGCGCACATCGACGCCCGGAGCCGCTGCGCGATAAGTGTCTTCCAGACGCCTGATTCGTTCGAGTTCCCGTGCAGCCACCCCATCAATCAAACCTTGCGAGATACGATACGCGCTTACGACGTCATCATTCAGAAACCGTACGCCGCCGGACGCAACCGCGCCCATTGCAAGCTCCTCGTGTCCCGGCAGCCCGAGCTTGCGAACCAGAAAGATATCGAGCGGAACTCCAAGCGTGCGGGCTACTTCATACGCAACCGGCACGCCTCCACGCGGCAGGGCCAGCACCACCGCGCCGTTCCTCGGGCCCGAAGTCTGTAGCTCACGGGCCAGCAGTGCGCCGGCTTCCCTTCTATCGCGAAACTGGTCCATCGCTTACTTCCATGGACTTCCGCGCAACCAAGGCGCCAGTAAGGCGCTCTGTGGCATTTATTTGCGTAACGCCGCACAGACCGATAGCCGCTATGACGGGCCAGAAGCGCCGCTGCCCGGCGCTACAATGGCATTTTATGAAATTACGCGCGCTGTTCGCCGTCGCCGTCCTCTCGATGGGCGCTCTGTGCATCGCCGCCGGCGCCCCAAAGAAGTACACGGGATCCGTCACCGATGATATGTGTTCCGGCGATCACAAGGACATGGGTGGCACGGATGCGGCGAAGTGCACGGTCGAGTGCGTGAAATCAATGCACGCCAAATACGTCCTGAAATCCGGTTCGAAGACCTGGGTATTGAGCGATCAGAAAACGCCCGAGCAGTATGCCGGGAAGAAAGTGGTCGTTACCGGTACCGTGAACGGAAACCAGCTGCAGGTCGCCTCAATCGCGCCGGCTCGCTGAAGGACCCGCCGGTCCAATGAACAATCAATTGAAACGCACGCCTCTCAATGGTGTGCATCGCGCTCTCGGCGCGAAAATGGTGGACTTCGGCGGCTGGGATATGCCTGTGCAGTATTCAGGCATCGTCGATGAACACAATACCGTGCGCAATTCGGTGGGCCTGTTCGATGTTAGCCACATGGGGGAGATCGAGATCGAAGGACCGGACGCGATCGACCTTACCGATTTTGTAACCACCAACGCCGTCAGAAAAATGAAGGACGGGCAGGCGCACTATTCAGGCCTTCTTTATGAGCACGGCGGATTCGTGGACGATATTCTGGTGCATCGCGTCTCCCCTGCGCGCTTTTTTCTCTGTGTCAACGCATCGAATCAGGAAAAAGACTTCGAACATATCCGAAACCAGAATCGATTCGACTGCGAGGCGCGATTTGCGAGCGAGCGATACGCGCAACTCGCCATCCAGGGCCCCAGGGCGCTCGAAACCGCGCAGAAGTCGACCGCTACCGACCTCTCCGGCATCCGGTATTACTGGTTCGCGGACGGCGAATTCGCAGGCGTACCCGCGCGCATCGCGCATACCGGCTATACCGGCGAAGACGGCTTCGAAATCTATGTGGCTCCGGAGCACGCCGTGGATGTCTGGAACGCGATCCTCGAAGCCGGCAAACCATTCGGCATCAAACCGTGCGGGCTCGGCGCGAGAAATACGCTTCGGCTCGAAGCCAAAATGGCATTGTATGGACATGAAATCGGCGCCTCCATCACGCCTTTCGAGGCCGATCTTGGCTGGATCGTAAAAATGGACAAAGGCGAATTCACCGGCCGCGCCGCGCTCGAGAAGCAACTGAAGAAGGGCGTGACGAGAAAACTGGCCGGATTCGAAATGCGAAGCCGGGGAATTGCGCGGGACGGTTATGAGGTCTCTATTGATGGCGCTGCTGCAGGCTGGGTGACGAGCGGCTCTCCATCTCCTACGCTCAACCGCAATATCGGTCTTGCGTTGCTGCCGGTCGAGCGCGCCAAACCGGGCGAGAAGATACAGGTCACGATCCGCAATCAGCAGGTCGAGGCGGAAACCGTACCAACTCCGTTCTATAAAAGGACGAAATGAACTATCCCGAAGACTATCGCTATACAAAAGAACACGAGTGGGTTCATCTTGCCGGCGATACGGCAACCGTCGGCATTACCTTCCACGCTCAGGAAGAGTTGGGCGATATCGTTTACGTCGATCTGCCGAAGCCGGGCCAGAAGGTCGAAAAAGGGAAAAGTTTCGGGTCGGTCGAGTCGGTGAAGGCCGTATCCGATATCTACGCGCCGGTATCGGGCGAGGTAATCGAAGTCAATGAGGGTCTCGCCACCGCTCCCGAAAAACTCAACGAAGATCCGCATAAGGCGGCGTGGCTCATCAAGATAAGAGTGGATGGCTCGGCGGATTTCAACAGTCTTCTTTCAGCTGCCGATTATCAAAGTTACATAGGAGCGGAAGCTTAGAAATTGCGCTATCTTCCGAAATCGGATTCCGAGCGCCGCGAAATGCTGGAGGCGTGTGGTCTTGCCTCCGCCGAAGACCTGTTCCGGCAGATCCCGGCGGAAGCGCGGTTGAAGCGGCCGCTCGCGCTCGCTCCCGGTAAGTCCGAATACGAAATCGCGGAGTATTTCAAGTCACTCGCGCAGAAGAACGCCAACGGGTACGCGAGTTTCCTCGGGGCGGGTGTTTACAACCATTACCGGCCCGTTGTGGTGGATACGGTGGTATCGCGCGGCGAGTTCCTCACTTCGTATACGCCATACCAGTCCGAGATCTCGCAGGGCACGCTGACGGCGATCTTCGAATTTCAGACGATGATCTGCCAATTGACCGGCATGGACGTGGCGAACGCTTCCATGTACGACGGCTCGACGGCGGTTCCCGAAGCCGCCATGATGGCCGTCAGAGTCACCGGCCGCCACCGGATCCTGGTAGCGCGCTCCGTACATCCCGAGTATCGAGAGGTGCTGCGGAGCTACGCGCGAAATCAGGGACTACCCGTCGACGAGTTCGGTTATAACGCCGAGACGGGCCAGATCGATCTGGCCGATCTCGAATCGAAGCTGAATGGCGAAACGGCGTGCGTGATTCTGCAGTGCCCGAACTTTTTCGGAATCATCGAAGATACCAACGCGGTTGCAGGTCTGGCGCATTCGCAGGGCGCGCTTGCGGTTTACACATTCGCTGAAGCCGTTTCACTCGGCATTCTGGCCCCACCCGCCGCGGCCGACATTGTGGCGGGTGAGTTGCAGTCGTTCGCGATTTCACCCAGCTACGGTGGCCCGTTCGCCGGCATCATCGCGACACGTGAGAAATTCATCCGGCAATTGCCTGGGCGTCTGGTTGGGCAAACGACCGATACCAACGGCAATCGCGCGTTCTGTCTCACGCTTGCGACGCGCGAACAGCACATCCGGCGCGAGAAGGCCACATCGAATATCTGCACCAATCAGGCACTGATCGCCCTGATGGCGACCGTTTTCATGGAACTCTACGGAAAGGAAGGGCTGCGCGAACTGGCTGTCCAGAATCTTTCGAAGGCGCATTACCTGGGCGACAAAGTGAAGCGCCGGTTCACCGGT
>Ga0308176_10002646_pt1 | contig 11350 bp, 9 predicted proteins | sample PhyCR2_3_FD_203890 | JGI IMG/M metagenome (GOLD analysis project Ga0308176, IMG submission 203890) | Soil microbial communities from UC Gill Tract Community Farm, Albany, California, United States - DLSLS.C.R2 | ecosystem: Environmental > Terrestrial > Soil > Agricultural land | place: USA... | reverse complement strand
ATTGGGACCGTTATTACCGCGGGCGGCCGTGGTATCACGAGCGCAACCAATGGGTGCAACGCTTTCCCGAGCACCGCCACGACTACCGTGGCAGCCGCGAAGGCTGGCGTGGCAACGAGAACTGGCGCAACGGCAACGAGAACTGGCGCGGGCGCGAAGGCAACGGACGCGGCCCGGACATGCGGCATCAGGAATTCCGCAACGACGCACCGCGCGGCAATGTCGAGAATCGACACGAGGCGCCGCGCGTGAACGGCTCCGTGCACAACGACGGTCGCGGCGGCTACGCGCCTCGTCCGGGCACCGACGAAGCGTCGCGGGTCACGCCGAACACGCCGGGCTACTACGGCAGTCAGCAGTAACGCTGCACCACATGCAACGCCCCGGCGCGCGGTGAATCGGCGCCGGGGCGTTTGCACGTCGGTCAACCGGTCCAGCCGAGATGCCCGAGGAAGTCCCGCGTGCGCTCGGTGGTGGGGGCATCGAAGATCTGTCGCGGCGGCCCTTCCTCGACGATGCGGCCGGCATCGAATACGGCCACCCAGTCTCCCACGCGCCGTGCGAACGACATCTCGTGCGTGACCACCACCATGGTCATGCCTTCCTCCGCCAGCGCCTTCATCACGCTCAGCACCTCGCCGATCGTCTCCGGATCGAGCGCCGAGGTGGGCTCGTCGAACAGCATCACGTCAGGCTCCATCGCGAGCGCACGCGCGATCGCAACCCGCTGCTGCTGACCCCCTGACAACGCCGACGGGAAGTTCGGCGCCTTGTCGGCGAGGCCGACCTTGACGAGCATGGCTTGCGCGCGCCGATCCGCTTCGGCGCTCGCCATGCGCAGGACCGTGCGCGGGCCTTCCGCGACGTTCTGCAGCGCCGTCAGGTGCGGGAACAGCTCGAAGTTCTGGAATACCATGCCCATGCGCCGGCGCATCGAGCGCAGCCCGCGCTCGTCGCGCGCAAGTCGCATGCCCTCGAACTCGATGTCCCCAGCGTCGAGCATCTCGAGGCCGTTGGTGCAGCGGAGCATGGTCGACTTCCCCGAGCCGGAGGGTCCGATGAGGCACACGACTTCGCCCGCGTGCACGTCGAGCGACACGCCGTCGAGCGCCGTGAACGCGCCGTAGCGCTTCACGACGTCGAGATAGCGGATGACCGCGGGCCCGGCAGCTTTCGGGCGCTCCGCGCGGGCCGGCGCGGACCCCGCAGCATCCGCGGCGATCATTCATGCACCTCGAAGCGGCGCTGGATCCAGTCGACGAGCTTGGCCTGCGGATAACCGAGCAGCCAGTACAGCGCGGCCATCGCGGTGAGCATCTCGAGCACGCGAAACGTCTGCGCGCGCACCTGCATGGAGACGTAGGCGAGCTCCGTGACCGCGATCACGGATACCAGCGAGGTGTCCTTGAACAGCGAAACCCAGGTGCTCGCGAGCACGGGCAGGATGCGCCGCAGTGCCTGGGGCACGACGACGCGCCGCAGCGCCTGCGCGCGGCTCATGCCGAGCGCCATCGCAGCCTCCACCTGGCCGCGCCGGATGGAGTTGATGCCGGCACGAAAAGTCTCCGCGTTGTAGGCGGTGACGTTGAGCGAAAGCGCCGCAAGGCCGGTGGCGAGCGGCGACAGGCCCAGTCCGGTGAGAATGGGCAGGACGTAGAACGCCCAGTAGACCACCAGGATGAGCGGCAGGTTGCGGAACAGCTCGACATACCCGGTGGCAAGCGCGCGTGCGGGCGCCCATCCATACAGTCGCAGGATCGCGACGGCGATGCCGCACGGCACGGCGATGGCCATCGTCGCGATCGTCAGCAGGAACGTCGTCGCGGTGCCGAGCGCAAGTGCGTCGCGATGTTGCCACACCACCGACCAGTCGAGCGTCACGAGCGTCCCAGGTGCGCGATGCGCCGGTAGATGCGGTCGACGCCGCGCGTCACGGGAAACAGCATCACGAAATACATCAGCATGGCGAAGGTGTACACCTCGATCGGCTGGAAGCTCTGGCCGGCCACCGTTTCCGATTGACGCATCAGATCGGGCACCGCGATCACCGAGGCGATGGCGGTGTCCTTGATCGTCACCGACAGCAGCGAGCCGAACGCGGGCAGCATCCGCACGACGGCCTGCGGCAGGACGATGCGGCGCAGGATCTGCGCACGCGACATTCCCAGCGCGAGCGCGGCGCGCGTCTGGCCGGCGCGCACGGATTCGATGCCGGCGCGAAAGATCTCCGCGGCGTACGCCGCGAGATGCACCGTGAGGCCGATGAGCGCGGCCATGAACGGCGACATGGTCATGCCCGTGACGATCGGCAGCGCGAAGAACGTCCATACCAGCACGACCAGCACGGGGATCGCGCGCATCGAATCGATGTACAGCACCACGACCATGCGCACGCCGCGCGGGCCGTACAAGCGCAGCAACGCGACGATGAGGCCCGTGACCAGGCTCGTCAGCCCGGAGACGACCGACAGCAGGACGCTGATCCGGACGCCGTAGGCCAGGAAGCGCCAGTTGTCGGCGATGACGGTGAAGTCGAAGTCCATGGCGTCCGTGTGCGCGCAAAAAAATGCGGTCAACCCGCTTCGTCTTCCATGTGTGACGTGGATGCGCGCAGAAGGCGGGGTAGCCCGCTCCGGCTTCTGGTGTTCAGGCGCCTGCGCGGGCTACCCCGCCCTCTGCGCGGGCCGTCGTTGCCCGCGTTGTTCTGCGCTACATCCGCAGCAACGCTACTTCATCGTCTCGATCACGCGCGCCTCGTCCTTCCTGAGCACCGGCTCCATGTCCTTTTCCACCGCGCGCGCCCATTGCAGGAACGCAGGCTGGTTCTTGTCCACCGCCATGCCGACCGGGGCTGCCTTCTCCGTGCTGTCCTGGCAATTGTTGGCCTTCGGCAGCGCCGACAGCTGTTTGAGCTTGCGGCCCATCGCCACCCACGGCACGCGGTTGATCGGCACGGCATCCGCGCGCTTGGCCATCACTTCCTCCACCGGCGCGACACCCGATCCCGCGACGCCACGCAACTGCGCCTTGGGAAAGCGCTCCTTGACCCACGACTCCTCGCCCCCGCCGGTGTAATAGGCGATGGTGACGTCGGGCCGGTTCAGGTCGTCGACGCTCTTCGCCGAGGCGAACTTGGGGTTGGACGTGAGCCCGAACATGCACACGCTGGTGCTGGAGTAGATGACGAAATCGACGACCTTCAGCCGATCGGGCGTCTCGGCGAGGGGCGTGACCGAAATGTCCACCTGATTCGATGCGAGCACGGGGACCTTGGTCTCGTGGCTCACGGGGACCGCCTCGAGCTTCACGCCCAGGCGCTTGGCATACTCCCTGGCGAGCAGCCATGCGGGACCGCTCCACGCCTCGCCTTGTCCGCTGGTGTTCTCCACGAGCCACGGCGCGTTCGCGAGCACCCCCACGCGCAGCACACCGGCCTTCTTGATGGCGTCGATGCGCGGGCTGGCACCCGGCGCCGGCACGGGGACATCCGCCAACGCGGGCAGCGCAGCGAAGAGCAGCGTCAACGCGACGCGCCCGAACAGCTTCGACATGGTTCCTCCTGGCTCTGATGGGATACGAGCGCGCGGTTGCGCGCGTCGTCGACTTATGGCCGCGCCCATGATTGGCGACGCCCGCCGCGTTGTCAAACGCGTGAGCCCGGATGCCGTGCGGGGTCGACCGCCGCGGCCGTCACTCGGCCTTGAAGACGACGCTGAACGGCTTGGGCAGATCAGCGAGCTTGTGCACGAAGCTCACCGCGATGAAGGCGCTCGGCGCTTCGAGCAGCGCGCGAATCTGTTCGGTGCCATCGGTGGGCGCGGTCGCGCGCCCGAACAACGCGCGCGCGGGCGGCGTACGCCGTCGTCCCGTAACGCCGAGAGGCAGATCCGTGAGCTCGTTGTCGTTGCTCATGTACGCCCCGAACACCGCGATGGTGTCGATCTCGTACTTGTTGCGCTCGTCGGTTTCGTTGAACTGCCGGGCGATGTCGGCCAGGTGGGCCAGGAGCAGCGCAGCGCGCTCCCGCGGCAGCGGGTCGACGATGCGTGCGGTGGCGCAACGGCGAAACTTATCGGTTATGCCGAATTCGGCCGCGTGCGGCGAGAGCCGATGCAGGAGCCCGCCCTGGATCATCTGCTCGACGATCGAGCGGCTCGTCTCGGCCTTCCAGCCGAAGTCCTGCGTGAGCGCGTCGAGGTTGACCCGCGCGCGCTCTGGCGGCAGGCCCTGCACGCGCAGCAGCACGCGCTCGGTGGCGTCGCGCAGCCGGCGCGCGTCGACGCCGAAGTAGAGGCGGCGGGTGACCAGCGTCAGCGCTTTCACGAGGCGCTCTCCCTAGGCTGGCGTGCGTTTCCATGACGTTAGCATAGCGGTCGGCCGGGCGCGTCCGCCTGCCGACGTGCGGCAGGCGGGGTCAGGAGCCCCAGGCGTCTTCCGGCCACGCGGCATGGCGCGCGGAATCCCACCCGCTGGGCGACGCGAGCGCGCTGCCCATGCCGTGCGCGGGTCGCTCGATGATGCGGCGCAGGGCGTTGCGCACCGGCACGTTGTTGCGTTGCAGGAACTCCAGATGCGCGTGCGAGAAGGGCGTGACGTGCAGCGCGTCGCAAGCGTGGCTGATCGCTTTGGCCAGACCCGGCGAGAGCGTGTAGCGCCAGGCCGGACGCTTGCCCGAAAGCTGGCGCAGCATCGCGAGGTATTCGGCAATCGTGAAGTTGCTGCGACCGCCGATCTCGATCGCTTGTGCGCGCCGCGGGGTGGGCCGGCGCAGCAGCACGGCGATGGCGTCGGCGGCGTCGCGCACGTCGAGCACCGCGATGTAGCCCGTGGCATCGGCCGGCACGAAGTGGATCGGCCACGACGCGAAGCGCCGGATCCATTCCGTGCCGTATCCGCCCGGCCCTTCGAGCAGCGACGGACGCAGCACGATGCACGGCACGCCGCTCGCCGCGAGCGCCATCTCGCCGCGCATCTTGGAGCTGATGAAGCGGCTCTGCGCGTCGCGACGCAAGCCGAGCGCCGAGACGTGGATGAGGCGGCGCAGCCGCAGCTTGGCGCACGCCGCGGCCAGCGCAGCGGGCGCGACCAGATGAACGCGCTCGTACGTGGCGCGGCCGCGCTCGCGCAGGATGCCGACGCAGTTGACCACGGCGTCGACGCCCTCGATCAGCGGGATCCAGCGCGAAGGCTCGGTGAGATCCTCGAAGCGGGCGATGCGCCGCGGCGTGGCGTCGAGGTCGTGGGCAGCAGCCGCGGGGTCCGCCCGGCGGCTGCCGATGATCACCTCGTGCCCGCGCGCATCCAGCGCGGCCACGACGTGACGGCCGAGGAATCCGGTCCCGCCCAGGACCAGCACGCGCATGCGCTTCCTTCGGTTTATTCTGTCTTGACAGAAATATATGACGTTACTAGACTCCCCGTCAAGGCCGCCTCGACCGGTTTCACGCGGGGCGCGGCGGCCGGCATGCCATGGCGACGCGAACGGAGCTCTCCGAAGGCGCGGCCGGCGGGCGGTTGTCGGCGCTCGCGCTGCGCTTCGTCCTGCACTGGGGCGAGATGGCCGCGCGCTGGGGCGTGAACCGCACGGTCGCCCAGATCCAGGCGCTGCTCTACTTCCACGGGCGGCCGTTCCACGCCGAAGAGATCGCCGACCTCCTGGAAGTCGCGCGGTCGAACGTCAGCACCAGCCTGCGCGAGCTGCAGTCGTGGGGCCTCGTGCGCGTCGTGCATCGGCTCGACGACCGGCGCGACCACTTCGAGACGTCGCGCGATCCCTGGGAGCTGATGCGGCTCATCGTGCGCGAGCGCAAGGCGCGTGAGTTCGAGCCCACCATCGCCGCCCTGCGCGAGTGCGTGCGCGATCCGGGCTTCGCCCGGGAAGACCCCACCGTGCAGGCGCGCGTGCGCGAGACGCTCCACCTGATGGAATCGCTCGCGGCGTGGACCGACGACATGCTGCGGCTGCCATCGGCCACGCTGCTGCGCTTGATGCGCCTGGGCGCGCGGATCCAGTCGCTGCTCAGCCGCAGCCGGTCCAAGCCGCGGGAGCGCGATGCCGCGTAACATGAAGGGCCATGGCGCATCCTGGCAAACCCGGGGAAGAGTTCCGCGAGGACCTGCGCGCAGTCGCAGCGCGGCGTGACGGCGCGGGCCGCCCCGATGCGGCCAGCATGGGCAGGCGGGTGCTGAGCCCAAGCGAGCTCGAAGTCCTCACGACGCTCGACGATCGCCGCTCGCTCCTCGCGATCGGACTGACGGCGGCGGTCATCGGCGCCGCCGCCGCATTCGGCCTGGCGGCGTGGGCCACCCCGTGGGTGGTGCTTTCCGTGGTCGTCATCGGCGTGCAGCAGCACGCCCTGTTCATCCTCGCGCACGATGCCGCGCACTATCGGCTCTTCCGGTCGCGCGCGCTCAACGACATCGTTGGCCGCGCGATCGGAATGGCGAGCGGCATCTCGATGTGCACGTACCGCGTGATCCATCGGCTGCACCACAACAACCTGTACACCGAGGAAGATCCGGACACGGCGATCCACGGCGGCTATCCGCGCGGCGTGGGCTATCTCTGGCGCAAGCTCGCACAGGACCTGGCAGCCGTGAACGCCTGGAAGACGTTCGCGTACTTCTTCGGCGCGCCCGCGATCAACGCCGCCACCAACCGCGCAGCGCGGCCGCTCGACGACACGTCGCCGGCGCTGCGCAGGAGTGCACGCCATGACCGTTGGCTCGTGCTCGCATTCCACGTCGGCGCGCCGATCGCGGCATGGGCGCTCGGCGGTTGGCGCGGGCTCGCGCAGTATGGGGTGCTTTGGCTGCTGCCCATGGTGACCGTGCTGCAGGTGATCTTGCGTCTGCGCGCGATCTGCGAGCATGGTGCGGTGACCGATCTGTCCTCCCCATTGACCGCCGCCCGGTGCAACATCACGTCGGGCTCGCTTGCCAACTGGGCCGGCCGCGCGCTCCTCTTTCCGCACCACGTCAATTACCACCTCGAGCATCATCTCTATCCCGCGGTGCCGCACTATCGCCTGCCCGCACTGCACCGCTTGCTGCGCGACAAGGGCGTGCTCGAAGGTGCCGAGGTGCGCGACATCGCAGCGACCATGAGCGAGATCTTCGCGCCGCGGCGCGTGGTTGCGCCCGAGCGCGCCACGACCATGCCCTAGACCATGCGCGCGGACGGTCGCCGCGATGCGGCAGCCGCACGCATGCCCGCGGACGGCGTTACCCGGGGGACAACGTCCGCGCCCGAGCTGCCGGGCTACATGCTCCGCCGATACTGTCCGCCCACCTCGAACAGCGCGCTGGTGATCTGACCAAGCGAGCACACCCGAACGGTGTGCATCAGCTCCTCGAACACGTTGCCGTTGGCGATGACGACCTGGCGCAGCCGGTCGAGCGCCGCCGCGGACTCATGTGCATGCGCCTGCTGGAATGCCGCCAGGCGCGCCAGCTGCGACTGCTTTTCCTCCCCGGTCGAGCGCGCAAGCGTCACGGTCGCCGGCGTCGCATCGCCGTGCGGGTTGCGAAACGTGTTCACGCCCACGATGGGATAGCTGCCGTCGTGCTTGCGATGCTCGTAGTAGAGCGACTCCTCCTGGATCTTGCCGCGCTGGTAGCCGGTCTCCATGGCACCGAGCACGCCGCCACGCTCGGAGATCGCCTCGAACTCCTTCAGCACGGCTTCCTCGACCAGATCGGTGAGCTCCTCGAGGATGAACGAGCCCTGGTTGGGATTCTCGTTCTTCGCGAGGCCCCATTCGCGGTTGATGATGAGCTGGATCGCCATCGCGCGGCGCACGCTCTCCTCGGTCGGCGTGGTGATCGCCTCGTCGTAGGCATTGGTGTGCAGCGAGTTGGTGTTGTCGTAGGTGGAGATGAGCGCCTGCAGCGTGGTGCGGATGTCGTTGAACGCGATCTCCTGCGCGTGCAGGCTGCGTCCCGACGTCTGCGAATGGAACTTGAGCTTCTGCGAGCGCTCGTTCGCGCCGTAGCGCTCCCGCATGGCGACCGCCCAGATCCGCCGCGCCACGCGGCCGATCACCGCATACTCCGGATCCATGCCGTAGCTGAAGAAGAACGAAAGATTCGGCGCGAAGTCGTCGATGTGCATGCCGCGCGCGAGGTACGCCTCGACGAAGGTGAATCCGTTCGACAGCGTGAACGCGAGCTGCGAGACGGGATTCGCGCCGGCCTCCGCGATGTGATAGCCCGAGATCGACACCGAGTAGAAGTTCTTCACGTCGTGATGGACGAAGTACTCCTGGATGTCGCCCATCACCTTGAGGCTGAACTCCGTGCTGAAGATGCAGGTGTTCTGCCCCTGGTCTTCCTTGAGGATGTCGGCCTGCACCGTGCCGCGCACGGTGGCGAGCGTCCACGCGCGGATCTTCGCGGTCTCGTCGTCGGTGGGATCGCGCCCGTTCTCGGCGCGGAAGCGATCGAGCTGCTGGTCGATCGCCGTGTTGAGGAACATCGCCAGGATCGTTGGCGCCGGCCCGTTGATCGTCATCGACACCGAGTTGTTCGGCGCGCACAGGTCGAAGCCGGAATACAGCACCTCCATGTCGTCGAGCGTGGCGATGGACACGCCGGAGTTGCCGATCTTGCCGTAGATGTCGGGCCGCAGGTCCGGGTCGTTGCCGTAGAGCGTGACGGAGTCGAACGCCGTCGACAGGCGCTGCGCCGGCATGCCGTCGGCGAGGAGATGGAAGCGCCTGTTCGTGCGAAACGGGTCGCCCTCGCCCGCGAACATGCGCGTCGGATCCTCGCCTTCGCGCTTGAACGCGAACACACCCGCCGTGAACGGAAAGCTGCCGGGAACGTTCTCGGTGAGCTGCCAGCGCAGGATCTCGCCGTGATCCTCGAACCGGGGCAGCGCTACCTTGCGCACCTTCGTGCCGGACAACGAGGTCGTCGTGAGCGCCGTACGCAGCTCCTTGCCGCGGATCTTCACCACGTACTCGTCGCCGGCATACGCCGCCTGCGTGCGCGGCCACATTTCCAGGAGCTTGCGCGAGCGGGCGTCGAGCGCGGCGTCGCGCGCGGCGATGAGCGCGTCGAGCGACGCTTGACCATTCGACTCGAGCATCACGCTTACGGCCCGCAGCTGCTGCAATTCGCGCGCGATGCGCGCCTGCTTGCGCGCGCCGGCGTGATAGCCGCGCAACGTCTCGGCAATCTCGGCCAGGTAACGTACCCGCTGCGCAGGCACGATGGCGTTCTGTCCGCTCGATGCGCGCACGCCGGTAGCCGGCAGCGCGCCGGGCTCGAGCGCAAGGCCCTCGGCGCGCAGCCGGGTGGCGAGCGCCTGATAAAGCGCCGTCACGCCATCGTCGTTGAAGCGCGACGCGATCGTCCCGAACACGGCCATCTCGTCCGGCGGCGTTTTCCACAGCTCGCGATTGCGCTGATACTGCTTGCGCACGTCGCGCAGCGCGTCGGCGGCCCCCTTGCGGTCGAACTTGTTGATCGCGACGAAGTCGGCGAAATCGAGCATGTCGATCTTCTCGAGCTGCGAGGCCGCGCCAAACTCCGGGGTCATCACGTAGAGCGAGACGTCGGCGTGCGGCACGATCGCCGCGTCGCCCTGGCCGATGCCGGACGTCTCCACGATCACGAGATCGAAGCCGGCGGCCCTGCATGCAGCGATGGCATCGGGCAGGGCAGCGCTGATCTCCTGCGTCGCGTCGCGCGTGGCGAGCGAGCGCATGTAGATATTGCGATGCCCGATCGCGTTCATGCGGATCCGGTCGCCGAGCAGCGCGCCGCCGGACTTGCGGCGCGAAGGATCGATGGAGAGGATCGCGAGCTTCAGCCGGTCGCGCTGGTCGAGCCGGAAACGGCGCACGAGCTCGTCGGTGAGGGAGCTCTTGCCGGCGCCGCCGGTGCCGGTCACGCCGATCACCGGCGCATGGGCCCCCTCGGCCCGCGCGAGCAGCGCCTTGCGCAGAGCGTCGGGCACGGTCCCCGCCTCGAGGGCCGTGATCAGGCGCGCGAGCGCGCGCGTCTGGACGTAGCGATCGGGCGAAGAGAGCAGGTCGAGCGACGCGGGCACATCATGCGCGAGGTCGACGTCGGCGGCGGCGACGATTTCGTTGATCATGCCCTGCAGGCCGAGCTTCTGGCCGTCCTCGGGCGAGAAGATCCGCGTCACGCCATACGCGTGGAGCTCCGCGATCTCGGCCGGCACGATGACCCCGCCGCCGCCGCCAAACACCTTGACGTGGCCTGCGCCGCGCTCGCGCAGCAGGTCGATCATGTAGCGGAAGAACTCCACGTGGCCGCCCTGGTACGACGAGATGGCGATGCCGTGCGCGTCTTCCTGGATCGCGCAGTCGACGATCTCGTCGACCGCGCGGTTGTGGCCGAGGTGGATGACCTCGCAGCCGGACGCCTGCAGGATGCGACGCATGATGTTGATGGATGCGTCGTGGCCGTCGAACAGGCTGGCCGCGGTGACGAAGCGCACCTTGTGGGCCGGCTTGTAGACCAGCGGCCTGGCGGTCACGGAAAGGTCGTTCATGCGGTTCCTCGAGGCTCGTCCGCGCAACAGACGGCCAGCTTAGCGCAGCGGACACGGTCAGCGCGGCGCGCCATGACGACGCTACCTTACGTTTACGTTAACGTCAACTGCAGTCCGCCCGAGCCAGCGCGGCCCACGCGACGCCCGGCGCCGCGCGCCGGCACTTTCGCCCGCGCCGCCGGTCCATTGCGGGTCCACCGCGCACCTGCGCCGTCCTCCGCCTCTCGCGAAAGAACGCCCCCATGACCCGCCTCCTCCGGCTCCTCTGGCGCCTCGCAGCGCCGCTCGCGCTCTTCCTTCCCCTCGCTGCGCAGGCTGCCCTGCCTCCAGGCGTGGCGGCCGGCCCGAGCGTCGAAGGCGTCAGCGAATATCGCCTCGCCAACGGGCTGCGCGTGATCCTGTACCCGGACGTCACCAAGCCGACCACGACCGTGGACGTGACCTACCTCGTCGGCTCGCGCATGGAGAGCTACGGCGAGACCGGCATGGCGCACTTGCTCGAGCACATGCTCTTCAAGGGCACGCCATCCATCAAGAGCGTGTTCGCCGAGCTGTCCCGCCGCGGCGCCGAATTCAATGGCAACACGAGCTACGACCGCACGACCTACTTCGAGACTTTCACGGCGTCGGAAGCCAACCTCGACTGGACGCTGCGCATGGAAGCGGAGCGCATGACCCGCTCGACGTTCTCCAAGCCCGAGCTCGACTCCGAAATGACGGTGGTGCGCAACGAGTACGAAAGCGGCGAGAACCAGCCCACCTCCGTGCTGTGGAAGCGCATGGCCGCTGCCGCGTTCGACTGGCACAACTACGGCAAGCCGACCA
>Ga0308176_10002645_pt1 | contig 11353 bp, 17 predicted proteins | sample PhyCR2_3_FD_203890 | JGI IMG/M metagenome (GOLD analysis project Ga0308176, IMG submission 203890) | Soil microbial communities from UC Gill Tract Community Farm, Albany, California, United States - DLSLS.C.R2 | ecosystem: Environmental > Terrestrial > Soil > Agricultural land | place: USA... | reverse complement strand
TCCGGCGCCCACAAGGCTTCGGGATCACGGATCGAAGCCCATGCTACCCACACGGCCGTTACCAATGCGAATCCCAGAGCGAGGGGAAACACCGACGAAGGCAGGCACCGCATCAAGTCACAGCCCTCCAAAATACAGTGCGGCTCCAATATGCATCAGCGTTAACACCACGAAGATCGCCGTCACCGGGCCGTGAATGCACTGCCAGAGTCGGAGCGCTTCTTCCCGATGGGCCAACGAATGGATCTGCGATTCGATGTCCGTCTCCGATAATCCCTGTGCGGCCAGTTCACGCCGGTAGTCATTCACCTCCCTGAAGGCCAGGTAGTGGAGCACCTGGCCGACAACGCCGCTCAGCACGACGATTGCCATCGCGAACATCGCAGCAATCGGAACGAGAGCATGAAAGTGAGCGCCCGAGTGAACCACAATCACCAAGGGGCCGAACACACCGAAGATCATATGAGCCTGAAACCATCGTTTTGGCCAACCGGGATGTCGTCTGGATCGTTTCTTGATGGGATAGACGCACGTCAACACAATACAAGCGAATCCAACCCATCCGACCACATGCCCGGATTGTGTATGCCCAAATGGACGACCGCTTCGCAGGCTCAGGTTCCATTCAATGCCGAAGGCCGCGAGGATGAAGAGGGACGTGCCGGCCAAGAGAAGCAGGCTGCGTCGCGAGAGCGCGCTCATGAGGGTGGACTTGGGGCGAGAAGATGCGAGGGCACACAGACGGCCCTTTCTTGCGAACGATATGAGCCAATACATGTTGGACGTGCGTGCGATCTCACCGCTTCAGCCGTCCGAATATTTCTCGACGCCTTTGCGGCCTCCGCTATGGCACCGGAAGCAATCGGCAAATCGGCCGGGGCCATGCGCGCCCTTCCCTTTTGCGATCAAGCCACGGACCACAGCATTATCCAAAACAACGGGACGTCGCATCGAGCCCTTCATTGACGCATGACAGTCTCGGCAGGACGTCGTGCCGGTGGCTCTGAATACCAAGTCGCTGTGTGGATTGACGATGTCGCCTGGGTCATCCTGTGCAGCGACAGCGGCTGAGCCTGACGCCCCGCGTGCAGCGATATCGGCGGCATGAGGGATCGTCTCTCGGTCAACGGGCACACAAGACACGGCACTCAGCATGACCGCGCTTGCCGTGATTCCCCAGTGAGGCCGTCCGCTCATCGCTCCCTCGTCTTCCTCACAGGACCGATCATTCGCCGGACACTCGATATTCCAAATGGCAGGCGACGCAGGCTTTCAGCACGCCGTCCAATTTCGGCAGAATCTGCTTGAGGTCATGTGTCGGCATCACGCGACCAAGCGCTTCGGCAGCCTCATGATGCGCCATTGCGAGGTCATGATAGGACGGGGGAAAATGCTCCGGCTGTTGTTGAGCCATCGCTTGCCGATGCATGAAAAAGCCTAGATGCGCCTCGGTCAATCCTTGCGCGCGTTCGAAGTCCTCATCGACGACAGCGGCGACAATGGCCTGGATCGTCTCCAAGTGCTGGAGCATGACGCTCCGATGCTGACGGCCGGCTTCCGCCGATATCCCGATCGGCACACGGGTATCGGGAATGTCCACCATGTGATGGTCCTGTACCTTGATTTCGTCGGCATGCGTACAGCCCCATAGGAGTGTGAGGAGCGGGACGGTAAAAACCAGTGTGAGGCCGCCACTCCATTGTCTATAAGATCCGCGTCTGCGTTCGTCCATCTTATGGCCCTCTGACAGCCGTCGGTGGAACCTAACGAGGCTCGTCGTCGCAACAGGGCCGATCCGGTGATCCCATGCCGCCTTCCGGCCCGCGTGGTCCCATCCGTCCCATGCCGCCTCTCCCCATATGTCCGCCTGGGCTATGGCCGCCGGCAAAGCTTCGCTCATATTCGATGATCGTCCAGATCTCTTCGTCGGACAGCATGCTGCCGAATCCGATCATGCCGGTTCCCGGCGAACCGTGCTTGATCACCCAAAAGACTTCGCCCTCGGTCCGATGGCGCCAGAATCCATGATGGTGAAAGTTGCGCGGGGAAGGATCAAGGCCGGCGGCGCCTGGCCCATCACCTCGACCCGTTGTTCCATGGCAGGTGACACAGGTACCTTTCCCTTCGTAAAGCGCTTTTCCCTTTTCCACGATATCGGCTGACTCAGGCAAGGGACTGGTCAACGCGCGTGCCTGCTCCATCTGATCCGCGGGGACGCGCGGCGCCATCATGTGCCGGTCTGCTGCCCATGACGGCACCGAAGCTATCGCCCACAGCGCCAGAACAGACAGGAAACGACCGCTCCCCCTCGCTTCGTGGATGAACCGATTCACGATACCCCCTGCAACACGATGTCAATCGTTGGCGGGTGAATGATCGATTGATGGACCGTACAACCATGCGCAACTTTCAACAATCTCTCCTTCTGTGATGATGGAAAGCCGGCCGGAAAATGAAGATGCAATTGAATGCGGCCGACCCGATGCGGCTGCTCGGCCATCGACCAGTCGGTCTCGATCCGAAATCCTTCAGTCGAGATACCATGCCGCGTGCAATAGCGAGTCACAAAATACCCTACACACCCGGCGAGCGACGCCACAAAGACTTCGACCGGGCTCATCCCGCCATCTTCTCCTCCGTCTTCCTTGGGTTGGTCCGTTGTGATGACATGACAGCCATTTGACAGTTCAAAGCGAGTCTGCCCCTGAAACGCGACCGTGAGTCCCATCATCTCCTCTTGGCTAACCGGCAGACGGATGTGTCTGTTAATAAATCGCCACCGAACCATTGCGGTTGAATGCGATTAGCATGCCAGTAACGCCTTGTTCATCTGGCCCTGTACCGCGGAGTCACCCACCAAATGGACGGCTGGAATGGAGAAAAAAGCAACAGCAAGACGAGAGTAATGGCGCGAGACGCCACAGTCCTTTACTTATCGGCGTCGTCGCCATCCGATGGCGGCGTTTCTCGGAGAGATCGGTTCACGCTGGCATAGCGATAGATGGATAAGGCCGCCACGACGATGCCGAGAAAAATGGACACCACCCCAAGCGCTTGAATGAGGAACACCTCGAACATAAAGATTGCCGGAATCCCGACCACGACAAACGCCAGTGCCGTCCGGACGTAGGCCAGTAACGTTCGCTCAATCGCCAGCTTCGTTCGCTCACGCGCTAGACGATCTCGAAGCTGCCCTTCTCCTTCACTCTTCACTCTGCCAACTCGTTCAGATAATTTTCGTTCGTCAACTGTCCATGCTACCGACTGCCCCGCGATTGAGACCGACAGGAAACAGCGCCGGCATCCGATAGCGGGATCTCACCTCATCTCCTATTACTACTGTAAACCCGTGAACCGAAAAGAGGCGCATCATGACACACGCAGTCCCTGCCACGACGGCTCGCGTACCGCAATCGACCGCTGAGGAGGTGAATCGACGAATTTATCACGATATCCGCGCCCGTGTGAACGCCTATGCGGCGGAGGGACCTGAAACGATCGAACGTCGTCTGCGCGAACTGGACCACGAATGGGACATTGAGCGTATGCTCGAGGCCAACGCAGCCGTGATCTCGCTGATCGGTTTGGGCCTGGGGACCTTTATTCACCGCCGGTGGTACGCACTGCCGATGGTCGTAGCGGCATTTCTGCTCCAGCACGCCGTGCAAGGATGGTGTCCGCCCGTCCCGCTGTTTCGTCGCTATGGGATTCGAACGGCGACAGAAATCGGCTACGAACGGTATGCATTGAAAGCCCTCCGAGGCGACTTCCAACCGTTGTGCGATTCCAGCACAGCGACCTCCGACTCCGCGTTCGCGGCCGTCACACGATGATGGAGTGCGGACTCTCATGCCATGAGATCATTTCTCCAGACTTCTGATGTATCGAACGAGCTGCTCTGCTAGCCACTCGCATGAACGATGAGCCGCTTTCTTTGCTCCATGGCGCGCCGCTTCGGTTGATCACGCCCGGCTGGATGGCGGAATCGTGCATGAAGTGGCTGACGGATTTGGCTGTGCAGGAGAACGAGGCGCGGGGCTATTACATGGAAACCGCGTACCGCTATCCGGGTGAAGCGCCTTGGATAATGGAATGCTCCGGACAAACTGCGGCGTGCGTTCGGAAACCGGCCGATCCGCTCCCTGCATCTGTACATGGCGCGCGCCGGGTGTGATGCCCGCCCGTTGGAGCACATCGCGCAACCGCACCCCGGTCCATCGCGCATTGCCGACAGCGCCACGCTCCCATTGGACGCCGGGGGCATGGGGTTTGAAAAACGCTCGTCCGTTTCCACTGCATTGCAGGACCGCCGTGACCGTGACTTCTTCGAATTGTCGAAGATCCTCAAAACTTAAGGTGAGTGGACGGTCGACGAGTCCCTGCACGCGCAAGCTCCAGACGGACTCGTCAGAGAGATCGGCTGTCGGGGGGCCGAAATGGCTCCGAACGAAGAACCGACGATTGGGCGTGAGCCAAGAGTTGAAGGCATCGATAGGGGTTTCCGCGTCAAGTGGTCGAGGGACACGCACGATAAGCGGTTGTCCGATGCCTGATCGACATCGGCCGCTTGGCTAAGCCCTGCGCCGATCGCGAGAGGTCCCGCGAGACACAGTCCGACGGCACTCTCTATCGCTCTCGTCGCTCTCGCGAGAAATATCCGCCGCGAGAGATCCTCGGACTCGTCACACGACATCGGTGGCGGACCAGCCTAAACAGAGATTATCAATCATCGTGTCTCTTAGACCGCTTTCTTCAGGCTGAGCACATAACTCGTCAGGTCCTGAAGCTGCTGATCGTTTAATGGAAATTTCGGCATGAACGAGCCCGGAGACACCGACGGTGGATCGCGAAAATGCCGGACGTGCCACTCGCGATCCGGTCTCGTGTCGCCTTCATAGGAGAGGTCCGGTCCCACCGCTCCGCCCTGGCCATGAATGCGATGGCATCCGGCGCACCCAAATTGCGCAAAGAGCGCTTTCCCTCGCGCCACAGCCGGATCGATATGCGGCACGGCATAGAGATCGCGCAAGGATATCCCCAACAGCGTGAACACCACAGCCAGGAACAGTACGCCGGCGGTGAGCGCGGCAGGCCGCTGAATCGGATGGCGCGCGGGATTGCGGTCGATGAACGGCCAGAACAAAAGTGCCAGGAAAAACACCGCCGGCAAGACCCATGTGGCCAATGGCTCGAGCACGCCGTGCACGTATTTCAGCAGTTGATAGTAGAACAAGAAATACCACTCCGGCACGGGCACAAACGTCGCATCGGATGGGTCGGCCTTATCCGCCAACGGAAACGGAACGAACCGCGCCAGGATGGCAATCGTCATAAAGACACCTGCCATCACAACCGCATCCATATAAACCTGGCGCGGATAGAACGTTTCACTGCCCCGCGCCCCGCGTTCCTCGCTCCATGGACCGGCCGGACCGACGCGCCGGAGGATGAATAGATGGAGCAGGACGAGGCCCATCAATAGCGCGGGCAAAAACAAAATATGTACGGCAAAAAAACGCGAGAGCGTCAGCGCGCCTAATGTTTCACCGCCGCGCAAGACGCGGACAACGGTATCGCCGATCAGCGGGACGGTGCCGGCCATATTGATTCCGATTTGAGTGGCCCAGTAGGCGTTTTGATCCCACGGCAGGAGATAGCCGGTAAAGGCAAACGCCAGCGTGATGAGAAATAGGATGACCCCGACCATCCACATCACTTCTCGCGGCGGCTTGTAGGCCCCGTACAGAAACGTCTGGAGCATGTGAAGGCCGATCGCCACGACCATACCCGAGGCGCCCCAGTGGTGAATGCCTCGAACGAAGGCGCCAAACGTCACCTGATTCTCGATGAACTGAATGCTGTCATACGCGTGATCCGGGGTGGGCGCGTAGTACACGACGAGAAACATGCCGGTGAGGGCCTGCATCAGAAATAAAAACAGCGTGGCCGAGCCGAACACATAAATCCAGCTCGCCCCGCCGGGGATGGGTTCATCGAGTAATGTTTTTTGAATCGGTTGGAGTCTGAGCCGGCTGTCCAGCCATTGATAGAGTCGTGTGCCCATCGTGCGTATCAGATTTCGATCGACTGAGACAGACCTGATTTGAACTCTTTATACGTCACGTAGAGCACACCTTTTTCAATCTTCACCGGGAGACGATCGAGCGGCCGCGGGGCGGGCCCGCCGATTACTGAGCCGTTGAGGTCAAACATGCTTCCATGGCATGGACATTTGAACTTCCGCTCCCCATCATCCCACCGATATCCACATCCGAGATGCGTGCACTGTGGAGCAAAGGCGGTCACGTCGCCATTGTGCTGCTTGACGGCCCACACCGCTTTGTGGGCTGTGCCCTTCATATAGCCGTCCTGCACGGTCGCCACATACGTGAGTTGCTTTGGTTCCTGGACCGAAAGATCGTCCACCTTTCCGATTTCCACCCAGGACTGCTCGCGTCGTTTGAGCGCCGGCGAAATCAGATAGCCGACCAATGGAATGCCAAGACCGAATCCAACGAGCGACATGGCGGCGGCGGTCATCCACTTGAACAACCGCCGCCGCGAGCCAACTGGAGTGCTGAGCCCTGTCTCTACGTGCATTCCCTGCTCTGCTCTTGGACAGAAAGATAGTTCAGGCCTCTAAGCCCATTCCCATGCCCAAACCGATCCATGCGCGTAGTAAATCGTGTCGGGTCACGGTGTATAGGACTCTGCCGTTTTTTCTTACCGGCAAGTTCAAGAGGCGCTTTTCCTCCATGATTCTCACAGCCTCTTCTATCGTAGTGTCCTCGCTAATTGCAATTCGGTCCTTCGCCATAATGTCTTCCGCCGTGACTTTGCTCAAATCCTTATCGGCTTCCAATGCGCGCAGCACATCAAATTCACTGATGAACCCGATAAACTCGCCGCGATCGTCTACGACTGGCGCGCCGGGGGTATGAGTCGATAATAATTCCACACCCACCGCCAAGCCGCTCTGGGCCGCGTGAAAGAGTAAGTCGTTGGTTCCAAGAATTTGACCAACCGTCTTCAATCCGCCAACCGGAACGCCGGGGACTGTTTTCGTGATCATAACATCCTCCCTTTGATGATTGTGCCCACAGGCACTCATGAATAATACTGGCCGACCGACTAGCCTTTGCTCCAACTTCCCGATACCCATCGTGTCCAATATCGCTTTCTCGTAGAACGGCTCCCTATCTCCCCAGTAAGGAACTTCTATGCCACCTTCTTCCTCGTTGTATTGGCCTCACACGTATTGATGCCCATGAGGCTCCATACCGGGCAAGATCCGATTGCCCCGGTTACTAAGGCGACTGCTCCTACGACATAGAAGGCAATCGTCCACGCGACCGGCAATGCGGCAAACGCCGCGATCGCCACAAGCGCCAGTCCTAGGATAATTCTGATCGGCCGTTCAACTCCGCCAACGTTGCATGTCATGATGCACCTCCTCTACTTCAGAGTGAATGTTAGTCTTGAGACTCATCCCTTTTTTCAGTGTTCTTGAACGTGTGCACATAGGGCAACGACCTCGCGCATCTCTTTTTCGGACAAGGCCAACCGTCACGAGCCCATCGCCGTATTCGACTGCCCCGCATGGATGGTTTTGATGAGTTCTCCATCCAATTCCCTTTGAATCGCTGGAGAATTGAGATCGGCAACGGGCGGATTGAATCGCACATAGCCGTCTCCCCCTTCCAATTGAGCCATGACACATCGCACAGTTCCCTCCATAGACCATTTTGCCGTTGGCGATGTCGGACATGGCTACAGCCACGCCCGCGGAACGTGTGGCAGGACTCATCGCCAACGCCCCACTAACCATGTGATGTAGAGCAGACCTCGCATCGTGAGGAAGGCATGAGCGAGAACTATGCCACGCTGTCAGCGTGCTTTTCGTATGATGCCCAGCGGTTTACGAAATGCGGGAGGACGGAACATGCGGGAGCACTGTGGACAAACGCGACAGCAACGGTTTCGCCGCTAGGCGAGATGCTACAGCTACACCGATTCGACAGCCGCCTGCATAGTGACGTGGGTCTTCACCGAATTGGAAATTAGGCAGTTCGATTCTGCCTTTGTCAAAAGTTCTTTGGTCTTATCCACATCCCCGCTTGATTTTACCGTGACCCGGGGTGTCAGTGTCACAGAGGTGACTTGGAGTTTCCCCTCGACCAGTTCAACGCGCCCTTCCGCGTCACTTTCATAACTCATAAATGCGAGCCCGGCTCGCTCGGCAAGTGCCAAAAAGGTACTCATCACACACACATTCACCGATGCCACAAACAGATCTTCCGGCGACCAGATCCCTTCATGTCCCTTGAATTCCGGTGGCGTGCTAACCTCAACATCGGGCTTGCCCGTCGAAGACAGCATGCCCATCTTCCGCTCAGTCCATTTCAGGCTCGTCCTATATGTGTAGACCTTGCTGCGGACTTCCATGACGACCTCCCTCCTTCCACGATCTTTCCACGACTCCGACCTGCGTTCTGACGAAAAGGGATCCGGTCCGCAAATTACTGTTTCATCTTAACGCAACGTATCGGCAATCCATTGACCGACATAATGGGTAAGCACGATGACGACCCCGGCGATGAAAACATGTTCTAGGACGACCTTCCACCGCGAAATGCGCTGCAGATTCGCCAAATGGATACTCAAGGAGGCGAGCAACAACAGGCCCCATACAATGCTCACGATAATGGCGGTGGCCAGAGACAGCAGGAGCACCGGCACGACGAAGGACAGAGCGACGATGAACTTGGTCGCAAACGTCGCCAGCGTCGATTCCCAGATTTCTTTCGGACCATGGGTATTTCGAGACTCTTCGGCTATGTGGATGCCGAGCGCATCCGAAAAGGCATCGGCGATGGCAATGGTAAGAATGCCCCCGATGACGGCAAGCTGCGAGTGCGTGCCGGAATGTAATCCGACCATGAGCCCGAGCGTCGTAATGATGCCCGACGTGAGGCCGAACGAAAATCCTGTTTTGAGGGAGTGTTTCATCGGAGGTCATGAGTCATTCGGTTTCAAGGGCCCTCCCGCACGTACGGCCCATTCATCCGATAGGCGTTGTGCACGTACTGTTCAACCATGCGTTGCGTGTTGAAGAAGGCGCCATTCAGGGCAATGGTATGCCGCATGATGTCTACGAAGCGATCGTGATCTCGATAGAAACACGGCAGCACGGTATCCGCCAGTTTTCGATACAACGCGTCCGCATGGCAGGCATCCATTCCTGAGCCGGCATCCAGGCATGCGTCGATGCGATCGCCGATGGACCAGCCCGTCACCCCTTCGACATGGCCTTCAACCCACCACCCATCCAAGATGCTGAGGCTCGGCACGCCGTTCATCGCGGCCTTCATCCCGCTGGTCCCCGATGCTTCCATAGGCGGCAATGGCGTATTGAGCCACACATCCACGCCCGCACAGAGTAACTTTGCCAAGGCCATGTCGTAATTCGTCAGATACGCCACGGCCACATGCCCTCGCAATCCGTCACGCATACGGACGATGTCCCGGATCATGTCCTTTCCCGCCTGATCGTTCGCATGCGCCTTACCGGCAAAGACCAGTTGGAACGGCGCGGCCTTGCCGGCAATGGACTTGAGTCGTTCAAGATCGTGGAACAGCAAGGTCGATCGTTTGTATGCGGTCGCTCGACGCGCAAAACCGATCGTCATCACCTTCCAATCAAAGCCGGCATTGGCTTCATGATTCACCGTGTCCACCAACATGCGTTTCGCCGCCATATGGGCGTCCCAAATCTCAGCGCTTGGGATACTGATCGCATACCGCAAGGAAAGTTGGTCCTTGCGCCAATCCGGCAGATACCGATCATACAGTGCTTGAAATGACGGCGCGGCCCAGGTGACCGGATGTACACCGTTGGTGATCGAATGAATCGGATAGCCAGGGAAGAGAGTTTGCGAAACTTCGCCATGTTTCATCGCGACGCCGTTGATGTATCGCGACCCGCGAAGAGCCAAATCCGTCATATTCAACCCCGACTCCTGGCCGCAGCGCTTCAAGAGGTCCCATACCGCGTCGCCCAACACCATGCGCGTCAGATCGGCCGGAAATTGATCGTGACCGGCCGGGACCGGTGTGTGAGTCGTAAACACGCACTGGTCGCGCACACTGTCGAGCGGCGCACGCTGCGTTCCACCCGCCGCGGCCGTCGGCCCTTCACCCAGCAATGCGGCCACCAAAAGCGCGGCATGCCCTTCGTTGAGATGAAATCGCACGATCTGCTCATAGCCGAGGGCGCGCAGGATCTTCACTCCGCCAAGGCCGAGCACCGCTTCCTGGCATAGGCGATAGGCCAGATCGCCGCCATACAAATCGTTCGTCAGCTTCCGATCGCTCGCACTGTTCTCCGGCACGTCGGTATCCAAGAGGAAGACCGGCACGTGGAATCCCGAGACGCCTTTCATCTGATATTGCCAGGCCCGAATCTGCACGGGCCGTCCTTCGATCTCCACCGTAACGCGAGGCTTCGACGGCTCCAAGAAATCCTCCACCGTCCAAGCGACCGGTTCTTCATGTTGTCGGCCTTCGCCATCCAGCCGTTGATAGAAATAGCCGTGACGGTGCAAGAGCGTCACCGCAACCATGGGAACTTCCAAGTCGGCAGCCGAGCGGATCGTATCCCCGGCCAAGACGCCGAGCCCGCCGGCATAGGTCGGCATCGACGGCTCCAGCCCAATCTCCATCGAAAAATAAGCGACCACCGGCCGATCAGCCATCAGGCTCCTTCCTTGTATCCGGCAAGCTATACCGCGCCCTGCAACGGGTCGACGCACGGTCTCGACAACTTGGCGACTGTCCGAGCGCCGCATGACGCGGACTCCCGGACGTCTCGTTCAGCACATCATTTTCCAACCGCTCTTGCGCCAGATAGATGACAGGTTTGTGCAGCGGCTCATGATGCTGCTCCGTCGTTGTAGGGCTTGAGAGCCCATCTCGCCTCGTGGGACGCCGTCCGCAATGGCCTCCACATCGCGATGGGCCGACATGCCGATCTGCTTAAACGGCAACGACAGCTTGATTATGATGACCGGTTCCACAAGCAGTTTGCGGATCGCCGTTTGTACATTGATCGTTCTGCGGCCAGGATGATCGTCCTCGTCGAACGAGTCCGGCACGCCTCGTACAGCGGCACGCGGCCCTGCGGCTAGAATGGATTGGTTTCAGTTCTTTGCACATCGGGCCTGGGATCTGGAACGAACCCATTGCGGTTCGGCATGCGAATGGCGGCCAGTGACGGCGCATCGAGGATGGAGTCTTCCGCAAGAATGCCGTTCTGGTGGAGCAACCAGGCTACCACTGAGTACACTTCCTCCGG
>Ga0308176_10002643_pt1 | contig 11355 bp, 11 predicted proteins | sample PhyCR2_3_FD_203890 | JGI IMG/M metagenome (GOLD analysis project Ga0308176, IMG submission 203890) | Soil microbial communities from UC Gill Tract Community Farm, Albany, California, United States - DLSLS.C.R2 | ecosystem: Environmental > Terrestrial > Soil > Agricultural land | place: USA... | reverse complement strand
GATGGCGCAGCTGCACGCCCGCGGCGAGCTGGGCCTGGGCCAGGAGTTCGTCAACGAGTCCTTCATCGGCACCACCTTCACCGGCCGGCTGGTCGAGGAGACCCGGCTCGCCGACGGCCGGGTCGCGGTGGTGCCGACGATCACCGGGCGGGCCTGGGTGACCGGCACCGCCCAGTACCTCATCGATCCCGACGACCCGTTCCAGGCGGGCTTCCTGCTCTGACCTGCTGCATCGCGCCGGTGCACTGAGGCCGCCTGGTCCACCAAGGAGATTCCATGATTTCCAGCTCGTCCCCGACCCAGCCCAAGGACCTCGTCGTCGAGGTCCCCGAGAGCTCGGCCGCCGAGGTGGCCGCCGCGTTCGAGGCGGCCCGCACGGCCCAGAAGGCGTGGGCCTCCGGTCCTGCGGCGGCCCGCGCCACCGCGCTCGCGGCCGCGGCGGACGCGGTCGCCGGGGCCGCCGACGAGCTCGCCGAGCTGGCCGTCCGGGAGGTCGGCAAGCCGCTCGGCGAGGCGAAGGGCGAGGTCGCCCGGTCGGTGGCGATCCTGCGCTACTACGCCCAGCAGGTCTTCGACCCGATCGGGGCGGTGCACGAGCCGTCCGCCCAGGGGCTGCTGTTCACCCGGCGTCGCCCGCTGGGGGTCGCCGGGCTGATCACCCCGTGGAACTTCCCGCTGGCGATCCCGCTGTGGAAGGCGGCGCCCGCGCTCGCCTTCGGCAACGCGGTCGTGCTCAAGCCGGCGCCCGAGGCGACCGCGTGCGCGCTGCGGCTCGCCGAGCTGGTCGCGCCCTGCCTGCCGGACGGGCTGCTGGCCGTCGTACCCGGGGATGCCGACGCCGGCCAGGCCGTCGTGGCCGCGGCCGACGTGGTCTCCTTCACCGGGTCGGTCGCGGCGGGCAACGCCGTCGCGGTGGCCGCCACGAAGCGGGGCGTGGCCGTGCAGGCCGAGATGGGCGGGCAGAACCCCGCGATCGTGCTGCCCGACGCAGACCTCGACGCCGCCGCGCGGCAGGTCGCCGCGGCCGCGTTCGGCTTCGCGGGCCAGAAGTGCACCGCGACCAAGCGCGTGGTCGTCGTCGGCGACGCCGAGGTCGCGGCCGACTTCCGGGGACGGCTGGTCGCCGCGGCCGAGGCGATGGTCGTCGGTGACCCTGCCGAGGCCGACGTCACCGTCGGGCCGGTCATCGACGAGGCCGCCCGCGACCGCGTCGTGGCCACCGCCGAGGACGCCGTCCGCTCCGGCGGGCGGGTGCTGACCGGGGGCTCGGCGCCGGACCGGGACGGCTGGTTCGTCGCGCCGACGCTCGTCGAGGGCGTGCCGGCTGACCACACCCTGGCCTGCGACGAGGTGTTCGGGCCGATCTGCCTGCTGCAGGCCGCGGCCGACCTCGACGAGGCGATCGCGCTGGCCAACGCCGTGCCGCACGGCCTCGCGGCCGCCGTCTACACCCGCGACCTGGCGACCTCCCTCGACGCCGCGCAGCGCCTGGAGGCCGGGCTGGTCAAGGTGAACGCCCCGACCAGCGGCGTCGACTTCTACCTGCCGTTCGGTGGGGAGAAGGCCTCCAGCATCGGCGCCCGCGAGCAGGGCAAGGCCGCGCAGGAGTTCTACACCACCACGCACACCATCACCGTCGCGCCGGCCTGAGCGGACCGACATGGTCACCGGCACGAGCCCGCTGGTCCTGACCCCCGACGAGCAGGCGATGCTCGACGGGGGGTCGGGCCGGGCCGTCGCGCTCGCGATGCGGCTGGTCGTCGGCGTGGCCCGCGCCGGCGGGGCAACCCGCCTGCTCCCCGCCGAGTCGGCGCACGTGGACGGCTGCATCTACCACGGCCGGGCCGCGCTGGACCTGGCCGAGCGACTGGTCGAGCTGGGCGGCAGGGTTGCGATCCGCACCACCCTGAACGTCGGCTCCCTGGACCTGCTGCACCCCGGGATGGTCCGCGCGGACGCGGAGCTGGCCGACGGCGGGCGCCGGCTGATGGACGCCTACCTCGCGCTGGGCTGCGAGCAGACCTGGTCTTGCGCGCCGTACCAGATCAGCCACCGGCCGGCCCAGGGCACCCACGTGGCCTGGGCGGAGTCGAACGCGATCGCCTTCGTCAACTCCGTGCTCGGCGCCCGGACCGACCGCTACGGCGACTTCCTCGACATCGCCGCGGCGCTGACCGGCCGGGTGCCGGCCGCCGGACTGCACCTGGACTCCGAGCGACGCCCGGTGCTGCTGCTCGACTGCTCGGCGGTCCCGGCGGAGCTGTGGGAGCACGACGCGGCGTGGGCGGCGCTCGGCGCGGTGCTCGGGGAGGTGGCCGGGACCCGCGTGGCCGCGCTGACCGGCGTGCCAGGCTCCCTCGACGACGGCGGTACCACCGAGGACCGGCTCAAGGCGGTGGCCGCCACCGCTGCCTCGGCCGGGGGCGTCGCGCTGTTCCACGTCGTCGGCGTCACCCCGGAGGAGGTCTCCGTCGACGGCCTGCCCGCTCACCGGGTCGGCCCGGCCGACCTGCGGGCGGCCCGGGACCGGCTGACCACGAGCCTCGACGACCGCCTCGACGCGGTCAGCCTGGGCACTCCGCACTTCTCGGTCAGCGAGTTCGCCGCCCTGGCCCGGGAGGTCGACGAGGAGGTGCGGTTCGCCGTACCCGTCTATGTCTCCACCAGCCGGGCGGTGCTGGCCGAGGCGACCCGGCTGGGACACCTGGCGCCGATCGAGCGCGCCGGGGCACGGATCGTCACCGACACCTGCACCTACGTCACCCCCGTCCTCGACCCGGCAGCGCACTCGGTGATGACCAGCTCCGGCAAGTGGGCCTGGTACGCACCCGCGAACCTGGGGGTGGACGTCGTCCTCGGCAGCCTGGCCGAGTGCGTGGCCTCGGCACGGGCAGGCAGGGTGGTGCGCGATGAGTCGCCCTGGTCCTGAACCGCACCCGCCCGGGCTCCACCTGTCCGGCATCCACGGCCGCACCCTGCACCCGGGCCGGGCCGCCGGACAGGTCCTGCGGCTCTCGGAGCCGGTCTCCTTCTGGGGCGGGGTCGGCGAGGACGGCCGCATCGTCGACGTCCACCACCCCCAGCGCGGAGCGAGCCTGGCCGGTCAGGTCGTGGTGATGGACGGCGGCCGCGGGTCGAGCTCCTCCGCCACCATCGTCGCCGAGCTGGTCCGCGTCGGGGCGGCTCCCGCCGCCCTGGTGCTGGGCGAGTGCGACAGCATCCTGGTGGTCGGGGCACTGGTCGGCGCAGAGCTGTACGACGTGCAGATGCCGATCATCGAGCTCGCCCCCGCGGACCTGGACCGGATCGGCCCCGGAAGGGTCGAGGTCGAGGCCGACAACGCGGGTGCGGGGACCGGTCTCGCCACCATCCGCGCGACCCCACCGGAGCAGGCGTCGTGAACCTGCCCTTCCTCGACGCCGCCACGGTGTTCGCGGCGGTGTCGTTCGCCGAGGCCGTCGACGAGCTGGAGAACGCCCTGCTCCGCGGGCTCGACCCTGCCGCCGCCCTCGACCGCTCGATCGTCGACGTCGCCCACGGCCAGCTGCTGCTGATGCCCGCGGAGAGCGCCACCGCCACCGGCGTCAAGCTCGTCACCGCAGCGCCGGAGAACCCACTGCGGGGACTGCCCCGTATCCAGGCGCTCTACCTCCTCCTGGACCGGGTGACCCTCGCGCCCACCGCCCTGCTGGACGGCGCCGCGCTCACCACGCTGCGCACGCCGGCCGTCTCCGCGGTCGCGGTGCGGCACCTCGCCTCCCCCGACGCCAGCAGGCTGGTCGTCTTCGGCAGCGGCCCGCAGGCGTGGGGACACGTCGAGGCGATCCGCTCCGTGCGGCCGCTGGAGTCGGTGGAGGTGGTGGGCCGGGACCGTCCGCGCGCGGAGTCGCTGGCGGGACGGGTCGCCGGTTCCGGGCTGTCCGCGGAGGTCGGCACCGCCGAGTCGGTGGCCGGGGCCGACGTCGTCGTCTGCGCGACGACCGCGGCCGAGCCGCTCTTCGACAGCACCCTCCTGCCACCGCACGCCTGCGTCGTGGCCGTCGGGTCACACGAGGCGGGCCGCCGCGAGCTCGACGCGATGCTGCTCGGCCGGGCCGCCACTGTCGTGGTGGAGAGCGCCGCGGTCGCGCTGCGGGAGGCCGGCGACGTGGTCATGGCGGTCGAGGAAGGTGTTCTCGACCCCGGCACGCTGCTCGATCTCGGCGACGTCGTCCGGCGGTCGCCCGCCGAGGAGCTGGCGGTGTTCAAGAGCGTCGGGATGGGCTGGCAGGACCTGGTCGTCGCCGAGGCCGTGGTGGAGCGGGTCCGCCGATGAGCGGCTCGACCGATCGACAGGGCAGCGACGCGGTCGTGGTCGGGGCGGGCATCGTCGGCGCCGCGTGTGCCTACTACGCGAGCAGGGCGGGCCTCTCGGTGACCGTGCTGGAGCGCGGCACGGTCGGCAGCGGCACCACCAGTCGTGGCGAGGGCAACATCCTGGTCTCCGACAAGGCACCCGGGCCTGAGCTCGACCTCGCGCTGTGGTCGCGCGCCCTGTGGGGCGAGCTCGGCGGCGAGCTCGGCACCGACGCGATCGAGCTCGACGAGAAGGGCGGCCTCGTGGTCGCCACCACCGCGCTCGACCCGCTGCTGGCGTTCGCCGACGGCCAGCGCGCCGCCGGGGTGGAGGCCGTCCCGGTGCCCTCAGGGGGCCTGCGCGACCTCGAGCCGCACCTGGCAGCGGACCTGCCGGGCGGCGTGCACTACCCCCAGGACCTGCAGGTGCAGCCGGTGCTCGCCGCGGCCGCGCTGGTGCGGGCGGCACAGAGCCGCGGTGCCCGGCTCGAGCAGGGCGTCGAGGTCACCGGCGTCGAGCGGGACGGCTCCGGCGCCGTCACCGCCGTACTCGCCTCCGGGCGGCGCTTCCCCACCCGCACCGTGGTCAACGCCGCCGGCACCTGGGGCAGCGAGGTCGCCGAGCGGCTGGGCGGTCCGGTGCCGGTGCTGCCGCGGCGCGGCTTCATCCTGGTCACCGAGCCGCTGCCGCGCGTGGTGCGGCACAAGGTCTACTCGGCGGACTACGTCGAGAACGTGGCCAGCTCCGACGCCGGGCTGGAGACCTCGGTGGTCGTCGAGGGCACCCGCGGCGGGTCCGTGCTGGTCGGCGCCAGCCGCGAGCGGGTCGGCTTCGACACCGCCATGTCGGTCGACGTCGTCCGGCGGCTGGCGACCCAGGCCGTGCGGTTGTTCCCCTTCCTGGCCGACGTCGCGCTGATGCGGCTCTACCGCGGGTTCCGGCCCTACTGCCCCGACCACCTGCCGGTGATCGGCGCCGACCCGCGAGTCCCCGGGCTGGTGCACGCGTGCGGCCACGAGGGCGCCGGCATCGGGCTCGCGCCGGCGACCGGACGGCTGGTCACCCAACAGCTCACCGGGCAGCAGTACGGCGTGGACCCGCAACCGTTCTCTCCGTCCCGGTTCGCGGAGGTGCCGGCATGAGCGCGCCCACGACGATCACCTTCGACGGGCACGAGATCCCGTTCCTGCCCGGGCAGACCGTCGGGGCCGCGCTGACCGCCGCGGGCATCCGCTCCTGGCGCACGACCCGCGTCGAGGGCCGACCGCGCGGGCTGTTCTGCGGCATCGGGGTCTGCTTCGACTGTCTCATCGTCGCCGACGACCGCCCCAACCAGCGCGCCTGCCTGCTGCTCGCCCAGAACGGCATGCGGCTGGCCAGCCAGGAAGGAACCGGCCGTGCCCACCTCACCGTCTGAGCCGGCCGCCCCCACCGCCGACGTCGTCGTGGTCGGTGCCGGCCCCGCCGGCCTCGCCGCAGCCACCGCCGCCGGGGCCCGGGGAGCACGCGTGGCGCTGGTCGACGCCGGCACCGCGCCCGGCGGGCAGTACTGGCGACACCCCGCGACCGCCCGACTCGGCAGCGTCGACCCCCCGGGGGTGGACGAGGACGCCCTGGCCCGCCTGCACCACGGACTGAAGGACTACCGTCGGCTGCTCGACCTCCTGGAGCGCCAGGTCGGGGCCGGCACCACCCGCTACCTCTCCCAGCACCACGCCTGGGCGGTCGAGCAGTACGGCGAGACGTTCACGGTCCACGCCATCGACCGCTCCGGGCCGACCGAGCGGACCGTCCCGGTCACCGGTCACCGCCTGGTGCTCGCCCCGGGGGCCTACGACCGACAGGTGCCCTTCCCGGGCTGGACCCTGCCCGGCGTGCTGACCGCCGGCGGGGCGCAGGCACTGCTCAAGGGCAACGGCGTCGCCGCGGGATCGCGCGTGGTCGTCGCCGGGACCGGACCGTTCCTGCTGCCGGTCGCCGCGGGTCTCGCCACCGCCGGCGCGGACGTCGTCGGGGTGCACGAGGCCTCCATGGCACGGGCCTGGCTGCGGCACTCCGGAGCCGTGCTGCGCAACGCGAACAAGCTCGGCGAGGGACTCGGCTACGCCACCACACTGGCCCGCCACCGGGTCCCGGTGCGGTCGCGCTCGGTGCTCGTCGCCGCGCACGGCACCGACCGGCTCGAGGCGGTCACCGTCGCCCGCGCCACGGCGGACGGCACCGTGCCCGGCAGCGAGCAGCGGCTGGACTGCGACACCCTTGCCGTCGGGTGGGGCTTCACCCCGCAGCTCGAGCTGCCCCTCGAGCTCGGCTGCGAGACCCGGATCGACACCGACGGTTCCCTGGTCTGCGTCGTCGACGACGACCAGCAGACCTCCGTCCCCGGCGTGCTCGTCGCCGGGGAGGCCTGCGGTGTCGGCGGCGCGGTACTCGCCCTCGTCGAGGGCGCGATCGCGGGTGCCGCAGCGGCCGGAGTCCCGGTGACCGACGTCCGCCTCAGGCGCCAGCGCACCACCTTGGCCTCGTTCGCCGCCGCAATGCACCGGGCCCACCCCGTGCCCGCCGGTTGGACCGACCGGGTCACCGGCGACACCGTGGTCTGCCGCTGCGAGGAGGTGACCGCCGGGCGGTTGCGCCAGTCCGTCGACGCCGGCGCCACCGACGCCCGAGCCGCCAAGCTGACCGCTCGGCCCGGCATGGGCTGGTGCCAGGGACGGGTCTGCGGCTACGCCACCGCGTGCCTGACCAGCGCCTGGAGCGGAACGCCGTACCGCCCCGAGCTCGCCGCAACCAGGCCCGTCGCCGCGCCCGTCACGTTCGGGACACTGGTCGTCCGCGGGCAGCACGAGAGCGGCGACCGCGCGGACCCGTGACGAGACCGCCTGGCGTGCTCAGCCCACCGCCTAGCCGAGGACCTTGCCGAGGCGGGCAAGTCCCACCTCCAGCTCCTCGAGCCCGACCGCGAACGACAGCCGGATGGCGTGCTCACCGGAGGGGCCGTACTCGGTCCCGGACCTGACCAGCACCCCGCCGTCCGCGCACCTGGCAGCCAGCTCGTCGGCCGACAGCGCGGTGTCGACCCGGACGAACGCGTAGAACGCGCCCTGGGGGGGTGCCGTGGTCACCCTCGGCAGCGCCGCCAACCGCTCGATGACGAGATCTCGGCGGCGCTGGTACTCGGCACAGGACTCGGCGAGCTCGTCCGCCGGAGTCGCCAGCGCAGCGACACCGGCATCCTGGACGAACGTACCGAGGGCGCCGGCGAAGGTCCGGTGGACGAGGTTGACCCCCGACGCCAGCCCGGGCGGGGCGACGACGTAGCCCAGCCGCCAGCCGGTCATGGCGTAGGACTTGGAGAAGGTCCGTACGCAGATGACGTGGTCGATCTCGGGCAGGTCGAGGGCGGAGCAGAACGACCGCCCGTCGAAGACGATGTCGCAGTAGGCCTCGTCGCACAGCAGGAGAGCACCGACCGAGGCTGCGGCCCTGCTGAGCTCCGCCAGGTCCGGCGCCGAGACCACGTTGCCGGTCGGGTTGCACGGGCTGCAGAGCACGAGAAGCCTGGTGCCGGGCAGCGCGGCGACCACCGCGTCGACGTCCACCGATCCGTCCGGCCGGTTCGCCACCCACTCGACCTCTCCCCCCGCCAACGCGACCTGGTCGGCGTAGAGCGAGTACGTCGGTTCGGGGATCAGCACCCGGTCACCTGGTCCGACGACGGCCAGCACGGTCGCCGCAAGCCCGCCGCTGGCGCCGTGCGTGCAGACCACCTGGTCCTCCGCGAACCGACGACCGTGCCGGCCCTCGAGGTGTGCGGCGATGGCGGCCTTCAAGGTCGGAGAGCCCGTCAGCGGCGAGTAGCGCGTCCGGCCCCCCCGCAGGGCCTCGACCGCCGAGTCGACGATCGCCGGAGGAGTCCCCTGCCAGGGCTCCCCCATCGCCAGCGAGACCGCATCCCGTGGCACCGACCCCAACGACGCGGGCCGCCGGGAGACAGCGGTGATCCGCTCGACGATGCCATCCACTTCGACCCCTGGGCGATGTTGAGTTGACGTGCCGGTCAGGACGACAACACCAGACGGCCACCCGGCTCGTCCAGCACCCGCGCGCACGCATCAGCGCCGCTTACCGGTGCGTCGCCCTTCGCTTCACGGCAGCCCCACGGAGGGCACGGCCGATTAGCGAACCTTCGCCCTTAGGGAAGGAGCATTAACTTCCACTGGGCGGGTGAGCGGCAGATGATGGCTCTCGGACAGGGAAAGGACCAGATGAGCATCGATTCGACGACCGCGGAGACCTGGCAGGTCGGGGTCTTCGACGCGCTCAAGGCCGGCGGGGTCCAGCAGGTCGCCTTCGTGCCTGACGCAGGTCATGCCGAGACGATCGCACGCGCCATCGCCGACCCGGAGATCCAGGACGTCGTGCTCACCACGGAGGAAGAAGGCGTCGCGGTGGCCGCCGGCGCCTGGCTCGGTGGTCAGCGAGCGGTGCTCCTGATGCAGAGCAGCGGCGTCGGCAACTGCGTCAACATGTTCAGTCTCCTGTCGAGCTGCCAGCTGCCGTTCCTCACCATTGTCACGATGCGGGGGGACTACGCCGAGTTCAACCCGTGGCAGAACGCCATGGGCCGCGGCACCCAGGCCGTGCTGGAGGTCATGGGCATCCGCGTCCACCGGGTGGATCATGCCGAAGACGTCGCCCCCACGTTGACGGCCGCCATCGACTCCGCCTTCCTGGCCGGAGACCGTACCGCAGTCCTGCTCGGCCAGCGGTTGATCGGACGGAAGAAGTGGACCCGATGAGGACCGACACCCATCCGTCGTCCCACTCGGCCGTGGTGCGCATCGAGCGCCGAGACTTCGTCGCGGACCTGGTCGCTCGTGCACCCGCCGGATCACTGTTCGTCTCCGGTCTCGGATCTCCGTCGTACGACCTGTACGCAGCGGGCGATCGCGACCTCAACTTCTACCTGTGGGGGGCCATGGGCGGCGCCGTGCCGCTCGGCCTGGGCCTTGCCCTGGCCCAACCCAGTCGTCCGGTCATCGTCGTCACCGGTGACGGGGAGCAGCTGATGGGCGTGGGAAGCCTCGCGACCGTGGCCGCCCGGAACCCGGACAACCTCACGATCGTGGTGCTGGACAACGGACACTTCGGTGAGACCGGAATGCAGCAGAGCCACACCAGCCGGGGAACCGACCTGGCGGCAGTCGCCCGCGGGTTCGGCATCAGGAACGTGCATCGGGTCGAACGACCTGACCAGCTGTCCGAGCTCCTCGCCGCGACCAACAGGCCGGGCGCGACATTCGGTCACGTCCTGGTCTCTCCGGACGAGCCGCCACGCACCATGCCGAACCGCGACGGCTCCTTCCTCAAGAACAGGTTCCGAACCGGGCTCGGGCTCGACCCGATCTGATCTGATCTGATCCCACCTCCTCGAAGGGCAGGCCGTGAACTCCACGCTCCAGAGCTTCCAGATGCTGATCAACGGTGCGGCCGTCGATGCCGGCTCAGGCCGGACGTTCGAGTCCATGAACCCCTATTCGGGTGTCGCGTGGGCGCTGATTCCGGAGGGGACGGTCGAGGATGTCGATGCGGCCGTCCAGGCTGCGCGCGCGGCCCTCGACGGCGAATGGGGGCAGTTGACCGGCTTCGGTCGAGCCGCACTGATGCGGCGCCTCTCCCGGCTCATCGCCGATCGAGCCGAGGACCTCGCCCGCCTGGAGGTGACCGACACCGGCAAGCTCTACCGTGAGATGGCCGGACAGGCCACCGCCCTGGCCGGCTGGTACGACTACTACGCCGGGCTGGCGGACAAGCTCGAGGGCCGTCAGATCCCCACTCCCAACCCGAACTACCTCGTCTACACGCGCCGGGAGCCGGTCGGAGTCGTTGCGGCCATCACGCCCTGGAACTCCCCGCTGCTGCTGTTGACCTGGAAGCTCGCCCCGGCGCTGGCGGCCGGGTGCACGATGGTGGCCAAGCCGTCTGAACATGCCCCGGCCTCCACTCTCGAGTTCGCCTCCTTGTTCGCCGAGGCGGGTTTCCCCGACGGGGTGTTCAACGTGGTCACCGGGTCCACCCGGGAGACCGGCGAGGCGCTCGCCGGTCACCCCGGCGTGGACAAGGTGGCCTTCACCGGAGCCACCCGGACCGGTAGGGCCGTGGCGCACGCTGCGGCCGAGAACCTGAACTCCATCACCTTGGAGCTGGGCGGAAAGTCCGCGCACCTCTGCTTCCCCGACGCCGACCTGGAGGCGGCGGCCAACGGCGTCATCGCCGGCGTCTTCGCCGCCGCGGGCCAGACCTGCATGGCGGGGTCGCGACTCATCGTCCACGAGGACGTCCATGATGAACTCGTCCAGCTCATCTCGGACCGGGCCGCCACCATCAAGCTCGGCGACCCGAACCTGCCCGAGACGGAGATGGGCCCGATCGCCAATGCCCCGCAGTACCACAAGGTGCTCCAGCTGCTGAAGGTCGCCGCGGACGAAGGCGCGAATGTCGTGTGCGGCGGCGAACCCGACGACGAGCAGGGCGGCTACTTCATCCGCCCGACGGTGCTCACCGGAGTCTCGCCCGACGCCACCATCGTCCGGGAGGAGGTCTTCGGACCGGTCCTTGCCGTCTACACCTTCACGGACGAGAGCGAAGCCCTGCGACTCGCGAATGCGTCCCCCTACGGCCTCGCAGGAGCGGTCTGGACGAAGGACGTCCACCGCGGCCACCGCATCGCCGCCAGCATCCGCGCCGGCAGCGTCTGGATCAACGGATACCGGGCGGTCGCACCGAGTGTCCCCTTCGGCGGCATCGGAAACTCCGGCATCGGCAGGGAGAACGGCATCGAGGCGATCGATGCCTACACCGAGACCAAGGCGGTCTGGGTGGAGCTGACCGGTGGGACGCGCGACCCCTTCACGCTCGGCTGAGCAGCTGATCCACGACAGGCCCGAGGAGAGCGCATGACCAGTAGCCCGGCAGCAAGCTCGTTCGCGCGACTCGCCGAGCTGGGGTCAGCAACG
>Ga0308176_10002642_pt1 | contig 11356 bp, 6 predicted proteins | sample PhyCR2_3_FD_203890 | JGI IMG/M metagenome (GOLD analysis project Ga0308176, IMG submission 203890) | Soil microbial communities from UC Gill Tract Community Farm, Albany, California, United States - DLSLS.C.R2 | ecosystem: Environmental > Terrestrial > Soil > Agricultural land | place: USA... | reverse complement strand
TTTGACATACAACCTTATCATTCTATGTCCGATAATTCAAGATCCATCTTTGCCATTCCGAGTCTACATACTCACCGATAAAATCTTCACGATCCCCCGATGTTTACAAAAAAAAATGTATTTCATAAAAAAAGATTTAGGATAATATACATCTTGTATGAGATTAAGTTCTGTACCTGCTAAGATGTTACTTAAACTGCCTACTATTATAGGTTTCGCAGAAACAGATCTACCTCTTTAATCCTATTACATAGGATAAAGCTGAGGTCCTTCTCCCTAAATAGGAGCACGTCATCGTGCCCAAACTATCCATTTAACGGACAATAAAGTACTTTTTATGTTTTATTTTTTGTGGCCTGCTTACAACAATATATTTTTTTTATTGGTTTTTCAGAGATAATTGCTTTTTTTACAGCAGTTCTACTTACACCTATAGCTTTAGCTGCTTCAGTTAAACTTGTATATTCTATTACCTCTAAAGTAATAAGATTTTTAACTATAACAGCTACCCCATTAAGTAATATAGCCGCTGCCGATATTTTAGCACGTGTCTCATCTGAAAGTTTTATACCTTTACGTGAGCTAGATATTTTATTTTTATCTTCTTCAGTTAAGATTCTACCTGTTGCAGCTAATGATAGATTCTTTCGTGTTTCTTCACTCACTTTACGATTATTTTTAAAAAACTCTAAAGTTTCTTTGATATGCTTAAATCCTAACGAAGAACTCGCTTGTTCTAATATATTATATTCAGGCTTTAATAAATCTAAATAATATTGTTCTCTTATTATTGGGTCTACACCTTCACAATACTCAAGAACATCTAGAGTAAAGTTTGAGTATCCATATTTTAAAAGAGCATTGTGTATAGCGGTGTTATGCTTCATTAAATGTTTAACACTATAATATTTGTATAACCTTACAGAAAAATTGGAGGAACTACCAATATATATTTTTTGATTTACATTATTAGTTCAACGATACACTACTGCTTTATTTTTACTTTCTTTTAATATACGGTCTTTTTCAAGCCCGCTATTAGAATAAGTTATTATTGGTTTAATCGAGCTTGCGTCTGAAGGGTTAACCCCCGACTTTGCTGAAAAATAACAGCATTGCTGTTTAATGTTTATTTGTAGAAAGAAGTATGTTTTAGTAGCTTATTTTTTTTAATTATTTTTTATAATAATGAATATATTCAATTACTTCAGAGGTTATTCTTTCAATTCTATCATTGGGTTAGGGTGCTAGCCTTCCAATGGCCCGAGTACCTTTCTACAGTGTACCTTGCTTGTAGCTGCTACGGGTATCTATTCATAATAACTTGTCGACTATTACCTCTGCAGGCTGCTAGTTACAGCTGCTTGTGCAGAAAATAATGAAGTTTGAATATAATACATTAAGGCTTTTGTTGTTGTTGGCATACTTCGTATGCAGTATATGTTAATAAAAGTACTTTAATGCCCTGCATCCTTTCGAATGAGGCTTGACTATATCTTAAGCTTGCGCCAACCAACATCTAGTCGATGAACAGCATACCATTATAAAGAACTTTACCTAGCTTGTAATGAATCTAATCTTAACTGATCCATTATGCAAAAGGTACGCTTTCATTTTTATGGCACTTGGCTGCGGATTACCCATTCTACTTTCGTATATCAATTTCGATTTTACCTTACCACGAGTCATTACCTGTGCCACAAACTGTGTTACCACGTCTGTTTGGTTGAAATTGCTTTAGGGCTTTCCCGCAATTTGATGGTTTATAGCAGAAGGTTCACTTCTACAAACTGGCCTAAATAGTTGCTTAGGCTATTTTTCTACCAGCTATCCTAGTCAGTATTGTCTTTCACTTGCTTACCATAGTTCTTCGGATATCTCTGCAACGATAACCCGTTCGGACCTTTATAGCCCTGACTATAGTAAGATCACCAGGCTTCGGGTCTAACTTTAGACACTTTTCATTATTTTAATGATCGGTTTAACTACGCATATATATATTATATATATTTATATTAAAATTCACCATGTATTATGTATCATATACATTAAGTAAACATACACTCAGATGTAGTTAGAAACTATATTAGACTGTATATATAAATACCTAAATTTTTATCGCTCGCATCTAATGTTAACTTGGTGACCCATTATGCAAAAGGTACGCTCTAGCCTTTTATTAAAGCATGAGCTGCTTATAAAACTACTATTTCAAAAACGGTTCCCTCACGGTACTTTACTCTGTCGCTTATGTATTATATTATAGCCTTTGAGGAAGGTTCCCCATAAAATTCAAACAGCTTGAAAGCCATTTTACTTATTTAAATAGGCTACTCTATTTTAGTTCACACTAATCATAGAATCTCGTTTGATTTTTTTTCCTGAAGTTAATAAGATATTTCAGTTCACTTCGTTTATTAAAGAATTTCTCTAAGAGTTCATATGTTTTGGTGGTGGTAAAAAAAACAAACATAATCTAAAAATATCTCTTTAATACATAGCAGCAATTTCCATAATAGTCTCTTTATATACTCGTATATCAATAATATATATACTTATATCTTTATATCATTTATATTTCTATTTATTTTTAGACAATTCTAAAAAAAAATTTGTCGGGTTACTGTGACTCGAACACAGAAAAATTCCACCCCAAATGGAACGTCGTAACCAATCTGACTCTAACCCGTATAGTATATATACTATATAATACTTTGATTTTGGAATTGTTATGATAATAACAATCATTATATTAAAATAATATATAAGGATACACTTCTATATTTTATTCCCTTTTCTTAAAGCGTATCCTATAGTACCGTATTATATTACATTTACTTAAATACAAATAATATTATTAGTGTAATATATAGTAATATAAACTAATTATATTGTTTCTTCCTATTAAAATAAACTAAAAAAAAAGAATTAGATCTACTAACTATTCCATAAAGGCTTATTTAAAATACTTATTAGATTAAAATAATTTAAATCTTAATCATCCACATTACTAAATTAAATCTATAAAATAAACCCTGAAAGCTAATACTTATTATATTATATATTAAATATAGATTTTTTCTATAATAAATTATTATTTTGGACTATTATTTACAGAAAGTATGCGATTCGAACGCATGAATAAAAATTATTAATTAGACTCTAGCTAACCGCTTTAAACCACTCAGCCAACTCTCTATGCACATATTATATAATAGAGAAAACTATTTGTTGTCAGGTTTGGTTTGATTTATGAATTTCACTTTTATATTCACTTTTTACTGTAAATACATAAAGAGTGCTTCGCAGCTTCGCAGCTTCGCAGAAAACTACTTGAATTTAAAAGAAAAAATATTTAAGACTATTTTCTCCACTCTAAATTTATATCCTGTAATTAACTAATTATAAATCAGATCACCATGCCACAACTATCTTAATATTTATAAAAAACCTTTCAATACTAGTAACCATATTACCATAATAATTTACGATTAGTGAGATTCGAACTCACAAAATCCGTTTGGAAGACGGGAGTTTTACCGTTAAACTATAATCGTTGAAACAAAACATTTGTCTACTATTATCCTTTTCAAACTGTATATTCAGAATAAACATAACATAGACTAAGAATTGAAACATGTATCTATATACAGTAAATACCTCATTATATAATACTATTATTAACAATAATATACTTTAATTTCATTAATATTACTATAAATAATATGCAGAGAATATAGGATTCGAACCTATGATGAGAATAACCCATAATTAAATTCAAACTAATCACCTTAAACCACTCGGTCAATTCTCTTTAATTCTAAATTGTAATTAGCGTACAACCAGAATACTGGTTAAGCATCGCTATATCACTATTAAGCATTTAACACCCATAATTCCTCAGCGACTCGAACGCTGGTATCATTCTTATCAAAAATGCACTTTAACCAGTTAAGTTAAGGAATCTGATAAATATCACGCCCACCCCGCTTTGCCTCCGAAGGAACGAGGAATGATTCCGTGATATTTATATTAATTGTTTGAATAAATAGTTATAAGATATAAATCAAACATAACTGTCTTTTTTTCGATGTGTCTCCTGATTTTTGTACTAGTTGTATTTAATTCCAATGCAGCCTCCTTTATAGAAGAATACATTGTCATTTGATTATTAGTAATATTTGTCACCATAGTAGCCTTGCTATGACTTTTGCTCATTTTTTCTCGTGTTTCTAACCCGGGGATTTTATTAAGCATTGCTAAACTTAATTTAGCCTTAATTTCTTCAGATACAGTTCTATTTTTTGAAGTTAAACTAATTTTATCCTTTATTTCTTGAGATAGAACTTTTCCTTTATAAGCTTCACTAATTTTTACTTTAGTTTTCTCGGTTTGTTGGTGACCTCCTCATGTTTTCATAGCTAAGCTAATGGCCTTTTTTGTTTCCTCTAACTGTTTTTTATTAAATATACTGTTCAGTTCTCCTGCTTTTAATTCGTATCTCGCGCTGTATACACCATTTTTAATTTACTTTCTGCAGTATGTGTATAACCTAAGCTAGATCCTGCTGTACTTAAGATATTCATTACCTTTTCTCCGTAATTACCTAGGGCACACGAAATATAATAACTCTCTCTATCTAAGTAAGCTTTCTTTTTCGCCTTTAAACAGGTTAAGAGTGATAAATCACAAACCTCTAGAATAATTAAGCTAAAATTATTGTGACCATACTTAATTAAACTATTATAAATTTGACTACGTGTTGTACTTTTGAGAATAGATGGACTGAAATAACTACTTATTCGTCGACCACCTTGTAATCCGCTACCTATGTATATTCCCTCCGTGATTTTATTAAAAAACATATAGATAATGGTTTTATCTTTAAATTCTTTTATTATATCTTTTTTTTGATGGATCCCTCTAACATATTATCATATAATTTAACAGGTTTAAAATCAGGAGAAAATATTAACGACAATACTTGAAGGTTCACTTGACTCATGTTAGATAAATACCTGCGTGTTCGTGTTAATGTATTTGCGATTAAGGGTACTCTACCGAATGAAAATCCTATTCTGACTATACCTGCCAAACCCCGCTACCCTTTTTAACAAAGAAAAAGAGCCACGATCGTACCCGGTATTTACACCACCCACTTTAGCTTTTCTGAAATGCAGACTGGGGTTGCCACGCAATAGCTCTTTTATTAGATAAAGAGTAAAACTTATATATATCATTATTATTTCTATTCTTTTCATGTTAAGTTATTAGGATTTGAACCTAAATATTCCCTTTACCTTAAACTAAAGATTAATTATAAAATGGACTTACCAGTCCATTTTATAACATAGGAACCAAGCGTAGCTCGTCTCCTTTCATATGAGAAAAACCTGTAGATAAGATGTTTTACGATTAAACTATAACTTATATATTTCTTATTTTTTTTAAGAAAATATTTCTTATTTTTTTTTAATATATTTAAAAATCCCCAATCCCTCCAGGATAAGTATCCGGCGGCCCAACGTCCAGCGGCCTAATAAATTAGAGGGATATTTTTTATTGAATATCATTCTTATCAAAAATGCACTTTACCAGTTAAGTTAAAGAATCTTTCACTTATTACATATTAGCCCTTCAGTCCATACCCAATGTCTGGACTCCAGACCTAGCTCGAAGGATAAGAAATAGGTGACTCGAACACCTAACCTTCCGTGTGTAAAACGGTTGCTCTACCATTGAGCTAATTTCTTTTAATTTTATTAATTTAAGAGTATATAGTTACTAACTAGTCTCGCTAACTCTGGCTTGAATTGAATTATTAATTTTTTCTAGGCTTAATAGTTATAACAATAGCTCCTACCATTGCTAATAAAAGTATAAAACTAGCTATTATTAATCATATGTTGTAATTCGTGTACATGACATTACCTATTCCACCCTACTGTTATTCATTCGAGATTTAATTTCTTCCATTTCAGCAAATCCTTCGTCTGTTAGATGTTCGTTATTATTTATTTTAGTCAATGCTAAATTAAAATCCAAAAAATCATTTACTTTACCACTCTGTAAAGAATGATTGAGAAAGATAGGAAGAACATGTTCAGTAAAATCTTTAGTAGATTGAATTAATAAATAAATCACATTATTCTGTATGTATATACTACCACAGCCTATAAAAGATTTAAGAGCTTCTATAAGAACATATTCATTAGAATGTTGAACAAGAGAATAGCGAACAGCAACAGCCCGTTTACCTGTTGATTTAATTGTAGGTTGAATAGAAAAAGAACCTTCAGCATCCGTGAAACCCGTCAGTCAATCATTAGTAATTAATTCTCTAATGTTTCTATCTACAGATGGAAGAGCCACAGGAGTAACATTTTCCAACTCTGATGTAGCCACTCGAGATTTTTTATTAAATACACCGTTATTCATACTAGCTCTTATGCTCGTAATTAACTGTACACCTTCCAATGTTAAATGTTTTTTTTCTATCATTAGTGTAATAGCCTGTTGGAAAAGTAAAAAACTAATATATTTGCTTGTTAAAAGAGGGTGCTTCGTAAAGAAAGGTATTATTACGTTATGTATATCTTGTACAGAGTTTACAACATATTTATATTGATTACGATTAGCTTTTATAGAACCTACACCAAAGAAAGATTGAATTTTTTCTAATAAAGGTAAATCTCTAGCCTTAAGTTCTATAGCGAATGCTGGTAACACGAATCAACCTGTTTTAAGATTTTTACTTTTGCTTATGGAAAGATTAAAAGAACCGTCACCGTCTACAAATCCACAAACTCAGTCAGGAGAAAGTTCAACATTACGTGAAGTACTATAATAACGTCTAGAGTTTGTATTTAAAGAACTCGGAGATCTAGTGTTACCCCCTTTTAACTCCGAAGATGGCCCTCTACCTTTACCTATAGTTATAACTATTGCTCCTACCATAGCAAGAAGAAGGATAAAACTAGCTAAAATAAGTCAAATATTGTAATTTGTATACATTACATTCCCTATGCTTGTAATATGATTACTTTCTGCTAGCGCTCCATCTCATATTTTAGATGTTATAAAGAATAAATCATTTTTATCAGCATTAAGACCATTAATATTATTATCTTGCCCCCCCGCTATTTGTATAGTATATAGATTTTCATTTAAATTGCTGTCATTTAAATGACTTGATATTAAAATACCATAAGGCAACATTTGAAATAAAAAATAACTAATAACTATTCCAATAAGTATTGTTAAAGGGATACTATTACTAGTATTACTTTGAAGTTCACTTGTTCTAATATTTATTAACATCAGAATAAATAAAAATAATATCGATACAGCACCTATATATACTATTAAATAAGATAAACCTATAAAATTTAAACCTATTATAATTAAATAAAAAGAAACATAAGCAAATAAAGCTATTAAATGTAAGACTGACACTATAGGATTTTTACTTATAATTACAGATATACCAGAAATAACGGCTAAACCTGAAATAATGTCTAATATGTAATCAGTATAACCATTCGTATAGATTTCATTTAATAAAAATAAATATTTATCGCTATTCATAATAATTATTATTAGATACCTCTTACGTAAAGGTGAAATTAGAAATAAAAAGGGCTTTAATACATACATAATTATATTATATAATTATTATTAGTACTCTCCCTGCTGCGTAGCAAGCATCGCCACATTACATTAATTTGTTATAAATAACTACCCCGCTTAATTAGGCTTAATTAAACTAGCTTAGCTAAACCTATCAAGAGTACTTAGAATTGAACTAAGAATTTAAAGGTTGAAGCTTTCTGTTTTACCATTAAACTATACTCTTTATTATAATATCCTCACTTTTTTTATTCTACAAGACGGAAAAGAGGTGACTCGAACACCCAGGTGTAAACACAATATTTAGCAAATATCTTACCTTACCTTTGGCGACTTTTCCTTAAGGCGAACTAGACCGGCATCGAACCGGCACCTACTTCCGTGACAGGGAAGTCCTCTACCAATTGAGTTACTAATTCTGGTCGAAGCCAGAGGAGTTGCACCTCTATAGCTATAACGAGGTCCAGCCACTCCTAAGCTAGTTGAACTATGTCGGCCTTCGTAAATTGTTAAACTTATTACTGTATAATACATACTATCTATTAATATTGTTATTCCAAAGTATAAAAAAAAATAAGACTACTACCCTTTTTTCCAGACTTTTAGCAAATAAAAAACTCTAAATTTAATTACTAAATATTTGGATGTTTATATGTTGATAATATATCATAATAATTTACGATTAGTGAGATTCGAACTCACAAAATCCGTTTGGAAGACGGGAGTTTTACCGTTAAACTATAATCGTTGAAACAAAACATTTGTCTATTATTGTATAATGCAGCTTATAAAGTAAATTTTAGTTCATCATACCTACGTACTAGTCTTAAAAACCTTGTAGGAGGGTAGGAGGGATCCCACTTTAAGATTTTTTATTTTTAATTTGGGACCTATCGGATTCAAACCAATATTCGAATGATTAAAAGTCAATTGCATTACCATTATGCTAAGATCCCTTTATATAAATAAATTTATATAAGTGAAGAATTTATTAAAAATAAAATTTTTTTTTTGTATCAAAACTATATACAACATAACACAACACAACATAACACAACACAACACAACACAACACAAAACACAACACAACATATGATATTATCACTAATATATAACGGATAATCTTTACATAAATAGGCTATTAAAGGAAAAAGGCAAAAGAAAAATGCTATATTATGATAAGATATCTGATAAAGCTTTTAATATCATCTCTATTAGACTGATATCCGTATCCGGGTCCAGGTCCAGGTCCAGGTCCGGAAGCATTAACTGCCCCCTGCATGTATTCATAAACTCCTCATCTCAAAGATCATCATCAAATGAAGGGTAAAAATCATCTTCATCTTCCTCTTCAATTTCAGGGTAAAACTCATCTTCCTTTTCAATTTCTTCAAGAGGAGATAAACGTATTACTCTATTTGAAGTTGAAGGATTATTACCAGAGCTACTACTACCAGTACCATCACCGCCACCACTATCATTACCATCCTCACCATCGTCACCCTCATTATTGGATTTTTGACGTTTATTATTTTCTTCTTCTTCTTCCTCTTCCGGACTCTCAGATCTAGGTCGTTTAGATCTAGCCTCTTCCGCATCTAAGTCATCTGCTTCACGCTCTGATCTTTTGTGTTCTGGATCGAATTCATTTTCCAAATACTCTTCAAGATCTTTTAACGCTTCCTTTACTGGTACACCATCAAAAAAGGCACTATATTCTTCACGTAAATATTCTAAAGCATCAGGATCATAATTTTTAGCTTTATCTACTTGATCTAAATCATCCACAATTCGTTCAGGTGCATTATGTTCAGGATCTTTTATTTCTTCAACGTTCTTATTTTCTGGGTCATCCACATCCATAGCTGAATCCCTATCAGAATTACTATTAGAGTCTTCGTTATTTTCAGGATTAGGATTATCCTCAGAATTACTAGAATCTTCCATATTTTCCGAGTTATCATTAGAATTACTATTATTACCTTCATTATTTTCAGGATTATCATCAGAAAAATAAATAATATTATTAGAACTTTCACTGTTTACATTACATTCTAATAATAGAATGGGGAAACCCTGGTTTTTTGGGTCAAAAATTTGACATATTTGGCTATATATTTTAGTGATACATTTTAATATTAGCTGTAGGCCTGTAGTACCACACCTATTGATTATGATCCTCAATAGTACAGGCATATATATAGCAAAAGCCAAACTACGTCGACGAAATGTCAATACAAAATTCCACTTTCAAAACCTACATGATGATTGTCAGTTAAATGGTAAGCAAATATTCTTCATAGAGCGACTGACAAAAAAATTGTTCCAATTATAACATGGACTTACAAATTTTGTATTATTAATAAATAATTCGCATTATTGTTTAGACTATATCTTCATATTAGTGCTTATCTTGGGATCAAAGATAAAGATCCTAGGATAATTAATAAGTAGAGTTCTCTTGCCATTCTTTTACTTTAACTTTCCTACAATAAGAATCTTAAAATTCTTGTGCAGGTAGTGCGTAGTACGTAGTACGTAGTACGTAGTACTTAGTACGTAGTAGAAACTACCCGTGTAGGATTTTTATTAAAGTAACATAATATTTATTAGCTAGTCGTTGAACCTGTATATATGTCATAAACAGTATATACTTGGCTGCAAATTTTCTTTAAAAAGGTTATTACCCTAAAAGACTTTTTTGCTATTTACTCTATTGTTAATTTATTTTATATATATATTATACTATAACAAAAACATATCCGTTATAAGCGTCTCCTGTGTTTAAGCATTTCTTAATTTTCTTTCTAGAAATTTTAAGATCTTTAGCACATTCCGACATACTTTCATATATCTTTTTATTATTTTCTTTATCGATGGCTGTAATTTTAACTGATTCACTAACTAATCTAGTAGTATTTCTATAATATCGAATTCCTTCTTTTGTTTCATAAGGACTTTCTATTAAATAAAGTTTAGATAAGAATTTATCTATTTCTAGTAATGAAATACGATTTTTATCTTCATATAGGTTAGTATTAGTAGTTAATCTATATTTGTTTATATGCAACTTTATAGCATCAAATATATACTTACCTTCTAATATAGTATGATAACCTTTATAATAAATATTTACCAGTTTTAATCATAACAAAAAATCTTGAGCTTTTAAAGTTTTTAATAAAATATAATCATTATCATACAATAATGGTATTAAATTTTCTCTAAGCTCTTGCACTTTATTAATTTCCAATATTATAGTGGGATTACTATTAACTCTATCTACTCTAGGTGAACTTAATAAAACATTACCTACATTAAAAAATTCTTTTATTTTATTGTACAATTCTAATTCTTTAATGTGATTTTCTAATTTAAATCTAGGTACGTATTTATTAGTTGAAAAACTAGCTTCTGCATCTATAAATCCGGCTAATCAATATCTAGTTATTTTTATTTTATTATTAATAGAACTAGGAATTCATTTACCGGACATACTTTGCATTTTTTTTTGATAAGCTATTATGTCTAATTTACCTTTATCAGATAAATGACTTTTATCTTTAGTTAATAGCACCGCTTTCTTAAATAATTCATAACGATGAAATTTTGAACTATTAAGATTAACATAATCAAATATAGGTATTATAACATGTAATAATGAATTTATATCATTAACAAAATAATTTATTTTATCTTGAGATTTAGAAATATGACCACATTGTAA